>Ga0209088_10000065_pt1 | contig 78753 bp, 73 predicted proteins | sample S_140625_EF_Meta_FD_187324 | JGI IMG/M metagenome (GOLD analysis project Ga0209088, IMG submission 187324) | Freshwater microbial communities from Lake Simoncouche, Canada to study carbon cycling - S_140625_EF_MetaG (SPAdes) (version 2) | ecosystem: Environmental > Aquatic > Freshwater > Lake ... | reverse complement strand
TGGCCAGTGAGGGTCTGGAGGCCCGGGCCCTGGCCATGGACAGCCAGGCCTTGGCGCTGGTGGTGGGGCGCCAGCGCTGGCTGTTGCTGCCGGATCGCCAGGCCCTGCGCTCGCTGGAGTCCCTGGTGGGGGAAGGATCCCCGCCAGGTTCCCGCCAGGGGATCGGAGCACACCATGTCGATCCGGATCCCTTGGGTCGGCCCGCAGGAGCTCAGGCGATCTGGGCCCAGGGGTCCGGGGTCTGGCTCGGTTTCGTCCCCCGGCATTCCGAGCGCCCCCTGCTGCGCTCCGATGGGATCCGCTCCGTCTGGATCAGCGGAGCGCCCCCCGCTTCCGGCTCGCCGCTTCCCGCCAGCTGGCGCGCCACAGGTGCCAGTGGTTCCCTGGCCCGGGCCGGGGGGTGATGGCTGCGTACGATGCCGGAGTGGTCGGGCCCTTATTCGCATGGCGGGTTGGGTGGATCGCCTGGAGAGGTGGCTGAGTGGTCGAAAGCGAACGACTCGAAATCGTTTGAAGGGAAACCTTCCGTGGGTTCGAATCCCACCCTCTCCGTTAACCGAGATTTTTGGGGTTTTCCTGGGGGTCCCTTGACGTCCCTGGATGTACCCATAGTGATTGCAGTGCAGTGATTCTGGGGGATTGGGGCGTCCCAAGGCATCCCTGGAAAAACCGTGGCAGCAAAAAATAGTGGTGGTGTAATAGGTGGTGTACGATTTGGAGTGGTGGTGTAAATGCGCCATGGCTCTAACCGACGCAGCTGTTCGCGGGCTGCCACTGCGGTCTCAGCGTTACCGGGTTTCTGACAGCGCCGGCCTGCTGCTCGAGGTGGATCCGGCTGGCGGCAAGTACTGGCTCTGGCGCCACCGTTTTCCACCCACCAAGGTCGGCCGCCGGCAAGATCTGCGCCTTGGTCCCTATCCAGCCATCTCTCTGAAAAGAGCCCGCGAACTCAGAGATGAGCAGAAAAAGCTGCTGCACGACCAGGGAATCAATCCCTGCGAGGCCAAGCGGCGGCACAAAAGCGAGCGCTGGGGCATCCATCAGAAGCTCTCGTTTGAGGCGGTGGCCCTTGATTGGCACCGCACCAAGAGCGCCGGCACCTGGAGCGCTCGCCATGGCGACGACGTGATCAAGAAACTCAACAAAGACATCCTCCCGGCAATCGGCAGCATGGCCATTGCCGAGATCTCCGCTGTGGATTGCCTGGGCGTGTTGCGCTCCATCGAGAAGCGGGGTTCTCACGAGACCGCCAAGCGCTCCCTTGGGGTCATCAGCCTGGTGCTGGATTACGCCGTGGCCCTCGGCCATTGCACCAGCAACCCAGCCCACTCCCTCAAGCGCCACGCCCCGGTCAAGCAGACCATCACACATTTCCCCTGCCTGCTTTGGAGCGAGCTGCCCGAGCTTTTGGGGGCGATGCGCGCCAACACCGTCAAGGCAGATCCCACCACCCTCAACGCCATGTGGCTGTTGGCACTGACCTTCGTGCGGACCAGCGAGCTGATCGCCGCGCGATGGGAAGAGATCGATCACAACTGGCGCGGGCCAGATGGCGATCACCAGGCGGTCTGGACGGTGCCGGCCGAGCGGATGAAAGGTAAGCGCGGCAACCGGAAGGAGCATCTGGTGCCCCTGAGCCGTCAGGCCGCGGCGATCCTGCAGGCCCAGTTCCTCCTCACAGGCCCCAAGGGCTTCGTGTTCAAGAGCTTGCGCACCAGCAGTGGATACATCAGCAACAACACCGTCAACATGGCGCTCAAGCGCATGGGATTCGATGGGCGCATGTGCGGCCATGGCTTCCGGGCTCTGGCGATGACCAACGTGCAGGAACAGCTGGGGATTGATCTCCGCATCGTCGATCGACAGCTGGCACACATCGAGAAGAACAAGGTGACTGCGGCCTACAACCGTGCTGAGTACTGGCCGCAACGGGTCGTGATGATGCAGCGCTGGGCTGACTTGCTCGATCAGGTGTGAGCCGGGGGCTGGTGCGCACCCCAAGCGGTCTGCTCACTCCGGCTCATGCCCATTCAGACGTTCTTCGATCCAGGCTTCTAGATCGTCCTGTGACCAGGCCACCGTGCGGGGACCAATGCTGATCTGCCTGGGGAATGCCCCGGCAGCGATCAGTTTGTAGATCGCCGTCCGAGAGAGGCCGACCTTCTCCTTCACCTCTGGCAGGCGAAGCAGTCGACGGGTTGGAGCAGTGGTCATGGGTCCAGAAACCAAGGGGTGCGTCGGGCGTCTCAATGGGCTCGCGTGATCGGGCCGGTGCTCTCAGCGCCACTGGGGAGGGATGGAATCTGCGGCCCAATGGGCCTGGGCGGCACCGGCCCGGCGAGCACCAGCAGCACGGTGCTGATCTGAAACAGCAGCAGCAGCCAGAGCAGCCGGTGCAGGTAGCGGAGGTTGGTGATCGTCACCAGGGTGTGACGTGGCTGCTGGCGGCAGAAGCGCGGCAGCTGGGGCCGGCGTGGTTCAGAGGTGCGGGCCATCAGAAGGGCACCTCGTCGTCGTCGCCGAACTCATCGTCGAAGTCATCGCCCTCGCTGAGGGGAATGGCGCGCTGCTGGCGTTCGCTGGCCTGATCGTCGCGGTAGGCCTGCTCGGCCGCCTCGATCCAGACCGGGTCGATGCCCTCGCTCAAGCTGATCGGCCCGTAGAACCCGATGGTGACGTTGCGCGGCACCGCATCGGCTTCCGCCTGGGTCTCGATCTTGTTGCCCTTTGGGTTGCCGTCCTGGTCGTACTGCTGGGCCCAGCGGGTGGCCAACGTCAGCAGATCGCCGACGTTGAGCTTGCCCTTGCGGTGCCCCTTGCGCGCCTCGATCCAGTCCCCGAAGCCCTTGGCCTTGAGGATCACCCGCACCCGATCGCCGGGGGCCGGCACCGATGCCTCATCGCCGAGCTTGGCCTCCATCGAGGTGCCGGGCATGGCGATGCAGTGGATGACGATCTCCTGCTTGACCTTGGGGTTGCCCTGGCGGTCCTTGCCGTTGGGGATCGGCTCCATCTCGCCGCTGGCGAGGTTCTTGCGCAGCCGGTTGCGTTGCTCGGTGCGCACGATCGCCAACGTCGCCACCTCCCCGAAGCGTTGCTGACGGATCACAGGTGCGCCGCTGCGGGCGCCGTCGTTCAGTTCAATCGCCATGGCTCTGATGGGGGCTGGTGTTCAGGGGGGGTAGGGGTTCAAGGCCGGCGCCGAGCCGCATCAGGTGATGGGCGGCGCCGCTGATCGAGAGGCCGTGCTGCTGGCGCAGTTGCTGCAGCGCCTGCCAGACATCGCTGCGGACCTTGGACTGCAGGTAGTGGCCCCCGTCCGGGGCCCTGGGCTGCTCGTGCTGGCGGTGGCCGTAGGCGATGCGGCGGGGACGTGGTTCAGCCATCACTGAATCCGCCGTAGGGATTGCTCGCCTGGCAGCCGCAGGCGGGAACTCTGACCAGCTGGAGTTCATCGATCGCACCCTGCAGCGCCGGGCACGACTGAACGAGGGTGGTGGCTCGGGGAGGCCAGAGGCAGGACCAGGCCCGTTCAGGCACCGGGGTCCAGATCGGCACCTGATTGCGGATGGTCTTCAGCAGCAGGCCACTGCCGCGGTGGCGGAGCCACCAGCGCGGGCTCGCAACAGCTCTCGACGGCCCGCGCCAGCCAGCGCAGCAGGTGAATCTCGCTGGCCCGGCGCATGAGCCCGTGAATGCGGCCATCTGGCACATCGCGGTAGTAGCGGGCGGCCAGCTCCCGCTGGCGCTGGTCGGCCACGTCAGTGAGCAGGCGAGCGGCATGGCGCAGCTGCTGGGTCTGCTCATGACGGCACCCCCGCGAGTTCCCGCTCGAAGCGGTCGATGAAGTCGGCATGGCGGCGCTGGGTGACGCGGTCGGTGATGGTGCGGGCGGTGCTGGGCACCTGGAACTGGGAGCGGAAGGCGATGGTGAAGCGCTTCCAGATCTCCTTGTCGCTGCGGGCCATGGCCTTGAGCATCGCGGTGAGGGTGGCGATCTCCTGGGGCTCCAGGGGCTCAAGGCCCAGCTGGTCGTGCTCCGGCTCCTCAGCAGGGGAGGCGACCTGCTGGGGGGCGGGATCGCTGGGAGTGGGCTGCGGCTCACCTGCATCGGCCGCCACAGAGGGCGCCGCAGAAGACGAAACAGCCGTTGTCTCCCCGGCCTTGCTGGGCTGAGCCTGCGGTTGCACAGGAATGCCGAGCAGGCCCGCCAACAGGCGAGCGCTCAAGGCGAAGTCGGAGTCATAGGAACTGGTTTCAGCGCTCAGCTGGGCGCCGTCCTTGTGCATCAGCACGACCACGGTGCCTTCCCCAGTGCTTTGCACCGAGAAGCTGAAGCCCATCGCGAAGGCCGGCTTGGCGGCGGTGACCACGGCTGCCAGGGAGAAGTCCGTGGCTGGTTTCAGATCGGCCTGGAAGGCGGAGAGCGCTTCTGCCAGCACGCACTCGGCCTGCCACTGGCGCTCGTGGGGGCTGGTGTGTTCGCTGGGCAGCGGTGGACCGGTGGAAGGGGTGGTGTCCATGGGGCCTGGGGCGGGACCGTCGCCCGCATGGCCCGGATCTTAGGGGCTCGCTAATGCGGGGCGCAAGTCTTCCTCAGGATTCCGAGGTTGGCGTTGGTTTGGACTTGCTCCGGCTGCTCTTGCTCTTGGACTTGGCCGCTTCCGGCTGGCCGGCCACTGGCTGGGCCTCTCCCGCTGTGGGCGAGAGGGTCTCGAGCCAGGCGCGGATCCAGCGCTCCGGCAGCCACTCGCCATCCCACAGTTCCTTGAGCTGCTCGGGTTCGTAATCGCCGAATGAGGTGAGCACCGTGCGCAGCTGCTTACGCAGGGGGAGGGGGGCCTGCCGCGCGATCTCCTGCACCGCCTCGAAGGCATCGAGGTCCCGCGCGTCGACGGCGCCACTCACCAGTTCGCGCCATGCCGCGCTCAGCGCCCTGGCCTCCTGGAGCGCCACGCTTGGCGCCTCGGGCCTGGGCTTGGGCTGGAAAGCCGTTGGCACCGGCCGCAGGCCGACATAGCAACTCCACAGCTCGATCGGTCCCCACAGGGTGCCGTCGTCATCGACGATTGCCGCGGCGCCCTTGAGCTTGTCCTTGAGGGCCTGACTCTTGAGACGGCCCCAGCTCTGCTCGGCGATACGGCGGTTGACCTCGGCGAGCTGGAAGAAGGCGGGCCGGCGCAGTTCACCGGCCTTGCCCTGCTCGATCGCGCTGAGATTGCCGTAGCTGATTGCCGAGAAGCCGGCCTCCTTGCCCCAGTCGGCGACGGTGTACTGGGTCCAGCCGTTGCGCTCCCGCCACAAGCGCAGCATGCGCCCGAAGGCCAGGCGAGCCTCGGCCTGGCGCTCCTCAATCTGGGCGAAGAATTCGGCCATGCCTCACAAGGCTGAGGTTCGTTAGCGGCACGCTAAGGCATGGCACTGGGCCTGCCCAGTGCTCCTGTCACTGTATCTGGCTCGGCCTTGCGAGGGAGGGCTACACGGGATACTGTTCGACTCCCCGCACTACCGAGCCGTGCGTCCTCTTGCCGTGCGTCTGCCCCCTGATCTGATCCACTGGCTCGACGCCCACCGTGACGGCGAAGCCCGCACCACCTTCCTGCGAGCGATCCTGCGCGATCACATCCGCCGTCACAGCAGGAGCAAGTCCCGTACTCGCTCCGTGGTTTCGGACGCAACCAAGGAAAGCGCCACTGCCCCAGAGCGACCCTTGCCGCTGCTCTGAGCCCTCCCATCTTCAGGCCCTGCGCTGATGCCCCTGCCTGCCCAGCTGATCGAGAGCCTGCAGGCGATCGATTCCGACTGGGCGCTGCTGCCGATCGATGGCCGCAAACGCCCCGTCGATCCGCTCAGCGGTGAACCGCTGCTGGCCTGGGGGAACAGCGGCCTCGACCTCGATGCGATTACCGCCCTGGCCGGCAACCCCCACGTCCATGCCGTAGGGGTGTTGCTCGGACCAGCGTCTGGTGTGCTGGCCCTTGATTTCGATGGACGTGGTGCCGCCGCCTGCTTTTGTCGCATCTACGGCCGCTCGCACCGTGAGCTGCCGCCCACCATCGGCTGGTCATCGGGGCTGCCCCATCGCGGCCAACTCGCCTTCAGGGTGCCGCGCGAGTGCTGGGAACTGCTGCGGGGCCGCCGCCGCTGGACCGGTGCCGCGGTAAAAGGCAAGGCCAGAACGATCTTTGAGCTGCGCTGGGCCGGCCATCAATCGGTGATCGCGGGCGTCCATCCCGAGACGGGCCGCTACCGCTGGATGAAGGGCCGCTCCCCGGATCAGGTCTCGGTGGCCGATGCACCGGAGTGGCTGCTGGAGCCGCTCTACAAGCAGCCCGATGAACCGGTCGGCGGTGACTACGCCCCGACGGCAGCGGATGTGCCCCGCGCCCTTGATCTGCTCCAGCACATCCCTGCGTTGGAGGACTACGAGGGCTGGCTCACGGTTGGCATGGCGCTCCATTCGGTGGACCCTGGCCTGCTGGCTGCCTGGGTGGAGTGGTCCCGCGGCTGCGCCGGCTTTGATGAGGCCGAGTGCCTGGCCAAGTGGCGCTCCTTCAAGGGGCGTGGCGTCACGATCGGCAGCCTCCACCACCACGCCGCCGCCGCTGGCTACCAGTACCCGTGGCCGGCCAGCTGCCTTGTTGCTGGGCGCACCTCCCGGTGCGACGAGATGGGCCCTTGCCAGCAGGAACAAGGTCCAGCGACCCGCAGGCTGCTCAGCCGTCAGGAATGTCGTCAGCAGCTGGAGCAGGCGATCGCTGACGACCTCCCCCCGGCCGATCTAGAGCTGCTGATCGATGAACTCGCCGCCAGCTCCGATCTGGCACTCCAGACGCTGCGAGCACTGCTGCGCGCCCTGCAGCAGCAGGCCCAGCTGGCCGATGCCCTGCAGCAAGCCGGCAGCACCCTGCTGCAGACCCTGCAGCGCCACCGCCAGCAGCCGATCACCCTCGAGCGGCTGTTCCCCCCCCAACTGGCCCTCTCGCTGCGAACCCTTACAGAGCAGCTTCCCTACAGCGACACCGCCGTGGCGATGGCCTGGCTGGCCTGCGTGTCGGGTCTCACCAAGCTCGGCTCCGCCGTCTGCGGCAATCCCATCACCCGCTATGTGGTGCCGACCAATCTCTACGTCTGCACCGTTGCCCGCAGCGGCCAGAAGAAGACACCACTGGAGCGTTTGCTGGTGGTGGAGCCCACCACGGAGCTGCGCCGTGATCAGGCGCTCGAGAACGGCCGCGCCCAGGAGGCGTGGCGGGAACAGTGCCGCGGCTGCAAGGCCGCTGACCGCCCACCGCAGCCGGTGCCCATCCACCTGCAGCTGCAGGACTACACCGGTGAGGCCCTGGCGGTGCAGCTCCAGGCCCTGGAGGGACGTGGCCTGGCCGTGCTGGTCCGCCGCGATGAACTCTCCGGGCTCTTCGGGTCACTGAATGCCTACCGCCAGGGGCGCGGCGCCGATGAGCAGCAGCTGCTGGAGCTCTTCGACGGCCATAGCTACACCTCGTTGCGGATCACAGCGGCGGACCGGTCCTTCGAGCGCTGCCATGTCTCGATCTATGGCGGCATCCAGCCGGCTGTGCTCACGACGCTGGTGAAGGGCGGTGACCCCTCCGGCAAGTGGGCCCGCTTCCTGTTCTCTCCCCTGCCGCAGCGCACCGCACCGCTGCCGACGGTGATCACGACCGAACAGCAACTGGCGGTGCAGGACGGCGCCGACACGCTCGCCAGCCTGGCCCGCGCGATTCACGGTCTGGCGCCAGCCCTCTACCCCCTCGATCCCCTGGCCCTGGAAGCCTTCTCGCTCTACGAACACCGCAAGCAGCAGGAGGCCCTCTCGGCACGCCTCGCCGCCCAGGCCGCGATCCATGGCAAGGCGGCGGGGAAGGTGCTGCGCGTCTCCGGCCTGTTGCAGGTGCTGCGCATCGCCTGCTCCGCTGCACCCACCCGTGAGCCGATCCCCCTGCCGGTGCTGGAACGCTCGATCGAGCTGGTGGAAGCCCTCGACGGCTGGGCGCTCGGATTCCATGAACTGGCCGCCGGCGATGAGGAGGGAGCGGAGATCAGCCAGCTGATGGAGCGCCTGCACCGCCTCGCTGCCGGCATCGGCGGACCGGTGAGCTGGAAGGAACTACGCGGGCGGCTGGCCTGGCGGGAAAAACGCCATCTCAACGTCGCTGCCGCCCAGCAGGCCCTGCAGGAACTGGCGACTGCGGGCTTCGGGCAGGTGGCCACCGGCCCCCGCGGCGGGCTGCTCTACACCGCGCTGCTGGACCTGCCATGAGGGACTGTCCCTTGGCGTCACTGCTCCCCTCAGCCTGGAGAGGGGGACAGGGAGGGACATGCGCGGGACACCCTCCTGTCCCCCCTGAACATCCCAGTTCTGGTAAGGGTTTTAGAGAAAAGAAGAATAGGGGGGACAGGATTTCTCCTGTTTCCTGGCTGCTGCTGTTGGCGGCTCCCTTCCCTCTGGAATTTCCCTTACCCCGTCCCCCCGTCCCCCTTAGGGGGCAGATCGTCTGCGCTGCAGTCGTTCTGTTGGGGGGATCATGGTTTCCCCCCCCTGTCCCCCTGTCCCTCTCTGCGCATCGGTGTGGCTTACGCCCCCTGCTGGAACCACCGAACAGCGGGGAGCAGGATTGATCCCTATGACGTCCTTGCGCGCCGCTGCTGCTCACCTGCCCGGCCGGGGCGTTACCGGCAAGCAGCCCGACGGCTGGCTGGTGCCGATCGCCGGTTTGCAACGCCTCGACCCACAGCACCGCTACTGGCTGGACGATCACCTCTTCCCGGTTTCGATCACGGGAGTGCTGCAGGTGGCCAAGTCCAGCTACGCCCTCGGACGCATCGAGGCCAGCCGCGCCGTGTGGGAGCCGCGCGGCAACACCTGCCACCAGGCCCTGGAGCTCTTCCTCAACGGCCGCTTCCGGCCCACCGCTCACCCCTGCGACGGACAGCAGGGCGAGTCGCCGAGCGGGGCGGAGGTTGACTTCGAGGCCTACCGGGAGTGGATCGAACCGCTGATCGAGCACGAACGCTGGCAGGCGGTGGAGGTGATCGCCTCGGAGCGCCCCACCTGCTGCCTGGTGCGCAACGTGGCCGGCACCTACGACACCGCCTACATCGACCCACACCTTCCCGCCGCTGCAGAACGACCGGCTGGGGTGAGCGGCCCGGCGCGGGTGCTGGCTGATCTCAAGAGCCTCACGGCCAGCGGCAGCACCTACTGCACCCGCGCCCAGATCGGCGGTTACCTGGCCCTGGAGTGGAGCCAGGGGCACTGGTTCGACTACGGGCAGACGATCTGGAGCCGGCCAGGCCGGACCCAGTTCTCGCCCCCCTATTCCCGGCGGGAGTGCCTGGCGGCCTGGGCTGCGGTCTGGGCCCAGTACGTGGCGACCCACTGCCCCTTCTGAGCCCACAGGGCTCGGCATCACGAGGCGCCTACTTGCAGCTTGCGTTATCGGGCCGTTACATTGGCTCGCAAGCCAGGGCGCTCCTGGTGTCGTTGTTCGCCATGCGAGCGCCATGGTCTCCCGCCCCGTTCTCGAGCCCGCCGCCGCCGCCGACTCCGCCGCCTCTGAGCTTACTGAGCAGGTGGAGCCCCTTGATCTCGACGCCCTGCTCGATCGCATCACCCAGCTCAAGGCGGCTCAGAAGGCGATCGAGAGCGAACTGACCCCGCTGCTGGATCAACTTCACGCCGCCTTCGATGGCGGCGAGCTGGACGCCTCCTTCTCCCACAACGACTTCAGCTTCTGCTGGTCCCCCGGCCGCCTCTCCTACGCCTATCCCGAGACGTTGCGGCTGCAGGAGCAGAGCCTCAAGCAGGCCCAGAAGTCATCTGTCGAATCCGGCACCGCCACCGTTCAGCACGGCAACCCCTTCTGGACCATCAAGGCCCCCAGGGCCGTCTGAGCCGTCCCCGATGGCAAACGCCCAGAAGCGCAAGGGGGATGCAGCCGAGCGGGAGGCGGCCCAGCTGATCGCCGCTCTGCTGGCCCTGCCCGCCCGCCGCAAGCTCGGGGCCGGACGCACCAATGGCGCCGGCGGCGACACCGGAGACATCGAGGGCGTTCCTGGCCATGTGATTCAGATCGCCAGCTGGGCGAATGTGGCCGCCGCCGCCCGGCTCAAACCGGCTGAAGCGCAGCAGCAGGCCGGCAATGCGGCCCTGCCGTTCGCAGCGAGTTGGGTGCGCTTCCGCGGTGGCACCTGGCGGATCGTGCTCACCCCAGAGCAGTGGGCGGCCTACGTCCGCTGCGCCCTGCTGGGCGGCCCCGATGACGCCTGATTCGACATGCCCCCGCCCGGGGACACGAGTGCTGTGGGGGCAGAGCGAACCTGCTCCTGAGGGGGTTGAAGCCCTGCGCGACGCGGCACCCCACCAGGACGAGGACGGCAACCCCTGCTTCAGGTCAGAGCGCCCCTTTCGGGGCGGTATGGCCACCCGCTTTCCCCATCAGAAGCTGCCGCCGCGCGCCTCGGTGGCGGAGGTGGAGCGCCGCATCGCTGAGGCCCAGCTGTGGATCGCCCAACGCCTGCCGCTCAGCCTGATGCGGGCAAATGCGGCCGACTCCTGGGGGGTGAGCAACACCCGCACGATCAACCGCTACCTCGATCTGGCCCGCAAGCGGATGGTGGCCGAGCTGATCAGCAACCGCCTGGAGCACCAGGCGCAGCACATCTACGCCCTGTACGACTGCGCGCGGCGGGCGATGGATGCCGAGCAGTTCTCCGCTGCTGTCGGTGCCCTGCGGGTGATCGCCGAGATCGGCGGCCTGCTGCGGGCACCGATCAAGCCACCGGAGGCGAAGTAGGCCATGGGCCCAAGCACCGGCATGCTGGCGCACAGGCTGCCCCGCCCTCCCAAGGCTGAGCTGCCTCTGGATGGGCTGCCCATCGGAGGTCTGCTGCACTCCCCGCAGCACGGTGATCCCTGGCGGGATCCCGGCCTCCTCGGTGTGCCTGACCCCTCGCTGGCCCTGGCCAGCACGGCGCCGCTGAGCTTCCGGGAGTTCATCGCTGAGGCCTATCCCCGCTACGGCTTCCACCGCTGGGCGCTGGTGCTGATCGCCTTGCTGCAGGCGATCGCCGATGGCCAGCTCTCGCGTCTGATCGTCACCTGCCCGCCGCGGCTGGGCAAATCACTGTTGGTTTCCAAACTGTTCCCCGCCTATTTCATCTACCGCCACCCGCATCTGTTCGCCGCGATTGCCAGCTACTCGGGTGAGCTGGCCTATGCCCATTCCCGCGAGGCGCGGCACTTCTACCGCGTCACCGGCAACCTCCTCTCCAAGGATTCCGCGGCCGTCGGCAACTGGCTCACCACCCAGCGCGGCGGCTGCATCGCCGCTGGTGTGGATGGACCCTTCACCGGCAAGGGCTACAGCCTCGGTGTGATCGACGACCCCTACAAGGGCCCGGCCGATGCCGGCTCCGCCCGGGTGCGCGCGCGCATCGAGGACTGGCTGAAGGCCGTCTGGTTCACCCGCGCCGAACCGCAGTTCATTGACGCCGGTGATGGCGCGCTGCAGCACAACCTCTCGGCCCAGGTGATCGTCCTCACCCGCTGGGACCACGAGGACGTCATCGGCTGGCTGCTGGCCCAGGAAACCGGCGATGCCCCCCAGGAGTGGCACATCCTCAACCTGCCGGCCATCGCCGAGCATCCGGCCGATCGGCAGAGCTTTCCTGCCTCCTGCACGCTCGAGCCCGACTGGCGCGCGCCGGGGGAGGCGCTCTGCCCTGAACGGTTCCCGCTGAGTGAACTGCTCAAGATCCGCTCCCGGGTGGGCTCCTACTGGTGGAACGCGCTCTACCAGCAGCGGCCCTCACCGGCGCAGGGGGCGATCTTCCAGCGGGCCTGGATCAAGCCGCCCTTCCCCCGCGAGCAGCCCCGTCGCTACGCCCCGCTGGTGCTCTCGTGTGATCTGTCCTTCAAGGGGGAGGAGCAAAACGATCACTGCGGCTTTGTGCTGATGGGCCTGCTGCTGCCCGATGCGGCAGGGCCGCAACAGGTGGGGCCTCTGGCCCCGCAGCTGGAGCTGGAGGTGATCTGGTCGGCGCGGCACCACTTCGATCTGCCCCAGACGATCCGCTTCCTGCTCTCCACCCTCGCGGCCCTGGACGCCCAGGGCCTGCGCCCCCAGGCGGTGCTGATCGAGGACGCCGCCAATGGCCCGGCCGTGCAGCAGAGCCTCAAGCGCAAGGTGCCGGGCCTGCTGCCGGTCCCCGCCCGCGGCAGCAAGGAGTCGCGGGCCCATGCCGTGGCGCCATTGCTGGAGGCGGGCCAGGTGTGCTTCCACCACCGTGCCGCGCCGCTGATGGAGGAACTACCGCGCTTCCCCAAGGGCACCAAGGATCTCGTCGACGCCTTCGGGCATGGGGCCCTGTGGCTGGAGACCCGCTACTGGCGTGGTCTGGGCATCAAGCGGGATCCGCTGCCGATGCTGCTGACGCGGTGAGCCGTGAGCCAGCTCTGCTTGCCGCTGCCGCTACAGGAGCCCCGCTCGGGGGTGGAGCGCTCAATACGAAGACGTCCGCGCCGGGAGCCGCCCATCCAGGGGCACCAGCAGATGGTCATTGCCTTCCCCTACAGCCCGGAGCCTCAGCGGCCACGGATGCGGCATCGCCGCAAGCGGCCCGTGCATCCCCATGCCGCTGCCCACGCCCTGGCACTGGCGCACCTGGATCTGGCGGACAAGATCGCCGCCAACTTCGCCCGGCGTACCACCCATTCCTTTGACGATCTGCGCCAGCTCGCGGTGATCGGCTTGCTCAAAGCGGCGGCTCGGTTTGATGGCACGGGTGGGCGCTCGTTTCGGCCCTACGCCCGCACCTACGCCAACGGCGAGATCACCCACTTCCTGAGGGACCACGGCTTTGCGATCAAGGTTCCGCCCTCCTGGCGTGACCTCTACGCCAGTGGTCAGAAGCTGCTGCGTGAAGGACTGCCGCCCCATGCGGTCCCGCAGCGGCTGGGGATATCGGCCGAGCGCTGGCAGGAGATCCAGGAAGCCTGCTCAATCACGGTGATTGCGCTGCAGCCGGAAACGTGAGGGCTGTTGACAGGGCACAGGCCGCCATTAACCTATGCCGAATTGCAGGAGTTTGCGGCAGACCCAAGATCTTTCACTGCCTATAATCAATGCAAGGCAGCTGAGTCGACCCGACTCTTGGTTCGGTTCGCAACCAATGCCAGTAAAATCTGGCGGTCATCTCCTGCCCTGGACACTCTTTTGCCGCGCGTGGGAAGAGCAAGGTAAATTTTGGGCAATGCCTTCCGTGAATGTACTAAAAGCGTCAAAACGTCCGAAATGAACATATCTGTAGGCCACAAGAAACTAATCAGTCAATTACTGCTTATTGTGGCCATAGTCTGTATTGCATTTTGCGCTTGTCGGTGCCCAATCGGCGCAACGTTCTGTTGTTCAGCTTGCCAGCAATAGCTAGCGGCAGGCCAAGAATGGGTTGGTCAGTGTGGACAGTACTTTAACTTAGCACGGACATTGATTATGCCCCCCTCAGCCGGGCCTTCTGAAACCCGAATTACTGCATGTTCAGGCGGAAGAACGCATTACCTTTGCCCGGATGTGAGACTCGGCCGGCTCCACTTAAGCCTCGAAGCGGCCATCGCACTTTTCAGGTAAGCTTCGCCGACTGTCCGGGCGCATTGCCGTTCGGACGGTCGCTTCCATGCCTTCCATCTCAGGGCGTTTCTCGATCCCCTGGCTGCCAGCATCCGCAAATTTCACGTCCTCCTCGCTGTGCAGTTATTCTGCCGATAAGGTGAGATCATGTGCATTGGCGGTAGTGCTCTCGACCGAGTTGATCAGGCCTGCTTCCTTGTCGACCCAAATGTGGACTTTCATCCCAAAGTCCCGTTGCTTTCCCTCTCAGGTCTGGTGCGTCCCAGGTTCCCGTTCTCCAGCTTTGTTTTTGGTGGAGCAGGGCATTGCGATTAAAGTGGCAATCATGCTCGTTCCCAGCTTCTTGGCCACGGCGCATATCTTGAGATGAGCTTTCACCTTCTCAAAGTCCTAGTCGCCGAGGCGGTACTTTTCGAAGCAGTTGCCGCAAAGCCAGAATCGTCGTCTCGTCGAAGATCCACCCAGTGGTCCAAGTCGATCCAGGCGAAAAGACGCATGATTGAGCCCCCGATCACTGCCTCTTCCACGCTTGGGTTGCTGAACGAATTCCACTGCTGCATCAGGTGAATTTGCAACATCGTGGCCAGCGGATACGGCAAGTAGGCACCTTTCTTACTGCTCTTGGGGTAGCGGGTTTCGATCTTATCGATCAACGCATGCCAGTGCAGCCTGGTTCATGTCGAACAAAAACTTGCCGCGCTAGTGGCTTCCAACTCCTTCGGCCTGCGACCCTTGATAAGGATGGGCTTCTTGGCTGAGGTCTCTTCGTAGTAGCCGAACCCCAGTTGTTTTTCATTTAACTATTCAGTCCTGATTTGCCCTCACAGCACCATTATTCGGTTGCCAGCACTGGTATCCCAGAGTCTCCCGACAATCCATCCATGAGCTCGCATTATGAATTGCATTTCTCTATGAAGTCGTGGGACTATATTGATTTGGAATCAATGTGGAGTCCCCCTGCGCCCCTTGTCGGCAAAATACATATAGAAGCCAAGACATTCCGCTAGTACAGCCTTGTTGCTTAGACCTGACTCTATCCCTACTAAAAGCTTTGGTTTCCAGTCTGGAAAAACTAGTTCGCTACTCGCTACCTTGGAAAACTCATTTTCTGCCTCAAGGAACACTATATAAGCAGCCTCTGTGCACAAGAACGAAGTAATGCTAAGATTTCCAGATGATGCCTTATATTCGCTAAACTTCTCGGAAAGCTGAGAATAGTAGCTAAGCTCGAATGAACTTGCTGCAATCGGGCGCGGAGCCGAACCCTTTACTTTCGGATCTATGGACTCTGTGAGCCTGAACATGATGTTTCCAATTCTGTATTGGCCTGGGTCCTCTTGTAGATAGATCACTTCTTTTGCATTACCTAGAGTCATAATTCCAGAGCATTGTGCGCATGACTCGAGAGATGTATAGATGGTAACACCTTGAAGCAACTGGCCATAACTACTTGCGGCTTCTGGGCTAGCGCCAACGTTCCACGAGTCGTAAATCTGATTAAGAGAAAACACTCGATGGAGCAATCGTGACTCTGCGTGTTGGGTAGAACTGTTGAAAATTTCGTTGTGATTGAAATCGAAGTCAATAATAAAGCCATCTCTGTCTACTGCAATCGCGGCTATGTTATGCCCAAGGTAATCTCTCTTCAGGCTTCTCCCTCGCGATACCGGCCTTTCAGGAGTAGAAAGAAGTAAGTTGATCCCATAGTCTTTGGCGGGCGATGGCTTAAGCGAATCATCAACACCTCGCTTATTAGGATTCCAATTTAATGCAACCATGCTCATTAGCAGAAGCGAGTAGATCCTGTGACGCTCCTTCTCTTCATCACTAATTAAGCGTGGCGAGTCGGCTACTAGATCAGCCACTGGCTTCTTCAAGTACTCATCGAGTTTTGACACCTTGAATTCTCCTTGTGAAGCAGCTGAAGCCTTAATTAGCACATGCATCCCAAATGCTGCAAGCATTTTTCGGATCTCTTTTTTTGGCTCTGCTCCCCCTAGCTGTGTAGTCCCACCAGGTTGTTCAACTGACGATTGGGCGTGAGGTCGCCAGGGTCGGGGTTTCACCGCCCATCCCAAGACCTCACCCCCCATGCACAGCCACTCAATGGCCCGACTGACGCCGATCAGTTGGGAACGCCTGACTCGTCGGCACCTCGATGAGGCCGTGCCGCTCAAGGCCCTGGCGGCGCAAGCCGGGTTCAGCCTGCGTAGCGCCTACAAGTGGCTGGCTCGGTTCCGTGATGGCGGCGCAGCGGCACTGGCGGATCGACGGAGTGTTCTGCTTCCGGAAGCCAAAGTGGTTGCCGGACCCAGTGGAGGGGGGACCTAGTCGTGAACCAGCTGGCGTTCTTCCTCAGAGCCCCTGTTTTCCGCTGTATATCGCCTGCTGGTGGGGTCCCGGAATCATCAGTGGCAATAGCCCACAGCAGCACCAAGCGCTTGGCCAGCAGGAGTCGCAACCGATCCCGCAACAAGTGGCTGCCGCTCTCTCCGCCCGAGGCGCAGGCCCTGGCGACGGCAGGCAGCTCTCCGCTGCAGCAGCCCTGGCGGGAGCACGCCACCCTTCGGTCCCTGCGGGAGCAGCTGCAGCTTTGCTTTGACTGCTGGAACCTGCTCGAAGCACCCGGCGGCACGAGCCGCCGTTGCGTCTACCTGCCGCCTGGCGCCAAGGAGCCTGATGCCAACTACCGCAACCGGGTGGAGAACGCCCGCCCGAGCGGCTTCTTCCGTGATGCGCTGCGCACATACGCCGGGATGCTCTCCTTCCTGGAGTACCTGGCCCTGCCGCCCTCGCTGCAGAGGGTCATCTCCGATGTGGATGGACGCGGCACCGATCTGGGCGTGTTCCTGTTCATCGCCGATCTGCTGGTGCTGCGCGATGGCGGCTGCTTGATCCTGGTGCTGCCGCCCCTGCGGGGGTGGCCATCGGAAGGCCACCGGCTCGATGCGATCCGCCGTGGTGATCGCCTCTCGCTGCCGCGGCTCTCGCTGGTGCCGCGCGGTGATCTGCTCGATTGGCACCTGCCCAGTCCCGACAGCCCGCCGCACCGCCTGAACTGGCGGCAGGACCGCAGGGCGCCGCGGCAGCCTCTGCATGACAGCGCCATCCCGGTGCATCATCTCGGCCCTCTGGGTCACGGCCCTGATGGAGTGGAGGCGCCGCGGCTCGAGGACTGGCTGTACCACCAGGCGACCCTCGGTGATGACGGCCTGGCGGTTGAAACCTTCGCCGCCGTTCCCAACAGCGCGGCGGCCAGCGGCAGGGCCGCCAGCGTCTATGGCGCCAGCGCCTACACCGCCCAGCGGCTCGGCCCGCCGTTGCTGCTGCCCCGCCAGCACACCATGCCGGTGGTCTGGTACGCCGCCGATGGGGCGGCCTTCGGGGAAGGGGACCTGCCCCACCTGGGCCTCGCCAACCAGTACCTCACCCACTACCGGCTCAAGAGCGAGTACGAGGACCTGCTCTCTCGCTGCGCCCTGCCGGTGGGGGTGCGCAGCGGTCTGGTGGATCAGTACGGCTTCCAGCGCAGCGAGGACGGCGAGGCCCGCGCCCCCGAGCAGCTGGTGCTCTCCACCTCCACCTTCATGGACCTGCCCGAGGGGGCGGATTTCAACTGGAAGGAGATCCGCGCCCGCTCGCTCGCTGAGCACCGCGCCTACCTGACCCTGCTGGATGAAACCATGCGCCGTGATGCGCTGGTGCCGACCCAGAACCGTGGCGCCGGCCGCAGCGAAACCGAGATTTCGCTCACCGCCGGCCAGGCCTATGCCTTGTTGCAATCTCTGGCCACCCAGAAGACCTCGGTTTTCGCGACGGTGCTGGAGCACTGGTGCTCCCTTACCGGCGACAGCCTGGTCCCAGGCGCCGGCCTGGCGCTCACCGTGACGCCGCTCACCCCGCCGCTGCGGCCTCAGCCGAGCGTGGGCGAGTGGCTCACGCTGCATGAGCGCGGGGTGATCAGCACCGCTGAGCTGCGCCACCAGCTCTCACTCGCCGCTGCTCCGGGTGTGGTGAACCCGATCAGCGGCTCGGCCACCGAATCCTTCGCCGTGCCCACGCCGGAGCTGAGCTGATGAGCGGCCCACCTGCCAACCCCAACGCCTGGCGCCCCTCGGATCTGGAAGCGATGCGCCGCGCCCTGCTGATCCCCGTCACCGCGTCTGCTCTGAGGGCCATCAATGACGCGATGGCCCAGCTGGAGCGCAGCTACCCCGAGGCGATCCCTGGCGCCAAGGCGTCGCTGGATGCGATCGCCGTGATCGATGCGGGCCTGGTATCTGGCGGCACGCCCGCCGAGCCGTTCGTGATCAAGACCACCCGCAAGGCTGCCGCTGGGCCGGTGCCAGCTGAGCTCCCCAAGAAGAAGCTCGATGTGATCGAGTACGCCACCGAGCTGCTGCTGGAGGAGGTGTCGACGGAGTACGCCGAACCGACCGCCAACAGCTACGGCCTCAGCTCCGGCGCCCAGCGGCGCGGCCATGTGGCCAACCTGCTGCTGATCCTCCCCGGCCTGGCCTCCTGGTGCCCGCCGGCGCCAACGCCGTTTTCCGGCACCTTGATCCGCTCCTGATGGGCGCCACACCGGTCACGGCGCTGCAGGAGGTCGCCAATGTGCGCCTGATGCTTCAGCAGCAGCAGCACCCTGGGGCCAAGAACCCAGTCACGGTCTGCCGTCAGGTGATCGATTGCTCGATTCAGCAAACCAAGCTGATCTCCAGCCGCGACAACGGCCCCGGCATCGACACCGGCGACATTCTCTGCGAGGGCTACCTCACCCGCGCTGCCCTGCTGCCGCCAGCCACACCCCAGTCCAATCCGTGGGATTGGCTGGCGGCCGAGCAGGCCTGGCAGACCCCGGGCCTGCGGGCCACCTTCCAGCCGCCGCTGGTGCCGCCGGCCACCGAGCCGCCGCGGCCGAGCACGGTGCAGGTGCCTGCCGAGGGGGTGTGCTGGCTGGGTGATCTTGCCCTGCTTGAAACACCGGGCGTGCTGCCGCTCAGCCCGCGTGCGGTGTTTGCTGGCGCCAGCCTGCTGATGGTCGGCCAGGCCTACGGCCCCGGCGGGATCGGGCTGCAGGTGCAGCCGCAGCTGGGTGAGGCGATCAGCTTCGCGCTCAAGCCCAACCGCGTGCTGGTGATCGAAACCGGCGACAGCTTGAACCTGATCGCCGAGCGCTACGGCACCACCGTGCAGACGTTGCGGGCGGTGAATCCGGATCTGGCCCAGCAGGGGCCGATCACCACCGCCACGGGCGACACGCTCAACGTGCTGGCCGCCCGCCACGGCACCACCGTTGATTTCTTGCGCAAGCTCAACCCTTCGCTGTTGCGCGCCGATGGCCACACCACCGTGGCTGGCGACACGCTCAAGCAACTGGCGATCGATTACGACACCACGGTGGATTGGCTGCGGCTCTACAACCCGGACTACGACCGCTGGCCCCGCAGTGATCCGCTTCCGGTTGGTGTGCTGCTCGATGTGCCGGCGATCCGGCCTTCTGATGAGCTGGATGTGGGCCAGGTGCTGCAGGTGCCGCTGATTCGCCCGGCCACCTTGCTGCCTGCCGGCGGCTGGATCTACCTGCCGCCCTTGCGCGGTGTTTCTGCGGCTGATGACCTCTGGGACGTGGACCTGACGCCGGACCCGCCGCCCGTCACTCCGTGATGGGGCAGTGGCAATAGGAAGCGTGAGTGCAGCCCGGATGGGGCGCTCGCTTCAACCACAGCCGTGATGGGTGGACCGATGACCAATCGCCTTTTCCAGAACCAGGAACAACCGACCGCCGAACACCAGCAGCTCGTCAGCCACGCGCAGCCGCAGCACTGGCCCAACCAGGAGCCTCCTGCCCAGCCGGACGAGCCGGAGGACGACGACCTCGAGGACGACGACCTCGACCCGGATGAGCCCCTGGATGAACCCGGCGAGGAGGCACTGGCCTCTCGCCCCGAGCCAACCGATGCACTCAAGGCAGAGCGCCGCAAGACCAACCAGCTGGAGCGGGAGCTGCGCACGATCAAGCGCCAGCTCGCCCAGTTCTCCAAGATCAACCCCGACGAGTACGAGCGCCTCCAGGAGGCTGAGCGGCAGAAGGAGCAGCTGGAGCGCGAGATCGCCAGCCGTGAACTCCAGCTGGAGGCCGCCGCTGCCCGCAAGGTGAAGGCCGCCGCCAAGGAAAGGGACGAGGCGCTCCAGGACGTGCAGAACCTGCGCAAGGAACGCCTGCTGGAGCGGCTGTTCGTCGACGCCGATGGCCGCGCCGGTGGTGATAACCGCGGCTCCTTCTTTGAGATCTTCAAGCACCAGGTCGGCGGTGAGTTCCGCCTCACCAAAGACAGTGCCGGCCGCGATCTGCTGGAGCCGATCGACTCGAAGGGCAACGTGCTGCTCGGTGACCACGGCAACCTCGATGCCGCCGATCACATCGAGTCGCTGCGCACCCATCCGGTGCTCAGCTTCCTGTTCAACCAGCGCGGAGGCCTCGGGCCCGCCACGGTGATCGCCGAGTTCGATGGCAATGGCCAGCCAACTAACCTGCAGAGCATGAGCGCCAGTGAGCTCTACCTGGCCAGCTACGCCAAGAAGCCGGCCGGCGCCCGGCGTTGATCCAGCCGCGCTCCGTCCACGCGGGAGGAGCGCGCCCTCAACATTGAAAACCAAGCGCAACCGAACGCCAGGGGAAGAATGATCCACGCACAATCAAGCGCGAGGCAATGGACTCACATTCACGATCAATCAAATCAAGTGAAGTACAAAAAGGGGGGATATACCCCCGAATACGAGAAACGCGCGCGTACTGCTTCGGAAATGTCGCAAATTCTGGAAATTCACTCTTCTGATCACCTCAACGTCGGCTGACCCTCCTGCAGCGACTGTGCTGCCTGAGGCGGCCACGGGGCGCAGCGGAACACCCGAGCGGGAGCGAGCGGTTGGAGCCGCCTGGCCGCCGTCTGGTGCTGCGCCGAGGCTGGCGCGGGAACCCCAAGCAGGCGCGAGTGGGTGGAGCGGCGCAGCCACGGTGCTGGCTGCCTGGTGCAGGCTCGATCGCGTTTCACCGCTATCCGTTGTCGCCGCCCCCGTACTGGCCAGCAGTGGAAAGGGGCAGCCAGCTTGCACCAGCCGCCCGGGCAGGGCGTGATCAGGCCCCGGAAGCCGAACTCGCGGCGATAGAGATGAGGGTGGTGGGCTTCGAGCAGCTCCATCGCAAGGAAGGCCGGGAAGGGGACTAGGCCCGAAAGGGTGACCTCCAGGGAGGACAGCCCACGCCGGGGGCGCCCCGCAGGAACTGGCGCAGGGACAGGCTTCTGAAGCGGCTCGATCTCGCGCAGCTTCTGCTCCAGCTGCGCCCAGAGGTATTTCGGGATGCCGGAGGGCCTAGGGCAGCGCCAGACCTTGCTGGTGGCATCCCAGGGCCGGGACTCTTCCAGCAGCAGCCCGTGCTTGCCGGATTTGCTGATCTCGATCATCAGCAGGTGTTCGCTCACCGCTTTGCCGGTGACGGCTCTCCAGGTGATGCCGCTCATCGTGGACGCATACATCGTGATGGTTGCCATGGCCAAACCAGGCGAAGGACCCCTCAGCCCTGCGCGGGGAGGGCAAGGGGCGCAACAGCGCCTCGCGCAGCCCTTGCCCCGCCGCGCACGCTGAGGAGGGCCGCCGCCTCTTCCGTTGGTGTCACCCAGAGCCTTCGGGAAATGGGGGCCCGAAGGCCCCCTGGGGCTGGCCCCTGCGGGCCTCAGATCACCGAGACGGTGCAGCCCCGGGTGCCCTGCAGCTTGCGGGCGATCGCAAAGGCCTTCTCGGCCGGCACGAAGCGCATCTTCTTGACCGGCTTGCCGCGCTTCCCGAAGAACTGCTGCTCGCAGGGGTGGGCGCCGCCCTTGATCCCATCTGGATAGAAGTGGACGATGACACGGCGGATTTCGCAGCTGGGGGCTGATGGTGTGGCCATGGCCTTGAGGTGAGGAACCCGATGCAGCAGCGCGGCCCGCGCAGGGGAGGCAAGGGGCGGAGCACAGCGACGCCTTGCGCAGCCCTTGCCGCCATGAGCAGGCCAGCGCAGCCTTCGGGTGCTTCTCACCGGGGACAGGGAGGAACACCTCCCAGTGGTGCTGAGCTGGGACGCGTTCGTCCACGGCGACCGGGGATCGGGGATCGGGGCCGGTGGCGATCACGCCGTGCTGGGTGCCGGGCGATCGTCCCTGCTGAAGCAAGGGCCAATCCAGGACCAGAGCCCCCAGGCGATCGGCCCCGTGGGCCCTCAGCGGATCCAGAGTGAGCATTCGCCCCCGAAGAACCGCTGCAACTGCTGGCCCCGCAGCTAGGCGATCTGGGCAGGAACCTGGCGGCAGGGGCGCACAGCCTGGCCGGACGCATCGAGGAACCAGATGCGGGCCTGGACGCCAGGGCGATCAGCCGGAGCCAGAAATTCGACACCGATGCAAGCGATGGAAGCCATGGGTGGCTGGCTATGAACGCCGGCGCCACGCCCCGCGAGGGGCACCATGAAGCGGCGTCGAGCAGCCACCCCGCTTCCAGCGCGTTGGCACGGGCGGATGTCGCGATGGCACTGGTCAGGACAAGGCAGCTGCGGATAGCACAGGTGTACTTTCTTTGCTGGTGTTATCGCCATGGCCCTCCGGCAGCACTGGGGTGATGACGGTGCAGCAGCAGGGGCAGACCAGCCGCTGCAGCTGGTGCTTGATCACCACCGGCTGGAATGGCGGGATCTCCACCACCTGGTGGCGCACCGGCGCTGGAATGTCGCCGGCCAGGTCAGGGTCGTAGCTGCTCCCCGCCGAGAGATGCAAGGACGTGATTCTCCACCGGGCGACGGTCTGACGCGGCTGGGGAGCCGCTCTGGTTCGCACGATCCTGGCGGCTTGGAGGAATTGCGGGAGCTACGGCCTTTCTGCTCCTCCAGCTGGGCAACACGGGCAGCCAGGGCCTCCAGCTGAGCGGTGAGGTGCTCAACCAGCGCTCGAACGCTGGGCGGTGCAGCCTCCCAGTCGCTCTCGAAAATCCCGGCCGGTAGAAATGCAATCTCGAACTGTCCCTGCCTGAGATCCAAGCCGGGTTAAGTTGTTTGTCAAGGCTGATTCTCATACGCGTTCAGGTATCGGGACAGCCCATCGCGCAAATGAGAGCCCGATTGCTCCTTGGAAAGGGGCAATAGTTTTCTTGGTTGTGTGACTGTCGTCTCAGCGATCTGGCACCAGCGATGGCTTCACGCCACCGAGGCGCTGGGCGATCCAGGCTTGCTCCAGGAAGCTCCAGACATCTCTGCCCTTCTGTCTGAGGGTGGACGTGACCGCTAGTGTTCCGTCCCGCAAATAACCGCTAGAATACAGTGTGTCTCTCGGATTGCTCTGTGGCGCTTGGTCGTCCGATACCACCGCTGATCCTCAACGAGGACGAGGTTCAGCAGTTGCAGGCCCTCGCCAGTTCCCGCTCGCTACCGCATTCGATCGTGCAGCGCGCCCAGATCGTCCTGGCCTGCGGTGCTGGCGAAACCAACACATCGATCGCCAAGCGAATGGGCCTGACGGGCATGACCGTTGGCAAGTGGCGCAAGCGTTATCGGCAGCTGGGCCTAGGAGGCTGTTGCGCGTAGATTTTTTATGAGCACATCCACAAACAGTGCGACCAGAGCAGAATGATTCTGAGATTTGCTTCGGCGGCGCTTCTCTGCTTAGCCCGCAAATCGCAGCCACTGCAATTGATTTGAGCCGACTCTTATTCCCAGCCCAGTCTCATCTGGATCAATCTGCGCTCCTAGATGACTGGATCCGGTCTATTGCGTGTGTCCGCTGATGTCTGCGGTCTATGCGCAACAGCCTCCTAGAGGGGCTGCACGATGAGCTGCGTCCCGGCCGGCCTCGCACCTACGAGGACGACACAGTGGCCGAGGTGATCAACCGGGCTCTGCAGAGCAAACCCACCGACGGCAGCACCCACTGGAGCGCCCGCACCCTCGCCGCTGCGACAGGCATTTCCAAAACCACGGTTCACCGCTGGCTGCAGACCTTCTCAGTCCAGCCACATCGGCAGAAGCATTTCAAGCTCTCCACCGATCCGTTCTTTGTCGAGAAGGTCCGCGACATCGTCGGCCTGTACCTCAATCCGCCGGACAAGGCGATGGTGCTCTGCGTCGATGAGAAGACGCAGATCCAGGGGCTGGAGCGCACCCAGCCGCTGTTGCCCATGGGTCTGGGCTACGTCGAGGGCGTCACCCACGACTACATCCGTCACGGCACCACCACCCTATTCGCTGCCCTGGACGTCGCCATGGGCGAGGTGCTTACCCAGTGCAGACCGCGCCATCGGCATCAGGAATTCCTGGGCTTCCTGCGCCAGATCGAAAGGTCCGTTCCCGAGGATCTTGACCTCCACCTGATCGTGGACAACTACTGCTCCCACAAGCACGCCAAGGTCCGTGCCTGGCTGGCGCAGCGACCGCGCTTCCACGTCCACTACACCCCTACCTACGCTTCCTGGCTAAACTAGGTGGAGCGCTGGTTTGGGATCATCACCCAGCGGGCGATCCGACGGGGAAGCTTCTCGAGTGTCAAGGAGTTGATCGCCAAGATCGAGCAGTTCGTGGCGGCCTACAACAAGACCAAGGCCCCGTTCAACTGGACCGCCACCGCGGATTCAATCCTAGAGAAGCTCCAGCGACTTTGCTCTCAAATCTCCGGGACAGGACACTAGCAGGCGGCTGCGGCAGGTCGCACCGCTGGCGGACTGGACGCCATGACTGATCTTGCGGTGAATCACCGACTGGCGCAGTGCTCGCTCTGCGGCGTTATTGGTGGGCTCGATCCCTGGTTTCTCCAGAAGGGTCCAGAGCGCTTGCTGACGTTGCGCGAGTTGCCGGCAGGTGCGCACCGTCTGGGCCCAGGGCGTTCGCTCACCCCGCTCACAGCCCAGATCCACCACCCGCTGCAGCGTGGTCTCGAACTGGCGGCGGATCGGCCCACAGCTCTCCCGCAGCTGCTCCCGGTTGATCTGGCCAACCTTCCAGTAATTCCATTGCTCAAACAGCTGCCGCTGCAACGCCAGCAGCCCCATGCCGATCTCACCGCTGGCGCCAGGCCGCTGCTCAATGGCGGTGAAGTCACGGATCAGGTGCGCCCAGCACAGCTGCCTTTGATCAATGGGCAGATGGTTGTAGGCCGAGAAGCGATCACTCACCACAATCCCGGTAAAGGCATGGCCCAGCAGCTCCATCGCCGCTGCGGCCGAACGGCTTAGACCCTGCAGGAACACCGTCACCACCGGCGTCACCATGACCCATTGCCAGCCGCGCTTGCGATCGGGATTACCCCCATCCGCATGGCCCATGGGAGCACCGGTTTCATCCATGTAGGCCACCGGCTGCTGCCGGGCCAGCTCCAGCGCCTCCGCCGCCGGGTGTTGCAGGCAAGCGCTCAGCCGCTCGCGAATGGTGGCGATGGCACCGCGGCTGTAGACGAAGTCTTCTCCGCAGGAGTACTCCACACCCAGCAGCTGATCCAGCAGCGCCTGGGTTCTGCCGAAACTGAGAGGAAAGGCGCTGCTCAGCAGGCCCACCAGGGCGCTGAGGCGTGGGCCGTAGCGGCTGGGTCCACCGCAGCCGGCAACTCCGCGCAGGTGCTGGTGCCACAGCAGGGGCAGATCAGGCGGTGCAAGCGATGCTCGATTACCAGCGGGGTGATCGGCGGGATCTCGATCACCTGATGGCGCAGCCGCTCCGGGTCATCGCCCTCCAGATGGGTGCCGCAGCGGCGGCAATGCTCCGGATGGTGCTCCTCGATCTGATCGCAGCGCTCGATCGGCAGCAACTCCGGCCCCGATCCGGGATGGCCCTCCTGACCACCTCGCTTGCGGCCACTGGGTTTGCGGCGTGCGGGCGGCTTAAAACCAAGGCCATCACTGGAGGGCGGTTTGGAGGAGTTGCGGGAGTTGCGGCCGATCCGCTCACGCAGGCCCGCCAGTTCCGTCGCCAGGGCGGTGAGTTGCTGCCGCAGCTGATCGTTCTCCTGCTGCTGGGTCAGAAGGTGACTGACAAGCTCAAGGAATCCAGCCCTTACACCCATCGGGGTGGAGGTCCAGTCCGCTTCTGAAATCCCGGCAGGAGGGGTAGGCATCTCAGGCAGTCTCTGCCTGAGATGCAACCGGGAATCACGAAGCCGTCAAGGGTTCAGCCGTGGCGATGTTCGTAACGAGCAGCCCCGCCCCCTGAACGCATACGATTCCTCAGGGGCTAGCTTGTTCAACCCCTGAACAGGCACTACTATTAAAGCAATAGCGCCAGACCTAGGACTTGGCTCTCTTATATTTGAAGAGAATGAAGCTGCAGATGCATAACAAAAGTATACTAATTGGCGAGGGATCTCTAGTAATCCAATGTGCTGAACTCCTATTAGAGCGGGAGCATCAGATACTGGGCATCATCTCCCTTGATAGCTTGATTGAGGGCTGGGCTAAGGAAAAGGGAATCTCTCACATCCAACCAAAAGATAATCTTTTAGCATTTTTAAGTCAGCAGCCCTTTGATTACCTCTTCAGTTTGAACAATATAGCCACACTACCCAAGGAAATTCTTGATCTACCTCACCAGTATGCGATTAACTTCCATGATTCTCCCTTGCCAAAATATGCAGGGGTGAATGCCACATCCTGGGTGCTGATGCAGCGAGAGAAGGCTTATGGGGTTACATGGCATGTAATGACTGAACTGGTTGACGGTGGGGACATTCTGAAGCAGGTTCCTATTGATATTAATCAAAGGGACACTACTCTTACTCTTAAGGTAAAATGTTATGAGGCAGCTATTCGTTCGTTTAGTCAACTCATTGATGAGTTATCTTCAGGTCAAGCTGTAGCACTTAAGCAAAACCTAAATGAGCGAACCTATTTCCCTCCATCAAAAAGAACAGATTCAGGAGGCTTGCTGTCGTTCAACCGTTGTGCCTACGAGCTAGATGCCTTGGTTCGGGCTTTAGATTATGGTCCCTACCCCAATCCTCTGGGGCTGGCTAAGTTGGCGATTAGGGGTGTTTTTGTTGTCGTTTCTCAGCTTGAAATTTTAGATGAATTCTTCCAGGCATCTCCTGGAACAATAACAGACATTCAGCAAGACTTTCTGAAGATTTCTACCAACAGTGACGAAATTGCGCTGCGCGAATTACAGACTCTAGAGGGTCAACCTCTTTCAATTCCAGATTTAGTTAAAAGATTTGGACTATATGTTGGATATCGGTTTCAGGATATCGACCTGGAACTGGCAAAGCGTATTGAGCAGTTTGATAGCTTAATTGCTAAACACGAAGCATTTTGGGTAGAGAGACTGGCTAGTTTACAGCCGTTGACTATTCCCTATGCAGAGCGATCGCTGTCTCCGTCGAAACAGAAACGGTACGCGAGTGTAAAGATGCCCGTACTGGCAGAGGTCATAACATTCCTGGAGGAGCGACATCCAACTTGGGATTCGGGGGACTTTCTCTTGGCGGCTTTTGTGGGTTATTTAGCTCGGATTGGTGGTGCGGATTGTTTTGATATTGGTTATAGAGATGTAGACTTAGGATGGGAGATAGTAGGAACGACAGGCTTTTTTGCTGACTATGTCCCTTGTCATTTAGAAATAGATTTCGAGCAAAGTTTTGAGGCCGCTTTTGAAGCTGTACGAGAGCAAGTAGCGTTAACTAAACAGCACAGAACTTATGCGCGGGATGCTGTAGCTAGGTATCCAGAGCTTCGGCAAGTGCCGGAGCTAGGTAGCGAGCAGATGTTTCCGGTGGTTATAGAACGGGTAGAAAAGTTAGATGACTATCAAGCCAGGCCTGGCAATGAGCTTACCTTCATCATCTCGGAAGGTGGCAAGGAATGCGGTTGGCTTTATAACGCCGAGGTGTTGGACGGTGACAGCATTGCCAGGATGGTGGAGCAGTTTATTATTTTTCTGCAAGGTATTGTAATGGATTCTAGTCAACACCTTGCCTACCTACCCCTGTTATCCGAGGAAGAGCGTTACAGAATTCTGGTGGAGTGGAATGATACCAAGGTAGATTATCCTCTGAATAAGTGCATCCACCATTTATTTGAGGAACAGGTGGAGCGGACACCTGATAATGTGGCGGTGGTGTTTGAAGATCAACAGCTAACTTATCGAGAGTTGAATGTCAAGGCAAATCAGTTAGCCCATTACTTGCAGAAGCTGGGGGTGCAACCAGAGGTTTTGGTGGGGATTTGCGTGGAGCGTTCGCCCGTGATGGTGATAGGACTCCTTGGTATCCTCAAAGCTGGTGGTGCCTATGTTCCTTTAGACCCAGAGTATCCAAAAGAGCGTCTGGCTTTTATGCTCGAAGATGCTCAGGTATCGGTACTGCTGACTCAACAGACGCTAGTTGAGATTCTTCCGAAGTGTTCGGCACAAGTGGTATATCTGGATGCTGAGGAATTTTCTCCAAAAACAGGTGTTGAAAATCCCATTAACAAAGCTCAAGCTAACGACTTGGTTTACGTTCTCTACACTTCTGGTTCTACAGGTAAACCGAAGGGAGTAGCCATTGAACATCGCAGTTCAGTTGCGCTTTTGGATTGGGCAACAGGAGTGTTTACGAGAGAACAGTTGGCTGGGGTTCTGGCTTCAACCTCTTTCTGCTTCGATATTTCGGTTTTCGAGTTATTCGTTCCCCTAAGTTGTGGCGGCAAAGTGATTCTAGCCGAGGATGCTTTGCATCTAGCTACTTTGCCTGCTGCGCGGGAGGTTACTTTAATCAATATCGTTCCTTCTGCAATCTCAGAGCTACTGAGAGTGAAAGGCATCCCTGATGGAGTCCGCACGGTTAACTTGGCGGGGGAAGCTTTACCTAAACGGGTGGTGGACCTTCTCTATAAACAGGAGACGATTCAAAAGGTATTCAATCTTTATGGTCCTTCTGAAGAAACAGTCTTTTCAACCTATGCTTTAGTAAGACGGGACGGTCAAAAAGCTCCACCCATTGGTCGTCCGATTGCGAATACGCAAGTCTATATATTAGACACCTATCAGCAGCCTGTTCCCATTGGTATACCGGGTGAGCTACATCTGGGCGGAGCGGGTTTAGCGCGTGGTTATCTTAATCGTCCTGCGTTGACTGAAGAAAAATTTATACCTAACCCTTTTGAAGATTCAAAATGCGAAATTTCAAATGCAAAGTTATACAAGACTGGAGATTTAGTTCGGTACTTACCCGATGGCAATATTGAATTTTTAGGGCGCATTGACCATCAGGTGAAAATTCGAGGCAACCGCATTGAACTGGGAGAAATTGAGGCGGTTTTGGGGCAACACCCAAATGTTCGGGATGTTGTGGTTGTGGCAAGAGAAGACGTCCCTGGTGATAAGCGGTTATTTTCTTATGTCGTGCCCAACCAGGAGCAAGTTTCTACTCCTAAGGAATTTCGACGCTTCCTAAAGGAGAAGCTGCCTGATTTCATGATGCCTTCTGTCTTCGTGCTGCTGGACAAGCTACCTCGGACTCCCAACGGGAAGGTGAATCGCCGCTCTTTGCCAGTGCCCGATAAGGCTAGGCCGGAGCTAGAGGAAGCATTAGTGGCTCCTCGTACACCTGTTGAAGAGGTGCTGGTAGGAATTTGGTCTGAAGTGCTTGGGTTGGATCGAGTTGGTGTCCAAGACAATTTCTTTGAGTTGGGGGGTCATTCGTTACTGGCAACTCAGGTGATTTCTAGGCTGCGGGATGCCTTTTCTGTTGAGTTGTATCTTTACAGTCTGTTTGAAGCACCGACGATAACTAGCTTGGGAGAGAGAGTTGAGGCGGCGCGTCGAAAAGGGTTGGGTTTACAAGCCCCACCGATTTTGCACAGAACGCGAAATGAAAGTCTACCTCTGTCTTTTGCTCAACAGCGACTTTGGTTCCTCGATCAGTTGGTGCCCGAGGCAGCGATGTATAACATTCCCCTAGCTTATCGAGTCACGGGAAAGTTAAATGTGGGAGTATTAGAGCAGAGTTTAGCTGAAGTTGTGCTCCGTCATGAGTCACTGCGGACGACTATTGAAACCATAGATGGACAACCGATTCAGGCGATCGCTCCAGAGATAATTTTAACGCTACCAGTAGTAGACCTGCGGGAAATAGCTGAGGCTCAGCGGGATGCTGAGGTACAGTGGTTGTCTACCCAAGAAGCTCAACAGTCTTTTGATTTAACTAAAGCACCGTTGCTGCGCGCTAAGCTTCTGCGTCTAGATGAAGCGGAACACGTCCTGCTTCTGACGATTCACCATATTGTCTCTGACGGTTGGTCCTTGGGTGTGTTGATGCGGGAGTTAGCGGTGCTGTACGAAGCGTTTTCCTCTGGGAAACCTGCTTCACTGCCTGAATTACCGATTCAGTATGCCGATTTTGCCATTTGGCAGAGGGAGTGGCTCTCAGGGGAGGTGCTGGAATCAAACCTTGCCTACTGGAAGCACCAGCTAGGAGGTGAATTGCTAATACTGGAGTTACCCACTGACCGTCCGCGACCGCTAGTGCAAACCTATCGGGGGGCAAGGCAGTCATTTGAGCTATCGAAGGACTTAACGGATGCCCTGAAAGTGCTGAGTCGGCGGGAAGAGGTTACTTTGTTTATGACTTTGTTGGCGGCGTTCAAGGTGTTGCTTTACCGCTATACAGGGCAGGAAGACGTTATTGTTGGTTCTCCTATTGCGAATCGGAACCGGACTGTAATTGAAGGGCTAATTGGCTTTTTTGTCAATACTTTGGTGTTGCGGTCTGACTTGGGTGGGACACCCAGTTTCCGGGACTTGTTAGGTCGTGTGCGTGAGGTGGCTTTGGGGGCTTATACTCACCAGGATCTGCCTTTTGAGAGGCTGGTTGAGGAACTGCAACCGGAACGGGATATGAGCTATAACCCCCTGTTTCAAGTGATGTTTGTGCTTCAGAATGCTCCGATGTCAGACTGGGGATTTTCAAGGTTAACTTTGAGTCCTCTGGAGGTTGAAAGTAAAACGGCAAAGTTTGATTTGGCTCTATCTTTGACAGAAACTGAGCAAGGACTAATTGGAGCGTTTGAGTACAACACGGATTTATTTGATGAGGCGTCTATTGCCCGGACGGTAGGTCATTGGCAGACTTTGTTGGATGGGGTGGTTGCTGATCCGGATGAGCGCATTTGTGAGTTGCCGATTCTGACGGAAGCGGAACGGTATCAGCTGCTGGTGGAGTGGAATGATACGGCGGCAGATTATCCCAAAGATAAATGTATCCATCAGCTATTTGAGGAACAGGTAGAGCAGACTCCTGGCAATGTGGCGGTGGTATTAGAAGATAAAAAACTAACTTATCGGGAGTTGAATGCCAGAGCGAATCAGTTAGCGCACTACTTGCAGAAGCTGGGGGTGGGACCAGAAGTTCTGGTAGGGATATGCGTGGAGCGATCGCCGGAGATGGTGATTGGACTGATGGGTATCCTCAAAGCAGGTGGAGCCTACGTACCCCTAGACCCCAACCATCCCCAGGAACGCTTAGTTTTCATGATGTCAGATTCTAAGATTCCCATACTGCTGACTCAAAGGAAATTGCTGGCCAGATTGCCTGAGTCTGGAGCCTATGTTGTCTGCTTGGAGCCAGACAGGGGAGCAATCTCTGAAGAGAGTGAAAAAAATCCCCTCAGTAGTGTAACCAAGGATAATCTAGCCTATGTGATCTATACAGCAGGTTCTACGGGAAAGCCCAAGGGGGTAATGATTCAACATCAGTCCTTATTGAATTTTGCAGAGGCGTCAATTGTTGAATATGGCCTGAACAAGCAGGATCGCGTCCTACAGTTTGCATCTATTAGTTTCGATTCAGCAGCAGAAGAAATCTTTCCCTGTCTGAGGTGCGGAGGGACGTTAGTGCTTCGTACCGATGAGATGTTGAGTTCTGTGCCTAGGTTTCTGCAAAAGTGCCAGGATTTAATGCTGACAGTTCTGGATCTGCCAACAGCATACTGGCATCAAGTTACCGCTGAGTTAGCGACAACAGATTTGGTGTTAATACCCGAATCATTGCGCCTAGTCATCATAAGGGGAGAGCGGGCACTTCCGAAACTGTGGGAATTGTGGAAAAATTACGTGGGTACTCACCCGCAACTGGTCAGCGGATATGGTCTAACTGAAGGAACTGTATTAGCAACGAGCTGCAAATTGTTGGGCTCGGTGTCAGAGACTCCTGCCTTGTCAAAGGTGCCGATTGGACGCCCTATTAGTAATGTTCAGTTGTATATACTAGATCAGTTCTTGCAACCTGTCCCTATCGGGGTTCCGGGAGAAATCTATATTGGTGGCGTTGGTTTGGCCCGAGGCTACCTCAACCGCCCGAAGTTAACCGAGGAGAAATTTATCCCCAACCCTTTTAGTGATGAACTAGGAGCACGCCTGTACATAACTGGTGACTTAGCCCGCTACCTATTGGATGGCAATATTGAGTTTTTAGGGCGCATAGATAATCAGGTGAAGATTCGCGGCTTACGCGTTGAACTCGGAGAAATTGAAGCTGTGTTGAGCCAGCACTCCAGTGTACGAGAAACTGCTATCTTAGCCCAAGACAACACCCCCTGCAAAAAACGATTAGTAGCATATGTGGTTCTGAACCCAGAACAGTCAATCTCAACTGATGAGTTGCGTCTCTTTCTCAAGTATAAATTGCCTGACTACATGATACCCTCTACCATCTTAGTGCTCAATAGTCTGCCACTAACCCCTAACGGTAGAGTAGATCTCCGAGCTCTGCCAACACCTGTTGAAGGCACACAAGAACACTCAGTCACATTTATGGCTCCTCGTACCCCCGTCGAGCAGCAGGTAGCTAACATCTGGACTCAAGTCCTACAGATGGAAAAGGTAGGCATCTACGATAATTTCTTTGAATTGGGGGGAAATTCCCTACACGCTATCCAAGTTATTTATCGATTACACCAAGCCTTCCAGGTGGAACTCCCCCTAAGCAGCCTGTTTGAAGAACCTACAGTGAGCGACCTAGCCGAACACATTGAGACGGTTTATTGGACAGTGCAAGACCTACAGCCTCCCTCTATGGATCCTCCAGGAAACGATCGCGAGGAGATTGAGTTGTGAAAACCCTGATTATTGACAACTATGATTCCTACACGTTTAACGTCTACCTACTGCTTTGGTAAGTAAATTGAGTACTTCCACTCGTCATTCGCAATGACGGAGTCTACTTATTTGCCCTCAAGGTGCTGGCCTTCGACAACATACAAATTTCTCCAGTTCCTGCCGGTCTGGAAAATCCCTCAGACTTTGGCATCTGCCGACAAGTAATTCAGGATTAAGAAGTACCTCTGCTCGGTGTATACATCTGTCACCAAGGAATCGGCTACTTTTATAAGGGAAATATCATTCATCCGCCAGAACCTATGCACGGTCGACTGCGGTATCTATCAGCGTTGTTGTCGCGCCCGGATGCTCCGGCTAAGCATGTGATGGAAGCTTATCCGGATTCTGTCGCTTATGGAGCGCGAGCCTCGTAAAATGTTCGCATCGTCTCCTGTCGGTGGCGTGAGGTTGGAGCGGTCGGCCCTGGTTCGCGGCTGTGGCCGCCGCCGATCCATGGGGATCGGCAACGGACAGCCACGGGGGCCTGTGTTTCTGTTCAGACAACCTGGTGAATGGGCCGAGGCTGATTGATCCACACGTCTTCTGGTTGTTTCCAGCAGCGAATGTGGCGGCTCCAGCGTGTGGGATGGAGGGCATACGCTCTCTCATGGGTTCTGGCGCGCTGCCGGCAGATGGCATCGGCCTCACAGTGATTGCGTTGATCGGGTGTCACGTACTTGATGCCACTATGGCGATGTTCGCTGTTGTACCAGGCGACGAATGCCAGAACCCACTGGCGGGCCGCCTCTTCAGCTGCAAAAATCCGCAAACAGTATGGCTCGGATGATATTTGAGCGTATGGAACAACGACTCCGAGAAGGGATTGTTGTTCGATACTTGTGGTCGTGAATTGGATCGACCCACTCCAATCTTATCCAGCTTCGCGGCCAGGGTCAGCGCTCGCATCGGATTTCCATTGTCCGAATGCAGGTCACCGGTGCCGCCTTGCTGATCCCCTAACGCCAGCAGGCTCTCTGGAGCATCTCACCGGCCACCAGAGGGCATTCACTCTCGTGAATCTCCGAGGCAACAATCTTGCGACTCCAGACATCCATCACCATGTACAGATAGAACCAGAACCCCTTTACGCCGCTGGGCAGCAGCGTGATATCCCAGCTCCATGCCACATTGGGGCCTCCGGTCTCCCGCCTAGGAACGGAGCGGGGCTCCCGCGGAGGCTTGGAGCGGCCGCGGTGCTGGATCAGCTGCTCCTCCCGCATCACGAGGTAGAAGCTTGATTCCGAGCCAATATAGCGGCCATTCTCGGCAAGATCAGCCACGATCTGTGCCGGTGGAAGGTGAGCATACTTTGGATCACTGACCGTATCGAGAAGTTTCTGGCGTTCCTTTGCCGTCAGCTTGTGAGCGACCTGCCGTTCGGCACCTTTGCGTCCGTCGAGAATTGAACCTATTCGTTGTAGTTGCTGGCGCCAGGGCTGCAAGCTCCCCAGCCTTACTCCGAGCCGCCGGGGCCACCTCGGTGGCCCCGGCGCCGGCAGCGACACCGAAAGCAAGCAGTTCCACGCCCTGGCGTTGGTCCGGGGGGATCAGCCCTCCCCGGCCTCCGGCCAGAGGGCCTGAAGCTTTTCCGTAACCAGCAGCAGCGCCGCGGCTTCTGCCAGGGCCTTCTCCTTCTTGCGCAGCTCCCTCTCCAGGAGCCGGTTCTCCCTGGCGAGCTCCTGATTCTTGCGGTCCAGCTCCTTGTGATCCTGCATTGAGGCCGCCGAGGGGTTGTTGGCATCCTGGGCGGGCTGCCGCCAGCGGGCAACCTGTTGCGGATACAGGCCCCGCTCCCGGCAGAACGCCCCCAGCTCGGTGTCGTTCAAGCCGGCGGTCTGGAGCACCACGGCGAACTTGGCCGCTGCGCTCCACTGCTCGGCCGACTTGCCTGTGGCCGGCACCAGGTCTCCCTGCTGCTACCAGCTCCGGCGCCAATTGTAGAGAGTTTTCTCAGTGATCCCAGTGTCCCGGGCTATCTGGGCCACGCTCTCCTTGTATGGCCTCCGGCCTACTTCGTCTACGGCTGGCTCATCCGCTTACGGACGGCGGTCCGGGTGGTCTGGTGGCTTCACTCCACGCGGATCCAGCTGCTCATAGACCGCATAGATGGGTCCCAGATCCAGTCGGTTGCCAGATCCAGCAGAAAGAACAGCAGATGGTTCTCCTGCAGCCAGTCCCCCGGTGACGGCAGCAGGAGCAGGGTCTGCTCCGGGTTCCAGGGAAGGAAGGTTTGGGGTTTGCTGATGGCCTATTCTCTCGCCCTGAATCATTGCTGTCACTGGGATCTGGGCAGATCTCAGGGCATCTCTGGAGAAGGGAGGCACCTGGCTGTGTGCGACACGCTCCTAGCAAACGTGCCGGGGACGCTCAGTAGGTAACTGGCGTCGCGCCGAGGACGAAGGTGCTCCCGGCAGTCGCGGAGGCGCTATGGCCTTGCTCGGCACGATGTTGACGACAAGGCCCGGTCGGGCAGGGGGTGGTCGTGACGCCGACGAAAGCAACCAGGATCAGCTTCCACATCTGCCACTCTAGCAGGCATACTTTAAGGCAAAGCAGGAATGAGAGCCAATGAGGAACACGTCGACCCCGGCGGCGCTGTTTCCGGCGTATCTCGTCGAGAACATGGCGGCGGCGCGTGAGCCCTCGGCGGACGGGGTGGCGTTGGAGGCGAGTTTTGCCCTGCGCGACGCGGGCGCAGTTCGCCGCGGGCCGCCTGCGCCAGGGCGCGGATCTTCCCGGGTGCGACGCGTGGCGCGTCACGTCCCTGACCCTGCTGGGCGGGGAAGGCGACTGCGAGGAGTTCGCGCTCCTCGCAGTCGCCAGCGTGCTGTCTGCGCTGGTGATCGGCATTACCTCGAGCTCGGGCCCACGGCTGCGCACGCCTGGATCGAGGGGTTTGACGAGGAGGGGGCTTCTTGATCGAGCCGACCCTGGGGCTGCTGTTCCGCTTCCGCCAGGGGAGTTACCTCCCGGCGTATGTCGTTGAGCCGTCGACGCTCAGACATTGGTAGGTAGGAATTAATGAACGGATCGACGAGGCGCCGCAGGATTCCGAGCTCCGGCATCAACCTCTTCCAGCTCATCTACATGTTGACCGACGAGTACCAGGCGAAATCTGGGCTCGAGGCCCTGGACCTTTCCCTCGGCAACCCGGACTTGGTCCCCGTCGAGGTGGTGCGCGAGCTGCGCGCGAAGGCGCAACGATCGCCGCGCCACGAACTTCACAGCTATGCCGAGGCGCGGAACCTGGACTGCTTCTGCGAACGGATGGTCAAGCTGTTTTTGGGGATCGACTACACGGTCCACTCGCATCTCTCGGCCGTGCCCATCCCGGGGATCAAGACCGCGACGGCGCTTTTGCCCCTGGCCTGCGGCACGCATCTCAGGGATCGCAAGGCGTTCCACCTGGTAAGCAACCTCCCGGCGTACGACGTGATCGGAACATGGACTACGTCATATCTCTCCTCCAATCGCATCGTCTGGCCGCTCTCGCCCGAGGATGGCATGGGACTGAATGTGGCGCGCCTCGAGGAGGCGCTGCGCGGTGCGCGCGTCGAGCGACCGGACCTGATCTTCGTGATCCGTCCCGGGAATCCCGCATCGCGCGGCGCCACCGAGCGGGAGTGGCGCGCGCTCATCGAGGTCTGCCTCGCCCGGGGGTCTCGCCTGGTGAACGACGGCGCTTATGCGACTCTGGCCTCGCCCGGTGCACACACCTCACTTGCGTCGGTGGCTGTCGATTACCCTGGGCTCGAGTGGGGCGAGCTGATCTCGGTGTCCAAGGCCTTCAGCGACCCGGGGGCGCGCTTGGGCGCCTTCGTCGGCTCAAGCGAATTCGTCGAGGATCTGACCCTCATCAAGGGGAACACCGAGTCGGGGCCGGTCCCATCGATGATGGTGGCGTACAGCGAGCTCTTCGCAGACGAGAAGCTGGCGCTGTCGATCATGGATGACATCTACGCCACCTACCGCGCCCGGCTGGACTTCTTGGTCGGCCGCCTCGAGGAGGCGGGCTTGCGCCCGGCCTGCCGCACCGACGCTGGGTTCTTCACGCTGTGGATCACGCCCGACGAGGCGTTCGGCTTAGATCTCCATTCTGAGTCGGCGCGGCGCGGCATGCTTCGCGCGGAACTCTACAACCGGCTAATGATAGATCGTACCGGCGTGGTTGGCGTGCATTTCTCCGGCCCGGGTGGAGCGGAGTTCATTCGCTACGCGGTCTGCACCGACGTCCTCGCTCCCGGGCTCCGCGAGCGCCTCGACCGCGCCCTCTTTGAAGCAAGCCCTCGTTATCGAGCCTGATCTCGCCGTATTGACGGCACATTTAAAGCTGCACATTTTTACTTGACCCTCGGCCGGGGGCTACACTCAATACCGTTTCGTTGGCGGAGCTGGAGGACCAATGGGGTGGCCAGACCAACCCGAAGGTTTGGTCATCCCATTGGTGTTGCCTGCCTCGTTGGCGCAGGAACGACTTTGGTTCCTGGAAAACCTCGCTTCCGGCGGGCCTGCTTACAACATCCCGGTCTCGGTCCTCATCGCGGCGCCTGTGAGCCCCGCGCTGCTCGAACGCTGTCTTGCCGAGTTGGCGCGGCGCCACGAGGCGCTACGCACATCCTTCGCCTCCGACTGTGGGCGCGTGGCGCAGGTGGTCGCTCCCGTGGGTGACTTCGCGTTGACCGTGGTCGATCTCAGGCGGTACCCGCGCCACGAGCGCGAGGCTCGACTCCATGCCGCTTCGACCGCCGAGTGCCGCAGGTCGTTCGATCTGGCCAACGGGCCCCTGGCGCGGGCCACGCTGTATCGATTGACCGCTGACGAGCACGCGCTGCTGCTGGTCTTTCACCACATCATCGCGGACGGGTGGTCTGTGGAAGTGGTGGTGCGCGAGCTGGGCGAGCTGTACGCGGCGTTCGACCTCGGATTGCCGTCGCCGCTGGCGCCGCTTGCGGTGCAGTACGGCGACTGGGCGAGCTGGCAGCGCGAACGCCTGGAGGGGGGCGCCCTCGCCGAGGGGATAGCCCACTGGCGCGACCGGTTGGCAGGGGCGCCGACGGTCCTGGACTTGCCGACGGATCGGCCGCGTTCCGACGCTCCCAGCCGCAGAGGCGCTCTAGAGACCTTTGTGGTTGAAAAGGGGCTGGCGGACGCGGCACGGGCCCTGGCGCGGTCTGAAGGGTGCACGCTCTACCAGACAATGCTCGCGGTGTTCGCGGCGCTGCTCTCGCGGGTCGCTGGGCAACGCGACCTCCTCATCGGGACACCCATCACAAACCGCTCCGGCCCTGAGCTCGAGGCTGTGGTCGGGCTGTTCGTAAACACCGTGGTCCTGCGCCTGGATCTCGTGGGCGCTCCAACGGTGCGCGAGCTGCTGTGTCGCGTGCGCGCGATCACACTTGACGCGCACGAGCATGCCGAGGTGCCGCTCGAGAAGCTGGTCGATGCGGTGCATCCCGAGCGTGCTCCCGGGCGGAATCCGCTCTTCCAGGTGCTGTTCTCCTTGAATGCAAGCGCACGAGCGGCGGAAGGGGGCACACCCGCCCGCGGGAGCGGCATGACGCCGCCGTCAACGGGGACGACCAAGTTCGAGCTGAGCCTCCTCATGAGCGATGGTCCGGGCGGCCTCGCCGGGACGTGGGAGTACGCGACGGACCTGTTCGACGCGGAGCGGGTGCGGCGCATGGGCGCTTGTTTCCTACGGCTCTTGCGCGCGTTCGTGGAGATGCCCGACACAAGCGTCGACGAGCTGCCGCTTATGGACGAAGACGAAGCGCGCATGGTGGCGAGGTTGGAGTTGGGGGAGCGACGCGTGCCGCGCGGCGGTTTCGTGCACGAGCGGATCCTGGCGCGGGCGCGCCGCATGGCGGACGAGGTGGCGGTGCGCGGCCCGTCGGGGAACCTTACGTACGCCGAGCTTGAGAGGCGCGCGACGCGCCTCGCGGCGGGGTTGCGGGCGCGCGGTGTCGAGATCGACGACCTAGTGGGCATCTTCCTGCGCCGCGACGTCGACCTGGTCGTAGCGTTAGTCGGGATTCACGCCGCCGGCGCAGCGTACGTGCCACTCGACCACGCGCACCCTGCTGAGCGCTTAGCGCACATCACCTCCGACGCGCGGTTGACATGGATCGTCACGGAGGAGGCGCTGGCGGCCCGCTTGCCCGCTGAGGCCAAACCGGTGCTCATCGACGATGAGCATCCCGAGGGGCCCCTGGAGCCGGTCGCGACGCGCGGAGAGCACTTGGCGTACGTGCTCTACACGTCGGGCACGACCGGGCATCCCAAGGGGGTCGCGGTGACGCATGGTGGGGTGGCGGCGCTGCTCGACTGGGGGGCGGGCGCTTTCTCGCCGCCGGAGCTCGCACGCGTCCTCGCTTCGACCTCGATCTGCTTCGACATCTCGGTCTTCGAGCTGTTCTTGCCCCTGTGCGAGGGCGGCTCGCTCGTGGTTGTCGAGAACGTGCTCGCCTTGGCCTCCGACGACGCGCCGGACGTGACCCTGATCAACACCGTCCCGTCGGCCATGCGCGAGGTCCTGCGTCTCTGGTCCCCCGGGCCGTCTCTGCGCACGGTGAACTTGGCGGGCGAGGCGCTGTCGCGCGACTTGGTAACGCACATCGCCGAGCGCGCGCCGGGGGTCATGGTATGGAACCTGTACGGCCCAACTGAGACCACGATCTACTCGACGGCGGGGCGCTTGGCGGTTGACGACGCGAGGACTCCGTCAATCGGCCGGCCGATTGACGGGACGGTGGTACGCGTCCTGGACGAGCGACTCGCGCGCGTCCCGATCGGCGTTACCGGCGAGCTTTACATTGGAGGCGCGGGCGTAGCGAGAGGTTATCTGGGGCGTCCCGAGCTGACCGCCGAGCGCTACGTGGGGGATCCTTTCGCCCCCGAATCCGACGCGCGCATGTACCGCACTGGCGACGTTGTCTCCTGGCGAGGCGACGGAACGTTGGAGTATCGAGGTCGCGACGACCAGCAGGTGAAGCTCCGCGGGCATCGCGTCGAGCTGGGCGAGATCGAGTCGGCGCTGCGCACGCATTCGCGCGTCCGCGATGTGGTGGTGGTCGCGCGGCGCGACGCAACGCTGGCGGCGTATGTGACCATGGACGCGCCCGACGCGGGGGAGCTCGAGGCCTTGGCGCGGCGCGAGCTCCCCTCGGTAATGGTCCCGGCGCGCTTCGTGTTCGTCGAGATGTTGCCGCGGACGGGGAGCGGAAAGATCGACCGCGCGGCGCTGCCGGCGGCACCGATCGAGGAGAAGGCGCCGTCCCGCGCGCCAGCCACGGAGACGGAGCGTGCCCTGCGCGAGCTCTTCGCCACGGTGCTCGAGGTCCCTACGTTCGGGGTTGAGGAGGACTTCTTTGCCAGCGGTGGGCATTCCCTGCTCGCCACCGCGCTGGTCGCTCGCGCCAACGAGGCCCTGGGGCTGGAGATCCCGCTCGACGCGGTGTTTCAGCACACGACCCCGGCGAGCCTCGCCGTCTTTGTAGACAGGGCGCCACGACCTGTGCGAACGCAGCGTCCGAGGCGACGAGAGCTGGCCGACGCGCTGCTTCCACTCTCCCCGGCGCAACAGGGGATGTGGTTCTACCACCGCCTTGCGCCACGGAGCGCGCTTTACAATCTGCCCGTGATGCTCCCGCTGCGAGGAGGGATCGACGCGGCGACCCTGCAGCGCGCGGTTGATTTCGTGGTCGCACGCCACGAGGCTCTGCGCATCCGCTTCGAGACCGTGGAACACGCCCCGGTGCAGCGGGTTGACGCGGACGCGTGTGCGCGACTGACGGTGACCGATCTCTCGGCGTTGCCTGAGGACGACAGACGTCGGCGCACCGGGCGGTTGATCCAGGCTGAGACACGCCGCCCGTTTGACCTACGGCGCGCGCCACTAGTCCGCGTCTCGCTGGTCCGTTTCGCGCCGGACGAGGGACTGGTAGTGATAGTGATGCACCACATCATTGCCGACGGCTGGTCGACCGATGTCCTCCGGCGCGATCTCGCGGCAGCGGTTGAGGCGTTCGCGGTGGGCGGGGTCCCGACCCTGCCCGAACAACACCTCGGGTACGGCGACTACGTGTGCTGGCTGGGCGACGCGGTCGACGGCGCGGTCCTAGAGGCGGGGCTTGCATACTTTCGCAAAAGCCTCGCCGGTGCGCCCCCGGTCATCACCTTGCCGTCGGATCGACCGCGCCCACCACTGGCAAGCTTTCGCGGTGAAATTCTGACATTCGAGGTCGACGGCTCGGCCCTGGCAGACGCAGCGGCGGCGCGCGGCGCCACCGCGCACATGGCGCACCTCGCGATCTTCGCGGTGCTCCTTGGACAGCTTTCGGGTGAGGACGACGTTGTCATCGGCATCCCCGTGGCGAACCGGAGCCGCCCGGAGTGGCGCGAGGTCATCGGACTGTTCACCAACACCCTCCCGATCCGCCTTTGCTGGGGCAAGAGGCTGTGCTTCGCCTCGATGCTCGACCGCGCGCGCAAGGCAGCAGTGGGCGCGTATGAGCACGAGAGCGTGCCGTTCGACCGTCTGGTCCAAGAGGTCAGCCCGGTGCGCGATCTGTCATATCACCCGATCTTTCAGGTAATGCTCGGGTTCCAGGAGGGGGAAGCCGAGAGCGGAGGCTACCCAGACGACTTGCCGTCTACAGGAACAGCGAAGTTCGACCTGTCCCTGAGCCTAACGCGGTCCAGTGGGCGAATTTTTGCGGCGTTGGAGTACGCGTCGGACCTCTTCGATCGGGCGTCGGTCGAGCGGATCGCGCGTCGATATAGCCTCCTGGTCGAGAAGCTCTGCGCCGAGCCAAATCGTGCCATCGACGAGGTCGCGCCATTGGATGTCAAGGAGCGTGCGTGGATTGAGAGGGCGGCACTTCACGTAGCGGTAGAGGCCTCCGTCTCGTCCCACCCACCGTCGAACGCGCCCCGCACCGACATCGAGCGGCGGATTGCCGAGATCTGGGTAGAGGCGCTGGGGCACGACCGGTTCACGACCAGCGAGAGCTTCTTCGAGGTCGGCGGGCACTCCCTGGCCGCGATATCCGTGATCGCACGCATTGCCGAGGATTGGGGCTTGGATGTGCCGTTCGAACGGATCTTCACCGCGCCGACCGTCGCCGAGCTCGCCCACGCCATTGAGGAGGCCGTCGCAGGATCGACCTTGCCCGAAGGCCCGATACTGCGCCCCGTAGAGCGCTGTGAGGTGATGCCGCTCTCCTATGCCCAGGAGCGCCTGTGGTTCTTGGACCGCCTCGCCCCCGAGCTCCCCACCTACAACATCTCGGTTCCGATCCCCTGGCGCGGCGCCGTCGACGTGGGTGTGCTCGAACGGGCTCTGGAACGCCTCGGAGACCGGCACGAGGCTCTACGCGCGCGCTTCGTCCCGACGGCGGACGGGGGTGTCGGACAGATGTTCGATCCGATCTTCGCATCCAGGTTAATCGTCAGCGATCTGCGTGGCAGTCGCGGGGAGCTGGAGCGGATCCAGGCGCTAGAGGCGCGTCACACCTTCGATCTGGAAGCGGGGCCGCTTCTCCGTGCGCACCTAGCGATCCTGGGGCCGTCTGAGAGCGTGCTCATTGTCACCGTCCACCACATCGTCGCCGACGCGCAGTCGATCGACTTGCTCCAGCGCGACCTCGCTGCGATCTACCGCTCCGAGGTCACGGGGGAATCGGACGAGCTTCCTGACCTGCCGCTGCAATTCGCCGACTACGCCGTCTGGCAGCGCGCCTGGCTGGACACCGAGCGCCTCTCCGACGAGATTGAGCACTGGCGCAAGAAGCTCGCGGGCACGCCGGCGGTGCTTGAGCTACCGATGGATCGGCCGCGGCCGCGCGAGCAGAGCCACGCCGGGCGGCAACTACCCTTGTGCCTAGGGAACGAAGTCGCCGTAGCGACGCGGCGCTTGGCTATCGAGGAGCAGACTACTCCCTTCGTGGTGCTCCTGGCGAGCTACGCCGTCGTGCTTGCTGGCTGGAGCGGCGCTCGCGACCTGGTGATTGGCACCCCGGTCACCGGCCGGCCCCGGCGCGATCTGGACGACCTCATTGGGTTCTTCTCCAACACGCTTCCGCTGCGCATGGAGCTCGAAGGGAAGCAGACGTTCCGCGCACTGGTGCGGCACGCCCGCGAGGTGGTGATCGAGGCTCTGTCCCACGGGGACCTGCCGTTCCACGCAATGGTGCAGGAGCTTCAGCCGCGTCGGTCCCTGGCGCACAACCCACTGTTCCAGGTCATGTTCGCGTTCCAGCGCCCGGGGGATCATGGCCAGACCGTACCGCGGCTAGAGAGTGAGGTCTCTGGGACTGCCAAGTTCGACCTGACACTGTTCCTGGCCGACGATGACGAGCTCCACGGAGCGGTCGAGTACGCGACGGACCTGTTCGACGGGATGACCATCGCCAGCTTCGCGGAGCACCTCCGCGCCTCCGTGAGAGTCGCTGTGAATTTCCCGGATGCGGAGCTCGGCGAGCTGTTCGGAGCAAGTGCTTCAGATCTGGCGACGATCGAAGCCTGGAACGCGACTTCCCGGCCAATTCACGCCCTCTCGGCGCACGAAGTGTTCCTGGCCAGCGCCGCGGCCAGGCCCGAGGCTGTCGCGGTCAGCTGGGAGGGGGGTGCATGGACCTATGTGGAGCTGACACGTCGGGCAAAGAGTGTGACGGCGCGGCTGCTCCAGCTCGACCTCCAAGTGGACGATCGCGTTGCCATTGTCGCCGAGTCGTCGCCAGAGCTAATCGCGTCGGTACTCGGCATCTGGATGGCGGGAGTCGCTTGTGTGCCGCTGGATCCGACATACCCTGCCGACCGCTTGGTGTTTATGGCAAAGGCGGCCCGGGCCCGCTGGCTCGTCGGGAACGGCATCCCCGACCTGGCGCTCGAGGTCGTCGAGCCGCTTATCGGCGACGTCGACCTGGTCCCCGCTGCCACGCGTCCGGAGGACTTGGCGTACGTCGTCTTCACCTCCGGATCGACAGGGCGGCCCAAGGGCGTCGCGGTGCCGCACCGCGTGCTGGTAAATCTGATCGAGTGGCAGCAGACGCGCGGCCCCGCGCGCACATTGCAGTTCGCCTCGCCGAGCTTCGACGTCTTCTTCCAGGAGGTTCTGGTCACGCTGGCCACAGGGGGCGAGCTGATTTGTGCAAGCGCCGAGGTGCGCCTCGACCCCGCCTTGCTCTTCGAGCTCTGCCGCGAGCGTCGCGTCGAGCGGCTGTTCCTGCCGTTCGTTGCACTTCGCGAGTTGGCCGAGGCCGCGGCGGGGCGCGCGCCGCTTCTCGACCTCCGGGAGGTCATCACCGCCGGGGAGCAGCTACAGGTCACCCCGGCCCTGCGGTGCTGGTTCGCGTCGCATCCACACTGCCGCCTTTTCAATCAATACGGCCCGTCGGAGACGCACGTCGTGACCGAGGAGGCCCTGCACGCAGACCCGGACAAGTGGCCCGTACTCCCGGCCATCGGGCGGCCGATCGCCAACGCGCGCTGCTACGTCCTCGACGCGGAGATGCGTCCGCTCCCCATCGGCGTCCCCGGCGACCTATACCTCGGCGGGGAGGTGGTCGCACGCGGGTACCTCGATCAACCCGAGCTCACCGCTGAGCACTTCCTCTCCGATCCGCGCGGCGGGCGTCTGTATCGCTCAGGTGATCGTGTTCGCTGGCTTCCAGACGGGCGGCTCCAGTTCCTTGGGCGCGGCGACGACCAAGTGAAGATCCGCGGCTATCGAATCGAGCTGTCCGAGGTGGAAACCGCTCTGGCTGCGCTGCCGGGGGTGAGTCAAGCGGTGGCCGCGGCAATAGCCGACGCGGGGGGCGAGAAACGCCTCGTCGGCTACGTCCTCGCCACCGGAGACGTAGACCCCGCCGCGCTGCGCGAGCGCTTGCTGGCGACACTCCCTGATCCATTGGTCCCGACTGTGATCGTGCGTGTCGATCATCTGCCGCGCACGGCCAGCGGCAAGGTCGATCGCCGCGCTCTTCCTGCGCCGTTGGTCGAGGTCAGGGAGCGCCGCCCTCCCGGGACCGAGTTGGAAGGGCTGGTGGCGAAGGTTTGGTGCGAGGTCCTCAGCGTAGGTCAAGTAGGCGTCGACGAGAACTTCTTCGATCTGGGCGGGCATTCTCTCGGAGCCGCGAGGGTGGCCTCACGCCTGCGCGATCGTCTCGGGAGCGAGGTGGCTGTGCGCTGGATCTTCGAGCACCCGACGGTGGACCGTCTCGCGCGCGCCCTCTCAAACCTGGGCGTTCCTGCCACCCCCGACGAAATCCCGATCGTGCCGCGGGGTGTGCCCCTGCCGGCATCCTTCGCCCAGGAGCGCCTCTGGTTCCTAGATCGGATGACGCCGGGCAGCACGGCCTACAACCTCACCACCGCCATAGACCTCCCGCCTGCATCGAACGCCGACAGCGTGCAGCGCGCTCTCGACGTGCTGGTGCGGCGCCACGAGGTTCTGCGCACGGTGTTTAAGGAGGTGGAGGGCGCCCCAGCGCAGGTCATCGCCCCGGCGGCCCGGGCGGCCCTGGCCCTAGTGGACCTGTCTTATCTCGCGGCCCACGAGATCGACGCCGAGAGGCACTGGCGCGTCGAGGAGGAGGGCCGCCGGGCCTTCTCGTTGGAGCGAGGGCCGCTGTTCCGTGCGACGCTGCTCGATTTCGGCGCGCACGGACGCCAGCTCATCTTGTCGATGCACCACATCATCTCGGACGGGTGGTCGCTCCAAGTGCTGCATCGTGACCTCGCGGCGATCCACGAAGCGGTACAGTGGGGAGGACGCCCGGAGCTGCCAGCGCTGCGTTTGCAGTACGCGGACTACGCCTCGTGGCAGCGCGCTCGCCTGGCGGGCCCTGCGCTTGAGGCGCTCGTCGCCTGGTGGCGCACGCATCTCGAGGGGACCCCACGCCGCCTCGAGCTCGCCACAGATCGCGCTCGTCCGCCGGCCGCGGCGCGCGGTGGAACCGTCACCTTCACACTGGACGACGACGTGGCGCGGCGGCTCGCGGCCCTTGCGCGGGAGGAGAGCGCGACGCTGTTCATGGCCATGCTCGCCCTCTGGTTCGAGCTCCTGCGCCGATACGCGCGACAGGAGCGGTTCTTGGTCGGGACGCCCTTCGGCGCTCGCCCCCGGCCGGAGCTCGAGTTGGTCCTTGGGCTGTTCGTGAATACCCTTGTCTTGCGCGCCGACATGACGGGCAAGCCGAGCTTCCGGGAGCTGGTGCGCCGCGCCCGTGAGGAGACCCTGGCCGCGACCGCCCACGCCGAACTCCCCTTCGATCGTATGGTCCAGGAACTGGCGCCGCTGCGGGAGGAGGGTGCACGTCCGGTGGTGCAGGTGGCCTTCGGGCTGCAACATGGCGTCGCGCCCGGGGCCACGGCCGGGAACGGCACCGCCAAGTTCGAGTTGAGCTTAGTTCTGGGCGAGGTGGACGGGCGTCTCTCCGGCGTGCTCGAGTTCGACCGCAATCTGTTCGACGAGGAAGCGGTCGGCCTCATGGCCGCGCACTACCGCCGCCTCGCCGCCGCGGCGGTCGCCGCGCCCGACGCATCCCTCGCGGAGCGCGACCTCGTCGGGGAGGCAGAGCGACGGAAGCTACTCGCCTGGGGGACGGGCGCGGCGATCCCCGCGGCGGACCTGGTCGCGATCGTGACCGATCACGCCCGCGTCGCCCCCCATCACGTCGCCGTCGAGGCCCCGGACGGCACGCTCACTTACCGCGAGCTCGACGAGGCCGCGTCGCGCCTCGCCGTGCTGGTGGGCCCGTCGCGGGCGGGGGTCTGTCTCGGCGCGACCCTGCACCTCCCCACGGTGCTTCTGGCCATTTGGCGCGCCGGCGGGAGCTACGTGCCTCTCGACCCCGCACTTCCCGTTGAGCGCCTGGCCTTCATCATGCGTGACGCCGGCGTGGACGTGCTCATCACCGACGAGCCCGGGGCCGTTCGGCTCAGCGCGCTCGCCCGCCGCGTGGTCCTCGCGGGAGCCGTCACCTCGCGCCCGGCGGAGGCCGTGGCGGTGGATCCCGAGGACCCCGCCTACGTCGTCTACACTTCGGGCTCGAGCGGGACACCAAAGGGCGTCTTGGTGCCCTACCGCGGACTTCGCGCGCTCGTCGCCGCTCAGCTCCACGCCCTGCGACTGCGGCCCGGCGATCGTGTGCTCAAGTTCGCCACTCAGAGCTTCGACGCCGCGATCTTCGAGATGACAGCCGCGCTCTCCGCCGGCGCGACGCTCTGCCTGGAGACCCAGGACGAGCTCCTGCCGCGCCGGGAGCTGGTCACGCTCCTGCGCCGGCGCCGCGTCACCTTCCTCGTCATCCCGCCTTCGTCGCTAGCGGTGCTCCCCGTCGAGGAGCTAGCCGACCTCCGCCAGCTCTTCGTGGCCGGGGAGGACTGCCCGGCAGAGCTGGTGGCGCGCTGGGGGCCCGGCCGGCGCATGATCAACGGGTACGGTCCGACCGAGACGTCGGTCTGGGCGACCTTCGCCGAGTGCCGCGCCGACGGGCGCAAGCCGCCCATTGGCGGCCCGGTGGCCAACGCGTGCCTGTCCGTCGTCGACGCCGACCTGCGCTTGGTCCCGGCGGGGGTGCCCGGCGAATTGTGCATCGCAGGACCTCAGGTCGCCTCGGGCTACGTCGGCCGTCCCGCCGCGAGCGTCGCGGCGTTCGTGTCTGGCACATACCGCACCGGCGACGTCGTGCGCTGGCGCGACGACGGCAGCCTGGAGTTTCTTGGGCGCGTCGATCGCCAGGTCAAGCTCCGTGGCGTCCGCATCGAGCCGAGCGAGGTCGAGGCGGCGATCGCCTCCTTGCCCGGCGTGGCCACGTCGGTGGTGATAGCTCGCGAGGACGTGCTCGTCGGGTACGTGGTGCCGGCGCCGGGGGCGGAGGTCGACAGAGGGGAAGTCCGCCGCGCCGTCGCCGAGCGACTGCCGCGTTTCCTTGTGCCTTCGCGGATCGTGCTGCTCGCCGAGCTGCCGCGCAAGCCCAGCGGAAAGCTGGATCGGGACGCGCTGCCTGCGCCGCCCGCAGAGGAGAGGGAGGTAGCGCCCCCAGCGGACGGCGTGGAGAGGGTTATCGCCCGCATCTGGTCCGAGGTCCTGTCGGTCCCGGTCGGGCGCTCGGACGACTTCTTCGCCTTGGGCGGGCACTCGCTGCTGGTGACGCGTGTTCTGGCCCGCGTGTGCGACGAGCTAGGGCTAGAGGTCCCGGTGCGCCGCATCTTCGATCATCCGACGCTGGCCAGCTTCTGCGAAGGGCTTGTCGGAGTGTCAAGAAACTTGAATCGGATCCCCCCCGCGAAGGAAAGGAAGATGATAATTGCCAAAAAGTTTCCTTACTCACAACAGTGAGTTAGCCATGACGATCGCGATTGAAGGGGCCGATGGAAAGCGAAACGAGGCTGACGACGCGGCGTTCAAGCTGTTCGAGGGCGTCTACGCCGAATACGTGAAGCGCCTCGGGGAGACTTGGGATATGCTTACAAAGCGCCTGCTTGAGGCGATGGAAAAGTACAATGAGGCGGCGATGGCGACGTTGTCCTCGCACGACTCGGCGCAAAAGGCGTTCGATTCGATGCAGAAGGAGTTGATCAAGGCGGTGCGATGGGCTTGGACCGGGTCCCAGGCCGAGTTCACCAGCTCGTACCAGTGCTACATGCGGGGTTTCAGGGACGCGTGGGCCAAGACTGACGTCGACCAGGTCTCGCCCATGACTGCGGCCATCGTGATGAAGAGCGCCACCACCGCGGCGGAGTATGCGCAATCAACGATCGGCAACTGGCAGCTAATCTCATGGACTGGGATCCCCCCCTGGGTTCTGGGGCCCCAGGCGGACCCCGCAACTGTGGAGGCGAACTGCTGAAGGCAGTTGCTATGACCGACCGCTTTGCATATGATGTCAATCTGAAGCGTGCTACCAAGTACCGCGAGTGGAGCAGAGAATTATGGCCACCGTTAGGCGATTATTGCCTGACCGGCCTTGACCTCGACGCCAACCTCCCCATTCTCGGTCGAGATTTCTATGCCGAGCTTGAGGTCCTTCGGGCTGGCATCGAGGCAGAGTGTCTCCGGTGTGGCGGGAAAGCGCGACGGCATCTCCACGACACGACCAGCATCGCCGCGTGTCTCCGTCGCCTGGCAGCGTTGTTGCCGCGCGAGCCTGATCGACGCGCCCTGAGTCTGCGCGCCGAGGCGGTGGAGAGCGGGTACGACGAGGCCGCCCTTGCCGCGCTGAAGGACCTAGACGAGGTGGTGACTGTCTTCGCCGGGTGCCTGTCGACTTGGTACGGCAAGCAGGTCGGCGGTCTCCCCACGTCCTTCGCCGGGGTGCGTGACGAGACCCACCAGCGGGCGGTCGTCGCCGTCGGGGAACGCCTCGACGACGCACGGGCGCTGCTGTTCGATCTGCACAAGGCGCTGAGCTTGGGGGACGTCCCGGCGTTCACCGCGCTTCGGCTCTTCTTCATGGCAGGGGAGGGGAACGGTCACCCCAAGCACATAGCCTACTTCTTGCCCGAGGACGAGGGGGTCAAGCGCTCCCCTTTTAAGAAGACCTACTACTTCACCAACACCCACCGAGAGCTTATCGACGCGGCGACCCTGCCGCTGGCTCGGCGCTTCCTCGATCTGGGTCGCGCAGCGGTCCCCTGCGCCGAGGCGTATGGCGACCTCCCGACCCTCGGCGTCCTCGCCCATGAGGTCGGCCATTTCGTGCACCGCGAAGGGACGGACTACACCGGGCTGAACGCAGTGGATCGCTGGGCGTCGATCGCTCTTCAAGAGACCGCCGCCGATGTGTTCGGGTCGCTGTTCCTCGCGCGTGCGTTTGGGCTCGATGCAGCGACCGCCGTGGCATACCACTTAGGCGAGTGCCTGCGCTACGTCGACCGTGGGCTGGGAAGCTTCCCTGACTCGGACGGGATGTACTTGCAGCTCCAGTATCTGGCGTCGTTCGGCGCCCTCACCGTTGAGCGCGGCACTGGGCGGCTCTCCGGAGATGTCGACGTGATCATCGCGGGATACCGCTCCATGGCTCGGGTCTTGGCTGACACGCTCCTCGCTGGGGACGTTGACCGCTCCCTTGCTTTCTATCGCGCGTACGGTCCGCCAAGCGACGAGCACCTTCGCCCCCTCATCGAGGCCCTTCGGCGCGAGCCGCCAAAGAGCATCGAGTACCTGCAGGAAGGGCGCTGCGCCGCAGCCGAGGGGACACCTGTCGATGCGACGATCAAAGGCAACGATAAGGAGCCACTTCGTGAATTCTATTGCGGCAAGGTTGCCGGTACGTCACTCACTCGCTATGAGATCTGGGAGCGTGGAGAGGCCTGCGGCGATTCGGTCACTCCGTCGGCCTACTGCCCGGAGTACCGCACGCACATGGTCCAGAAGATCATGTCCTCGGCCCGCGCGGCGGGGAACGGGGCAGTGTTCTCCATAGGTTGTGGCAACGCCTTCGTGGAGGCGGAGCTGGTGGCGCGCGGCCTGCGCCTCGAGGCCATCGACCTCAACGCCGAGGCGGTCGATCTCGCCGCCGGCAAGGGGGTCACCGCGTTAACCGCCGACGTCGCCGAGTTACCGGACGGGCGCCTGTCGGCATTCGGCACTATCTATGCCGACGGGCTCCTGGGGCACCTCTATAGCCCCGAGGACGGTCTCGAGCGCTTCTTCCGCATCCTGGGGAGGCTGGCGCCGCCGCGGGGTGCGTGGCTTGTCCTTTCCAACGACGGGCCCAACAGCGACGCGCCGGTCACTCCGCATGGCGGGTTGCTGGGCTTCTGGCTCTTCTCGCCGGACTACCTGCGAGAGACCGTGACCAAGTTCGGGTGGCGCGTGACGGAGTTCTACAGCTTCCCGTATGAGCGCCCGGTCAGCGGCCTGCGCAAACGCACCATTTGCATCGCGACGGGAGGGGGGAGGTAGTGCCGATCAGCGACTCCTTTGCACAGCGCCTCGCCAAGGTAGTCCCTTCCCTGGCCGAGAGCTACGGGACCCCGTTCCACATCTACGACCTAGGCGCGATTGTGGCGGCGCACCACGCGATTGTGGCGGCGTTCGATGACTGGCCCTTCCGGCAGTATTTCGCGGTCAAGGCCCTGCCGACCCCTGCGGTGCTGCTCGCGCTCGTCGCCGCCGGGAGCGGCCTCGACTGCTCGTCCCCTGCGGAGCTGCGCCTTGCCGAGACGGCGGGAGCGCGCGGCGAGGCGATCGTGTTCACTTCGAACAACACCACGCCGAGCGAGCTCCGCGCAGCCATGGCCCTGGGCGCTCAGATCACCTTCGACGACACGCGTCACTTGAGTCACGTCGCCGAGCTGCCTCCAGTCGTCGCCTTTCGCGTGGCGCCGCGCGGGACGTCGACGCTCATGGGGACGGCGGCGGACTCGAAATTCGGGGTCCCCGCGCGCTTTCTGGCGGCGGCCTACGCCGAGGCGAAGCGGCGAGGGGCCACGCGCTTCGGCCTCCACGGAATGACCTGCGCCAACGAGCTCGACGCGAGTAAGGCGATCCAGGCCGCTGAGGAGCTCATCGCCACTGCGCACGCGGTAGAGCGCGAGGTGGGAATCTCCTTCGAGTACGTCAACTTCGGCGGCGGCATGGGCATTCCCTATCGCCCGGGCGATCGCCCCTTCGACTTCGCCTACTACGCGAGGGCGATCCGCGAGGGACTGGCGCGCGCCTTCCCGGGCCGGCGTGTCGCAGCGCTGATGGAGTGCGGGCGCTGCGTGAGCGGTCCGCACGGCGTCCTGGTCACGCGGGTCGTGAACCGCATGCGCAAGGATCGTGAGCTCGTCGGCGTCGACGCGTCGATGTCCTCGCTCATGCGGCCCGCCTTCTACAAGACTGCCTATCACCACGTGAGCCTTCCCTTCGCCAGCGAGCGTCCCGAGGTGGCCGTGGACGTGGTGGGCTCCCTGTGCGAGAACATTGACAAGTTCGCGGTCGAGCGCCTCATGCCCGATCCGCGCGAGGGGGACCTTCTCTACGTCCACGACACGGGCGCGCACGGCTTGGCGATGGGCTGGAGCTACAATGGCCGCCTGCGCCCGGCTGAGCTCGCCCTTACCGAGGACGACCGCGTCATCGAGATCCGCCGCGCAGAGACCTTCGAGGACTATGTGGCGACCGTGCGCTGGGAGCCGGTGGAGGTGGCGCGATGAGCGGGATCGCCGGATGGGTGCATCGCGCGCGCGACGTCGACACGGCGACCGCGAGGGCCATGACTGCCGCATTGGCTCGACGGGGTCCGGAGCGGGACGAAACATGGATCCAGGGTCGCGCGGCCCTGGGGCGCGCGCCGGCCACCGTCGAGCATGTCACCGTCGTCGTCGACGGCCGCGCGGACAGTGAGGCCATGGCGCGGGCCTACCTATGCGCCGGGGAGTCATTCGTCGAGCGCCTGGACGGCGCCTTCGCCTTTGCCCTGTGGGACGCGCGCGAGCGGTGCCTAGTCCTCGGGCGCGATCGGTTCGGCGTGCGTCCGCTCTACTGGTTCGCGACGGGGGTCGAGCTCCTGTTCGCCTCGGAGCCCAAGGGGGTGCTGGCCAATCCGACGTTCCGCCCCCGCATTGACGCAAGCAAGCTATCAATCCTCCTCCAGCCGCGCTTGGCCCTCCCCGGCGAGACGCCGCTCGTCGGTCTTTGCGAGGTCGAGCCTGCTCAGCTCGTCAAGTGGCGGGACGGACAAGTCACCACATGCCACTATTGGCGACTAGAGTCGGCGCAGCACGAGCACGACTTCGACGAGACCGCCCGTCACGTGCGCGAGCTTTTGGAGGAGGCCGTCGCCGCTAGCACAGCACCCTTAGCGATGCTATCTGGCGGCGTCGACTCGACGTCGGTCGCGGCATTGGCGGTGAGGCGCCAGGGGACCCTCGACACGTTTTGCCTCCGTTTCGCCGGGCAGGATCGGCACTTCGTCCCGACCGATCTGCGACCGGAGATAGACGCGCCCTACGCCGCCGCAGCCGCCTCGCACCTAGGGACGCGCCACCACGAGCTTGAGGTGACCACGCATCAGGTCTTCGACGTGGTCCCGGCAACGCGGCGCGCGCGCGATCTCCCCGGCTGGGGGCAGTTCGACGCGTCGATGCACCTCCTGTTCAGTGAGATGCGCCGTCACGGCCGGATCGCCCTAACGGGTGAGGCCGCCGACGAGATCTTCGGTGGTTATCCGTACTTCTTCAAACCGGAGGTTCTCGCGCACCACGGCTTCCCCTGGCTCGGTGACGGCCCGCGATTTGCCGATTGCCTTGCCGGCGGCATCGACCCGCGCGCCGACGAGCGCGCGCGCTACGCCGAGCTCCTGGCAAGGGTGCCCCGCCTCGCCGGCGAGGACCCGGCGTCGGCGCGCATGCGCGAGGCCTTGTTTCTGGGGATGTGCGGGCCGCTCTCGGTGATCCTCGATCGCAAAGACCGCATGAGCGCCGCCTGCGGCGTCGAGGTGATCGTTCCGTTCCTGGACCATCGCTTGGTGCAGTACGTATGGAACGTCCCCTGGAACCAGAAGACGCGCGGCGGCATGAAGGGCCTCCTCAAGGCGGCGATGGCGGACGTTCTCCCCCGCGCTAATTCCGAGCGGAAGAAGAGCGCCTACCCTCACCTCCAGAGCCCAGAGCACGACCGCGCCCTGGTCGAGGAGGCACTGCGCATCGCCGAAAATCCGGCCTCGCGCACGGCGTCGCTCTTCGACCAGCGCCGCTTGGTCGGGCTGATCCGCGAGCTCGGGGGCCTCAATAGTTGCGACGCGCGGATGCTCCCTGGCGGCGCGAGCCCCGCGTATCTCCTGATAAATTTCATCGAGCTTGAGCACTGGATGGCTGAGCATGGAGTGGCCCCATGCTGACCCTCACGCCGATCACTCCACGCATCGGGACCGAGGTCTCGGGGATCGACGTCAACGCCCCGATCTCCGACGAGGACTTCGCCCGGATCTACCAAGCCTGGATAGACACGACGATTCTCGTCTTCCGCGGGCAGCACATGACCCAGGATCAGCAGGTCGAGTTCACCGCGCGCTTCGGCGATGTGGTTAGCTATACGCGCCGCATGTTCTCCGCGGGCGAATCACCCATCCTTATATTGTCCAACATCCGCGAGAACGGCAAGCTCGTCGGCTCGCCAGTCAGCGGCCGCGTCTGGCACACTGACGGGCACTACCTGTCGGACCCTCCGTCGGGGTCCATCTTGCACGCCGTCGAGGTACCCCCCACGGGGGGCGACACATTCTTCGCCAACATGTTCGCCGCGTACGAAGAACTCCCGGACCCGATCCGTCGCCGCATCGAAGACGAGAAGGTCGTGGTCAGCCGCGTGCAATCGCGCCCCTACAACTACCCAGAACGCGGCCCCGCCAACGAGCAAGAATGCCAGGAATGGGTCGACATGCCGCAGCCGATGGTGCTCAGACATCCAGAGAATGGCAAGAAGGCCATCTACGCCGGGGGCAACGTTCCTTGGCGCATCGCCGGGATGGACGAGGCAGAAAGCGCGCCTCTGGTCACATTCGTGCAGGAGTTCTCGGTGATGGAGAAGTTCACCTATCGCCATCATTGGCGTGCTGGGGACATCATCGTCTGGGACAACCGCAGCGCGATGCACCGCGCTACGGGCTACGACCAAGTGAACCATCGCAGGCGCATGCATCGCACGACGTTCGACGTTAGGGGAGGGAACTGAATTTGTTTGACTACGTCATCGTCGGCGCCGGTGCGGCTGGCTGCATCTTGGCATCGCGCCTGACCGAGGACTCTGGGGCGCAGGTGCTCCTCCTCGAGGCGGGGGCGCGCCGACGCTCGCCCCTGATGTTGCTCCCCGCGGCGGATACTCTGCTCATCGGCAACCCCCGCTTCGACTGGTGCTACCGGACCGAGCCCGATCCGACACTGAACCAGCGCCGGTTGTCGATCCCGCGCGGGCGGCTTCTCGGCGGCTCCAACCAGATCAACGGAACGCTGTTCGTGCGCGGGCAGCGCAAGGACTTTGACGACTGGGCGCAGAACGGCGCGACGGGATGGGGGTGGGAGGACGTCCTGCCCTACTTCCGACGCCTGGAGGACTTCCGTGGCGCACACAGCGAAACCCGCGGCGATAATGGGCCCATCGCCGTCGGTGAGCCCGCTAGGCGCGAACCCTTATGCGATGCCTTCATTGCAGCAGCCGTGCAGCTAGGCTATCAAAGAAACTTAGATTACAATTCTGGGGATCTTGAGGGGTTCGGCTACTACCAGGGGACACATCTCCGCGGGCGGCGCGTCTCCGTTGTTGATGGCTACCTCGGCCGTCCGAGACCGAACCTGTCCATCACCACCGAGGCGGTTGTTACAGCCCTGGCCTTCGAAGGGACCCGCTGCACAGGCCTCATCTACCGCCGAGGAGACTTGACCCACCACGTCAAGGCCGCACGTGAGGTGATACTCGCGGCTGGCGTCATTGGCTCGCCGCAGCTCCTCGAGCTCTCCGGGATCGGTGACCTTTCGGTGCTGGCGCGGGCCGGGATTACGGCCTACCATACGCTACCAGCTGTGGGCGAGAACTTCCACGATCACTTCGCCGCCCGCCTTCGCTGGCGCGTGCGCCAGTCCGTGTCCTTCAATGAGCGCACCCGTGGCTTCCGCCTCCTGGGTGAGGTAGGCCGCTACCTCTTCGGGCGAGGCGGCGTCCTGGCCCTCCCCATCGCCATGGGGTTCGGGTTCGTGAAGTCGTCCCCCGAGGAGACCCTCCCCGACCTGCAGTTTCATTTCTCCCCGGCGAGCTACGGGACGGGCTCGACGCGCTGCCTGGACGAGCGTCCGGGGATGACGATCGGCGTCTACCCGCTGAAACCGCGATCGCGCGGTTCGATCCACGTGCACACGGCCGACGCTACGCAGGCGCCAGCGATCCGCCCTAGCTTCCTGGGCCACGAAGAGGACGTACGCCGCTTGGTCGCGGGGATGCGCCTCGCGCGGCGCATCGTGGCCGCCCCGGCCTGCGAGCCCTTCCGCGGCGAGGAGACATGCCCCGGGCGCGAGATTGAGCGGGAAGACGAGCTCCGCGATCACCTCCGCGCGCACGGCGATACCTCCTTTCACCCGGTTGGGACCTGCGCCATCGGCGGCGTGGTCGATCCGCGCCTGCGCGTCCTCGGGCTCCATGGCCTGCGCGTCGTCGACGCCTCGGTGATGCCCGCGATGGTGTCCGGGAACACCCAGGCCGCGACTATGATGATCGCTGAGAAGGGTGCGGCGATGATCCTGGAGGACGCGCGCGCATGACTCATCCTTTCGAGCCAGGCGATCCGTCGGCCCCCGACGTCGCTGCGCTTCTCGAGTCGTCCGAGGCCCACTCGCGCTCGCTCTACCCGCCCGAGGGGGTGCACCTGCTCGACGTCTCCGCCCTGACCGGGCCCGCGGTGATCTTCCGCGTGGCCCGCTCGGCGGCAGGCACGGTCGAGGGTTGCGGCGCGATCGTCCTCGAGCCCGACGGGTCTGCCGAGCTTAAGAGCATGTTTGTGGCGCCGTCGGCGCGCAGGCGCGGGCTCGGGGCGTCCATCCTTGAGCATTTGGAGCGCCAGGCGCGCGATGCCAGGGCCACTGTCATGCGCCTGGAGACCGGGCCGCTGCAGAAGTCGGCCCTCGCCCTGTACCGCCGCTCCGGCTATCGCGTCCGCGGGCCGTTCGGCTCGTACCGCGAGGATCAGTACAGCATTTTCATGGAGAAGGACCTGACATGAGCGAGCGCGTCCCTTCCGCCCCGCCGCGCGGCGATCTCACGGGAGCGCTGGTTTTGTTCCACGGCCGCGCGACGAAGAAGGTCCCTTTCGTGCGCCTCGCCAAGGACGTGAAGCACACCCGTGAGCGCTTGCAAGGCGCGGGGGTTGAGGCAGGGCACCTAGTCGGGATCCTCGGGGAGAACTGCTACGAATGGGTGGTTTACGATTTAGCCGTTACGTCCTTGGGCGCGATCCCGGTCTGCTTCCCCGTCGACGAGTTCGCCGGTCGCCCCGCTTCCGAGCTGGGGAAAGCGTACGACCTCTCGCTCCTCATCATCTCCGCCATGGTCGGCGACCCGAGCCACACCCCTTGGGTCATGACCATGAACGGCGAGGGGGTAGCCTTTGCACGTCGCCCGCCCGACGGCCCCCTGCGCCGCCGCATCGCCGGGACGGACGTCTCAACCATCATTTTCTCATCGGGCACCTCCGGGCAGCTCAAAGCGCTGCTCCTCTCCCGCGCGGGGGTGGAGATGGCCGTCACCTCGTTCGCGGCCTGGGACTTGGCCCCAGGGGACGGGATCCTCGTAGCTCTGCCCCTGTCGATCTTCCAGCAACGCCTGATGATCTACGCCGCGCTGCGCGCGGATTGTGACATCCTCCTCAGCGACTCAGTTAACCTTTTCCGCTCCCTGAAGGTCCTCAGCCCGAGCGTCGTCCTAGGGCCGCCGGCCCTATTTGAGACCGTCGAGAAGCGCTTCGACGCCTTGCCCGGCTGGCGGTACGCTCTTCTCGCGCTGCTCTCGACGTTGTGCGCGGTCCTCCCCGCTGGCGCGCGCGCGCGCGTGCGCCGTCATCTTTTCGCCGAGGCGCACGAGGCCTTCGGCGGGCGCGTCCGGGTGCTCCTCACCGGCTCGGCGCCGAGCAAGCCATCGACGCTGGCCCTTTACGAGCGGGCGGGGATCCCCCTTTACCAGTCCTATGGTCTGGCCGAGGTGGGGTTCATCGCCTGGAACCGCCCCGGACGGAACCGCGCCCTCTCGGTGGGGCATCCAGTCGTTCCGGGCTCGGTGACCATCGCCGAGGACGGCGAGATACTTGTTGCGCTGGATACGCCGCAAGCAATCGGTTACTACGGCGTGGACCCTGAGGAGGAGCAGCGCACGTTCCTCGGGGGCGGACGCATCGCCACCGGGGACCTCGGGTGCTTCGACGGCGACGGGTTCCTCCACATCACCGGGCGCAAGAAGAACCTCATTTTACTCCAGTCCGGGGAGAAGATCCAATCCGAACTCCTAGAGCGCCGCCTGGGAGAGGTGCCCGGCGTCGAGTGCGCCGTGGTTGTCGGGGGGGACCCCTTGCCCGGGCTCGTTGCCCTCGTAGCCATCGACCCCTCTGCCGGCGCGGAGGACGAGGCACGCGTCCGCGACGAGGTGCAAAGGGTCGTTAACACCTTAAACTATGGAGTGAAACCGGGCGCACGCATCGTGCGCTTCATAATTACGCGCATGCCGTTCAAGCCCAAGACTGGCTTGGTCACCCGCAACCTCAAGATAGACCGCAAGGCCGTCGTTAAGATCTTCGAGAAGGAGCTTCGCGCATGACGGCCATCGAGAGCACCTTAAAGATGCTCCTCCGCGAGGTCATGCCCCGCAGCCTGCACAAGCTCCCCTTGAAGGAGTCGATGTCGCTGCAAGGGGAGATGGCAATCGACTCCATCGGCCTGATGTCGCTGGTCTTTCGCATTGAGGAGGAGTTGCAGATCGATCTCATGCAGGACACGGATCGCGTGGCGGCGGTGCGTACGCTGGGTGACTTGCTTGAGATCATTCACGATCTGAACGGAGCCCCGCGATGACGCACATCATTGACACCCATTGCCACATCGGCTCGCTGGACATGATCCCTCCCTCCTTTGTCGAGGGCATCGTTGAGAACATCGCGTTGGCCCTTACCGCGCGGGGGGTCCGCTCCAAGCGCAGCGCTGTGGAAGATCTAGTCTTAGCACGCTTCAACGACCCCATGTGCGACGAGCTCGTCGCCGAGATGGACGACGCGGGGATCGATCGCGCGGTGCTCCTCGCCGCCGACTTCACCTATGCCCTCAAGGACTGTCGCCTGGGGATTGCGGAGATCCTCGAGCACCACCGCCTAGTGAAGGAGCGGCACCCCGGCCGGTTCCACGTCTTCGCAGGGGTCGACCCGCGATGGGGGAAGGACGGCATCGATCTGTTCGAGAGGAGCATCCGGGATTGGGGTTTCGAAGGGCTCAAGGTATATCCACCCTGCGGCTTCTCCGGCAGCGATCCACGCCTGTTCCCCTATTACGAGATCTGCTCTCGCTGGCGGATCCCGGTACTGGTCCACATAGGTGGCACCTGCCCCGAGCTGGCTTTCGACGTGGCGTCCCCGGTGCTCCTCGACGAAGCGGCGCGCACCTTCCCCGGCGTGAACTTCATCCTCGCCCACGGCAGCGTGTCGTACGTAGAGGAGTGCGCGATGATGGCTGGATTCCGCCCCAACGTCTATCTCGACGTAAGCGGCTTCCAGACCGCCGACCTGTCCATGCTCGAGCAGCTCTTTCGCCGCGGGTTCCGGCACAAGGTTCTGTTCGGCACCGACTGGCCACTTTTCCGCCTGCAAGGGCGCCAGTCGGAGTGCCTGGCCAAGCTGAACGCCGAGGGTGGGCCAATCGACGCCCTGCTCGACCACGAACGGCGTGCCTTCTTCGGCGGCACCGTGGCACGCCTCCTGTCCCTGCGCTCGGCGCCGGCCGGCGATGCTCAGAAGGGGACAATCCCGTGAAGTGGGACCACGCGAGCCGCCCTGAGCTCCAGGGGCTCGCCCCCCGTGTCGACGGAGACAGCCAGCACGTGCTCCGGCGAGGCGCGGAGCAGGCCAAACTGCCAGCGCGCTGCTTCGTAAGCCACCGTGGTGAAGGCCACGCGTGGCTCTTGGTCCGGGGCGAGCTCGAAGGAGAAGCCATCCAGGGGCAAGCCAAGCCCCGCGCCTCGCGCCTTGAGGTAGCTTTCCTTGAGTGTCAAGTTTGCGTAGAGTTTAGACGTGTCACTAGCCATGCACGCCTCATGCGCAGTGAAGAACCGCAAAGCGACCAGCGCAAGGTCGTCCCTGGGCTCGATCCGCTCTGCATCGAGTCCGAGTCGCTGAACGCCGCCGACAATCATGGCCACCAAGCCACGGGTATTGGTCAAGTTGAACGGAATGGATGGGGCGACGGTGGCAGGCTTCCCCCCGGCCTCGGTGGTGAAGAGCCACTCCGCGGGAGCTACATCCGCGTAATTCGACAGAACAGCCCGCACCAGGGCCCGCTTGGCCAGGAATTCGTCCCGGGCGCGCGCACATCCGAGTCGATCCCGCCGCGCGCGCTCGTCGTCGGAGAGCAGGGCCTCGTAGCCATCCATCGCAACGCCCTCGTAGAAGAATCACCAGAGATCCGCGGCCGCCCGGCCGAGCGGACCTCCGGCGACTACCTGCGGTAGCTATGCAATCGTACGCATGAACGAATTTTTGCACAGCCACAGGGACATCGCCTTGGACGAATTTCGAGTTCGCCGCGCCACCAATGACCCTGCCGAGGCCGGGGCGCTGGCCGATGTCACCCTCGACGTCGTAGAAGGGGGCGCGTCGGTGGGCTTTATGCTCCCGCTGCCGCGGGAGCGGGTCCTCTTGTTCTGGCGAGGCTGTCAGGCGGGGGCGGAGCGCGGAGAGCGCATCCTCCTAGTCGCCGAGGAGGTCGCCACCGGGAAGATCGTCGGCACGGTGCAGGTGATCCTGGCTATGCCCGACAACCAGCCCCACCGCGGCGACATCGCCAAGATGCAGGTGCACCGAGCGGCACGACGTCGCGGGCTCGGGGCGGCGCTAATGCGCGCCGCGGAGGAGGCCGCGCTGGCCGCCGGGAAGACGGTCCTCGTCCTCGACACGGTGACCGGCAGCGATGCCGAGCGTCTCTATGCCGGCCTAGGTTGGCTGCGAGTGGGCGTGATCCCCGATTACGCGCTCTGGCCCAACGGCGGGTTATGCAGCACCACGATCTTCTACCGCAAGCTCGATTGAAAGGGGTGAACATGATTGGAAACCGCGATCCATTGACCGACGAACAGGTGAAGTTCTTCAAGGACAACGGTTTCGTAGGGCCCTTCGACCTCTATGAACCCGATGACGCAGTGCGCCGCTGGAACAAAGCCAAGCTGGAGATGGTTCTGTCCAAGAACAAGCCGCACACCTCTCAGATCATCAATTACGACCGCCACCTCGACTGCAGCACGCTGTCCGAGCATGTCTCGCGCCCGGAGGTCGTGTCCAAGCTTCGCAGCCTCATGGGGGAGGATATCATCTGCTGGAAGACGAACATCTTCCCGAAGTATCCGGGTGAAGCGGGGACTGGGTGGCACCAGGTCGAAACGTTCGCTGCCGCCCAGTTGGGTGAGAAGCCGGTCCCGGCGCTTCTCTACACTGAGGAGCCGAAGTTCATCACCTCCGAGATCACCGTCTGGACGGCCTTCTCCAAGGCTCGCGCAGAGCACGGCTGCCTCACCTTCCTACCGGGCAGCCACAAGCAGATGCACTACGACGAGACGAAGCCGATGACGCCGAGCTACGAGAGCAGCCAGCACGACTTCTTCGGCTACGACTACTCAGAACTCAAGATTGACAAGGCCTGGGACCCAGACAAGGAGGCCAAGGTCGTGATGGAGATGAACGCAGGGCAGTTCCTGATCTTCCTGGCGCGCTGCGTGCATGGCTCGCTGCCGAACACGACCGAGGATTACACCCGAATGGGGTTTGCGTCGCGCTACGTGACGCCGTCGGTGAAGGTGTACGAGAATGTCGAACTCCTGCGCGAGTTCGGCGACGAGATCGACCTCGCGTACCACGGTTGCGTGATAGTAGCCGGGGAGGATCGCTTAGGCTACAATAAAATCCACAAAAACAACCTGAATGGCCACCCTTTCCCGAAGGCCTTCTAGTGGAGGACTACACCGTAAAGCTGCATGAGATTCTGTGTGCGCAGTACAACATGCGTACGCTTCAGCTCGACACCTTACGCGCGGCGCGAAAGTGCGAGGAGATCGGCCTCACCTCGCTGGGGACTATCATGCTCGTCGCCACCTACTTGGAGGCGCGAGGCCTTCCCGACGCGATGTTCGACCCGGACTGGATCAGCGACTTCGATACCGTCGACGGCATCCTGCTGGTCCTTCGTATCATCGACCAGAAGGCGGCGAAATGACCACGCTGGGACTGCACGGCTTCGCGCGCGCGCTCGGCGACCGCGAGCGCGCCGTAGAATCGATAGAGGAATACCAGGCGATCTGCCAGGCCAAGGGGATCGGCCTCGGCCTTGTTGGGATGGGGTGCAAGACCTTCCGCCAGATGACCGCACCGGTCACGTCGTACGTGGTGAAGTCAATCCAGGAGACCCTTATGGCCAGCGGCGTGGAGGCGAGCGACGTGGACCACTTGGTGTTCTCGACCACGGACAAGAACCTCAGCCATCTCCAGAGCGATTTCGCCACCCGCGTGCTCACGGAGTCGGGGCTCACGCGCGCGCTCCCAGTGCTCGTCACCATGCAGCAATGTGTGAGCTCGCTCGGCGCCATGGACCACGCCCGGCGCTTGTTCTGCGACGAGGCTGTGCGGCACGTGCTGCTCGTGTCGTTCGATTACGTGCTTGAGGACGCGGAGCGCATCCAGCCCTTCGCGCTGTTCGGCGACGCGGTAACGAGCTGTGTAATGACTCGCGGCACGGGTTGGCGCCTACTCTCCTACGGTGTCGGGGTCGACTTCGCGGGGCTCACCGGTGCGGACGACTTCACCTCGCGGAAGAAGGTGGTGGTCTCGACCATGAATCGCATCCTTGAGGAGAGCGGGACGAAGATCGGGGACGTCGAGAAGTGCTTTACCACGAATCTCTACAAGCCGATCGCCTGGTTCAACGCCTCTGTAGCGGGGATCCACCCGAGCAAGCTCTCCATTGACACCTTGCCGTCGTTGGCCCACTGCGGGAATTGCGACTGGATGCTCAACGTGGTGGAGCATCAGCGTTTACATCATCCGCCGCCGGGGACGAGGTTCTTGGTGCAGTCCTTCGCGCCCGGGTTCTTCGCGGGTGCGATCCTCGGCGTCACAGCATGACGCACCTGCGTCCTGCACGGCGCAAGCCGGCAGCGGCGCGGGTGCAGGGTAAGCGTCCGACCGACCCCCTCTCGTACCGCAGAAGCTACGAAGCGGCAGTAACCATCCCGTCTTATATCCACTGAACCCGAATGGCCTGCGGTGTGGGCGGGCAGGCGGGTCATCCAGACGACTAGCCACCACGCGCAGGTACCAGCACGGGTCGATGCCCAGCACCAAGCATATGCTGACCAGGGTGTAGAAGATCACCCCAATCCGGGCACCCTGAGGTGAACACGTGAAGTAGTAACTGGCCTTGCCCTTCAGGGTCATCTGAGGTGCTTGGTATAGTTGCTGTGGCAGGCGATCGCGGCGTGCTTGCTGGGTTTGGCCCAGATCATGGTGTAATCAGGGGTCACATGTCCCAGGCCCACCATGCCGGACTTATGGTAAAAATAATTGAAAAATAGGCCAGACAGGGGATCGAAGTGACGGCGGCGGAAGTCATCCGATCACCATTTTTTCGTCGTTGTGATCGTTGGAGTACTAGTTTCTGCCGGATCGTCCAGTGGAGGTAACGTACATTGCGGCTGGATGCGGCCTTGGCTGGCGATCGTGTTACCAAGTGTCTGTCGCTTGAGTCACAGCGGCGGGAAGCTTCTCGGTTATGGGCGGAATGGCCGCCATGGTGCCAAGCGAGAACATACAGCGGCCTTCCAACTGACAGTGCTCTTCCTGCTCCAGGATCACAACCCCCACCAGCTTGGTGACAGCTATCGGACTGTCCTAGAAACCGGGGGAGATCCACCTCTTCGCGAAACGCTGCAAGCAGTGAGGAGGATGGGCACTAGCAGCAAGTCAGGAGTCGCCAAACGCTCCAAGTTGACTGCTACCCCACAACAAGCCAGCATTGTCTGAGTGCTTCTGGCATTCTTAGCTTGGTGGATCAAAGCTGCTCCAGGATATCGGCACTTCGATGGTATGGAGTAAACCGATAACCCTTGGGCAAATCCTGCTTACGAGTGGAGCCTCCTGATGGTCTGGTAGATCTGCCGCAGGGCTTGACATCATATAGGAGCACAGAGATTAACGATGGCCCTGGTCCAGAAAAGCCCGCCACTTAAATCCTTGCTTCGGTCTGATCACGGCAACCCGGTTGCTGTTGAAGGGATCCAGCGCAGCGTTGCAGTCCCTGGGCAGTTATGGGATACAGGCAGGAAATACACATTGGCTTGACGCTCACGGCTGCGGGCAGACCGCCTCGATGACATCACTGTTCGGCGCAGTGAACCGCACCCTCAACTGCTGGCCGATTCCAGCCGAGAGGGTGCGCCTGAGTTGCTCATATTTTGGATTGGCGCGAAAGAGATGGTAGAAACGCGCCGACTCGGCGAAGATCACGTCGACTCCATCGTCGACAGGGCGGATCTGGAGGACGGTGAACATTCGGCCGTAATCGCCTTCATCGCAGTGCCCAACAATGCTGTGCATAGCTATGTAGTGGATGGCTATGGGCACGTGACCAGGTTCTTATACTCCTCGAGGGTGGCTTCGGTGGCGGCATAGGTTGGATCGGTGGAATAGGCAGTGCCGGCATAATTGGCGGGGGCGTAGGCGGTGCCTGGCTGGATCGAGTACATCGAGACGTGGGCATGGCTGCTGCAAGCTCCATTCTGCTGGGCAGAGAGCCAGGAACTGAGCAGTACGGGTGTGTTGAACATGCCTGGGTCGATCACCATCGTCTGCACCATGGAGAACTTGGGGGTGGTGTCAAAGGAGACTTTTACGCGTAACAAGGGAGCCACGTGGTACCACCAAGTGACGCAACAGCCGCCCCACTTATCGGCCCGAACGGCAAGCTGATCGTCGTTCTTGTTGGCGAAGCTGAATACCTTTTCGCAGCATACGCCGTACTTATCGGTGATCAGGCGCCGCATCTGGTGGGCGCGCGCATAGCACCCATCGCGTACATACTGGAATGGTATGCACGGCGGCGCCACCGGTGGGCCCGGCAGATGGCAGGAGAGGCTGGCGCAGAAATCGAAGATCTCCTTGGCCTTGGCATAGTCGGGCACGATCGTCGTGCAGAGCGCGAAGACTTTCCACTTGAGTTTCAGGTCGACGACGTCGAAGCTTGTCGGGTCGATCCTGGCGATCTCGATCGGCACCACCTTGTCGGGTGTTTCCAGCAGAGGCCTTTCGCTGGCGAAGACAGCGCGGGCAGTGGCCGGTGGTGGGGCCATCTTCAGTACCGTTCCCCGCTCCAGGTCCAGGGTCACCTGCAGGGGCATGTTGTCCTTCGCCTCGGCTGAAAGTGAGCGCATCGCCGGGGCCTCAGCAGCCGCCGCCTCGGAAAGGGTATAAATGCGCTGCCGTTCGTTGAAGAGGTACAGGTCTTCCCCCTCGGGCCCTTTGCGGATCTTCGCAATCGTGAGAAGACTTGTTTCTTGATGCTTTGCCATCATCGAAATCCTTGATTGAGGGAGCTAAATTAAAATTTGCCCGCTGCTTAAGAACACCTCAATAAATCACCGTTCTTGCCCGCCCAGACGGCTGAGACCCATTGTCGGGACTGGAATTCGAGGGGCTGCGTCGGGAGGTATGACGTTTTTCCATGTGTGCCTTTAGATGCTAAATCACGAAAACCGGGAGTGGAAGAGAATGATCACGGAATTTAACGAATTGAGATGCTCTGGGGTGCAATCGGGCTGAAAGGCAGGGCTGCCTAACAGTCTGTCCGCGTAGGTCTTGGCGGGGCTGACAGCATGGAGTTCGGTCGGCGGGAATGACTGCCCTCCATGCCCGAAATCCAATACAACGCAAACGATGAGAGCGCCCCGAGCGATCTGATCAGCTTTCTCAAGGCCATCCCTGATGGGCGGTTCCGCCGTGGGGTGCGTTACCCCCAGTGGTTCCTCCTGCTGGTGGCGGTGCTGGGGATACTCAGTGGCTGCCGCAGCTCCCGCGATCTGGAGCGTTTTGCCCGCCGGCACCGGGAAGCCCTCAACCAGGCGCTGGGCCTTGAGTACAGGCGCTGGCCCTCGGATGCCACCTTCCATTATCTGTTCCATAAGGCCCATCTCCAGGGATTTGGCCAGGTGCTGCAGGCCTGGATGATCAGCCAGATCCCTGGCGGCGCAGAGGGTTTGGACCAGCTGGTCTGTGACGGCAAAACGTTGCGCGGCTCCGCGATCGAGACGGAGGGGGGCACCCACCGCTTTGTCGCCTAGGTCACGGTGTATGCCCGTGCGCTCGGCGTCGCCCTGGCCCAGAAGGCTTACGACACCGGTGAATCCAGCGAGCGCGCAGCCCTCAAGGAGCTACTGAGCACCCTGGATCTCGACGGTGTGCTGATTCAGGCGGATGCTCTGCACACCACGCAATCGTTTTTCACTGGTGCCTCGCCCAGGGGGCCGACGTGCTCCTGACGGTGAAAGGCAACCAGAAGACCTTGCATCGCCAGATCCGCAGCCAGTTCCAGGGGAAACGGCAGATCCCTGTTGAGACAAGTGTTTTCGAGGAGGGTCATGGTCGTGCCATCACCTGGACGCTCCGCGCCAAACAGGCACCGGAGCCCATCCGTGAGGCCTGGAGCGGCACCAGCTGGATCGTGGAAGTGATCGCCGTCGGCACTCGCGACGGCAAGGCCTTCCGGCAGACCCATTGCTTCCTCACCAGCTTGCGCACCACCCCAGAAGCCCTCCTGCAACTGGTGCGCGACCGCTGGAGCATTGAGGGCTGGCACTGGATCCGTGACACCCAGCTGCACGAGGACGCCCATCGCTACAGGGGCAACGGCGCCGGAGCGATGGCGACGCTGCGCACGGCAGCCCTCAACCTGCTCCGACTGGCTGGCTTTCAGTCGATTCGAGCGGGGATGCAGGCCGTAACCCACGACATCACGGCGCTACTGGCGATGGCGACGAGGAAGCCAGAACCAAGCCCGAGTTAAGACTTTGAATCAGCCCTGCCTGAGCTCCAGAGTTGCTGGCTTGTTCAACGTCCGATAAGATCGTGGGTACGCACAATCTATCCATCTTCGATCTGCCGCAGGACTTCACATCTGTTAGGAGTTCAGACACTAACGATGGCTCCCTCCAGACAACTTTCCTGATAGGTCCCGAGTTATGAACATCTCAGAGCTTTTATCTTATCTTCGTAGTCTAAAAGTCGACCTCTTTGCTGAAGGCGAGAAGCTGCGCTGTAGCGCCCCCAAAGGAGTACTTACACCATCCGTGCAAGCAGAAATCGCTCAACACAAAACAGATATCATGGCTTTCCTGCAACAGGCTAGTACTGCCATTAAGTCCGATTTTTCATCCATAATTCCTGCCACCTCAGAGCCCCTGCATGGTGACTGGTCAGCCGATGGACTGGCTTTCGTTTCATCCTACGCCCAAGCTGGACTGTGGTTCCTTCATCAACTGGAACCCGGTCTTACCGCATACCACATTCCCGCCCTCTGGCTTCTGCGCGGCGATCTAGATGTCTTTGCGCTTGAAAAGGCACTAGCGGCACTGATCGAGCGCCATCCCACCCTGCGCACCACTTTCCAGTTTCAGGGCGGAGAGGTGGTGCAGATCATTCATCCCCTGGCATCATTTCCGCTTGCCGCCGAACCCCTCGCTGATCGCGACCCTGACGATGTGATCGAGGAGTGGCTGGTGCAGGAGCACTCCACACCCTTTGATCTCCGTGCAGGGCTCCTGCTGCGGGCGCGCCTGTTAATGGTGCATGAGCAGGAGCATCTGCTGCTCATCAACCACCACCACATCGCCTCCGACGGCTGGTCGTTTTCCCTACTCACTCGTGATCTCACCGAGTTCTACAACGCCCACCACTCCAAACGCCCCCCTCATCTCAAGCCCCTCTCCGTTCACTACCAGGACTACGCAGCCTGGCAGCGCCAACGGCTCACCGGCACGCGGCTGCAGGAACTGAACGACTACTGGATCGGCCAGCTCAGCAATCTTGAGCCACTGGAGCTGCCAACCGACCATCCACGGCCGGCGATGCCCTCGCACCGTGGTGGAAGTGTTGTGTTCACGATCGAGCCGATGCAGCTGGTGCCCTTTGAGGAGCTGTGCCGCGGCGAGGGAGCGACGCTGCAGATGGGGTTACTGGCGGTGGTGGCCCTGCTGCTGCACCGCACCAGCAGGCAGGACGACGTGGCGATCGGTGTGCCGTTCTTGGGCCGCAACCATCCCGAACTGGAGAACCTGATCGGCTTTTTCATCAACACGCTGCCGATCCGCACACGTTTTCAGGCGAACCAGACCTTTAGAGACCTGCTGAGGCAGGTCAAGGAGGCCTCGATCGCGGCCTACGACCACCAGGAGCTGCCGTTTGAGCAGATGGTGGAGGCCTTGAAGGTTGAGCGCGATACGAGCCGGAACCCTCTGGTGCAGGTGATGCTGCAGCTGATGGAGTTGCCCGAGGCGGGCTTGGAGCAACTGGATGGCCTTGCGGTGCAATCCCTGCCCGCCAGGAGTGAATCCGCCAAGCTTGATCTCTCCCTTTATCTGAGCCGCAGTGCCGATCAAGGCTTGAGCGCCTCGATCACCTATGCCACGGACCTGTTCGATGGTGATCGCATCGAGCGGCTTACCGGTCATCTGCGCACGCTGCTTGGTTCAGCGTTGGAGGCTCCGGATGCTGCAGTGGATACCCTCAACCTTCTTCCAGAGGCTGAGCGCCAGTTGATCGAAAGCTGGCAGCAGGGGCCTGTTGTTGAGGTGCCGGAGCTATGCGTGCATGAGCTGTTTGAGCAGCAGGTGGAGCGAACGCCGGAGGCGACTGCGCTGGTGTTTGAGCAGCAGGAGATCACCTACAGCGAACTCAACGCCCGCGCCAACCAGCTTGCCCATCACCTTATCGATCTTGGGGTTAGCCCTGAAGTGATCGTAGCGGTGTGCCTGGAGCGCTCCGTTGAACTCATCGTTGCCCTTCTCGCCATCCTCAAAGCTGGTGGGGCCTACCTTCCTCTGCCAAGCAAGCAACCACCAGCCAGGCTGCTCGCCATTCTTCGTGACTCGAGACCTGCATGGGTCCTCACCTCGGATCAATTGCTGGGTGCTTTCGAACAGGATCTTCCTAGTGATATTGGAGTTATCAATTACTCTGATCTGATCTTCTACCATCCGTTGGGTCGCAACCTTGAGGCAAGTGTCAGCCCATCGAATCTGGCCTATGTGTTGTACACATCAGGCACAACCGGATCACCCAACGGGGTGACTGTTTCTCACAAGGCGCTCGTCAATCGATGTTCTATCTATCCGCAGGTTTGGGGGCTCGACCATCATGGTCGTGTACTGGCTCAGAGCGAGTTTAGCTTTGACAATTCAACTCGTGAATGGCTTCTCCCCCTCACATGCGGCGCAACCGTCGTACTCGCTTCTGAACAGCAGCAACAAGACGCGGAACACCTTCTAGCATTGCTCGAAAGCCAGTGCTGTACACACTTGGCAGCCACGCCGAGTCGGCTCGAGATGCTGATTGGGATCAAGTCGCTGCAGGGTTTGATAGTTACGGCAGGTGGAGAACGATTGTCACCAATCCTTGCAGGGAAGATCCTGAGGTCTGAACCCAGGAGGTTGATGCACTCCTTTGGCTCGACCGAAACCTGCCTGGCAATTGCGTATCACGATCTCAGACCCCCAGAGAGCGAGATAGTTAGCGATAGAGACGTCAGCTCTATTCCCCTCGGCAGACCTTTGCCAAATACTTGTTTGCTGGTGCTGGATCCTGCCGGCATGCTCTGCCCGATCGGCATCCCCGGTGAACTCCACATTGGCGTGGCTGGTCTGGCCCGCGGCTACCTCAATAATCCCGAGCTGACCGCAGAGAAATTCATCCGCGATCCCTTATCCACCGATCCCACCGCCCGCCTGTACAAATCGGGCGACCTGGCGAGCTGGAACCCCGACGGCACCCTGGCTTTCCACGGCCGGCTGGATGAGCAGATCAAACTGCGCGGCTTTCGCATCGAGCCGGGGGAAATTGAGGCCGCCCTGATCGCCCATCCGGCGATCGAGCAGGCTGTCGTCCTACTCAGGCAGGACCAGCCATCCAACCCCCAGCTGGTTGCCTACTGGCTCGCCGCCCATCCCAGCGGTGATTCCACCGGCAGCGTCTTCTCCTCCGCCGAGCTGCGACCTTTCCTTGCCCGCAGCCTTCCTGACCACATGCTCCCGGCGGCCTTCGTCCGTATCGAAGCCCTGCCTCTTACACCCAACGGCAAGCTAGATCGCAAGGCACTCCCTGATCCCTCCTTCTCCGGCGACCTGCAGCAGCGGGTTGAACCTTCCACAGAGCTTGAGCTCCAGCTCCATGCCCTCTGGGCTGAGGTGCTCGGCCATAGAGATTTCGGCATCCACGACAACTTCTTTGCAGTCGGGGGCCATTCCCTCTCCGTCTTGCGCCTTGCCGCCGGCATCGAGCAACGTCTCGACACAACCTTATCCATCAGCACCCTCTTCAAGGTACAGACCATCTCCAATCTGGGTCTCTTCCTAGAGTCCAAAGCCCCAGTTGAATGGTCTTACCAATCTCTCGTTCCGCTGCAACCATTTGGAGAGCCCCCTGCACTCTTCGCCATTCATGGATATGAAGGAACTGTTTTATGTCACCTCAATCTAGCCAATGAACTTGGCCCCGACCGGCCTGTCTATGGTCTACAGGCCGTCGGTTTTGATGATCCTGAGATGCGTCATCTCAGCATGGAGGATATGGTTGCCCACTACGTCAAGGAGATTCGTTCATTCCAACCACATGGACCATACCATTTGATAGGCTACTCTGCAGGGGGCTTGTACGCCTATGCAGTAGCCGCAAAGCTATGCGAGCAAGGTGCGCCTATCGGGTTCCTGGGGCTGATCGATACATTTCCACATTTCATTTCGACAAAGCTTCGTATCCTGAAGCAACTGAGTGCAATAGTGAAAAATATCCCAGGACACATCCGCAGGCTGGCTTCCTCAAATCCAGCCACTTATTTAACGTATTTGCGTTCCAGGCGCAATTCTGTTAAATATAACCTCTGGAAGCTTGGGTTGATAGATAATGCCAACGCTGTAAACATCCTTGAGGGTATACAGGGTAGCTATTTTGCACACTTATCTTCAATGTACAGGCCACAGCGACTGCCTTTATCGGTGCATGTATTCACCACTCATTCCAGCATTAAACATCTCCAGAGACTCTGGAACTTCTACGCTCTCAAGGGTGCATCAATGTATCCTCTATTCAACGATCATCATGACTACTATAAGTCCACCGAGTTGACTCCAGTATTGGCAAATCTGCTCCGCGAGATTCTTTGCGATATTGAGTCTAATCTCCAAGGATGATGCTCTTTCCTTTGCGCTGGTTGCCAGGTCAGTCAATTCATAAAGAATGGGTTGAAGGTTCTAATCTGAGCTTCCCTTTGATTGTGATGATCGATTGTAGCGAGAAAGAAGTTACTCGAGTCAAGTCCGAGCTGCTTCAGATACTGGCGGACGACGAGCATATTCGCCTACACCAATATCGAAGAGCTGAAGACCGTGACAGATTTCTCCTGGCCCGAGGCTGCTTGCGTCTGCTACTTGGACAATTTCTGCTTCAGCCTCCTGCCAAGCTGGTGATCCAATGTGATGCCTACGGCAAGCCTTTCCTTGGACCAAACGAATCATCCACTATGGACCGCACGCTTCATTTCAACGTCTCTCATTCAGGTGAGCTCATTCTGCTGGGATTTCATGGATTCCGCTGCGTCGGGGTGGATGTTGAGCTCCAGTACGTCGATCTGGACTGGCATTCCATTGCCAAACACTGTTTTCCGCAGAGCATCACCAATGATCTTCAGAAAGTGCCACCGCAAGATCGGCTGCATAGGTTCTATCAGGAATGGTGTCGACTCGAGGCCAGACTCAAGGCCAGTGGCCTTGGATTATCTAGCCTTGATATACTGGACTATACTCCTGATTCCAGCGCTGACAGCGCTGACAGCACTGACGTTGACACACCTTGCTGGGACATTCGCTTGCCAAAAGGCTATTCAGGAGCGGCTGCACTTCATGGATGATCTTGATACCGCGTCGGATTTATAATTTAATGATGCAAGGCAATCTCCAAGTATTCCGCAGAAAAGCCGTTGATGAGCCCGTGCGCCTATAGAGATGTGCCACACATAATCAGGGACTCCTGAACAGCTAAATCCACTTGGCCGCAACTTGTTTCAGCAGTTGGCAGCCACCAGACTGACCGAGAACGCGGTAATCGCGGAATGGTGCCACTGGAGTTCCTAAGCAGCTCGACCCAGTGGCCCAGATAGGCGGCATGGCTTTCGATCTCGCTGCCGATCTCCAGCCGATCGCCCAGCAGCACCGCCCCCAGCTCAGCGACCAGCTCCTCCCGGGCATAGCGCGGCTTCCCGAAGGCCCCCGATCACGCTTCAGGCGGGATTCATGGCCAGTGGAGTGGATCTGCTCATGGGCCCAGGTGGCACAGAACGCCGCCGGTGAGTGAAAGCTGGCGCGATCCGGCAGCTGGATCCGATCGATGCCGGGCAGATAGCAGGCCCGATCACCGCCAAAGCTGACCGGCACCGGCCAGGCACCCAGCACGGCTTCTGCAGCCTCCAGCCTCTCAGGCTCCGGCTTGGGCTCGACGCCCTTTGGCGACTTGCGGGCTTCGATCAAGGCGGCGAGTGCCTCTCCCTCGAGATCAGCCGCATTGAAGAACGCCACCGGCCGGTAGCTGGCCCAGCTGCGCAGGGTGACTTCTCCGCCAACGCCTGGCTCCTCTCGGCTGTGCAGCTGGGGCCGCAGGATGTTAACCGCCTTGCTGCCTTTGCGGGGGAAGATGCCGAGCCTTTTGGCCTCGGCAAAGCCGCACCAGAACAGCAGGGCGGAACCCCGGATGTGCATGCCGAGGGTGAGCAGGATCGGATTGGCACCCCGGTAGCGATGGCCCGAGAGCAGATTCACGTGGTGGCCACCTCCGCTGCCATCCCAGGGCCGCCGCCAAGGGGCGGAGCCGGCCTCCATCAGCTCGATCAATGAGGCGACGATCTTTTCCTCAGCCGTGGGGCCAGAGAAGCTTTTGCGTGAGCGGGACTGGGACGCGGCCATGGCCGGCAAAGCGCGGGACGCCCGAGTGGTGCCCCGCGATGGCAAGGGCGGCGAAGGCGCCTGTCGCCGAGCCGCTTGCGTCAGCCCTTGCCCGTGGGGCGACCATGAGACAGCCCGCGCGCCTTACCCCCCAGCGCTCAGGTGATCCTGAGCAGATCGCCGCTGCTCCAGCCGCCGGTGCCCCGCACCCGCGACGGCCGCCACAGGGTGGTCTTGGTCATCTGCCGATCGAAGCTGCCCCGCGAGGGGGCCATGGCGACGGAGAAGGCAACACCCGGTGCTCCGACCACCTTCTGGGGCCAGATGCCGGTGCGGGGCTTGGCGTGAACCCGGGCGACCTGAGCCGGGGCCTTCATCGATCTGGCGCTGATCATGGTCCCGGGCATGGCTGAGCTCCTTGCGTTCAAGCTCCATTGCCAGGCCACGGTTGCCGCTGGCAAGGGGTGTTGACGTCTTGCGGCTGCGCTGATGCCTCCTGCTACTCGTGGCGCTGCTACCCGTGATCAACTCGGCTCGGAGCCGGACGAGAAGCCCACGCCGTCAGGGCCTGACGGCCCCTGGCGCGTGACGGCCAGGATCAGTGGCGGCCTGGTGCAGATCAGCAACAACCACGAGTCGCGGGTGATCCGCAAAGCGGAAGTGGAGGCCTACCTGCGCAAGGGCAAGCCCTGGTGACAGGCGGGGCCTGAGGGGGCCAAGCCCCGAGGGGCAGAGCCCCAAAGGGGCTGGTGGGGGCCAGCCCCTGATGACCTCAGGCCGCAGCCAGTGACTCTGTTGCCATGGCGGCCTGGACCCGCTGGATCTCTGCTTCATGGGCCGCCTCCAGCGCCGCATCGATCTCCTGGATGCGGGCCAGGAACTGCTCCATCGCGGGGATCAGCTCTTCCTCCAGCAGGGTGATCTCCTCTTCTCCATAGGGGTGATCGATCCAGATGCGGCGGATCGGCTTGCCCCGGTGGGTGCTCAGCAGCCGGGTGAGCGCCAGGTGGCTGGAGTGGACGAGGGCGACGGGATCCTCGCGGGAGAGGGAATCGAGCCAGAGGGACATGGGACCTGGCGCCGGAGCGCAGCGATGGGACGCCAGCAGCACCGCCGGATCTGGCAAGGGGCGCGAAGCGCCTCGCGCAGCCCTTGCCCCGGCGGATGATGCGCGATCCCATCGCCAGCCCCTCAGGCCCTTAGCTCCCCGAACTGCTCCCCGAATTTGGCCTGGTGCTCCCTGAATTTGGGCCGCGACTCCCCGAATTTGACCCCGATCGGGGACTGTTGGGCCGGCCTGAGCCGGCCCGCTGGCCCTGGCCCTCTGGGGCCCTCAGGCCAGCTCGGCCTTGAGGGCAGCCAGGCCTGCCTGCCGGCGGCGCTGCACCGACATGGCGCTGATGCCCATCTGCTGGCCGATCTGGCGGAGGGACAGGCCCTCAAGCACCGAGAGCCGGATGATCGCGGCCTGGGCCGCCGGGAGCCGATCGAGCAGGGCCTCGATGCCCTCGCCGCAGGGCTGGCCCGGCTGCTCGGGAGCCTCCAGCTGATCGATCCAGAGATCACCGCTGGGCATCGGGGCATGCAGGCTCTGGTGGCTCCAGGGGTGGCCGCCCTTCTCGTGCTGACGCCGCGGCACGCGGACCAGGCGGCCGTGATCGCGCAGGTGGTGGAGCAGGGCGCCCTTGATGCAACGCCTGAGATAGCCGGCTGCCGAGGCTGGATCGCTGACCTGCCGGCAGGAGAGCCAGAGCTGCATCTGGGCCACCTGGCGGGCATCTTCCAGCTCGATCACGCGGCTGCTGGACGCCAGGCCGCGGGCAATGGAATCAGCGAGGGGGAGGAATTGCTGGAAGAGGGCATCGGCCTGGGATGGGGTGCGGGCCATGGCCTGATCACGTAGAACGCGCGACCCCAGGCCTCGACGCAGGAGAAGGCCAAGCTGAGCAAGGCCAAGCAGCAGGCCATCCGCCCCCCGATCGGGCCGATGCCGGTCTGTCCTGGCAACAGGGAGCAGGGGCATTGCCTGCCCTTCCTGCCGCCCCGCTGATGGCTCCCGCTCCTGCCAGCAACACAGCGCCGATCCTTGCCCTGGTCGGTGCCGAGATCCTGGCCTTGGGCGCCTTCGTTGCCGTCTGCGAGGTCCGCACCTCTGACGTTCAGCTGTGCGAGCACCGCTGGGCGCTGGCCTTGCCCGCCATCGCCCTGGCCGGCCAGTCGGCAGCGACGTACTTCATGGACAGCCGGGCTGGCAGCCCTGCCCCAGGCAGCCCTGCACCGGGCCGCTTGCCGATACCGCCGGTGCGGAACAGCCGTTGGCAGTTCACCCGGCCACAGAAGGAAGGAGACGATCCGCTGGTGGATTGATCCGCCGGCCGAATTGGGGGCTGTTCTCAGCGTCCGCCGTTTCTGAGCGCTGCCCCGCCAAGCAAGGCGATCAGCAGTTTCATGGTGGCGTCAAAGGCTGCTGTTACCTGATCAAGAACGCGGGGGCAGACCTCGACGAGGTGCTGTCGCCTGATGTAGGCAACATTTCCGCACACTCCTGTCGCCACGGTGTAGAGGGTGAGCTGGGTGATGATCACGACCGCCAGCAACTTGAAGATGAAGCGCTCCCGGTCGAACGGTGGCCTTTGATTCCCTGCCACGGCTCACGAGAACAGCCAGGCCCAGCCCGATGACGGACCTTCCGGCAGCCAGCGGGGGTTGGTGTTCTTGAACGAGTAGTGCAGGCACTTCCCGGCCCCTCCGCCTCCTTTGGCCCAGGTGCCGCGGATCAGATCGAGATCGCCGTAGGGGTCATGCACCAGCCAGCCGCTGCTGTCGTAGCCGCGCACTGCGATGTAGTGGCCGCCGCCACTCGGTGCTGAGACCGGGCCCTTGTGCAGGATGCCGATCGCCAGGCCGTAGCCCTTGTCGATCTCGGCCTTGGCCCGCTCGGCGGTGCAGTTGGTGATGAACCGCCCCGGTGCTTTCAGCTCCGCGAGGGCCTTGGCGTGAGCCGCCTGGCTGGTGGTGTCGCCGTACTTCTCCACCACCCGCAGGTAGTCGAGGTCATCACGGATGCCAGGAACCTTCAAGAAAGCGAGGTTCATGGCGATGCTGGAGCTCTGGCAATGGCGCCAGCCCTCGGGTCCATCGTTGGTCTGATCGAAGAACGGCAACGCCAGCGGATTGGCCCTCGCCGGCGGCGGCGGGGTGGCTGGCTTCTCGCTGAACTTGAGCGCCCAGCTCGCGTGCTCATCGAGGATGTCGCCGCTGCCTTCCAGTTCGGCGATCGAGCGATACAGCCCCCAGATGCCGGACACCTGCTGGGGTTCACCCTTGAACGCTTCCCAGCGGTCCTGGAACCGCTCCGGGGTCATCGGCGTGGCCATGGGAACCGCTGCTTGCTTCTTCCCTGTTGCCAGCGGCATGAAAAAGCCCGGCCGGAGCCAGGCGGGAGCTGCGCTCAATAGGGCAGCAGCGCCAGGATCTTTGGATCAAGGGCCCGCTCCGGCAGCGCCGCTTGACGCTCCGTGAGGATCTGATCGGCCAGCTCTGCGAGCCGTGAGAGCGGCACCCAGGCCGAGTGGCAGATGGTGCTGATGCGATCGAGCGACTCGGAGCTGTGGCGCTCCAGTGCAGCGCGGCGGAAGGCGGAAGCCATGGGGAGCTGGAGAAGGACCCCAAAGCCGGGCGGGGTGGGGTCAAGGGCGGCTTCGCCGCTTGCGTCAGCCCTTGAGGCCACCCCGCACCATGACGGGGCCTGACCAGCGCCCAACCCTTTCGGTGGCAATAGATGGGTGACGTTGCTGGGTACACCCGGAGCAAGCATGGGCCTCTCCCTGATCGAGGCTGCCAAACACGAGACGCGGGTGGAGCGCCTGGCGGTGATCAAGACCTTCACCGAGGGTCAACTGATCAGCCGCCTTCCCTTCCGCAACCTGCTTGGTGGTGCTCTCAAGTTCGCCGTCGAGAAGAAAATGCCCCGCGTCGGCTTCCGCGCCGTCAATGAGGGCTACCGGCGTGATTATGGCGCCGTCGAAAACGACACCGAGTTCGTCCACCTCTTTGGTGGGGATCTCGATGTGGACCGCTCGATCGTGGACCTCAACGGCCCCGAGGCCAGAGCCAGCCAGACCGAGCAGAAGGTGCGCTCGATGCGGCTCACCTTGGAAGCAGCCGTGATCAATGGCGATGCCGCCTTTGATCCCCGCGCCTTCAACGGCCTCAGCAAGCGGCTCACCCCCGGCGGCCCCCAGACCGTCGACAACACCTCAGGCAGCGTCAAGCTGACCCGGCTGGAGGCCCTGGTGGACTCCGTCAATGCCTACGGCAGCGAGAAGGTGCTGCTCACCAGCAAGGCGGGCCGGCGTCAGATCAGCTCCGCCTGCCGCGCCGCTGGGGGTGATCTCTATCAGGTGATCGACGGCCGCCACTGGTTCGAGGACACCGAGATCCTCTGCCTGGAGGAGGACGCCAACGGCAACGAGGTGCTCGGTTTCGGGGAAGCGGGCGGCACCACCTCGATCTACTGCTGCGCCTTTGGCGATGAGCAGATGACCGGGCTGCAGGGACCGTTCGAGGGCCGCTACGGCATCTCGGTGCGGGACTTCGGGGAAGTGCAGGACGCCCCTGTGTTCCGCACCCGCGTCGATTGGTACGTGGGCTTTGCCGTCTGCGATCAGAAGGCGATCGGACGGCTGTACAACATCGGCCCCGCTCTCACCTGAGGCCCAGAGGGCCGCATCCCCCGATCTCTTTCTTCTGAGGACACGACCATGACCGCTTCCGGCAACAAGCTCATTGATGCCGTCACCACGCTGGTGGGCTGGATCAACTACAGCGCCACCGACCCGTTCGAGCGCACCCGGGTGAGCGCTGAGATCGTGCGCCTGAGCGTTCCGCTCGACACTGTCGAGCACTTCACCCTGCTGTTCTCCCACCCCGGTGCGGCGGCAGCGGTGACGGCCGTGCTGCAGGTGGCGCCCTTGCTCAAGGACGGCACCACCGGCACCTGGGTGACGGCCGCCACCGTGGCGATCCCCGCCGCTGGTGGGCAGATCGAGGCGACGATCAGCGGCGGTTCTCTTGTGACTGCCGCAGGTGATCTGGCCAACGTGGTCGATCCCTGCTTCTTCTTTGCGCGGGCGACCCTGACGCCATCGACGCCGGCTGGTGCCCACGTCAGCCTCACCCACGGTTGAGCCGATGAGCGACTCCAGCCCCGGCGACCTCAATGGCTCCGTGATGGAGGCAACGACGCTCGCCAATCCCGTCGTGCGCCCCACGGTGCCCGGCTCCCCCTGGGCGCCGCCCCAACCCCTGACGCAGGGTTCGGATCCGACGGTGCCGACGGCGCCGCCGCTCGATCCGTTGCCTGATGAACCCTCTGATCGCGTCCGCCCAGCTGATCCGACGATGTCGATGCCACTCACCGATGCGATGCCGAGGCTGGATGTCCCCCCCGAGGGGATGATCCGGATCACCCTTGGCGGTGAGACCCGGTACTGCTTCCCCTGTCACATGGATGGTTGGCAAGCCCTGGGCTGGCAGGCGCACGCTCCCAGCCTTCCGGGTGCTGATGGGGACGACAGTGGATCGCCGGTGGATCCGCCGGATCCGCCTGCAGCGCTGCCAAAGATCAACGCGATCAAGGGCGGACCGTTTGTGGTCAAGGGCGAGGTCGAAGAGGCCTACGTGGTGGGCACGGGCTTCTCCGCTGGCGGTGACCTTGAGGTCGGGGGTGAGAGCCAGGCAGAGGCGGGTGATTACACCTTCCGCAGCACCACGGAGTTGAGCTTCCAGCTGGATTGCAGCCTGATCACCGAACCCACCCGGTTGCCGGTGGTGGCGGTGAACGAGGCGGGCAGGAGCGAGCCCTACCTGCTGGCGGTGGTGGCCGCCGCCACTGCAATTGCAGCGGTTGCGGATGCATCGGTGGCGGCCCCGCTGCCTGACTACGCCGCGATGACCAAGGCGCAGATCATTGCCGAGGTGGAGCGCCGCTACGGCGTGGTGCTGGATCCGGGCATGACCAAGGCGGAGTTGGTGGCCGAGGCCGAGCGGCT
>Ga0209088_10000064_pt1 | contig 79402 bp, 69 predicted proteins | sample S_140625_EF_Meta_FD_187324 | JGI IMG/M metagenome (GOLD analysis project Ga0209088, IMG submission 187324) | Freshwater microbial communities from Lake Simoncouche, Canada to study carbon cycling - S_140625_EF_MetaG (SPAdes) (version 2) | ecosystem: Environmental > Aquatic > Freshwater > Lake ... | reverse complement strand
TAACTTTACGTGAACTAATTATTAATTTTCGCTGGAAATAAATAATGGATATTACTAAAAATAAAATAGCAAAAATTGAAAATAGCATCAGACAATATTTAAAATATATGATTACCGATGTTTTAGGTATTAATTCTTTTGAGAAAAGTAAAAACACATAGCCTATATAACCCATACTATCAACGATGTACATAAAAAACCCAATATTCCCTTCCTGTCTGAAAGTGGCAATGAGGCGTTCAAAAACAGTGGTGTGAATGGTAACGTAAGGTATATAAATACCTAAGCCTGAAAGCACCATAAACCAAAATCCATCCATGCCACGCCATTGTGCGAACAAAGCAAGTAAGATGAGTAAAAAACCTATGTTACATAATATCAAGCTGAAAAAAAAGGCCTTTTTATTGCTTTTGATTAAAACGATGAGCGCATGAGATAAAATAATCCCTAAGGCTATCCACAGTTCCGAGTAGATAAAAATGGATGGAATACCTTTATAATTTAATCCTTGCCAGATTTCCAGGGCAAAATCGGCTCTAAAACTCCTTAGCAGAGTGATAAGCAAAAAGGCAATACCAATGAAAAAGATTCCCCAGCCAAAGCGCTTCAATATAACAACCCTTTCCTTACCAGACAAGGGTGTTCTTTTCACCCGGTGAGCTTCATCTTCGAGGCTCGGAGGCGGAATTTTTGTTAGCATCCAGATAAAAAACAAAGTAGGTAAAATAAACAAAAATCCAGCCAAGCCAGGCATCCAGAAAGGAGAAATTCCCATTTGAAGTAAGTAGCTTCCAACTGTTTTTGTGAACCCGTCCGCTAAGATAAAGCTAATACATAAGCCTGCAATGAGTGCTTCGGTCATTTTCCTTCCCTCCAGATAACTCTGTACAATACCGTAAACCATACCTAAGGGCAAGCCGTTGAGAAATAAGAAAATGATACCAAAAGACGGCGGAACCAGACCAAAACCAATGAGCATAAGTTGGGCAAAAAGAATGAAACCAATAAGGATTTTAGTCCTGTTTTGATTCCCCAGTTCGGAAATTACTTTAATGCCAATGAATTTAGATAAAGCATAACCGATGATTTGGGAGGAAACCAACACTGTTTTATAGCCAATTCCCCAAAGCAAATAACCGTCAAAATCAGCGGCTGTGTAGGGCTTTCTAAAGCCATACATACAAAAATATGTCCCAAAAGCAGCCAAAATGGCCCAAACAGGGTGTCGATATAGTATATCTGGTCTTAGCGACGACAAACTCATAAACTTTCCTCTAAAAAGTAAAGACGCAGAGATATTGCTATATTTTTTTCAAAATCTTCCACTGGCGCCGTAGTTAATTCTTTTACTTTAGCCTGATCATCCCATTTTCTCAACATAACAGCATCAGAAAAAAATGGATTTTGTTCGAAGGCGCTTACTTCTGCTGAAGACATTAAGCCACCTTGTAATACTAAACTTTGTTTAGAAGGCTCACTTAATAAGGAATAATAGGTTTCTTCCGTGGAAGAGAGATACCTTTTTGCCATTACATGCAAGCGAACAGGTTCCGTCACTGCCTCTGGAAAATATTTTCTTAAAAAAACAGCTGCTTTATTTTCATGCACATCATCTATTCCCTTTAGGGGAGCATCATTGGGTAAATCATGCAATAAATGCCCTATATCGTGCAATAAAGCGGCCGTTATTAATTGATCTGACGCATTATTTTCCCTAGCTAAAGTGGCAGTTTGTAAGGCGTGCTCCAACTGAGTCACTGCTTCTCCCCCGTATTCGGAATGTCCTTTGTCGTTAAACAAATTCATAATAGACGCAACAATATCTTTTTTAGTCTCCATGCTTTTTAATATAATTATTCATTAAATAATGATTCACTGAATTTATTTTAAAATTACCTCATGGTTCTCCAAAAATTCAGGTAATTGAGCGAGGGAATGTAATAAGCCATGATTAGGGTATTCTTCCAACGATTCTTTGGTGTGGGTACCATTTAATACGCCTAATGAAAATTGACATTTAGCTGCATTTCCAGACAATATATCTGAAGGTGTATCCCCAATATTTGCCACTTCCTGCGGGTCCTTGATGTTAAAAATTTCCATTGCTTTAAATATCATACCTGGATTGGGCCTGCCTACCCCCCCTGTTTCATCTGGCGTAAGGGAAAGATCAATTACTGCATTTCCCGTATAATTAAAATATACCTCATCCAGGTGTTTGTCCCAACCCAATCTATTCAAAATGATATTTGTTACTTTTCTATAAAAACCGGTAGTTAGAGCTATTTTTATTCCTTTACTCCGAAGCCAAAGCAACGTTTCTTCTGCTTTAAATGCAGGAAACACAGGCTGAGTCAAATAGTGGTTCTCTAAAATTTCCTTAAAAGATTGAAAGGTTTTATCTACATTAACAGCAAAATCAGGATGATCTTTTCCCAAATACTCCTCCCAAAGTGTATTTATAACAATCAATTTAGGAATTCCCTGCAAATCATTCACCCGTTGGGGCGTTGTTTTTAAGTTTGATTCCTTCGCAGCTTTTAAGAAACAGTCCTCTACTTCATTTTTATCCCTGACGGTGGTTCCAGCCATATCTAAAACCATCAATTTTATTTTCGTCATCCTCAAATTATTTAAAAATTAATATCAAAGCTACCATATTTAATATTTAATTTCTATTTGCCAAAGCACAAACATTTACCTTTACCAAAAGAATTAATCTTCTCTTAATCTTAGAAACTGTGGATTAACATGAACAAAGATCATTTTGATATCGCCATTGTTGGCGGAGGCATCATCGGATTGGCCCAGGCGTGGGAAAGAGCTAAAAAAGGACAGAAAGTAATCCTTTTTGAAAGGAATCCTCAAGCACAAGGAGCTTCCATCAGAAATTTTGGTATGATATGGCCCATTGGTCAACCTACCGATAGTTATCCCGTAGCTTTAAAATCGAGGAAAATATGGCTGGAGCTCGCGGAAAAGGCAAATTTCTGGGCTGCTCCAACGGGTTCATTGCACCTGGCCTATCATGAGGACGAATGGGCCATATTAAATGAATTTCATGCGTTATACCATAATAATCCATATTCCATTGAATTGCTGACGCCTGAAATGGTGATTCAAAAAAGTGCCGCTGTAAAAACAAAAGGATTGCTTGGTGCTATGTTCAGTTCAACGGAGGTAAATGTGGATCCCCGCCAGGCTGTCTGGCAAATGCATAAATACTTAAAAGAGGTCTTGAACGTACACATTGAGTACAAAACCGTCATTTCAGCCGTTGATTTTCCCCATTTGTACAGTGGCAAAAAAGTTTGGCAGGCCGATAAGATAATCCTTTGTACCGGTGAAGATCTGGAGACCTTATACCCTGAATATTACCAGTCGTTAGATTTAGTAAAATGCAAATTACAAATGATGCGGACCGCCTCCCAACCGTCTGACTGGTCATTGGGTCCGAATTTAGCTGCTGGACTGACCCTCCTACACTATGAATCGTTTTTGCCCTGCCCTTCCCGGGAAATATTGAAAAAAAGGATAGAAAATGAATCTCCTGAATATTTAAAAAGAGGCATTCACGTCATGGCTTCGCAATCAGCTTACAACGAATTAACCTTAGGGGACAGCCACCATTATGGAGATACTATATTACCATTTGATGATCAAAAGACAAATGATCTTATTCTTCAATATTTAGATTCTTTTGCTCAATTTCCCCATCCTGAAATTCAGTCATTCTGGAATGGCACTTATGTTAAAAAACCCAATTCAAAATGGCATATTGGTGAAGTAGAACCTGGTGTTCAGGCCGTTACTGGCGTCGGAGGAGCTGGTATGACCTTATCTTTTGGACTTGCTGATTTAACATAAAAATGATGTTTATATAATATCGATAACTACCTCATTCTAAAGTCTGGGTTATACTTTTGCAACAAGAATTGCTATTGTTAATTAGTGTTTTTTCATACAATCTGGTTGACCTGAACCTTCGCGTGGTTCAGGTTTTTTTACGTTGATTTAATATTCAGATAATCTTTAAATAACATTAGGCATTTACCTTTATTTTTTTTAAAATATTGTAAAATGACTGCTATTCATCATTTCCGGGATCAGTTTTTTAAACAGATTCATACTTCTAATTTAGTATATAATACTTGCTGGGAAGATCCCAGATGCGATAGGCAATTACTGCAAATAAATGAAGAAAGTAAACTTTGTATGATAACCAGTGCAGGATGTAATGCGCTGGATTATCTGCTTGATAATCCAAAGGAAATACGTTGCGTGGATATGAATCCCCGACAAAATGCACTGTTAAATTTAAAAAAGTCGGCATTTAAAGAAACGGAACATCCTATATTATTTGAATTATTTGGAGAGGGTAACACCATTGATTTTAAACACCTGTTAAATAAATATTTATCCAGGTCCCTAGCAGAAAATGACCTTCAATATTGGCAACAAAAAGCAAATTATTTTGAGGCTGACAAAAATAAAGGTAGTTTTTATTTCCATGGAACGTCTGGATTAATTGCCTGGTGGTTTAAAAACTTTTTAAGTCTTACCCCAACATTGAAAGCAGACCTTAAGACAATATTTTCCTCCACATCGTTAGAAGAACAGAAAGAGAAATATGTGGGTATAGAAAGGAAAATATTTTCTCCATTTTTTCAGTGGCTTACCAGTCGTCATACTGTTTTAACGATGGCAGGAGTGCCAAGAGCACAAAGAAATTTGATTCAAGCCGATAATCCGGGAGGCGTCAAATCCTTTATTTTAAATAGTTTGAAACATGTATTTACAAAAATACCGTTACAGGATAATTATTTTTGGCATGTCTATTTATTTGGGAAATACACACGCGATTGCTGTCCAAATTATCTAAAGCCAGAAAATTTTGAGCCCCTAAAGAAGATGGTTAACAAAATCAGCACCTATTCCCAAACCATCACTTCGTTCCTTTCTGAAAATCCCGGAACTTATTCTCATTTCATCCTTTTAGACCATTTGGACTGGCTTGCTTATCATAATCCAGAGGCCATGAGGGAAGAATGGGAAATAATGCTTAAAAATAGTGCACCAGGCACTAAATTTCTCCTCCGTTCCGCGGCAACGCATTTACATTTTATTCCTGATTTTGTACATGATGCGATTGATTTTTCAAATAAAGAAACGCTCATTCAGCATAACTTAGACCGGGTTGGAACCTACGGAAGTGTGCATTTAGGCATCGTAAAATAACATAAAATGAAAACCCAACATAAAACACTGGAACAAACGCTTTCCAGTTATTACCAATTGCATGCCCCCATTTATGATTTGACCAGGTGGAGTTTTTTGTTTGGCCGTATTGGCATTTTAAAGAAATTACAGATACCCAAAAAACCTTATCATATATGGGAAATAGGCTGTGGAACGGGTAAAAACCTATCCTTTTTGTTAAAAAAACACCCTACCATTACCTGTTTAGGCCTTGACACTTCCAGTGAAATGATTCAAATTGCTCAAAAGAAGTTAAAAAAATATGACCAGACTTGCTCTATTTTGAATACCACTTACAAAGTGAATCATACGGAAGATTGGGAAAAACCGGACCTTATCCTTTTCTCTTATTCCCTGAGCATGATTAATCCGGGTTGGAAAGAACTTCTTGAACAAGCCCAAAAGGACCTTAAACCTGGTGGTCATATTGCGGTGGTTGATTTCCACCAATCTACTTTTTCCGGATTTAAAAAATGGATGGGCGTCAATCACGTGGAGATGAACGGGCATTTGCTGCCAGCATTGGAAAAGCTGTTTACCCCAACACAAAAAGAAATAAAATCGGCATATTTCGGAATATGGCAGTACCTGCTTTTTGTGGGTAAGAAATAAAAAAATGGCCTTTGAATGTATTATTCAAAGGCCATTTTTTAGTTATCCAGTAACAGTTTTAATTTCCAAAGAAATCGAACTTGATGCCAAGATTTATCCTTGCATTATAATATTCCTCCTGGAAAGTTCTCTCCCTAATTCCCTGATAATATCTCAATGGTTGATTTGTAAGGTTGTTTGCTTCAAAGTAAATCCTCCATTTTGGAGAGACAGCATAAGAAGCATTAACATCTAAAAACAACTGTTTGTCATAGTAAACATCATCAAAAGAAGAACCTCCAATCAAATCGATATAATCACTTGCATAATTCAATGATGTCCTGATAACCAGCTTCTTAGTTTCGTAGGAAAGGGAAGCATTCAACATATTTTTTGCCGTACCCGTTAATCTTAAATCATCCTTCTCTCTATTCTGTATACCCGTAGTACTTGACTCCGTAAGCGTATAATTCAAATAAACACCAAATCCCTTTAAAAAACCAGGTAAAAAATCGAGTTGTCTTTGAAAGGAAAGCTCCAAACCATATACATTTGCCGTTCCTCCGTTCTGAGGTTGTGTCCTGGATTGTAGCTGACCGTATTTAGCATCGGTAACGTTTAAATCGGTACGGGTATAAATGAAATTATTCAAATCCTTGTAGAAAGAACCAATTGAAATTAAACCGATTGATTTGAAATAATTTTCAAACATAAGGTCAAAATTACTTGAGGTGGTTGCTTTCAGGTCAGGATTACCTTGAATAAGCGTAAAATTGTCAGGGCTGAATGTAGCGTGAGGAACAATGTCGTAATAATTTGGCCTCGCTAAAGCATTTGTCCAGGCTAATCTAAGTACTGAATTGTCCGTAAAATTATATTTTAGGTGTGCACTAGGCATCACATTTAAATAAGATTTTGATACTTCAGGAGATTGGTTTGCTTTTTTAGTTTTATCGTCGTAATTAAATCCCTGATATGCAATATCCGTATTTTCGATTCTAACGCCAGCAATTACAAATAATTTATCCGACAATTTATAATCACCCATCAGATAGGTTGCCTGAATATTTTCTGTTGAAGAATAGTTGGCAGTGATATACTCTGCTATGGCATCCTCTTTTTTGAATTTCGTATTATCATAAAGATTTAAACCACCCAAGAAGGTATTATTGACAAAATTACCTGGAACATATTTATCACCATTCAAGAAAATACGATTATTTTGTTTTGAAAAAGTTAAACTTCCCAAATTGTTTCCACCGCTTGCCAATGTGGTAATAGGTGTATATATGTCATAAGAATTAACTCTTTCCTTTTGCTTATTTCTTAATCTACCACCAAAATATACGTTCCCCTTTTTGTTTTTAAAGGGTAATTCAAAATCTACCTTACTATTAAAATCCTGTTCATTGGTATTATTATTTGCCTCATAGATTTGGTTCAATGTAAGCGTAAGATCATCTGCTTGATTTTTAAGGGTAACTAAAGCCTTAAAGGGATCTTTGGTGTCCACCAATACCAATTTATTTGCCCTGTGCGTAATGTAACGTTCATTTGGTCTATCCTCTAAAGCGGATGCCAAGGTAGCAGACCATTTCATTTTCAAAGAACCAAATAAATGGTCTCCTGACAACATATTATTATTTACTCTCTGATCTTCAAGTCTCGTTGCTTTATTTCTGGCATTATCGATACCACCTTTAGTTTGAATGGCAACTCTACCTGTCAATTCCAGTAGTTTATCAGAAATTTCGGTGAATTTAGCTGTGGTGACAGGCGTATTCAATCTATCTGCTCTAAATCTATATCTGTTTTCCCAGTCGTCTCTCCAATTATACATAGTGTTGAAATAGATATTATGCCCTTTAGCCAATTCATAATCTAATGCCATGGAAATACTTCTGCGCACTCGTTGAACATCGTACTTTCTTAAATCGAAACCGCTTAGCACCACAGGATATTTTGCATTCGTCGTTTGAGCCCAAACCGCCTCATAGTTATCAGAACCAAAATTATGATTGTTATAAGAAGCCGATAAAATGACGCCCAGTTTATCCTTTGCTAATCTATCACCAACGATAAGCGAACCATTTAAAATAGGTTTTTGAGATAATAAATTCAAACCTGAACCCAATGTTCCGGAAAGTCTAAGAGCATTTGGTGCTTTTCTGGTTACCAGATTAACGGCACCACCAATGGCGTCAGCGTCCATAGAAGGAAGGATGGCTTTATTCACCTCAATAGATTGAATCATATCCGCTGGAATCAAATCGAGCTGAACATTTCTGTTATCCCCTTCTGCTGAAGGAACTCTTTCCCCATTCAACATGACTGAATTTAACTGAGGAGCCATACCGCGAATAATAATATTTCTTGCTTCGCCCTGGTCATTTTGCATCGTAATACCTGAAATACGTTTTAACGCGTCTCCAATATTTGCATCCGGGAACTTACCGATTTGATCGGCGGCAACAATATTGGTGATATTGGCATTGTTTTTTTGTTGGTTCAAGGCCTTTGCCTGACCCTTCAATCTATCTCCAAGAATTAAAACTTCTTCACCAAGAATGGCTGATTCCAATAATTTAAAATTCTGTTCCGTAATGGTACCGACAACAATATTTACCTCTGCCTCCAGCGTGTTGTAACCTAAATAGGATACAGAAAGGATGTATTTTCCCTCCTTCAAACCTGCAAATTGAAATTTTCCCGAATTATCAGAAATAGTCCCTGAAATGGGTTGTGTATTTAAGGATAAAGTTGCCCCCGGCATACTCAATCCATTTTCATCCAAAACTTTCCCTATCAGTTTACCTGTTTGACCTTGCAAAACAGAAGTAACTATAAGAAAACTTAATAAAGTTAGAATTCTTAACATATTTTAATTTTTATTCGTTTGAAGGGAAAATAATATATGTGTATTGTTAATTGAATAATTTATCTATGTTAATTATTTATTAAGAAATATTTATTCGTTCACGGAGGAAAATATTAGCCTAATTTTGCGGTAAATATATATTCATGATTCGTTTATCCATATTATTTATTCTCTTCACTTGCTTTTTAAGTTGTAACGCACAAGATTCTCCCAAAGTAAAAATCCCGGTAATTGTCACAGAAAAAGTTAGGTCCGATAGTGATGACCCCGCTATTTGGTTCAATAAGGCAGATCCGGCTAAAAGCTTAATCCTTGGCACCGATAAAGGAAATGACACACTCGATGGAGGACTATATGTTTTTGACTTAAATGGAAAAATCGACTATGACAAATCTATCTTAGGTTTAAAAAGACCCAATAATGTTGACATAGCTTATGGGTTAAAATTAGGTAACCTTATGGTCGATATTGCCGTTTGTACAGAAAGAAACGCAAACACGATTCGCGTATTTTCTCTGCCTGATATGAAAATAATAGACGGAGGTGGCATCCCTGTTTTTGAAAACGAATCTGACCGTGCTCCCATGGGCATTGCCTTATATAAGGATTTGTTAACAAATAACATCTATGCTTTTGTCGGCCGAAAAACAGGACCAAAAACCAATTATATATTTCAATATTTATTGAAATATGATGAAAACGGCATGGTTAAAGGCGAATTAGTAAGGAAATTGGGTAAATTCAGCGGGAAAAAAGAAATTGAATCCATCGTGGTAGATAACGAATTGGGTTATGTTTATTATTCCGATGAAGGTAAGGGGGTCAGGAAATATTATGCCCATCCTGACAGCAGTAGTAATCAACTTGCCTTATTTGCTAAAAAAGAGGTGAAGGAAGACCACGAGGGCTTATCCATTTTTAAAAATCCTGATGGGACAGGTTTTTTAATTTTATCAGATCAACAGGCTAATAAATTTAATATTTATCCAAGGGAAGGCCAGAAAGATAATCCACATAAACATGAATTAATCAAAAAGATTCATGCAAGTTCGATAGAGAGTGATGGTAGCGAGGTCTTACATTTACCTCTAAATAACACTTTTAAAAAAGGGATTTTTGTGGCTATGAGTACAGACGGTACCTTCCAATATTATCGTTGGGAAGATTTTTTTTAATTGGTAGTTTAACATCTATCATATATTTTTTAAACCTAAGTAACTTTTTTCGATCAATTACAACAAACAAAATATCCTGAACTGTTTTGTCTTTTCTTTATTTAATTAAAGGCAAATTTTACTTTTTGATACTTTATAACCGAGGAATTACAAATTTTCAAATAAGTTTAATAAATAAAAAATCCTGGTTTTAGATATAACTAAAACCAGGAAGATGTATGGATATATACAATGACAAGGAGTTTAAATTATAAAGTGTATCTCAGCATACTTAAAACGGCTGACCCTGTTGCATTTACTGAATTGATGTAAATATAAGCTCTATATTTTTTGTCAGCTGTCTCTACCCAAACGCCAGCTTCTGCTCTAAGTCCAATTGCATAATTAGGCATATCTGTCATGTCAACACTAGTCAAATCAATATCATCTACATAAATACCAAATTGAAGATTAGCAAGATTTCGATCCTGAAGTCCAAATACTTTTCTGAGTTTCGTACTTTTTTTCAAACCTGTAGGTAGCGTTACACTAGGTAAATATGCTGCATCGGCGCTTGGAGATACTAACGCATGGGTGAAGGATGCTGGACTAGCTCTATAAAGATAAACCAAATCTACTTTATCTGGAATAGCGGCGGCAGAAGTGGCATTATAAATTGCCATATCTTCAATTGAAATAAAAGCATTTGTGCCATTGGAAACAGTAAGATTCTTTTTGATACTCATCTTTGAGATATTATATGGCCCCATTTTGTAAGATGCAGTCTTTCCATCGCTACTGTTTACTGAAAAAGTAAAGGAAACCGTTTGACCTTTTGCTTCATCTGGTACAATATAGTAATATCTAAGTGTTACCGCGTTGGTATCAACGGTAAAGGTAACTTTCGATGATTTGCCATTGTCAACCGCAGTAGAAGGTGATCCAACCGTAACAGGGATATCAACACCCCCTGAATTGGTATAATAGGACCTGTGCTCCAAATAGGTGCCAGTTCCTCCAGGAATTGAGGCTTCAACCTGTGCCGATACTAACTTACCTTGTGATTTTGGTATTGCCATTGCGTATGCAAATTCAATAGGTAAACTTGCAATACTTGGTCCAATTGTCCTTTTTAAGCAATCATTTGTAAGTTGAGATATTGGTTCAGGTAAGATATATTCTTCTTCCTGGCATGCTGTCAAAGAAGTCAGCAAAACCCAAACCAAAAAGAAAAAATTAAAATTTCTATATAGCATTGCTTTTGATTTAAGTGTAGATATTTTACTGATACTTTATGATTAATTTGTAAGGTTTACGGACTAACCTGTTTCCTGAAACAACCGTAAAAATCTTTGAATCAGACAAATTTGAAAGATCCATTTTACCTGTTATTTTGGGATCTAATTTACAATCAGTTGCCAATGTAAACTGAGGATAAACATTTTTGAGATCCGTTCCAAAAAGAACCGATACATCAATCGTCTGTGCAACGGTATCAATGACTGCAGGTGCTGCTCTAACCGTCACAAAATCAGCACCCAGTAATTCAAAATTACTGACAAAACACTCACTCCTGAAGGTAATTAACAGTCCGTCTTCGTCTACAAAACTATCCTTTTCACAAGAAAAAAAACTACCAGTCAACAACAAGACAGCTAAAATTATTTTAAAATATATAGTCATGGCTTACGATTAAAATTCTTTGTTATGATAAATATTCAGGTTATCGCCAGGGAATATTTTGAGTTAACTTTGGATTGCGGTCTCTTTCATTTGGTGGTATCCTGAAAATGTATGCTTGCTGGTAAACCAAATCTGACGCATTCAAATAATACCTGGTAATATCTGCTCCCCATGTATCTTTTTTCCAGACACCGACACCACCCGGAGGTCCCCAAACTTTTTCAATGGCTCTCCATCTTCTTAAATCAAATCCACGGTGACCTTCTGCAACCAATTCAACGATTCTTTCCTGCTCAATAGCATCAAAAAAAGCAGATTTACTTGCATATTTTGAAGGAGCTAATGGGGGTAATGCACCTCTTGCACGGATTTTATTTACACCCGCTACGGCATCAGGAAGTGGGCCACTCACTTCATTTGAGGCTTCCGCATACATTAAAAATACATCTGCCAATCTCATAACTGAAAATGCATAATCTCCTTCACTTCTTCCTAATCCTTCATAATTTCTAACAAATTTCCTAAATACATATCCATGCAATGCACCATCTGTATTGTAAGAAATATATTTTATACCTCCAATGGTAACATTTGCAGCCCAGGTTTTATAGATATATGGAGAAAATCCGGTTGACTTCAACGCGGTCAAGCCAACACACATTTCATAGTCCCACATGAGCGTTGACTTCATGCGGTAATCTCTGTTAGCATAAGTTTTAGGATTAACCGCAGAGTTCACTGTTGTTCTGGCAGTGGAATTAGTTGTAGGATTAAGTGGAACCATTTTTGGAGCAAAATCACCCGTTGTAATCAATTGATATCTGTCTGCCAACTCAAAATAGGGAAGCACCCACACTTGTGATCCTTCAACTGTACGACCTGAAAAATCACGCATTAACTCTTCACCCTGTGAAGGGGTTGTAGGCGTTCCAGAATGGGTAAATACCATTATCATTTCCGAATTACCATTTGCCTTGGGAGTAAACAGTTCGAAATAATTGGGTAATATTTCCGCTCTGCCTAAAGAATCTATCTGACCTGGATCACCATTTTTATATAAAGTCAATCCAAAATCATTTATTACAGATTTAAAATCAGCTGCAGATGCCGTAAAAGCAGCTTGAGCCTCAGCTTGATCTTGCTTAAATCCTTCTAACTCGGGCCAGCCATTTTTCTTCCAGCTTCCCCAAAAAAGATTAAGTTTCCCTCTGAAAGCGAGTGCAGCAGGTTTTGATGCTCTTCCAAAAACAGCATTTTTCGCTGGAAGTTTGGCAACTGCGTAATCAAAATCTGCTAAAATAGCGTCTTTTAGTACTTTTATATTCGTTCGCTCAATAGAAGTCACTTCACTGTTGCTATATATAATTTTATCTATATAAGGAACATCTCCCCACATAGAAATTAATCTAAAATAGGTCATTCCTCTTAATAACCGTGCTTCAGCAATGATACTTTCCAAAGCTGCTAATTTTGCACCCGTTGCACTGGGCAGCATTTTATTAGTAATATTTTCAATAACATAGTTACATCTGTTAACAGCACCATACAGATAACTAAAATATTTATCAAAACTAGAACCATAACCCGATGGGGCATAAGTAGCACCTTGATAGGCATCCCCCCTTAATATACTTCCACTGGTTGCACTGGTTCCTCTTGTTCTGGTAAAATCCCCGTGACCATCAAAATAATAATCTCTGTCAAAAACTGCTCTGGTGGCAGCATAAGCCGACATCAATGCAATAGTGGCATCCGCATCCGTTTTCCAGAAATTTTCTGAGGCAAGTTCGCCAGTAGGCTTTTGGTCAAGAAGGTCTTTCGTACAAGATGTAGGCAAAATAAGCACTACTGTAAACAAGAAAAAAGCAATGATATTTAAATGAATAGATAGTTTTTTCATCATCTGAAGATTTTAGAAACTAAGGTTTACAGCAATAGAATAAGATTTATTGATAGGATACACATTGTTATCATCACCTTGTTTTTCTGGATCCAAACCACGGAAAGAAGTTAATGTACCAATATTTTCTGCAGAACCCACAATTCTGAAATTAGAAATGCCCATTTTTGCCAATACTTTTGAATTTACGGTATAACCAATCTGAATATTTTTCACACGTATGTAGGACATATTATCAATCCAAAAACCAGTGGACTGTCTGTTGTTTCCACTTCCTCCCAGTCTTGGCCAAAGTCCATTTCTATTATCCCATGACCACGGATTATAGAGATGTTCCCAGGATGCAGCATATCGCGCATTGTTAAAGTTGGTATTATTGAAGATGTTCAACCAATAATCTTTTCTTCCAGCGGCACCTTGTAGAAAAACAGTAAAGTCGAAGCCTTTAAAGGCTATAAATGTATTGAAAGCGAAGGTCGTGGTTGGACGTTCCTGCTGAAAATTAGCATAAGCTTTTCTATCATCACCTGTAATTCGACCATCTCCGTTAAGATCCTTTAGTAATAAATCACCAGGAGCTGCTCCCTGTGGCGTTGCATTATACACATCTGCCCAAGACTGCGCAATGCCCAAATCTTCATAAGAATATACGAATTGATAAGGCATACCTATAAAAACATTACCTCTCAGTAATAATTGGTTCCATTTTTCCAAATTTGTCTTATTAATTGCCGCATTCAGATTAAACCCATATTGTAAACTTCCAATCATGTCTTTCCAGGACAAATCAAGTTCTACCCCTCTATTTCTAAGATTGCCAATATTTGTTCTCGGTGGAGGGGAATAGGCGTAAAAAAGGAAGGTGGAAAATTCAGAAGGTCTGTTCATTCCTGTAGTAAGTCGGTCATAATAATCAGCGGTAACAACCAGACGATTTCCAGAAAAGGCCAAATCCATACCTACATTAAAAACCGTTGAAGTTTCCCAGGTCAATAACCTATTTATCATTTTACTATTTGCGAAACCTCGCTGAACAGAAGAACCTATAACATAGTTTAGATTAGTAAGCGTTTCCTGTTGTTCAAATCTGCCTACACCGCTATTATTACCCAAACTTCCATAAGAAACCCTAATCTTACCATTAGAGAGGAACTTGTTCGTGAATTTCTGAATAAATTTTTCTTCCGTGAATTTCCAACCCAATGCCATGGATGGAAAAAATCCAAATCGACTGGAATCAAGAAATTTTGATGAGCCATCTACCCTGAAATTTACTTCAAAAAGATATTTATTGAAAGCAGTATAATTGACTTTTCCAATATAGGATTGCAAGCCTTCCGTGCTGGATGTTCCGCTGGTTGACTGTATATCCGTCAATGCGGCATTTATCTCTGTCAAAGAAGGATGAAGCCTGTCATTTCTGCCACTTCCCTGAGAACGCGCGTACCAATACTCCTCATTATAAACAAATAAAGCAGAAAAATCATTGTTTTTCCCAATTTTTGTATTGTAATTAAGGCTTCCATTAAATAAGGTTTTAAAACCAGTGCTGGTAGAGTTGGAAATACCTGCGTTTGCACCTACATAATTTCTACTTCCAAAAGTTTCTGTCTGGAAATTATACGCCTGTGCGGGAATAGGAGCACTCCAAGAAAACTGATTATAGTAATTTAAAGCATAATCAACCCTTGCTTTTAGTCCTTTAATAGGTGACCAGTCATAATATACCTGTAGATTGGCTTCTTGTCTGTTATTTTGTGAAGGGCTGAGCGTATAGGGTGCATAAGGATTATAGGCCTGTGGGTCTTCACCATAAGCCATTACTCCTCCATAATAGCCTGTTGTAGGATCATAAGGAACCAAACCTGCAATAGCATATTGAAGGTCATTTCCTGCTGTATTTCCTGGATCAGGATCTGTGAAACCCTCTGATAGTGCATATCGCCATTTAGACCAGTTTCCGTTGAAACGGAAGCCAGTATTCATATTGTTTTTAATTTTTCCATCAAAATTGAACCTTGCATTGTATTGGGCATAATCATTATTAATCTGTAATCCTCTTTCATCTTTTCCACCCAGTGAAACAAAGAAATTCGTACCTTCATTTCCCCCAGAGGCAGAAAGGTTGTAATTACTGTATAAACCCTGCCTCAATATAACATCCCAGATATCAGTGTCTGGAAATCTTAATGGATCAACCATACTCTTGGCCATCCACTCATCTACAGTACCTAATTTAAATAGTTGGTTTCCCTGAAGCGTATTTACTGCAGTCCTCTGTTGCTGAACATGTAAAGCCCTTGCATAATCTTCCATAAAATCTATTCCTTTAGTAGGAACAACAATGGAGTTATTGCTGGTGAAATTCAAGGTCGTTTTTTTAGCTCCCTTTCCACTTCTGGTGGTTATCAAAATAACCCCATTTGCAGCTCTGGAACCATAAACAGAAGCAGAAGTTGCATCTTTTAATACAGATATTGTCTCTATATCATTAATATTCAATCTATTAATATCAACATCAGGCATCCCATCCACCACAATCAAAGGACTGGCATTATTTACAGTTCCTAGCCCTCTAATAAGTAAGCTGGCTTCATTATTACCAGCCATACCAGAGGATTGTACGGCCTGTAACCCTGGTACAAGTCCAGATAGTGCAGAAGAAACATTGGGTAAAGCACGACTTACTATCTTCTCATCAACATTCAATTGAGAAACAGCTCCCACCAAATTAACTTTTTTCTGAGTTCCATAACCAACTACCACAACCTCCGAAAGATTCTGTACGTCAGCTTCAAGTACTAAATTAATGGAAGTCTGAGTTCCAATTAGAACTTCCTGCGTAATAAATCCAACATAACTGAAAACCAGAACATTACTATTACTTATTCCTGAAATTGAATAAGTTCCATTTTCGTCGGTAACCGTGCCTAAAGTAGTACCTTTTATATTTACGGTTACACCAATCAGCTCTTCATTGTTGACATCCGTAACCTTTCCCTTAATCGTCAGGGTTTGAGAAAGTAACGATTGACATGGAAAGAACAGAATAATTAACCCCAATAAAAAATGATGTATTTTCATAATTTTTATTTTTACCAAACGCTTATGTTTATTCACGGAAAAATGAAACCTTGTTTCTCAGAAAAATTAAGAATCAGGCTATCAACTTGATTCTAAAAAAACTTAGCTCAATATATTAAAAGTTTTTAGAATAGCTATCAAAATATTTATAAAAAATAATAAAAAGGTGAATCGTTTACGTTAACGATAGATAGTTAATTTTTGTGGAAATATTTCAAAGAAAATAGTTTAGTAAAAAAATATTACCATCAACTTTCTTAAGTTTAAAATAATTCTAGGCTAATTAGATATCATATCATTTATTTTAATAATCAGTTTAGTTTCTTTATAATTTATTACCAGTTATTTGTTTGCATCATTATAATAAATCTGTTCCATATTCGCCCACCCTTTTTCTCCGGGTAAAGGAATCTGCATTGGATTACAAATTTCAAGCCATGCTTTATTTCGAGGTTCCTTCGCCAGAGCATCCATATCTGACTCAAAATTTTCTCCTCTATATTCGTAATAACCAAACTCAAAAAATTCATCTCCTATCTGGTGTAAAAATATACTGAAATTAAACAGATTATAATGGGTCAGGAGATCGCGAACACCCGGGTGATTATCTTCATGAAGTTTCTTATAACTTTCTATACATTCTGGTCTAAGTTTTATGACTATACCGATACGCATAATGTCAAAATTTCAGTGGGTTTGTAAATATATACGTTCAGCATTTTCACCCATAATAGCCCTTTGTTCATTAGCCGAGAGCCTATTTATGAGGCATAAAACGGCATTAACCCAGTTAGAATAAGTACTTTTAAGAAGACAAACTGGCCAGTCAGATCCGAATATCATTCTTTGTGGACCAAATGCATCTAAAATAGTTTCAAAATAAGGTTTTAGAAGGTCTATATCCCAGGATTCCTGTAAAATCTCGGTAACCATTCCAGATAATTTGCAATATACATGCTCCCTCTCCGAAATTTTCTTCATGTGATTAGCCCAATCTACATCAAATGAATTTTTATTTATTTTTGGTTTTGCTATATGATCAATAATAAAAATTTGTCGGGGATGGCTGTCAACAAATTCAATGGTCTGGGGCAAATGACGCCCAAAAATCAATATATCGTAACACAAGCCAAACTTACTGAGCGCTTTAATGCCCTCATTGAAATCGGGTCGCAAAATAAAATTATTATCAGGCTCATCATGAATTACATGGCGAAAACCCACTATTTTATTTTCAAACCTATATTTTTCAATATGTTTTTCGACCTTTTTATCACAAAATGGAACCCATCCAACTACCCCTTTTATGAAAGAATTATCCTCAGCAAGTTGTAACAAAAAATCAGTTTCCTCCAAAGATTGTCTGGCTTGCACAGAAATGGTTCCATCAAAGTCCAGTGTATTTAATAAAGAGTTAAGATGTTCCGGTAGAAAATCTTTTTGAATTATTGCATGTTGCTCATTCATCCAAACATAATCGACCTGGTTGTATTTCCAAAAATGTTGATGGCTATCTATTCTCATACCTAATAGTTCCAATTTTGATTCGAAATGGGTGCCAGTATTTCCTGCACTTTTTGTAATAATTCCAAATTTATAGGTTCTGAAAACCAATTTACATTCTGTTTAATAGTTTCTGCATTGGCGCTACTAAACATTGTAGTTATAATTTCAGGATTTTGTGCTGAAAATTGTAATGCCAGTGTAGAAATATCTTCTCCCCTTTTTTTACAAAATGCTGCTGCTTTTGCAAAAAGAGCGCGCTGAGAGATGTTAGCAGGATGCCAGGAAGGGGCTCCCTGTGATGTCAATAATCCTGAAGCAAAGGGTGAAGCATTTATAATTCCGACCCCTCTGTTTTTAGCAATTGGTATTAAAGACATCAAGCGTGTATCATGGATACAATAGAGATTATGCGTTAGGGCTACATCAATGACATACTTTTCTAAAACTTCTTTCCATAAATCAATAGGATACATTCCAATACCTGTCGCTCCTATTCGACCCTCATTTTTTAAAACATTCAGCGTTTGAATTCCCTCATTTAATGCCCAGTCTGTATGTTGCCGATTATTATATTCAATATCGTGAAGAAGAACCAGATCAAAATAATCTACCCCAATCCTTTTTGAACTCTCATCTAATGAACGGCGGATACCCTCTTCACTATAGTTAAAGGTATCGGTTCCGTAGGCATTTGCGTTTGTATTTTTTCCAACCTTAGTTGAAATAAAATAGGTATTTCTTGGTACCTCTTTTAACGCTTTTCCAAGTATAGTTTCGGCAAGAGTTCCTCCGTATGCAGGAGCAACATCAATATAGTTTATGCCTAAACTTAAGGCAACATGAACGGCTTCGATTGCTTTTTTTTCATCAATTTTATGAAAAACTCCTCCCAGAGAAGAAGCACCAAAACTTAATTTGGAAACGGACAGGCCTGTATTACCTAATAAACTATATCTCATAATATTACCTGAACTTTCATTGTCTGTTCTTTTTCAAGTGCCCGTAGCATAGCCTGAGGTAAATTTTCAAATGCGTAAGTATCTGTAATAATTCCATCCAGATTGATTATTCCGGCAGCAACCAGATTCATGGCATCTTCAAAAACATTTGCAAACCGAAAAGAGCCTGATAATTTCAACTCTTTATTCATTATCAAATTTCCGGAAATTGGGAAATTTTCTGGCAAAGTTCCTATCAAAACGATTGATGCTCCTCGTTTTGCGACATGAAGGGCGTTCTCAACTGCTAATGGAGAACCAGAGGCTTCAAAAACAAGGTCAAAAGTTCCAATTTGCCTCCAGTCATTAGCATCTAAGGGATTAACTACCCTATTAGCTCCACTCCGCAAAGAAAAATCACGGGCATACCTGCTTACATCACTCACAGTAATTTCAAGTGCTCCGAAGGAACGGGCAACTCGCAAAATCAATTGTCCGATGGGTCCACCACCCGTAATAAGAATTGATTTACCAATCAGACTATCAACTTGTTTTACGGCATGCATGGCAACACTCAAAGGTTCGAGTAAGGAAGCCTGAGACATATTTATTCCAGGCGGGAGAACATAACAGTTTTTAGCTGGGGCCAGAACATATTGTCCAAAACCTCCATCTATATGTGGGTCACAGCTGGCAGACCCAAAATATTTCATTGATTTACACAAATTATATTTTCCATTCTTACAGAAATTACAATGGCTACAAGGCATGGAAGGATCAACCGCCACTTCATCTCCCATTTTAAGACCTTCAACACCAGAGCCAATTTTGTAAATCACTCCTGAAAACTCATGCCCAAGAGCAAATGGCTTTTTGGGAACAAAACTTCCACAAAATCCATGTTTAAAATAATGAACATCTGATCCGCATATTCCTGTATATGCAGGTTTTACAATTACCTGACCGTATCCTGGTTCCGGGATAATTTTCTCCGCCAGTTTTATATCCTTTGAACCATAAAGTAAAAATGTTTTCACCTTTAATATTTTAATCCATTAAGAAAATGTCGTGTTCCCTCTTTTTTCTAAAATTCGCAAGGAATAAACCTGTGCACGTTCAATACCGTTGGTTGCGAAACATTTAAGTTTAATAGATAGGACATTTTTAATATTGGTTTCATGCAAACAATTACGCTTATAATTATTTTTCACATGTACAATTTCATTTTCAGTTCCATCGGCCAGACAAGCTAAAATTTGATATTCCTTTACGATCGTTGGAATTGCATGGACTGAATATCCTTGCCAGCTCTGACTAAAATGAAATTGAAGCGAAGAATCGAAAATGATTTGAATGCGCTCAATTTCGCGGGGCTTATCCCAGGTTAAACTGATCCATTCTGGATTTTCGAAGGAAGTTTTTTCTGACACCCATAGGTTTGGCATATTAGTAGGCCGACTATGTGGGTTCAAAATCATTTTGGATTCATAAACCATCTGCAAAGGATAAGCTATACAGTCAAATGAAAAATTAAGAAAAGTACTTATATTTTTATTTTCATAAGCAAACTGATTCCAGGCAGGTGCAGCAACCATAGCCCCATCGGCATCTGCTGCTTTTTGTTGTCCTATCTGCAAAGAACGCAAAGTCCATTTTGAAAATGGATTAGGACGAATAGGGTCAAAAGGTCTCGGGTAATATCTAAGAAGGCCAGGGGGAGATTCCACTATATAAAGGCTAATATCTGGGTTTGCACCGAAGATAAGAAAATGCCAGCCTTTGTTTATAATTTCACATAAAACGGGTAAGTCTATCTGTTGATTCTGGCCTTTTTTAATTTCGACATTTGATCTAAAAAGTTCCTTTTCCGGAAAGGTAGAAGCATTTGCTGGCCCTTGAAAAAAGGCATAAGATAAAACAGTATTTTCTTCTGCATCCAGTCTAACTTTAATATGATTAATATAGTTTGACACTATCGTTAATAGCTGCATTCTATCCTCCGTTAGCGGTTCCGTGCCCCAAGTTTCTCCTAAATTTTCACCCCTAAATTCAGAGGAGGCATTAACCGTTGCAATCGTAGAAATATCATTGGAAAGGGTTATACTATAACCATGAATATGATGGTCGGCTTTGAATAAATCTTGCTGGATTGCTTTTATTTTTTCTGCTTCCAAAAGATCTTTTATTAGGCATTCGTATTTTTTTGCATGAAAAGCAGCCATACCTACTGCCTCCCCAAGCTGTGCGCAGGTAAGCATTACCCGGGTACTAGACAAAGCATAATGAGATGCACTTATATTTCTACCTGCAAAAAATAAATTAACGACATTTTTTGAATACAGTGACCTAAGTGGAATATTATGAGGACCTCGAAGGTATTGATGAGTACTGGGATTTATTTTGTCGTGGAAACCACCTGCAGGATGATGGTCAAAACCCCAACCACCGTAAGCAACAGCATCCTCGAAATGAATTTGTTCACTGATATCTCCCATTGTAAGAACATGATCTCCTAAAAATCGACGTGACTCTCTTTTACCAGGGACTGCACCCAGCCAATCAAGTTCATAGGTAATTAGTTTTTCCGCCAGTGGAGATCGATTTTTTAAATAATCCCAAACCGCAATGGTGATCTTTTGAACCTCGTCTTTAATCAGCATGGTATCATGAACGGTATCAAGCTCTCCACCCCATTCCAGCCACCAAAAACCACCAGTATCAGGAAAAAAATGTTCATTTACTGGTCTATAAGGCCCAAAATCCGCTTCATTAAGTTCGAAATTTATCCATTTCGGTTTTTTAAAAGGGATTGGTCTTCCTGTATCTCTGGCTTTTAACTGTAAACTCAGTCCCATTGTTTCCATTTTGCTTTCTTCCGGGCAAAATGGTTCGTTATATTCACTTGCAGCTTCTATACCATACTTAAAAAATGCACCTGCCCCTGATCCAACAATACCATCTCCGGAACAATCGGCAAAATGAGGCGCTTCAAAGATATGCCAGGTTTCCGCCATGGCACAATATGCTTTTACAGAAACCACTTTAAGGTTCTGACATTCTGGATTATATCTGTCGTATTTGACCGTTTTCACCTCACAGACAGCACAATTCAAAAATAAATCTATGTTGGGCTCATTTCGAATAATACTTTCTAATTCCAGATTCCAACCCTCCGGACTCCAAGTGGGGTTGTTATAAAGATTATTTATGAACAACTCCTCAATTAAACCTGTTTCTCTTGAATAAGCAAAATTGCACTGCGTTGCTCCTACGGGAGGAACCCGTATTTCCTTGCTGGAATTTCCACCTAATACAGGCCTGTCCTGAACAAGAGCAGTCCTGATTCCATTTCTTGCAGCAGTAACAGCAGCACAAATACCTGCCAGTCCCCCACCTACTACTACAAAATTGTAATGATGTTGAATAATCTTCATTTTATAATTTGCTCAAATTTGGAATAAATTGCTACTGGCAAGGCTGGATATCACCTATCTTTCGAATTAGCAGGTGAACCCATAAAAAAGCCATTATATAAGCGGATCCAATAAAAATAAAAATGGGTATATAAGAATTATTGGCAACGGTAATGCCAATTAATTTTTGAGATAAAACGCTCATTAATCCCCCTAATGTTCCCCCAATTCCAGTCACAGTCGCCTGTACATTTTTTGAGTAAACCTCCGTGGGTAAGGTTATATTAGACCAAAGTCCATGAGACAGCATGATACTGGAAATTAATACAATGGCCATCATTGCGTTTGTTTTAAAAGTAAGTGCGAAGCAAAATACAGGTATGGCCAAAGAAGCCATAAGCATAATTGTTTTTCTGGCTCTGTTCAAAGTCCAGTTATTCTTTTCTATCAAAAGTTTAGGTAACAATCCTCCAAGAACGGTTCCTACCCCCATAGCAACATAAGGTAACCAGGCAGAAATTCCAATTTCTGCCAAAGAAAGTCCCTGAACATCTTGTAAATATTTAGGTATCCAAAAAATAAAAAAATAGACAACTGGATCGATAAATATTCTGGCAGAAAAACAACCCCAGCTTGCTTTTTTAGATAAAATAGTTTTTATGCTGACAACTTTGGATACCTCCTGGCCAAAAACGGAAGGAGGTTCATTATTCATAATCATTGCTCTTTCCTCGTCTGATATCCATTTATTTTTATCTGGCAATTGATAATAAATTAACCAGAAAATAAGCCAGAAGAATCCGAGAACCCCAGTAATTATAAAAGACATCCGCCAACCCCATAAAATAGCCACAAAAGATACTAATGGGACTGAAATTGCCGCTCCAATGGAGGATCCTGCACTGAATATTCCTACAGCTAATGCTCTTTCTTTTAGTGGAAACCATTCGCTAATCGATTTAATCCCTGCGGGAAAATTTCCTGATTCAGTTACTCCAAGAAAAAATCGAGCCACTGAAAATTGGGTTACTGAGTTAGCAAAAGCGTGCAATAAACTTACCAGAGACCATGTTCCTACAGAATAAGCTAAACCTATTCTTGTTCCAATATGATCAATCATTCTCCCACTTATGGCATACATAATGGTATAGCTGAATACAAATAATGCCGTAATATTCGCATAATCTATATCGGACCAATTTAGTTCTTTCTCAATGGTGGGTGCCAAAATAGCCAGCGTACTTCTGTCTATATAATTTAAAGCAGAAGCAAAGCAGAGTAAACCTGCTATTTTCCATCTAAAGGCTATTTTAGTTGATAATACCATATCTTTTTAGCAATTAAGCTTTGTTTTAATTAAAATTAAATTCTCTTTCAACCCTAGTTTTGTTTAATCAATCCTACCGCATCAGCGATGATAAAACCATCAGCATTATCATTTGAAATACTTATGGTAGCCGGTTTAGATTTTTCAAAGTAAAATTCACCAACCCTCATGGAGAACCCCAAAGGATCTCCAATTCTAAAATTCCATTCTAATTTTTCAACCCCCTTTGCATGACGTACAAATATTTTTGCATTAGTAGCACTTTTTACGTCTGGGAAATACATTAAACAAAGTTTATACAACCCAGATTCCGGGACAGGTAAATCATAAACCACCTCAGCAGAAGCATCTGGAGCAGCTTGAAAGCAATTATACTTAAATAAGTTCCTTAGACCTTGAATCTTTTTAACTTCCCAATTACCCGTAAAATGAAGTGATTTACTATCGGAAGAGGTGATTACTCCCCCAATATTTATTAATTGTTCTGGATAAATACAATGTGTAGCTGAACCTAATGGACCTATTTCATTGGGGAGAAAAGGTTCTATCTTCGTTTTGGAAGAAAGATTGTTATCTATATGAAGGTTCCAGTTCCCCATGATAGGTTTAATCTCTTTATCTCCAGAATTATAAATTACATTATTTTTAACTGTTGTGTTGCTTGTTGCCCAATCCAGAAAAACACCATTTGCAAGGGTTCTTCTGGGTATTCCTGTAGGTAGTTGCTCATAGCCCCAAATATCATATAAATAATTATTGACAATATAATTTGGCGCACTTAACCGGTTCATAGTTGCAAAATGTATAGCCGCGCCATCAATCGTTTTTTGCATACAGTCATTAATCTCATTAAATTCTACCACGTTTCCACCTTGATTTCTAAAAGCGAATATTCCATTTCTGGAAAGGTCTTTAAAATGATTATGCGCTATATAATTTCCTGGTTCCATTGCCATTGAAGCTGGCCGGGAATCGATATGCACGCCACCACCATAGTAACGAATCTGACCGCAGTGTTCCACGATATTTCTGGTAATGCGATTAAGTATCGGAAATACTTTTGAAGCATTTTCCCCTTGGCTGTAAATTTTTGTATCATCCATATAGGATAATCTTGCACCGGTAAGAAGAACCCCACCACCACCTGCATTTTTTACTGTATTATGATCAAAAACATTGTTTTTACTGTCCAGATGGAACCAAAGTGCATAGCCTCCAATATTATTAAAATGACAATTCGTTAGTTGACAATTTTGGGTATTTTCCATTACAACTGCCGCATCGGTATGAACCCTCGGTTCTATTTGTCCTAAGGTGTAGGTTGTATGACTAAAATGAAAACCTTGGAAATAAATATTGCTAACAAGAGATTTTTTTTCAATATCTCCTTTTAAATAAAATATTCTATTCAGGAAAGGAGCGATAATTTCAGATTTATTTGGATTTTCACCTTTAAGTGGTTTATAGTATAGCTTTCCTTCCTGATGATCCAAAAACCATTCTCCCGGCATGTCCAATTCATCTTTTACTCCTTCTATCCAAAACCAACTATCTTTATTTATCTCACCATGTAGTTCTCTTGGCCCTAAATCGATATGGTTATTTACTAAATCAACACCAACAACATCATTCCACTGATTAAAAAATCTCCATCTGGGTACTATATTTATCTGTGCATCCTCCGCTTCACCCCAGCTTTTATTTACTTTTTCAACAGAAACTTTTAGAGGACTGGAAAGTGTTGACGAGGCATATAAAAATGGATTTGATTCATTTTTGTTAGGATAACGGGCACGAATTGCCCTGTTACCATTTACGAAAAGCTCTCTAAAATTCCATTGATTGGGTGGAATTTTAGCATATTTTTCTGGTACATGAACCTCTCTTTTCCAACCTTTTGCCTCAGGCACATTTGTGTACCAAATGCCCTTATCGTTTTTAATCCATTTGCCAGAAAAGCGCTTACCTCCACTCAATAAAACCTTCTCCCCATCAGCAGATTTCCAGATAACCGGGGCAGATTTTGTGCCAGAGTCTTCAGGCGAAAATTCAATAGTTTGGTTCAGATAATACACTCCTCCTCTAACAATCACCTCAATGGGAACATCGGATTCCTTTTGTTTCTCTAATTTAACCGCTTTTTTTGCAGCTTCAAACCCAGCAAAAGGAAATTCAATCGTTCCCGTATTCTGATCATTTCCATCTAAGGCTATATAAAATCTCTTTACCTTTTCCGAGGGAAGCTGAAAAGATAAAAAAGTTAAAATCGAAAAAATACACCCCAAAAAGCTTAAAAATCTGAGCATAAAAATGGTTTTAGCAAAAGAACAATTAATCATTCACAAAGGAATCATTCCTTGTTCACAAATTAGTGCTTAAATTAAATATTTCAATACCCTGGATTCTGAACAAAACCTGGATTTTTATTTACGTCTAATTCTGCCTGAGGAATGGGCCACAGATAATTTCCAGGCTTAAATACTCTGGGATTATCCATAATCTTAAAATTACCTGAAATATCCAACAAAGAATTAAAGGAGGAATAATCTACAGAACTATTGGCATCAAGAGAAGGAACAGGCAGTTTATAATAGTTATTTTTATTTTGTGATTTTCCAAATAAAATACCACTCATCACCTTTTCTGCAATTTTCCACCTGCGAATATCAAAGAGTCTCAACCCCTCTCCAACAAGCTCTACTTTTCTTTCCCTCCGAATAATGGATCTCAATTCTGCCTGATTTGTAGTAGTAATGGCAGGATAAAGCGTTGTTTGTGTTGGATTAACTCCATAACCGCGTGCACGAACCTGGTTAATTGCATTTAAAACAGAGGCATCAATCTGGTTCAATTCAACTTTTGCTTCTGCATAAGTTAATAAAACCTCAGCATACCTGATTAGCATAAAGCCCAATTCAGATTGTGTATTCAATACAAGGTCAGCCTGATCGAGATATTTTTTCAATAGAAATCCTGAATAAGTTGAAAAGGCATTGGTCACTTCTAAATTGGCAATTCTGCCAGGAGTAGGTGTAAATCTTTGACATGTTGTACTGTCAGGATGGAAAGTAACATTGAAAGTAATCCCTCCTGTACCGAACCATGCGTCTCCATCACCAAGTAACGCCTGTCGCATTCTAGGATCTCTGTTTTTAAATGGATCAGCAGAGGAATAGAGGGGAGATTTATCGATTGTTTTCCCATCTATACATTCATAGCTGTCAGCCGCCGCCCTAGTAGGTACTATGCCTGAAAATCCGCTCGAGTTTCTTGCCTGCATATTAGCAGATATTGCATTTACTCTTACTGTTTGTTTATAATCATAGGATAAAATGGACTCTCTTGAATTTTCTCCTGCATAAGTAAACAAATTTCTGTAATTCGGATAAAGAGAATGATATCCCAAGGCAATAACTTCATTAGAAGCACTTGCTGCAATATCCCATTTAGCATAATATAACGCCATACGAGCTTTGAAGGCCAAAGCGGCTGTTTTTGTAGCACGACCTATATCTAAACCTATATGAGATACAGGTAATTTTATAGCAGCAGTATCTAGTTCACGAAGAATAAAATTAAGGACTTCCGTCTGAGGAGTTCTAGGTAAAAATGCATCTTTTGCATTTATATTTTTTTCAACAAGAGGGACATCCCCAAAGAGAGAAATTAAATTTCCATAATAGTAAGCACGCAAAAATCTTGCTTCCCCCTCTATCCTGTTATAAAGTGCTGCATTCGTTACCGTTTTTGCTTTTGACATATTTTGCAGTAAGTTATTGCACCTGCCTATACCTGCGTAATATTGTGTCCAGATACTTGTAATTATAGGTGTACCAGGTGTATGCTGTCCCAAGCCAATGGTTTGTATATCAGAAGCAGGTCGATACCACATAACATCGGAGGTTGCATCAATCAGCATTTGAATTGGAAATCCCCCGTTAGAAAAGGATAAATTATTGTAAGCAGCATTTACAGCAAGTAAAAGCTCATCGGAAGTTTTAAAAAAGTTTTCGGTATTTGGCTGATCCTCAGGATATAAGTTTAAATAATCTTTATCGCAACTAAAGGATTCCAAAAACAAAAACAGATAAATGATATAATGGCAATTTTTCATATTTCTTTTTTTTAAATTATTTTAAACTGACTCTTAGGCCGGCAACATAAGATGTTACCTGCGGATAATTAAAAGGGTTACCCAAAGGTGCTTCCGGATCATATCCTGGCATTTTATCCCAGGATAAAATATTCTGACCGCTTAAATAAACTTTAAATAAAGAAAAAGGAGTCTTTTTAAGCAAGGAAGGGGAAAGGGTGTATCCAATGGATAAGTTCTTTAACTTCAAAAAAGAGGCATCAGTTACCCAATAACTTGAATTTTGTTGATTATTTGTTTGTGAAATAAAAAACCTCGGATAGGTAGCGTTTAAATTTTCCGCTTCGGTTTTAGTAGTACTCCATCTGCCAAGGTGAATATCTCTGACACTTCCCGCATTGAAGAAAGCCCAGGAAGCATCTTGATTTTGATACCCATTGTATTTACCTATACCCTGAAAGAAAAGATTCAAATCAAACCCTTTGTATTCAAAAAAGAAATTTGCACTATAGGTGTACCTGGGTATTCTGCTTCCTATTAAAACTCTGTCGGCTGCATTAATTATTCCGTCCTTATTTTGATCAACATAGCTAATATCTCCAAGTTTTACGGTTCCAAATTGTTTGGGACTGTCAGTAAGTTGAGCCTGATTAAAAAATAAGCCATTCGCTTGAAATCCAAAAATAGAACCAATTTCTTGTCCCTCCTGAGTAATTTGGAAACCAGAGATATACGGGCCAGTTCCTTTAAGGTCTATTACTTTATTTTTTACATCTGAAAGAACCCCTACGATATTAAACTTAAAATCTTTACCTATTTTATCATTGTATCCAAGTTGAAAATCCCAACCTTTGTTTTCTACTTTTCCAGCATTTTGGACCCCTGCTGAAAGTCCAACAATTAATGGAATGGGCAAAGTAAGTAAAATATCATCTGTATTTTTTATATAGTAATCAAATTCTACATTTAACTTATTAGCTAAAAAAGCAGCATTTAAACCAAAATTTAATATTTTGGATGACTCCCAGCTAATTTCTCTGTTTGCCACATTATTTTGAGCTGCAACACTTATTATATTGTTATTTAGAACGCCCTGCCCTAAGGTTATTGATGAAATATAGGGGTAATTACCAATATTCTGATTACCAAGCTCACCATAAGAGGTTCTAAATTTCAATAAATCAAGCCATTTAAAATTATTCATGAATTTCTCCTTGGTAATAATCCATCCTGCCGAAAAGGATGGGAAAAACCCGTACCTTTTAAATTCTTCTGCAAATCGTGAAGAACCGTCATACCTGGCGTTTATTTCTAAAAGATATTTGTCACTTGCCACAAGATTTATGCGACTAAAAAGAGATCTAAGAGCCCAGGCACTGGCGTCTCCACTCACATTTTGATTGAGTGCTGGGTATGCATTTAGTTGAAGCAAATCGGGAAACAAGGTAAGTTCTCTGGATGCTAAAAAAGTTTGATTTCTACTATCTGTTTGTTCCGCACCTAAAAGGAGGTTAAAATCTAATCCCTTAAATGATTTGGCATAATTTACTTGAGCCTTTAAATAATTCGTAAGCGTATTTGAATTTGAGTTTGATAAGGTTGGTTTATTTGGATTGCTAAATAAAAGTGCTTTTGTATCAATATTAAAATAATTAATTTTACTCTGGTTATTACTTGAGAAACCCGTTGAAAAATTAGGTGCATAATTAAGATTGATATCTAAGCCTTTCAACGGTGTAAAAGTTGTCTGAAAATTAATAAACGCTGTATTTACTGTGGAGTTATTAACCCCTGAGTCGTAAGAATAAGCTAAAGGATTTCCCCCCTCCCAACCTGGACCCCAGGAACCGTCAGAATACTTTGCTGCATAAATAGGAGGAACTCTGTAAACCTGGCGAAATAGTTCACTATAACCAACACTCGGGGTGATATTATTATCTTTCCGAAGGTTTATATCAAACTGAAACTTTAGTTTTTCCGATGCTTTGTAATCTGCATTCAAACGAAGGCTGTATCTTTTAAAACCAGAATTGTTTACAATACCATTTTGATTCATGCTATTTAAAGCAGCCAGTAATTTAATACGATCTGTACCTCCACTCAATGTTAGATTATGTTGTTGCTGTAATCCTTTTGTAAACGTTGCTTTTTGCCAATCGACATTTGGAAAATGGTCAGGGTCGGTTTCATTTTTAACAAGATATCCGTTGATGTATTCGTCAGTAAATCTGGGAGAACCACCTTCATTAATAAGTGCTTCGTTATACATTTTCATAAACCCAACGGCATCCAGATAAACAGGTTTGTCACCAGGTCGCTGGCCTCCATAAAAAGCATCATAATCAACTTTCATTTTCCCAGATTTACCTCTTTTAGAGGTAATAAGAATTACACCGCTTGCTGCTCTTGAGCCATAAATGGAAGCGGAGGCTGCATCTTTTAATACAGAAATGGATTCAATATTATTGGGGTCAACATCACCAAATCTGGCAACTACTCCATCAATCAATATCAATGGATTATTATCTCCTAAAGTACCAATACCTCTGATTGTTATTTGCGCTTCTGAACCGGGGACTCCATTAAACTGAGAAACGGTAACACCTGGCAAAGAGCCCTGTAGTGCTACAGAAGTATTCATTACGGGTCTTTTAGTTAATTCAGTACCGCTAATTACTGAAACTGCCCCCGTAAGATTTACTTTTTTCTGAATACTATATCCAACTACCACTACTTCATCCAGCGCAATATCATCTATTTTTAGCCTGATATTTAATTGGGTTTGATTCCCAATTTCAATCTCCTGAGTTACAAATCCAATAAAGCTAAAAACTAAAATAGCTTTTGAATCAGGTACTACGATGGAATAAGACCCGTCAATATCAGTAAAAGCTCCCTGCGTTGTACCTTTTAAAGTGACACTAACCCCAGGAAGATTTTCTCCCAATTCATCTGTAACAGTTCCTTTGATAGTAATATTAGGAAGAGCTCTTAAATTACTGGACAAGTCAGATTCATCTATAAAATCCTTCTTTGATGAGAAAGTATGTTTTAAATATAATTTCTCCTGTCCATTGTCCAAAGCTGCAAGAATATTACTTACACTTACCATTAAAATAAAAATAGTTGAAAAGAAATTCTTCATACATAAAAATTATTTTGCACCAATTGTAAAAATGGACCTTTCATTTTACACTCAATACATGGTTCAAAAAAAGACTCAATACCTCCCGGAATAAAGGAAAATATCTACATTCATTGGTTTTGTTTTTATAAATGTATCAAGATTAAATAGCGTATTATGCTTTGTTAAAGCCTTGAACAGAAGAATTTATACCGTTAACGTAAACGTTTACGTTAACGATAGATAGTTAATTTTAAAAATGGATGATACAACGTAAATAATCATGTTTTTAAGTTTAATTTTATTATTTTACATTAAAAACAAGATAGAAAAAGAGTATTTTTTTTAACAAAAGATAGTAATTCACAACCTAATGAGCAGAGTAAAGTGCCCCAAATGCCAAAATGTGGAACGTATTCTAAAAGCTGGAATTATACGGAATAAACAACGATACTTTTGTAAAGAGTGTGTTTATCATTTTATAATAAAAAAGGTTCAAAAAGATAATCATATATTATCTGATAAGCCAGCTTCTCAAGTTTCTCTGCAAGATATTGCATCTGTAGCTGGTGTATCCATTACTACCGTTTCCAGAGCTTTAAAAAATCGTCCTGACATAAGTATTCAGACCAGGGAATATATTAAAGAATTAGCTAAATCTTTGAATTATCAGCCTAATATTCTCGCCCAAAGTCTAGTAAACAAGTCCACACACACCCTGGGCGTTATCATTCCCAGTTTAGAAACCACGGTTTTTTCTACCATGTTAGGCGGCATTCAAGAAGTTGCTTCAAAAGCGGGATATCGAGTAATTATCTGTAATTCGAATGAAAATCACGAAACAGAAATTGCAAATATTCAAGGATTAATGAATCATTTAATTGATGGATTATTGATTTGCCACTCCATTCAAACCTCCTCTTATGAGCATATTCGGATTCATTTAGGTAAACGAATACCTATTGTGCAATTTTACCGTGTTGCCATTGGACTCCCCATTTCTCAAATTTTAGCTGAAGATGAAGTGGGCACTGAAAAAGTTACTGATTATTTGATAAAAAAAGGGTGTAGACGAATTGCTTTGCTTTTAGGTCCGAAAAATCTCTCTATCACTCAAAAAAGATTCAATGGATACAAAATATCCCTTGAAAAACATGGAATTAATCTGGATATTAAGTTATTGGCACATGTTGATTTTCTTCAGGAGTCGGTGGAAAAAGCATTGGAGGATTGGTTGAAAATTAATCCTAAAATTGATGGTATTATTTCCATTTCAGACAAAAGCGCCGCTCAGATTATACGACTTTTAAAAAAGAAAAGTATTAAAATACCAGAAGAAATAAATGTTTTTGGATTCGGAAATGAATTTACTGGACAAATAGTGGAGCCTGAATTAAGTACTTTTGATACAAAAACCAGAATTATTGGGGAAGAAGCTGCCCGGTTAATCATTGAGCAAATTATTTCCGGAAATCAGGAGGTTACGTCTAAACTTATCCCAGGTGAGATTATCCTTAGGGGATCTGCTTGATAGATTTCGTTTAGGAACGATGGCAAAATTCTTTAGATTAGTCTTTATTTAAACTTAATTTGTGATAATAAACATAAGAAACGGCTAATATTCCTAATACAAACATTGGAAAAATAGTTTGTACATTCATTCCGTCCACAGCTCCGTGGCTTATGCTTGCAAAAACAAAATCAAAAGCAAACCCAGCATAAGCCCATTCTTTAACTCTTTTTGGAATTTGTGGAATTACCAGTGCCAATACGCCTAAAACCTTAAAAACAATCAATGCATTTCCAAAATATTCAGGATAACCTAAATGTCTGATTCCTTCTTTAGCCAGTTCTGTTTGTGAAGTCAATGCTGGCATTACACCTTCAAATAAAGCAATTATGATGGTCGCTGTCCAAAAAATAATTTTTTCCTTTTTCATTTTCTTTAGATTCATTCAACTTCAAAGATAAGTAAGCATATATAATTTCTATGTATTACCTTTAAAGAAATGTTTATTTTGCATTATGAAGCGAACACCTAAAAACCTAATATCAGGCATTTTATTTATATGCCTATCTTGCCTACCTCTCATAACCTTTGCACAAAATAAGTTAAAAGCAGTATCTCCAAAAACAGTGGCAAAAGGTCAAAATTTATTTAATGCCTTATGTTCCTCTTGCCATAATTTTTCCCAACGGGTCATTGGACCTGAACTAGGAACCGTAATGTCTGCGGCGTCTGCTGACTGGATAAAAAACATGATTGTCAATGCGGGTGCATTAATTGAAAAAGGAGATCCCAGGGCCAAACAATTGTATGAAGATTATAAACAGGTTATGCCCTCTTTTCAGTATTTGAAAAAATCAGAGGTAGATGCACTAATGTCCTATATTGGCAGCAAACAAAAGAAAAGTAGCCCCGCTATTCCTTCTTCTGACGGAATACCCCCATTAACTGATCCTATTCCCACTAAAATAGCCAGGTCTCCCATTGCGCTGGACCTGACCTATGTTTCCACCTCACCTTTAACGGCCACCAAAGCGCCTCTGTCGAGAATTAATGTATCTAGAACCCTTCCAGGAACGCCAAACCGGCTTTTTATTCAGGATTTACGCGGGTTTCTCTATGAATTTAAGGATAACAAATGGGAAGTGGCCATAGATTTAATTCGTGAAAAACCATCATTTATTCATGCCCCAGGCTTGGCAACTGGTTTTGGCAGTTTTGCCTTCCATCCCGATTTTAAGTCAAATGGACTACTATATACGACCCATACAGAACCACCTGGCACGGCTAAGGCCGATTTTGCCTTTGAGGATTCCATCAAAGTGACGCTTCAATGGGTTTTAACCGAGTGGAAAATTCAGGATGCCAATAGCCTGCCATTTAAGGTCACAAACAGAACCTTACTTCGGATAAATGTGGCAACACCCATCCATGGTGTTCAGGAATGTACTTTCAACACCACCGCCGTAAAAGGTTCCGCAGATTATGGCATGCTCTATGTTGGTGTAGGCGACGGCGGTTCTGCAGGGGAAGGGTGGACACATATAACTACTGGAAATAACAGAATATGGGGTTCTGTTATTCGAATTGACCCTATGGGTAGAAACAGTAAAAATGGCCAATATGGTATCCCAACTGACAATCCTTTTGTAAAAGATAAAGACCCTGCTATTTGTAAGGAAATATACTGCCGCGGATTCCGAAATCCTAATAGAATTGTCTGGACTCCAAAAGGAAAAATGTTGATAACCGATATTGGTCAATCAAATAGTGAGGAACTAAATCTTGGCATTCCAGGAGGCAATTACGGCTGGCCTTATCGTGAAGGAACTTTTGAAGTGCGCCCAATGGCAAAAATAGATCAGGTTTTCCCCTTGCCAATTGAAGGGGATTCTATTCCTTACCTTTATCCTGTTGCTCATTTCGACCATGACGAAGGAAAAGCTATTTCCGGTGGATTTGTATATACGGGAAAGGCAATACCCACTTTGAAGGGGAAATATGTTTTTAGTGATGTTACGAACGGCCGAATATTTTATGTAGAGGCCGATAAACTTCAGTTAGGTTCCCAAACCTCCATTTATGAATTCAATCTTTCTCTGAATAAGGAAAATTTTTCTTTCTTATCTATTCATCCACAGTATAAACCCGATGTAAGAATTGGGTTAGACGTTGACAATGAATTATTAATATTTACAAAAGCCGATGGAAAAGTTTATAAAGTAGTTGGTGCTCAATAAATAACCCTACAGGTTAAACTTGTTTTCTCATTTCATAGATAAAATTAAGTTTAGGTAATTCTCCATAATAGGTCACTTCTTGTTCTCCTATTCGCTCTGCCCCCAATCGCTCCATCGCTTTTTGGGACCTGATATTTATTGCACCTACCTCAAAATGGACTATATTAACGAAGTTGAAAGCATGATTGAGCATGAGCCACTTAACTCCTCTATTAATAGATTTTCCCCAGCAATTTCTGGAGAAAAAGGTATATCCAATTTTAATTATCTGCTCTTTTTCACTGAAATCATAAAATCGAGTGGATCCAATGATCTCTTCCGTATTGGCATTTGAAATTAAAAATGCCCCTCCCGATTGTATGGCACCTTCAAAATATTTTTGAAAAACATCTCTTTTGTACCTGTCCGGATTCGGGTGTTGCTCCCAGATGAGTGGATCTGCTGCTACCTTGAATAACCTTTCAAAATCTTCTTCAACCAGTGGAGATAATACTACTTTTTCATTTTTCAAAAGAATAATGGGAATTTGTTCCATATCAAAATGATTTGCATTTTTCTTTAAATATACCCTACATTTGTAAAAGATACCTATTTCACTCGCAACATTTTAACCTTATGACAAATAATCAAAAATTTTACCCAGATCAACCTGCTGAAACACAAAAACCAGAGGAATCTTTGAAAGAAAATAACGAAGGAACTTACGATGTCGATTTAGCTGACATTCCAAATCTTGTCAAAAAATCTTTATCCCAATATCAACCTGCTGCGCATCTAATAATGGCTATTAAAGAAAGAATACTTAATCGTTAATGGTCTTATGCCAATTATTCTTACCCTTTTTTTGGTATTTCTCTCCTCCATTCTATCCGGTCAGGTTACCCTACCCGACACTGTTATAGCTAAAATATCTCAACTAAATGGAGAGATTTTGCTTCCTATCGATGCCGATTTTAAATTTCGCTCTTCTTTTATAGAAGAATCCGACCCTCAATGGGATTTGATTATTTCAGAAAAACAACATAAAAGAGAAATTCGCTATTTATTTTTACCCGATACCTCTACCAGCTATTTTCCTCCCGATATGACTGTTTACCGTTTGGTTCTAAATGTGTGCAAAAACGAAGAAAATAGTGTGGTCACTGCCAGAGAATTGAGTGAAGATGAATTGTTCGACTGGTACCAATGTGATTCAGGTAAAATTTATCAATTCCCACCAAAATTAACTTTAGGGTATTATGCCTATTGCAGGATCATTGCCATTCACAGAGAGGGTCGCGGAAAGGTTGTCATTTGCCTGTTGTACAATGACCCACAGGATTTACAGGAGGGTCATACCTATTCCTTCCGATTTTTAGATGATAAATAATGGAAAAAATAAAGAAAATGAAAAATTCATTTAGTGAACATGACACGGCAGAATTTATTAGCCGAATCGACAAATTAACACCAACTACAAACCCAATCTGGGGCAAAATGGATGTTGCAAAAATGATGGCCCATTGCAATGTTACCTACGAATTAGAATATGAAAATATTCATCCAAAACCAAATGGAGTTGTAAAATTAATGTTAAAATTATTTGTAAAAAATGCTGTTGTTGGCCCGAAACCATATAAAAAGAATGGACAAACCGGATCACCCTTTATAATTAAAGAAAGCAGGGAGTTTGAAACGGAAAAGAAGCGTTTGGTTGATTATTTAAACAAGACACAACAACTTGGGGAAACTTATTTTGACGGAAAAGAATCCCATTCATTTGGTGTTTTGACTGCACAAGAATGGAGCACTATGTTTAGTAAACACCTTGACCACCATTTGACACAATTTGGCGTTTAAACTATGTTTAAAAAGATTTAGAAAAGGGGAAATTAAGTGCTCTACCGTTAATTTTAAATTAAAATTGCCAACTTCTTTTAGTTGTGAACCGTTTATTCAAATAATACTTTGCTGAATTTTCATCTTTTTATGCCAGTCTTTTTTTAACGAAAATATTAATTATCCCTTTTAACATTTTGAAAGAAAGAAAGTTTGTATCTTTATATGCATACAAATAAATTAAAATGGATGACCAAATTTGAAGTGATATTCTTGACAGAAGCGCGTGAATTTTTATTGTTATTAGACGAAAAAAGTCGGGACAAAATCATTTTCAATATTGACAAAGCCAGAGTAAAGTCGGTTAATGAGTTGTTTAAAAAACTTAAAGGTGAAATATGGGAATTTAGAACATTATATAACAAAACTTATTACAGAATTTTTGGATTTTGGGACAAGACCGATTCAGTCCGCACTTTAGTTTTAACAACGCACGGAATCATAAAAAAGACTAATAAGACGCCAGAAAAAGAAATTGAAAAAGCAGAAAATATTAGATTAAAATATTTTGAACTCAAAAACAAAAGTACAAATGGCAACAAAAAATAATGAATTAGAAATGTTTAGTTTCGACGAAATAAAGGACGAATTTATTGGTGAAATTGGAACAGAAAAAAGAACTCATTACGAACAAGAATTACAACTTGAAATATTGGGTGAAATGATTCGCAAAATTCGACTTGAAAGAAATTTAACTCAAGAAGAATTGGGAAAATTAATTGGCGTTCAAAGAGCTCAAATTTCAAAACTTGAAAACAACACAACTAATGTGACAATGGAAACTATTTTGAAAGTTTTTGGAGCATTAAAAGCAAAAGTTTATTTCAACGTTGAATTATTAAATAATAAAATCCAAATCATTTAATAAGGCAAAATCTTTGGTTTACCCCCCTTATTCCAGGACATTTTATTTCGACAAAAAGCCATGGCACGGCAAACCGGATTTACTATGACCGGGAAATCCAGAAGTGAAACGCCTGGATATTCTTGCTTGCCATTTGGCTAAGGAAACTTTTCTCCATCAAACCCATCGATGGTAATGCTGCATAACAGTAAGCAAACACCTTCCTATTGGTTCTTCGTCCGGATTTTACGCAGACCACACACAATGACAAACTTTTCCGCCAATTTCCATCCTTTTATTTCTTGACGTCAAATAATTTAAAAAAACTTGCGTAGTCGAATAACTACACTTATATTCGTAGTTAAATAACTTCGCAATGAATTTAAGACGAGACGTATTTCAAGCTATTGCAGACCCAACAAGAAGAGCAATACTTCTGATGCTGACAACACAGTCAATGACAGCAGGTACAATCGCTTCCAACTTTGACACTGCAAGACCTACTGTTTCAAAACACTTACAAATCTTGACAGAATGTGAACTTCTAAAACAGGAACAGCAAGGCAGAGAAATCTATTATCATTTCAATCCTACCAAAATAAAAGAAATAGCCGACTTCATTGAACCATTCCGACAAATGTGGGACACTAAATTTAATAAACTGGAAACAGTTATGAAAAATTATAAAAGCAAGTAAAATGGAACAAAAAACAAAAATCAAGGCTGAAGACGGAAGTCAGGAATTAGTAATAACAAGAGAATTTGATTTGCCTTTAGAATTATTATTCAAAGCGTATTCAGAACCAGAACTTGTTGAACAATGGATGGGAACAAAAGTGATTAAACTTGAAAACAAAAATCACGGAAGTTACCAGTTTGAAACTTCATACAACGGCAATATAGTTTTCAAGGCTAATGGAACTATTCATGAATTTTCACCAAATCAAAAAATCATTAGAACATTTGAAATGGAGAATTTGCCAATGGGTGTTCAACTTGAATATTTAGAATTTGAAAAACTTACTGACGATAACAGTAGACTGACTATGCAGATAATTTATAAGTCAGAGAAACACCGAGCAGAACAATTAAAACTACCTTTTGCTTTTGGTATTAATAAGGCTCACGACAAACTTCAAGAAATAATTAAAAACTTAAAATAAAAACAAATGGAAAAAAGAAACAGAATAATTTATTGGGTTGCTACAGCCCTGTTATGCTTTGGGATGTTGGGAAGTGGTATTTCGCAACTATTACAACTCAAAGATATGAATGAATTAATTACACACGTTGGTTATCCATTGTATTTTATGTATATCATTGGCATCTGGAAAATACTTGGTGTAATTGCAATTTTAATTCCCAATTTTAAATTACTAAAAGAATGGGCTTATGCAGGTTTCTTTTTCTTAATGACCGGTGCATTAATATCACATTTATTTATGGGTGATGTTGGTAATGCTATTTTTGGACCATTATTTCAAATAATTTTTATTCTGGTGTCTTGGCATTTTAGACCTGCCGACAGAAAGATAAATCTTCAATCAATAAACCAATAATATGAATCCAAAAGTTGACTGGTTTTTTAATAAAGTAACAAAGTGGCAAGAAGCATATTCTGAATTAAGAATGATTGCCCTTGACAGTAAACTAACAGAAGAATTAAAATGGGGCTGTCCTTGCTACACAAATGAAAAAAGTAATATTTTTTTAATTCACGGATTTAAAGATTATTGTGCATTGTTGTTTATGCAAGGAGCTTTACTCATAGACCCAAAAAAGATTTTAGTTCAACAAACAGAAAATGTGCAAGCGGCAAGACAAATCAGATTTAACAACGTTGAAGAAATAATAAAAAATAAATCATCAATAAAGTCATACATCAAAGAAGCCATTAAACTTGACAGAGCTGGTTTAAAAGTTGAACTCAAAAAAACAACTGAATACAACATACCTGAAGAGTTTCAAACCGTTTTAGAAGATATGCCTGATTTGAAAACAGCCTATTATTCACTAACGCCAGGACGACAACGAGGATATTTACTTTATTTTTCTGCACCAAAACAATCAAAGACAAGAGAATCAAGAATTGAAAAATATTTGCAACCCATACTTGACGGCAAAGGTTTGGACGACTGACGAACGAACAAGAAACCCAGCCCATGTCAGCGGTCATCGTAAGTGCGACAAGACTAGCCAAAATAATTATCACAAAATAAAATGAGAGACAAACGATTTATAGCTGAACATCGTGGCGAACCTTTGACAAAAGAACAGCATTTACAATTTATATTATGGGCTTGCAAATGCGTTGAAAGCTGTAAAACTTGCAGAAAAATCAAGTGACAATGAAAGAAAACGGCAAGACAAAAACTTATCTCCTGACATTGTTCACCTTGTTATATCATTAAGAAACAAGCAGAAAATAAAAGACAATGTAAAAGACAAGTGAATAATCAACGAATCAATAACAGCACCTATTCTAAAGTAGTTGCAAAACGTAGTAGGCAAGTGTAGTGGACAACAAAACAAACACCCACGGTATTGGACTGACCAAGTACATGTTTCAAAAAATACTAACCCAGTCAACGACATCAACTCGTAAGAAAGTTGTTTCCTAAAAGCAACAACAGACCTTAGGTATAGCGTAGCATGTCGGCACGTTAGCAGTAAATACATAAAAATGCCTTTCCAACAAGTTTGTAAAGTTCCAAATAAACAACAAATAACATCGCCAAAATATACCTCGACGCTCAGTTTAATTACTCCGATTTTAGCTCTCGCCTAAGTATTTTACCCACATTCGTTTTGGGTAATTCATCTTTAAAAACGATCTCCTTCGGTATTTTATATGCCGTTAAATTTTCCCGGCAATATGCTAATAGCTCCTTTTTATTGGTTCCCTTGTTTTTTAATACGACAAAAGCCTTTACCGCTTCCCCCGATTTACCGTCTTGCATACCTACCACCGCCGCTTCCAACACATCGGGATGAGAAACGAGCACTTCCTCAATTTCATTGGGGTAAACATTAAAGCCAGAAACAAGGATCATGTCTTTTTTACGATCTACGATTCTGAAAAATCCGTCAGGTTCCATATATCCCAAATCTCCGGTGGAAAACCAGCCATCTTTCAAAGAAACAGCCGTTTCCTCTGGCTGATTATAATATCCTTTCATAATCTGAGGGCCTGAAGCCTGAATTTCCCCAATTTCCCCCGGTTCCAGCACTTTCCCATTATCGTCAACAATTCTCATGCTTGTAGAAGGTAATGGCAATCCGATACTTCCCAATTTTCCGTTGCCATCAATGGGGTTGACAGACAAAGTGGGAGATGTTTCGGTCAGTCCATATCCCTGCGCCAGATAACAACCTGTTATTTTCTCCCAGGCAACAGCTACCGGATTTTGAACCGCCATACCACCTCCAACGGTAGCTTTTAACTTTGAAAAATCTAATTTCACAAATTCATCTTGCTGTAACAAGGCATTAAATAAAGTATTAATGCCCGTAATTAAACTGGGCGGATTATTTTTTATCGTTTTTATCAGTCCACTTATATCTCTTGGATTGGTAACCAATACAGAATGGGCGCCAAACTGTAACATTGAGAGGCAATTGACCGTAAAAGCAAAAATATGATACAACGGTAAGGCACATAATGCTACTTCAACACCTTCCGACAGGAAAGGCTGCATGATGGCTCTATTTTGTAATACATTAGCTACCAGGTTTCTATGCGTCAACATAGCTCCTTTTGACACCCCTGTGGTTCCCCCTGTGTATTGTAACAGCACGGTATCTTCAGGAAGTGGGTGAATATCAGGTTTTGGGAAATGGCTTCCTTCTGCCAATGCTTTTGAAAATGAAATGGCATTGGGCAAATGATATGCCGGCACCATTTTTTTCAGATTTTTAATCACAAAATCAACGATTTGTGCCTTTGGGAAACCGAGCATTTCGCCAATACTTGTTTTTATGACCAGTTCAATGGACGTCTCACCAATGATTTTTTGCAAGTTCGATGCAAAGTTTTCAACAATAACTATGGCTTTAGCCCCCGAATCGGCAAATTGATATTGCATTTCCCTGGGCGTATATAGCGGATTTGTATTTACAACGACTAACCCGGCACGAATAGCACCAAATAAAGCAATGGGATATTGTAAAAGATTAGGCATCATGATGGCAATCCGATCTCCCGGTTGAAGCCCTTTGCCAAGCAAAAAGGCAGCAAAATGATCGGCATATTTATTAACCTGATTAAAGGTTAATTTTTTATCCATGCAGGAAAATGCCGTTTTATTTCCGTACTTCTCTAAAGCATCGGTAATCAGTTCATTCAGATTAGGAAATAAATCAGGATTAATATTTGCAGGAATTCCCGCAGGATAATTTTTCAACCAGGGGTGTGATTCTGTCATGATGAAAGGTCTATTTATATTATCCAAGATAAGATATTTTTTCAAACAATGATAAACATTTAAAAATAGACGGAAATAAGAAGTTTTCTTTAACCCCCAATTGATTGTTAGTGTAACAAAAATAATTTTCATTAAATTATTTATGGTCAATAAAGGGGGCACGTAGTGCTCAAGAGAAGGCTTACGTTTATGAATGATTTTGTTGAATTCCAATATTTTATTGAAATTAACTTTAATTGAAAAATAGACTCAAATGCATATTGGTTTCCGCAGAAAGCTTAATCAATTAACCTTATAAAGCCTGGCCCAATCAAGTGTTTCTGAAATTCTTTGCTCCATTGGGGTAGCGGTAATGTCAAATTCCTTTTCCATATCTGATGCATCCATCACAAAAGGTTCTTCAAATTGATATAACATTTCAATGACCTCTCTAACCATTGGGTTGAAAACACCCATTAGATTTAAAATAAATTTACCAGCAGGTCTTGCTTTTAACTGATAACCAAGTTGTTTAGAAATAATGTCAACAATTTCTTGCTGTGTGTATGCTTTTCCAGATGGCACATGCCATGCCCTACCTAATGCTTTATGGTTCGTACCCGCTATAGCCAGCGCTTTTCCAAAATCTTTTACATAAGTAAAACTATGTGGTTGATCTAATTTACCCAGCATATTAATTGGCCTCTTTTTTAAAGCCGCATTAAATATCATTTCCCCATTATTTGGCTCCCATGGTCCAAAAAAATCACTACCCCTCACAGATGCAGCACTTATTCTACCACTGGCATGGGAATCAAAAAGAACCTTTGTCATTTCAGTTCTAACCTTTCCTTTTTTCGAGCATGGGTCATAAGGTGTATTTTCCGTCATAAATTGGGCATGTGTTTTGCCATACATATATAAATTTTCAGCTACCACAAGTTTAGATTGAGACGTAATTGCAAGTTGTATAATAGCATTCTGTAATTTTGGAAACTCTTCTTCCCATCTATGATAAGGCGGTTGAGCGCATTGGTATATAGTAGTAGCATCTTTAACCAAATTAAAAGTTTCAGAAAAATTATATGCATCACCCCTAACAATCTCAGCAGCTTCTGGTTTAATTTCCATTATACCGCTTCTATTAATTAACCTGACTTGGAATCCTTTCTCAATTAAAGCCTCAGCAGTAAAACGGCCCAAAGGGCCAGTTCCAAAAATTACATTTAATTCACTCATTGTAGTTGTATCTATTTATACAACAAATGTCTTAATTGAGGAGATAAAAAAAAATGACTTAAGTTAAGTTTTTCTTGCCTTAATCCTGCTTAAACTTTCAGGGCTGATGCCTAATATACTTGCGAGGTATTTTTGAGGTACTTTTTGAAATAATTCTGGTTGTGAGGAAAGTAACTTTTTATATCTTATTTCAGGTTTATCAAAAGATAAAGACGCTGCAATTTCAATCGCACGAATGGCAATTTTTTCTGCCATTATCCTACCAAATTTCTCTATACTCTTATTTGACTCATACAATTTAATCAAATTAACTTTATCAATAACCAATAATTCACAATCATCAATTGCTTGAATATTAATGGCAGACGCCATTCCATTATTTAAACTCTTAAAATCTGTGACAAATGAATTTTCTAGAATAATATCACAGGTAAGTTCATTGCCATCAACGTTGTGAAAAATTCTCATAGTTCCTTTTTGAACATAAGCTAACATATTACAAACCTTGCCCTCGTTTAGTAAAAACTCTTTTTTATTTATTTTTTTGGGTAAGAATTTCGATTTTAAATCTGCTTCAGATGCGTCATTTATATCTACATATTCCTTGAAATAATTAATCAGATTTTCATACATGTTTACTGAATTCAAACAAATAAATACAAATTAGAGCGGAGCAAATAAAATAAATTTTTTCTAAATTAAAGATAAAAATCTCATTTCCCTGAAATAGATAAATTTACTTATCTCGTGTAATTTGTCAAGAACAAGCATTAAAAACAAATTGCTATGCCGGATACTCTACATAATTTCTCGGCGTCTCGTATAAACGAACTACGATATCATATTTTGATTCCATTTTTGCTCTTAAAATATTCCATATAACGACACAAATATTTTCGGCCGTCGGATTTAAATCCTTAAATTCCGGACATTCCAAATTTAGATTTTTATGATCGAACCGATCCTCAATTTCTTCTTTAATGATATCTTTCAAGTATTTTAAGTCTATCAAATAGCCTGTTTGAGGATCGATTTCGCCCACTATCTTTACTTCCAGATCATAATTATGCCCATGATAGTATGGATTATTACACAACCCAAACATTTTTATATTTTGCTCATCGGACCAACCTGGATTATGTAACCGATGCGCAGCATTGAAATGAGCTTTTCTAAAAGCAGCAATTTTCATTTTACATTGTTTGAGTTTTTAAACAAAAAATGCACTTTAAGGTTGCGGTGGAATAGTTAGAAAAAGGTTTTGCAGTTGTTGATTTATCTGCTTATTTCCTGCAATAACTTTACCCCCGAACCATTGAGTATTTCCACCCTTAAAATCGCAACTTGAGCCTCCGGCTTCTTCAATAATCAGCAAGCCAGCGGCAACATCCCAGGCATTGAGGGAGCCTTCAAAAAAACCATCGAACCGACCGCAGGCAACGTAAACCAAATCGACCGCTGCGGCACCCCATCTTCTGATACCTCTGCAATTCCGCAATAAATGGTTGAAAACAGGCAGATATACATCAAAATGGGTGAAATCAATATAAGGAAATCCTGTAGCAATGAGTGCATCTTCCAGTTTAGCTGTATTACTCACTCGAATAGGATTATTATTCAAATAGGCTCCACCTCCTTTCCATGCCTTAAAAAGTTCTCCCCTGTTAACCTCTAAAACCACCCCTATTTGAATTTCATTGTTATAAGCCAGGGCAACACTGATGGCAAAACAGGGCAATTGGTGTAAAAAATTAGTCGTTCCATCTAAAGGATCTATAATCCAGGTATACGGAGAATTTGTTTTTTGTGCCAGATCCGTTTCTTCTTCCGTCATAAATGAGGCGCCCAAAAGTAAAGGTTTCAGACCCTTTACTAACATCAGTTCTGCCGTTTTATCCACATAACTCACCAAGCTGTTCTTATCTTTTGTTTCAATCTGATGGTTGGCAACCTTTCCTAATTCTGCTGAAATAAAAACACCAGTCTCTCTGACTAATCCGGCTACCTGTGTTGTCAGCCATTCTAAATCATTCATATTTAAGATTTTTCCGTAAGTTGATAAAGTTGACTTAATTGCCTCCCCTGTTCATTAAAATCGAGTCCATATCCTATGACAAATTCATTCGTGATAGAAAAACAATGGTAATCAAGCGTTATGGGGTATTTTACTGCCGATGGTTTATAAAGTAAAGCCACAGAGGTGATTGAATTCACCTTTTTTTCACGCAAGATTTCATATAAATAGGCCAGCGTTTTTCCTGAATCAACAATATCTTCTACCAATAAGACCGTTCGACCTTCAAAAGATATGTCTGGGGGTAAAACCAAATCCATTTTTCCTGAAGAAGACAAGCCTTCATAAGATTTAAGTCTTAAAAAGGCAATTTCACAGGGTATATTCATTGCCCTAATTAAGTCTGCCATAAATATGAAACAGCCATTGAGTACTCCAATAAGAATTGGATTTTTACTATTGAACTCCTTCCCAAGATGAAGACCAATTTCTCTTACCTTATCTTTAATCAATTCTTCAGGAATAATTGGTTTGAACCAAAGACCCCCAACTTCAATCACGTTTTCGTCCAGCATATTAATATTTTAGAGCCCAAATTTATCTATTAAATAAATCAATCCTGCCATTGAAGCAGACCCTAATTTTAATTCTCTGGGATTTACTGCTTCCAGGACATCTGTTGCCGTATGGTGAAAATCAAAATAACGTTGTGAGTCTGGTTCAAATCCTACTAAAAATACTCCCTGTGGTTTTAACGGTCCAATATCAGCACCTGAACCACCTGGTTTTAAGAATAAGCCATAAGATTCAAGAAAAGAGAATGATTCATTTAATCTTTTTAGTTGTTTCTCAAAATCAGGATTTGAACTTTCACAGGTAAATCCTCTTGGTGTAAAGCCACCACGATCAGATTCTATTGCTGCAAAATGTTTCTCTTCTGCCAATAATGCCTGCGCTGCATATTCTCGTCCACCTCGTAATCCATTTTCTTCATTCATAAATAAGACACAACGAATGGTTCTCTTAGGTTTGTAACCTAATTTTTTAAACAGGTGCAATACCTCCATGGCTTGAACACAACCTGCACCATCATCATGTGCACCCTCTCCAACATCCCATGAATCGAGATGGCCACTAACTACAATCACCTGATCTGGATACTCCGAACCCTTTATTTCCCCAATCACATTATAGGACAATTTTTCGGATAACATACTGCTTGTATTTCTTATATATACGTTTATACTTTCCTTCTTAAGTAAATCACTTAATATTTCAGCATCTAACGTACTGATCCCCAATGCCGGGATTTGTGGAATACCAGGTTGATAACTCATTCCCCCAGTATGAGGGTTGCCATCAAGTTGATTGGTTAATGATCTTACTAAGACTGCTGCTGCTCCATATTTTGCAGCTCTGGCAGCACCAGACCCACGTTGATCTGCAGCTGAACCATAGGCATTAAAGGTATTAAGAGGTCTTGGATCCATTGGTCTGTTAAAAAAGACAATCTTATTGGCAATCTGACTGCTCCCCAATTGATCTAATTCATCTAAACTCTTCACTTCCAAAACCTCCGCAGTAAGTCCGGCTGGCCCTGTTCCGATGGAATTTCCTAATGATAAAGCGCGTAAGGTAATATCACCTTGACTTTTTGTTCCAACAATGCGAACTACTTCCTTTTCACCTCTATACCAGTGAGGTACCATTACCGGTTGAAGCCAAACACGATCCAAGGACAGTGTATCTAATATTTCTCTTGTATAGTTAACGGCGGCGGCGGCTTGTGGGCTTCCACTGATGCGGGCACCAATTTTTTTACAAAGGAATGTCAACCATTCATACGAAACATTATTTGTCAAGGCTTCATCATAAATTTTTCGGATATAGAAGGCATCCTCGTTATTTACTTTTGGTGCCTGTGCCATTAAGCTCCAATTGGAAATAAATATGATTAGAAAAATAATTCCTATTTTTTTCATAAGTTTTTATTTTAAAGTTTTTGATTTTTGTGTTAAAAATAATAATTCCTTAATTTTTAGAATTATAAAATTATTATTTGGTGAAAAATTAAAAAAAAGACAATTATATGGTATTGATATTTTTTAAAATTTATACGGTTATCCTTTCTGCTATTCAAATTTGTAATAATTCAAACATATTACTATTTTTATGAAAAATTTTAAAAAATCACAAGAATTATTTGCTATCCTCATAATTAGCAATAAATTCTTTGAAAATAATTTGGTTTTATTTGGTTAGGGCGGAGGTAGTGCATTTTTTTTTAGCGCTGCCTCTTTTTTTTTCAAAAAAATACAAATACTAACTAAGTTTAATATATATTTACGTCAGCAAAATTTTACTCCCACATTCAACAAGAAAATATATAGATTACCCTTTACACTGTTGAACACTGGGAGTTAGTACAAACTAACTCCTTTTTTTATTTAAAGAATCCTTCTACTTTTATTTCATCTTTATCTCCCATAAAATACTGGTTATCAATTATTTGATAACCATAAGTAGGTTTATAGATTAGGTGCTGTACATTTTTAGTAATAGGACTTCCATTGTAAAGTTGCACATCAATCGAAGCCACTTTTCCTAAAGTATTATATTGAATACTAAGCTTTTGAGTACGCAATTTTTTATCCTTCGAGGTGTAAAGAACTTTAAATAATTGCCCCTTTTTTAGCAATGAGTCAATGGCATATTTATCGGAAAGTGCTGGCTTGTTTATATCGGCCTTTGTAAATACATCCAGTTCATTTCCAAAGTTTGGCTGATCTAAAACCAGGGTATCCCTTTTTCCGTTTAGATGTAAAACTTTAATAAGTTTAGTTTTATCTTTTACCATCTTATTTTTTTCCATTGAGATAAAATCAATTAAAGAAAAAAATGATACGTTTGTTTGACCGGATTCTAATTCTTTGGTAGAACAAGATAAAGAACTTAGCAAAAGAAAAGCAATAAAGGTTAAGCGAAACATTTTTTTGACAAATATAGGTAAGTCCATCGTGGATGCAAGGACAAATTTTATTTATCTATCTAAGGAATAGCCCGATTTATCTAAATTAAGTGCTATCGCTTTGACCTTATGCTTATATTGCATTCAAATAATAAGTTTAGAAATGAATCTACTTGAAAATATTCGCTTAGCCCTTAGATCTATTCGCTCAAATTTATTAAGAGCAGTATTAACCCTAATGATTATTGCCTTTGGTATCATGGCATTGGTTGGCATTTTAACAGCTATTGATAGTACCATTTATTCCTTAAACGATAGCTTTTCAGATCTTGGCGCTAATGTTTTCGAAATTGACCCCCTTTCATCTGATGGCCCCCGGGGAAGAAGAGGTGGTTTTGTGGAAAAACGAGGTAAAATCTTTACTTATAGAGAGGCCGTAGATTTTAAGGAGCGATTTATTTTTCCGGCTACAACCTCCATATCTATTAATTGCACTGGAAATGCTGCCGTAGGTTATGGAGAAACTAAAACGAATCCAAACGTAGCCATCTATGCAGTCAATGAAAATTATTTAGAAGCTAAAGGTTTTGATGTTTCCATAGGTCGAAATTTTTCAGCAGCAGAAACCTTAGACGGCTTACCCATAGGTATAATTGGGGCAGATATAGTTAATTTGCTTTTTGACGGAAAACCTGAAAAAGCTTACAATCAACTTATTTCCATAGGTAAATTAAAAATTAAAGTCATTGGAATTCTGGCATCTAAAGGTTCCGCAATGGGTGGAAATGAAGATCGTAGGGTTATTATTCCTCTCGCAACTGGCAAAAAATATTATGCTAATTCCAATACGAATTATAAACTTCTCGTCGCCGTAAATGAACCTACCCAAATAGATTATGGCATTGCAGTAGCTACAGGCTTATTGAGAAATATACGAAAGTTGAGAACCTGGGACGACAATGATTTTGAAATCCAACGAAGTGATAGTTTAATTGATGTAATCAAGGAAAATACGCTTTATTTGCGTTTAGCTGCCGTTGTTATCGGGGTGATAACTCTTCTCGGAGCAGCTATTGGCTTAATGAATATCATGTTGGTTTCGGTGACAGAACGTACTCGTGAAGTTGGTATATCAAAAGCACTGGGTGCCACAAAAAGAGTGATATTAATACAATTCCTGACGGAAGCTGTTGCCATAAGTTTAATGGGCGGTATTGTAGGTATTATCTTTGGCGTACTTATTGGAAATAGTGTCACCTTCCTCATGGGTGGTAGTTTTTTAATTCCCTGGCTTTGGATTGGGGTTGCCTTTTTTACCTGTACTATAGTTGGCTTATTTTCCGGCATTTATCCAGCAATGAAGGCAGCAGAATTAGACCCGATAGAATCACTTCGTTATGAATAACTTGCCTGAGCAGGTTTGTTAAAATATGGAGAATTCAAAAAAGTTACCCCGTGATTTTCAAGGAAATATTCTGTTGGTTCTTATATTAAATGCCCTTATTAAACCTTTGTATTTATTAGGTATTGATCGGGGAGTTCAGAATATGATTCCTCCAGAGGAATACGGTGTTTACTTTACCTTGTTTAATCTTTCTTTCATTTTTCAAATATTAGCTGACTTTGGCCTTCAGGCATGGCTTACGAGGACTTCTGCGCAAAATGCAGGGGAAGCCAAAAATCAATACCCTTACTTTTTATCTCTAAAAGGTATATTGTCTCTACTCTATTTTACATTAACTGGGATTGTTGCCTTTTCTTTGGGTTTTTGGTCTAAATATCCCCTCTTCTTAACCCTTATTTTATGCTTGCAACTAAGTAATTCCTTTTTACTTTTTCTTCGGGCCACTATTTCTGGTTTGGGTTTTTACCGGTTTGACAGTTATTTATCTATTACAGACAGGGGATTAACTATCTTAATAATGGGCATTTTCCTTTGTACGCCTGTATTACAACCAAAAATCACTATCATTCTATTTACCGGCGTTCAACTATTTACCCTAATACTTTCATCCGCAGTTGCGATGCTATTTTTGCATAAAAACACATTTTTCTTTAGACCCAAATTTGATTATTTTAAACTAAAAACATTACTTCGCGAAGGATTACCCTATGCTGTATTAGTTCTGTTAATGAGCACAAGTAATAGGATAGACTCGTTAATTATTCCTTTTTTTTCAGCTGAAAAATTTAATGGTTCTGCTATTTATGCTGGTAGCTTCAGAATTCTGGAGGCCGTTAATATTATTGGTTATTTATTCGCCGGTCTTTTGTTGCCTATGTTTTCAAAAAGTATTCAGCAAATGGAAATAACTGCGAAATTAGCCAATATGGCAATCCGTTTACTTTTGGCTATCATAATTCCTTTAGCCTTTGGTTTTTCTATTTTTTCAGAAAGCATCATACCCCTTTTATATAAGAATGCTACTTCTGAAATGATTAAGACCTTTTCTATACTTATATTGGCTATCATTCCAATGAGTGGTAATTACATTTATGGCACTTTATTAACCGCAACAGGCAGCCTTTGGTCAATGAATCGTATCTTCGTATTGATTTTAGGAATTAATATTGTGCTAATTATTATTCTTTTGCCTTTGCTTTCTATTCCAGGTGTAGCTTTAGCTTCGTTGATAACTCAATCATTGGCGCTGTGTTTGCAACTTACTCTTTGTTTGAAAAAACAGTTGGTAAGACAATCCTTGTCTTTAATTCTTAGCATATTCATTTTCTCCTCTTTAACAGGCCTATTTATTATTTTTATTAAATTTTTCTTTCCTTTCACTCTTTCTAATTTACCAATCATTATCATCATTGGTTCATTATTTATAGGTATAGCATCGGTATCTACAGGAATGATTAATAGAAATGAATGGAGCCATTTATATAATGAAACCATCAGCTAATTTATGGAGTCAAAACCAACGAACTTATTAAGTCTGCTAAGCATATTATTTCGCTGGCGAAAGCCAATCTTGTTATTTACCCTTTTTACCAGTGTAGCTTCCGTTGCTGTCACCTTAATAATGCCAGATTTTTATGCTGCAGAAGCAAAATTTTTAGCCATTAGCCCTGAACAATCCAGGCCAGAAAATTTATTTGGGGGGTCAGAACAAATACGATACTATGGTGGTGAAGAAGATATTGACCGTCTGTTAATTATAGCAGAATCAAATGTTCTCATTGATCAAATGGTTGATTCATTTAAACTTTACAAGCATTATAATATAAATCCTACTTTACCAAAAGCTCATTTCAAAGTTAGAAAGAAGTTCACTTCTTATTATGACGTCGAAAAAACAGACAGAGATGCTATTTCTTTAATTATTGAAGATAAAAATCCAAGTTTAGCTGCTCAAATGGTTCAATATGCAGGCTTCCTTATTGATGAAAAGGCAAAAAAATTAATTAAAGATGGCTATTCAAAGATGATTTATTCTTTGAATTCAGGTATTGCAGAAAAGCAATTTGAAATAAAAATTCTAAGTGACAGTTTAAGTAAAACACGTCAGAAATATAATCTTTTCAATACCAAAACTCAATCGGAAATTATTTCAGAACATTTCGATGTGGTGAAAAGTGAATATATCAGAACAAATGCAAAATTAGAGAACTTAAAAACGGCGGGTAATATCCCAAAAGATACCATTCAATATATAGAGGCTGAGGCGGAAGGGCTAAAAGTGGAATTAGATACGCTTGAAAAAAGGGTGTCTATGTTGAATGAAGGACAACTTACCTTAAATGAATTGGAAGTGCGCTACTATTCCTATATTGAACAAATTTCTCAGGAAAGGCAAAGACTTAAATTACTTTATTCTGCACAAAATGCCAATATTCCAGCCCTTTTGGAAATGGAAAATGCCGAAATTCCTTTGATAAAAAGTAGACCACAGCGTTCATTAATTGTTCTGGGTGCTACCTTGGGTGCCTTTTTTCTTAGCATTTTTTTAGTGATATTATTAGATCAGTACAAAGAAATAAACTGGAAGGAAGTATTGCATGATTAATAAAGGGCTAACTATTTTTCACGAAAAAACGAGTGTTTCCCAGCGCAATTTATTCCTTTGCTTTGCACTCATTTTTAGCACCGCCTGGTTTATTTCTATTATAGAAAATCAATGGCTTTGGTTATCATTGATACCTATAAGCCTGATAATATTTTTAAGTATTATTGATTTTAAAATTATTTTTTATCTCCTTTTATTTTTTATCCCTCTTTCTACAGAAATTACTTTTGACAATGGATTTGGGACAGATCTACCTACAGAACCTCTTATTATTGGTTTGATGGGCATTGGAATCCTTTATTTTCTGATACATTTCAGAAAAATAGGATCAGCTTACTTAACTCACCCCCTAACTTTACTATTATTTTTACACCTTTTCTGGACTTTTTTCACCAGCTTAACTTCCCATTCCGTTTTTATATCAATAAAGTTTTTACTGGCAAAAATCTGGTATGTTTGTACCTTTTATTTTTTGGCAGGTTACTTATTAAGGACTGAAAAAAGAATAAAATTAATGTTCTGGGTAGTTCTTATACCCATGCTTTCAAGTATGATAGTTATATGGTACAGACATTCTTTATATGGCTTTTCATTTGGTGATATACATCGTGTTCTGGCTCCTTTTCAAAGAAACCATGTTAATTATGCCGCCTTGCTTGCTCTTTTATTTCCATGGATATTTTTAATCAGATATGAATATCCTAAAGGAAGTTTTATCAGGAAAATTTTAACCATTCTTATCCCTATTTGGTTGGTTGCTATATACTTGAGCTACACGAGAGCTGCTTATGGTGCGATTATAATTGCCTTTGCTGCTGGCATGCTGGTCAGGTGGAAAATCTTAATGCCTTTTGTCTATTCAAGTGTTTTAGTTACCCTGTTAGGTGCATACTGGCTAACCAACAACAATAAATACTTAGATTTTGCCCCCAATTATGACCGAACCATTTCGCATACTGAATTTGATAACTTACTGGAAGCTACTGTCAAATTAGAAGATATAAGCACTATGGAACGTTTATATCGCTGGGTTGCTGGGGCACACATGTCTGTTAAAGAACCTTGGCTGGGGTTCGGACCCGGAAGTTTCGTACATCATTACAAAGCTTACACGATTAAAGGATTTCGAACCTACGTTAGTAACAATAAAGAAAAATCAGGTATTCACAGTTATTTTTTAATGGTACTGGTAGAACAAGGATTTCCCGGATTATTTATTTTCAGTCTTTTCGTAGTTATTGTATTGAAAACAGGTCAGCGGGTAGTAAATGCTACAAATGCTCCATATCCATCCTGGATTCCAATGGCTGCTTTAACAAGTTTTATTGTCATTCTTTCCTTTTTAACAATTAATGACTTGGTTGAAACCGATAAGATTGGTTCCTTCTTTTTTATCTTTATAGCTATTCTGGTAAATACTGATATTTATTTATTGGATAGGAAATAACCAATAACAAGGGATAAAAAACCTAAGGTCAGACTAAAGAAAGAGTACAAAAGGGCCATACCCATTTTACCTATACGAATAGCTTGCCAGTTTTCCAGAATCAAGGTAGAAAAGGTACTGAAGCCTCCACAAAATCCAGTTGCTAATAGCAGATAAGCATCATCTGATATTTGTAACCGCATTTTTAAGCCTGCGAGATACCCAAGAATTAGACAACTTATTATATTTGCAGAAAGGGTTGGAATGGATAAGCTATGGGTATTGGGTAGATAATATTGAAACCCAAATCTTAATAAACTTCCAAGACCTCCTCCTAAAAAAACAAACCATATTTTCATTTTCATCTATATTTCCGAAACAAGATAGCGCTAAATTAAAGTAATAATCCTCTATTTTGGCTACTTATTTAACAAATTTACGCTAAAATCAAAGGTATAGAGAATGAAATCAAGGGGGTAAAATTTCTTTTATTATCTTTGTCGACTGTTTGAAGAAAAAACAGTAAAGAAAACTTATTTTATTCCCAATGACGGATTTAAAATCTCAAATAATTCCAGAAAAGCTGCCAAAACATATCGCCATTATTATGGATGGAAATGGACGTTGGGCACAAAGTCAGGGTAAGGCCAGAATTTTCGGTCATACCTCAGCTATTCAAGCCGTCAGGGAAACAACCGAAGGGGCTGCTGAAATAGGTATAGAATATCTGACGCTTTATGCTTTTTCTACGGAGAATTGGGCAAGGCCAAAATTTGAAGTAAATGCTTTGATGAATTTATTAGTTGAAACTTTAAGTCGTGAACTAGATACCCTTCATAAAAACAACATTCGTTTACAAGCTATAGGTGATATTGAAGGATTACCCGAATACACCAAAAAAGCGCTATTGAACGGTATTGAAAAAACAAAGGATTATACCGGGATGACGCTCATTCTAGCCTTGAATTATAGCTCAAAATGGGAAATTCTAGAAGCAACAAAATTAATTGCCACTGAGGTTAAAAATGGCGTTCTTTCCCCAGATGAAATTGATGAAAACGTTTTTCAACAAGCTCTTTGTACCCACGGAATTCCTAATCCTGAGCTACTCATCAGGACAAGCGGCGAATATCGATTAAGTAATTTTTTGCTTTGGCAAATTGCCTACACAGAGTTGTATTTTACGCCTTTATTTTGGCCTGATTTTAGAAAAAATGACCTTTTTTGTGCCATTATTGATTACCAAAAAAGAGAAAGGCGTTTTGGCTTAACCAGCGAACAAAAGGCATTAAATAACTCATCCATACAACCACATTAAACTCTTTTTTCTCTTTTACTGATATATTAAAATGAAAATTAACCATACTTCTTTGCGATTTAGTTTACTCTTTGCCTTAGTTGCCTTGAGTACACCCTTTTTGTCAGGTCAAATTTCGAATGACACCGTGCCGGTTTTTGATTATACAAAACCTGGAGAATTTGAAATAGGTGCTATTTCAGTGATAGGTGCTGAATTTAGTGATGACAACGCCATAATCAGTATTTCTGGTCTTGTAGTTGGAGATAAAGTGAGAATACCTGGAGCAAAAATTCCTCGTGCCATCAAAAACTTATGGAATCTCCGCCTCTTCACTGATGTCCGTATTATTAAATCAAAAAATATTGGCGATGTCATCTTCCTGGAAATAATTGTTGCAGAAAGACCTCGGTTAAGTGCCCACTCCTTCACAGGTATCGGCAAAAGTCAACATGAATCCTTGAATGAGGTTGTCAATAAGTTTTTAGTTAAAGGGGGAATTATTACCGATAATATAAAGGTGAATGCCGCAGAAGGTTTGGAAAAACATTTCGCTAATAAAGGTTTTTTTGATTCTAAAGTGACCGTTTCAGAGGCAAAAGATACCGCTCGGGTAAATTCTGTGAACCTGGTTTTTGATATTTCAAGAGGGGAGAAAATTAGAATTGAAGAGATCGTTCTGGATGGAAATGTCGAGGTGCCCAGTAAAAAGTTGTTGAAGAAATTGTCAAAAACAAAGGAAAAGAAAAAATTACTCGCCGCTTCAAAATTAGTAGAAAAAGAATATAAGGAAGATAAGAAAAAATTAGTCGATTATTACAATACGATTGGCTACCGGGATGCAAGGATTTTAAAAGATAGTATCTGGAGAGATGCTGAAGGTCTTCTGAGAATAAAGCTTTTCATAAACGAAGGTAAACGTTATTATTTTAGAAATTTAACATGGAAAGGAAATTCTATTTATGACAATAAAACCTTAACTTCTGTCTTAGGTATCGAAAAAGGAGATGTTTATAATCAGGAATTATTAGAAAACAGACTAAAATTTAGTCAGGATGGAAGAGATGTAAGTTCTCTTTATATGGACTTTGGTTACCTGTTCTTCCAGGTAGATCCTGTTGAAATAGCTATTGTCGAAGATTCAATAGATATAGAATTAAGGATTTTTGAAGGTCCACAGGCAAATATCGATAAAGTGGTTATTGCCGGGAATGACCGGACTCACGAACATGTCATTCGCCGAGAATTGAGAACCTTACCAGCCGAAAAATTTAGTCGCTCTGATATCATTCGTTCTCAACGAGAAATTACGAATCTGAATTATTTCAACCCTGAAAATATGGGTATCAATACCCCCGTAAATCCGGATAGAGGAACCGTGGACATTGAATATAAGGTAGAGGAAAAACCTTCAGATCAACTTGAATTATCAGCTGGTTGGGGTGGTTACAATAGGGTTATTGGTACTTTAGGCGTATCTTTTAATAATTTTTCTTTGCGAAATATCCTTAACAAAGAAGCATGGAAACCACTTCCAATGGGAGATGGCCAAAGATTGAGCCTTAGAGCCCAAACAAATGGAGACTTTTACCAATCTTATAACCTTTCTCTTTCAGAACCTTGGTTAGGTGGTAGAAAGCCAAATTCATTTACCATCGGTGGTTTCTATAATCGATTTGCTTATGGTCAAAGAGGAACAAGTACCTACCAAAGTTTAAATATTAAACAAGGTTCCGTTAGTTTTGGAACTCGTTTGAAATGGCCAGATGATAACTTTGTAGCCAGCACAGCTTTGAATATTCAAACATTAACCCTTTTAAACTGGCAAGGATTCCAAACGGATCAAGGTGTCGCTGTTAATGTTGGAAAATTTAATAATTTCTCTTTACGTCAAATTGTCTCCAGAAGCTCCATTAATGATCCCTTGTTTCCAAAGCAAGGTTCTAATATTTCTCTTTCTGTTCAATTTACTTTGCCGTATTCTCTTTTTCAGCCTAATAAGGATTATACAGAACTCTCCGTTTCTGAAAAATTCCGTTACCTGGAATATAATAAATGGCGCTTTGATGCGGAATGGTATACTACCCTTACAGGTAAACTCGTGTTAAAAGCAGCAGCAAAAATTGGTATTCTTGGCTCCTACAATAAAAACATTGGGGCACCTCCTTTTGAAAGATTCCAATTAGGTGGTGATGGTATAAATAATCAGCAGTTTGGTTTCCAGGGTGTTGACATTATTTCTATGAGAGGTTATGAAATTAATCAACTGGAAGCAAATGTTAGTCCAAATACCTCCACTGGAACTGCTGCAACGCCAATTTTCGATAAGTTTACCATAGAACTTCGTTATCCGGTTTCCTTAAACCCAAGTAGTACTATTTATGTTCTTGCATTCGGTCAGGGAGGAAATTCCTGGAGGTCAGTGAGAGATTTTAACCCTTTTGATATGAAAAGATCTGTTGGATTTGGTTTACGTGTCTTCTTACCAATGTTCGGTACGCTAGGTTTCGATTATGGTCTTGGATTCGACAAAGCAAATGCAAAAGGACTGCGTGAATATGGCGATTTCAATATCGTGTTAGGCTTCGAACCTGAATAATAAAATAAATTTTGGGAAAGGCACTAATATCCTTTTTGCCTTTCCCAATAATTTTGTTCATCTATTTCTGATAGAATTTGAATATAGTTTTGATACCTCAGTTCACTGACAACCGTTTTGTTTAGCCCATCCTTTACCGCACAATTGGGCTCATTTCGATGTAAACATTTTCCCCCAAATCTGCATTCTTTCGATAATTCAAAAAATTCTCTGAAATTATGCGCTACTTCTTCTGGGGATAGATAATTAAATCCTAACGTTTTTATACCCGGAGTATCAATAATGTATCCCCCTAAAGAAAATGGAAACATCTCTGCAAAGGTAGTAGTATGCTGTCCCTTACCTGAATAATCAGAAATAATTCCCGTTTTTCGATGATTAGTTGGGTCCAGCTTATTTAATAAACTGGATTTTCCTACCCCTGATTGTCCACCTATCAGCGATATTTTATTCTTTAATTTATTTGCTAAAACATCTAACCCCAGACCCGTTTCTGCACTTAACAACAAACAATCATAACCAATATCTTCATACATTTTTTGAAGGTTATGGAAAATTTTCATGTCCCCTTCTTTGTAAAGATCCGCTTTGTTAAATACGAGCAATGTGGAGATATTATAAGGTTCCGTCATTAACAAAAACCTATCAATAAAACCTTGCTTCAATTTAGGTTGAACCATGGTTATGACAACAACTGCCTGATCTACATTACTTGCGAGTAAATGCACCTCATGTTTATTCCTTGGTGACTGTCTGACTACATAATTTTTTCGCGGAAAGATTTCCTTAATCGTGCCTTTACCTATTTCATTATCTGGAATGATTAAAACCTGATCTCCAACGGCAATAGGATTTGTTGTAGGTAAACCATCTAACCTGAATTTTCCAGTCATCCGACATTCTATAATAGATAAATCCTCTTTCTGCACCACATACCAACTGCCTGTTGATTTCAAAACCACCCCTTTTTCAGCCATTTAAATTTTATTTATACCTTTTGACGGATCATATTATTTCTCATGCAAACGGAGGCCATTTCCCTTAAAAGGGAAGGATTTTCCTCTAAAACATTTCCAACAACGACTATATCTGCACCAGCATTAAAATGTAAAGAAACTTGTTCAGCACTTCTTACGCCACCACCCACAATGAGTGGTCCAGAAATTAAACTTCTAACTTGTTTAACCATTTCACCCGAAACCGGATTTTTTGCACCACTTCCTGCATCTAAATAGCATAATTTTAATCCCAACATTTCACCTGCCATAGCTGTATGTGCTGCAATACCAGGTTTGTCAGCAGGAATAGGCGATGTATTACTCATATAACTTGCCGTATTTGGTTTACCTCCATCTATTAATAGGTAAGCTGTTGACATAGATTCTAATCCAGAAGCTTTAATATATGGTGCGGCAATAACCTGTTGCCCAATTAAAAATTCAGGATTCCTTCCTGAAATTAAGGACAGAAATAAAATGCCATCTGCCAAGGCGTTAACTTGAAAATAATGCCCTGGAAACAATATAAGAGGTAAATCTGTGTTCTCTTTTAAATATCGTAGACAAGCTTCCAACCTATCCTTTTGAATAAAACTGCCTCCGATAAACACATATCCAATACCTGGTATTTGTAATTGTTCCGTTATAGAACAAAGATTATCCGGATCGATACCATCGGGATCAATCAAAACAGCTAATTTTTTTTTGCCAAGGGTCTGACATGTAGTCATTTCCGCAAATATAGAAGGCGGGCGATTTGGTTTCATCTGATTGGCTCCTAAATCATTAAATATACATTCAAAGATAATCAATCAAAAACCATCTTTCGATTTATTTTTTACCTCCATACTTCCATCAATGACGCGCATTTGAATTTGATTAAACGATTGATCTGCGTTAAAGCCTTGACTGAATACGGTATCTTTAGGTGTGGCTATCACGACAAATTTATTGGTATAAAGATTTTGCGTTTCTTCATTCCATGTTAATTCCGGCGATTCCATTACTTCTTTATTGATGCTCTCCCAACGTACATTTTTTTTCAAAAAAGTAAGCTTTTTAGATTGATATCGTGCTGCATAATCAGCTGTAAGGGTACTCGTAATTTTTCCTTGTGGATTAAAAAAATCTATATGAATACCCTCGGAAAATTCCTGAAATGGATCACTTGCCTGCAAATGAAAAATTAAAGCGGGTGCTTTTATTCGAATCCTTACGATAGAGGAGTCTGAGTAGAGAATTTCTACATCCTTTGTCTTTTCTAATTTTAAATCAGTTTCCGTAAATGGGAGAATTTCTTCTTTTTTTTCACAGCTTAAAAGCAAAATAATGATTGACCACAGTAATCCAATTGACTTCATTTCTTAACTTATTAACGCATTAGATTTACTACACCCGACAAAGACAACTCGGTATCGTCAATAAATATAATAGTAAATGTATATAAATAACTCCCTGTATTTAAGGCAACTCCCTTTCCATCTGTACCATTCCAACCACTCGTTTCATCATTCACTTTTATGTTGTCCACCGTATATAAGACACCTCCATAGCGATCATAAATGGTTAAATTTTTAATAAATTTTGCAGATTCATTTGCAAAAGCTGTAAAAAAATCATTCACTCCATCACTATTTGGAGAGAAGGCATTTGGAATAAAAACAGGTCTATTCTTAGCCACTGAAACAAGAATAGAATCTTCAGCTTCACACCCGTCAGGATTAGTAACCAAGACCTTATAGGTAATTTCATTATTTACTCTTTCTTTGGTTCGGGTACTGGAACAAGTACTGCAAACAACAAAATCTTGGGGTATCCATTTATAATTTACTGGATTTTGATTTGCTGTAGCTGTTAATTGAAGAAAAGTACCCAAATTGACCAGGGTGTCTATTCCTGCAAAAACAGTTAATTTTGATGGTTGTTTTATGGTCACATTTTGTTGAACGGTGCAGCCCAATACGTCTGAAATACGAAGTATATAATTTCCTGCTGCAAGGCCTTTAAAATTATTTTGAGTCTGGAATACGCCAACATCAATAGCGTAAGAATAGGGTGGAGTACCCCCCGAACCTATAGATGCAATGCTTCCAGTTTTAAATCCAAAACATAGATTATCAACTATTTGTATTGTGCCTATTTGTAATACTGTAGGTTCAGTAATCTGTAATAAAGTATCCAGTTTACAACCATTCCTATCAAAAATGGTTAGCCCATAATTTCCAACACCTAAGTCTTTAATGAGAGACTCTCTGTTTCCATTTTGCCATCTGTATATATAATTTCCATTTCCACCTACCCCACTGGCCTGAATAGAAGCGTCTTTGTATGCATTACAACTTACATTTAAGGCAGAAATATTCACACTTAAAGGGGGAAAATCGACAACCGAAAAGGAAAAATTTCCTAAACATTTATTTTTATCTCTAACCTGAACTTCATATTTTCCCGATTTTATACTTGTCAAAGAATTCGCCGATTGGAATCCCTTACTATCTTTCCAATCGTATTCATAAGGTGCATTTCCATTATCAATATTCACCTCAATTTTGCCGTCCGAAAATCCAAAACACCGGGGAGGAATGATGGACTCAACAGAAGGGTCTAAAATCAATTCTAATTCTTTCAACAAAACTAAAGTGTCAAAAAGGCAATTATTTGCATCTTTGACTTGTATTTTATAATTTCCCACGGGTAAGCCAGCCAATGTATTCTGAGCATTAAATAATCCGTCATTCCAGCTAAATTGATATGGCGCTGTAGCACCCGATACTTTTAATCGGATTGAACCATCCAACCCACCATTACATGTTGGCATTTTTGACTCTGGAACTAATTCTATTTGCTTTGGACTATTTACAAAAAAAGATAACGTGGCGGAACAGGTTGATTTATCGACAACCGTTACTGTATAATCACCTGGAGCCAACCCGGTCCTGGAACCCTCTTTCTTACCGTCATTCCAACTATACTCATAAGGACTATAAGCATTGGTAATAACTAGATTAATTTTTCCCGTTTGAGAACCTGGACAAGTAATATCGGAGACACTGGTATTTGTTTTAAAATGATCTTTACAACAATTTATTTTAACATCTATTACTTTACTCACCGTACAACCTTCTGAACTTGTGACACTTAACAACACAGGGGTATTCCCTGGTTGATCAAAAATAACGGCATGTGGGCCCTTTCCTAAATTATTTTGAATTCTGGCAGCGGGTCCGAAAGACCAATTCCATGTTCGTATAGACCCTGGTGTTGTTGAATTATCACTAAAAACAATTGGGCTTCCAACACAAGCCTCAGAAATATCTGTCGTAAAATTTACTTCAGGGCCTTTAAACTTACTGGTTCCTCCAAATTTTAATTCATAGCCAAAACCCGTTTGGCTATAGTTTATGATGACTAAAGCATACGATTTTCCTACCTCCATGATAGCGGGTTTAACAAAACTATTTGCCCCATTGTTACACCCACAATTTTCAACTTCATCTGTTTCCCCTTCTCTTAATCCCGTTGCCCCTGTACAAGCAATCCATTTATTGATGGGCTCACTTACGTTTTCCCCAACAATACTATAGCGTATCATTTTTTTATTATTGCAATTATTTATAGCCTGCAATTCATATAATACCCAATCTAAATCATCGCTTGGATTACTGGGCGTGATGGAGAAGGTAAGTGAACCTGCGGATTGTACCGTCCATTTATACCAAGTGGATTGTTCTTCAATAACAGGCGCGCGTTGTCCTAAATTATCTACACAAAATGCATCATTAATATTATCTAAAACTGCACCTCTGTCTCTAACAGAACTTACAGTAAACGGCCTGTTATCGCATAAAATAACGGCCGATTGACAATCGCCCGAAGGAGAACCTGCTGAGGTATAGCTATTAATACATAATTTAAAGGTTCCACTATTAGTTCCTCTGGCACTAACACGGATGTAATATTTCTGACCGACCAACATACTGCTCGATAATATTTGAACCACATTATTAGCTGGCGCAGAATTATCTGAAATACATGCAAACTGTGTTAATGAACCACATGCTCCTCTGTAAATGGCCATTTGAGGGGAGCGAAGGCTGCCTCCTTTTCCAAGCCTGGTATCACCAATCACTTGAATACTTATATTTGTACCTCTTGATGTAAAACTAAACCAAATATCTCGCTGCGTTTCTTGCGGAAAACAGGTGGCAGGTGCAATCCCTTCGTCCATGGCTCCAACCGTTGTAAAGGCAGCAGAATCAGAACACCAATTATCTAAATTGGTTAAAATTCTTGCTTCTTCACATTTATCATTAGGTACACTTGCCTGGGAAATGTATAAAAAACTATGAAAAAAAATGCAGCCTAATAGTATTTTTCTCATTTTTTTAATTGATTATCTATTTATTACAACGTAAAAATAACATATTAGGTGTATTCATTTTTATATTATCCTATGAAACTTGAACACAGCTTTCCTTGCTTTTCTACCCATTTTGTCGAAATAGCATTATATTTAACCTCTTTAAAATATGGCTCATCCTAAACCAATTTGAATGCGAACGCATATTCCAAATTTAATAACCCTTCTAAATCTATTATTTGGTGTTTTCGCTTCTCTTTCCTTATTATACGGACAACTAGAAATGGCCATTTGGTGGATCGGATTTGCAGCAGCAGCCGATTTTTTAGATGGCTTTGTCGCAAGATGGTTAAATGTTCAGTCTCCTCTTGGAAAAGAATTAGATAGTTTAGCTGATCTGGTTTCTTTCGGATTGGTTCCTGGCATTATTTTTTATGGACTCATCGTTGAAAATCAAACCGGGTCTTGGCCAATTTCCTGGCATTGGACTGGAATGCCAGCTTTTATGATCACTCTTTCTGCTGGGTTAAGATTGGGAAGGTTCAATTTAGATACACGTCAAAACACTGATTTTATAGGGCTACCTACCCCTGCCTGCACGCTTTTTGCGGTTGGACTTCTTCTCATCCATTTATTTTATAGCGATTCCATACCTGGCTATTTTTTGCGAATGGAATTTTTAATCAGCTTCCTAATGATCTTGACTTTTCTCATGCAAGCAAATCTGCCGATGTTTAGTTTGAAAATAAAGGGAGGCTGGAAAAATAATAAACTGAAAATATTATTTATCGTTTTTTGTACAATAGTGTTAATTTGGCAACCTAAATTGGCACCTATAGGTTGGATTACAAGCTATGTTTTCCTGTCTGTTTTTATTCATTACTTTACTTCAAAAAAAACAATATGAAATTTTTGGCAGAAATTGACATCATGCCTCACAAGGAATTACTGGATCCTCAGGGCAAGACCGTAGCAAAAAATCTTCACCATATTCCTGTGGAGGGTATATTAGATATCAGGGTTGGGAAGCACATTCAAGTGCAATTAGAGGCGGAAGATGAATCTGAAGCAAATGATAAAATTAATTTGGCATGTAAAAAATTACTGGCCAATCTGATTATGGAAAATTACACTTTCCACCTCAAGGAAATAGACTAATTATTGAACATGCTATATTTGGTGCCAACGCCCATTGGAAACTTAGAAGATATTACCTTAAGAGCCATTCGTATTCTCAAGGAATCAAACTATATTTTAGCCGAAGATACCAGAACTTCAAAAAAATTGTTGGATCATCATGGTATTTCTACTCCTTTGCGTCCGTTTCATGCATTTAATGAACATCATGTAACGGAAAATTTAGTGAAAGAATTAGCAAATGGCATTTCCATTTCCCTTATTTCTGACGCGGGTACACCAGGGATTTCTGATCCTGGTTTCCTTTTAGTCCGTGCTTGCGTTCGAGCCAATATTGAAGTTACTTGTCTTCCTGGGGCAACGGCGTTAATTCCTGCATTGGCTGCCTCAGGACTACCCACTGATAGCTTCCATTATGAAGGATTTTTGCCCCATAAAAAAGGCAGACAAACCCGATTAAAGTATATTGAACAACTACCTGAAACTTCCGTTATTTATGAATCTCCTCATCGATTGGTAAAACTAATCGATGAACTATCCTTAATTTGTGGACCCGACAGAAATGCTTGTGTATGTAGAGAAATATCTAAACTACATGAATCTTTTCACAGGGGATCTCTTTCCACACTTCAAGTTTATTTTAAAGAGCATCCCGATCATATTCGCGGCGAAATTGTTTTTCTTTTAGCCGGAAAGAGCTAAGCCAATACTTTTTCAAATATGAATCGCACGGTTTCCAGTAGCTGCTAAAGCTGCTTCTTTTATAGCTTCAGAATACGTCGGATGTGCATGACTCATTCGACAAGCATCTTCTGCAGAAGCTCTAAATTCCATAAGTGTTACACCTTCTGCAATAAGATCGGCTGCTCTTGCACCTGTTATATGAACCCCTAAAATTTCATCGGTTTGAGCGTGGCATAATATCTTAACTAATCCTTCTGTATCCATACTGGCACGGGAACGCCCCAACGCTTTAAATGGAAATTTACCAGCCTTATAAGGAATTCCTGCAGCTTTCAACTGAGGTTCCGTTTGACCAACACCAGCAACTTCCGGCCAGGTATAAATAACATTTGGAATAAGGTTATAATTAATATGTGGCTTTTGCCCCGCCATGATTTCTGCAACAAAAACACCCTCTTCTTCAGCTTTATGGGCAAGCATAGGGCCTTGAACGACATCTCCTATTGCATAAACAGATGAAATTGAGGTCTGTAAATGTTCATTTACCTTAATTTTACCTTTCGCGTCAATTTCAATACCAATATTCTCTAATCCAAGCTTTTCTGTATAAGGCTTTCTTCCAATAGAAACTAGACAGTAATCAGCATCCATAGCTATTTCCTCTTCAGATCCTTTTAATTTATAGTAAACATTGACCGATTTTTTCTTCGGTTCTACACGGGTAACCTGAGCACTTAGATGGAAGACTACGCCCATCTTTTGCATTGATTTTTGTAGTTCCTTAACACACTCCGCATCCATAGAGGGAACCAGCGTATCCATGAACTCAATGACCTCAACTTTTGTGCCCAGTCTGGCATAAACGGAACCTAATTCCAAACCAATAACCCCACCACCAATAACAATCATTTTAGCTGGAATTTCCTGAATCGCTAAGGCTTCCGTAGAGGTAATAACTCGTTTTTTATCGTAATTAAAAGCCTCAGGCATCATAGGTTTTGAACCTGTTGCTATGATAAATTTATCTGATTCTAATAGGGTAGATTCACCTGCGGAATTAACAATATTTATTTTGTTTATTTCAGAGAATGAAGCATGACCATGAATAACGTCAATATTATTTTTTTTCATCAAGTATTCTATACCTTTTACCGTTTGTGATACCACCTCATTTTTACGTTGTATCATTTTAGGCATATCTACCCTTAGATTACTTAATATTATACCATGGGAACTAAATTTTTCTTTGGCTGCAAAATAATGTTCTGATGAGTCCAAAAGAGCCTTTGAAGGAATACAACCTACATTCAAACAAGTTCCTCCGAGTGAATTATACTTTTCAACCAATGCAGTTTTCATACCTAATTGCGCGCATCTGATAGCTGCCACATATCCACCTGGTCCGGCACCTATAACTGTTACATCATATTTCATTACTGTCTAATAATTTTAGGAATTTACAAATCAATCTGGCGATTCTGTTAAGAAGTTAACATTATCATTTTAAAATTTGTTCCTTGATAAAGGCATTTAGCTTTCAAAAAAATGAAAATTAACTTTCGCTCTTCTTATCATTATCCTCTCTTCGATTTTCATTTGGTTTATTTCCAGGCCTGAACCCTCCTTGACGAAAAGGTGGTCGATTTCCACCTGGTCTTCTCTGTTCAGGACTTGAACCCTCGTTCGTTCTATTTCCCGTAGGACGTTCCCCAGTATTAGGCCTATTACCTTGTTGTGGTCTGTTTTCTGTATTTTGTCTGTTGTCAGGCCTGTTTTGCTCCGGCGGTCTGTTTCCATCGGGACGATTACCAGTTTGTGGTCTGTTGTCAGGCCTGTTTTGCTCCGGCGGTCTGTTTCCATCGGGACGATTACCAGTTTGTGGTCTGTTGTCAGGCCTGTTTACCCCAGGTCGGTTCATCGATTGAGATGATCGGTTATCAGGTTCATTTCTATCCTGGAAACGGCCGCTTTTCTTTTTCTTTCTGCGAATTTCTTCCGGCAATTCAACTGCGCCAGTTACATCAGAATAATCCTTTCCCCCACCTTCAAATTCATCAGGTTTTATTATTCCCTCCATTTCTTTGAAATCAGGAAGTAAGTTTCCTCTAACGGCCGATTGCTGAATTTCCTTAACCATATCAATGGTTTGTGGATACAATTTACCTCGGCCATGGTCTTGCTCATAAGCATAAAATAGAAGACCCTTAAAGATGTCTGTTTTAACTAAAATGGCCTTACCTTTTTGTGTTTCTATTCGATCAGCACGTTCTGGAAACGATTCGATGGCCTCCATATAGGTATCCAGCTCAAAATTGAGACAACATTTTAACCGCCCACATTGACCCGACAATTTTGCCTGGTTAATAGCCAGGTTTTGATATCTTGCCGCCGTTGTTGAAACGGATTTAAAATCGGAAAGCCAGGTAGAACAGCATAATTCTCTTCCACAAGAACCAATACCTCCAATTCTTGACGATTCCTGTCTGGCACCAATTTGTCTCATTTCAATTTTGACTCTAAATTCTCTGGCGAAAATCCGAATCAATTCTCGAAAATCTACCCTTCCATCAGCTGTATAATAAAAAGTGGCTTTTCTTTTATCCCCTTGATATTCTACATCGCCAATCTTCATATCTAAATCTAATGAACGAGAAATAGCTCTTGCTTTGATTAAGGTTGGGATATCAAGCTGTCTGGCCTCATCCAATCGTTCAAGATCGCGCTCGTTAGCCAATCTGATTACAGGGGTAAAAACGGTATTTTCCCTTACTCTTTTTTTCTTTAACTGTAATCGGACTAATTCGCCCATCAGCGTAACTCTGCCAATATCATAACCGGTACCCGTTTCCACAACCACATCGGCACCTACATAAATTTCAGGTAAATTCTCCAGAATAAAGAATCCCTTATGAGATCCATTTTTAAAACTCACCTCCACCAAATCAAAAGGATAAGCATCTCTTACGTCGAGTGCTGAAAGCCAATCGTAGGTATTTAATCTATTACAAGAACCTGTAGCACAACTGCCGTTACTTTTACAACCTTTTACACCTCCTGCTTCTGTATTACAAACAGTACAACCTGCACAACCCATAGTTTTATATTTAATGTCGTTAAATATACGGTCTTCAATGTTGAAAAATGAATTGAAAGCCTATATATTAAAAATTTTATTTTGCATAATCTGGTGAAATTTAATGGACAAATCTAAAAACAATATTTTAGGATTTGCATTTCTTTCAAGATGTGCAAAATTTTCATCTGATAAGTGAGTCATTAATTCCAATTGTTTATCGGTCAAAATAGCTCTTAATTTTTCTGCTGTAGCTAACATTTCTTTTGGTATACTTGATTTTTCTTGTCCTAATATGGGAAGAACCAGTAGTCCCCTAAAGAAATGTAAACTATATCTGATAAATATTTTTTGTTTTTCTTTTGACCAAATAGATATTTCATCTACCCATCGACACATTTCTAATCCGTTCCCTTTATAACATTTTCGCATCCAATCAATGAGGATACCTGCATTGAGATCTTCCTGTTCAGCCATCAAAGAAACTGCTTCTGAAAAACTCCCCCCAGCTAACTGAATAACTGTGTTTAGCTGCAAATCTGTAACTGTAGGATAAATATCCTTTAGTACTTTTTCCAATATTTCGTCTGTTAGCAAAGGTACTTTAATCAATTGGCAACGAGACATAATTGTTTGCAAAATTTGATCTGATTGTTCTGCTACCAGAATAAAATGAGTGTCTGGTGGTGGTTCTTCTAATATTTTTAACAATCTGTTCCCCTCCTTACCAAGGAATTCTGGCAACCAAATGATCATAACTCTAACCTCTGCTTCTGCACATTTAAGACTTAACTTTCTTCTGATATTAAAACATTCTTCCTTGTTTATATTAGCCTGTTTATTGTCAGCAGCAATTTCAGTGATCCAGTCATCTTTGGTAAAATAATGCCTTTTTAGTAAAAGATTACGCCAGGTAGCTAATAATGTGTCGCTGGTAACATCTTTTCCCACTGTAGGGAAGGCAAAATGCACATCTGGATGGAGGTATTTAAAAGATCGGTTACACGATGGGCAATCACCACACGCTTCTCCCTTTATGGGGTTAGGGCAAACCATCGCATGTGCCATAGCAACAGCCAATGGCAAAGTGCCAACGCCTGAAGGACCTAAAAGTAATACAGCATGAGGAACTTTATGCTGCATTATCATATTTCTAATATTATCCTTAACCTTTTCCTGACCTACAACCTCTGAAAATTTCATTTCTGACTTAATATTTTCCCATATAAAACAAAAATAAGGATAATAACCGTTAATGCGCCTCTAACCAATTATTTCCACTTTTTACTTCGACTTCTATGGGAACTTTTAAAGTGGGCATTGCGTTACACATTTTTTCACGAATAACCACCTCTAATTTTTCAACCTCTGATTTTGGCACATCGAAAACTAATTCGTCATGCACTTGAAGAATCATTTTTGCCCCCCAATGGCCATTTTTCAATTCTTCATGAATAGAAAGCATAGCCATCTTTATTAGATCTGCCGCAGATCCCTGAATGGGTGTATTAATCGCCATTCTTTCTGCATTACTTTTTTCCAGGGAGCTATTTGAATGAATATCTCTTAAAATTCTTTTCCGCCCCATAAGGGTCTTGACATAGCCTTTTTTTCGAGCCATGTCAACCGTTTGGTCCATATAAGTTTTCAAACCCTTATATTGTGAAAAATAAGCGTTGATTAGTTCTTTCGACTCATTGCGGGAAATACCTAATTGACGAGAAAGATTAGTAGATCCAGCACCATAAATGATACTGAAATTAACTGTCTTTGCCCTATAACGCTGTTCTTTTGAAACCTCATCATAAGGAATTCCAAAAACTTTAGCTGCGGTAGCCCGGTGAATATCTTGCCCATTTTGAAAAGCTTCCAACATACCTTCATCCCCACTTATTTCTGCAATAATCCTTAGTTCTATCTGTGAATAATCGGCCGCCATCAATACATGATTTTCATCTCTGGGTATAAAGGCTTCCCTTACTCTTGCCCCTTCTTCTGTTCGAATGGGAATATTCTGCAGATTTGGATTATTGGAACTTAACCTTCCAGTTGCTGTCAATGCCTGATTAAATGAAGAGTGAATTCTTTTTGTATTTGGATTAACCATATTTGGGAGGGCATCAACGTATGTTGACTTTAATTTTGAAAGCCCTCTGTGATTAAGAATTTCTCCAATGATTGGGTGTTGCCCTTCTAATTCAGCAAGTTTTTCTTCATCTGTTGCGTATTGTCCCGATTTAGTTTTTCTCCATTTATAAGGAATTTTTAATTTGTCAAATAAAATCTCTCCTACTTGCTTCGGCGAAGCAATATTGAAAGCGGATCCTGCAAGCTCGTAGATTTTATTTTCCAATAATTTTATCTCCTCTTTAAGTTGAATGGAATAGGCCTTTAAAAAATCAACATCTACCCGGATTCCCTCATATTCCATATCAGCTAAAACCTTTAATAACGGGGCTTCCAGGTTATTGAAAAGATCAATTAAGTTTTCTCTAATTAATAATGGTTCCAAGTGGTTTTTTAACTGTAGTGTGATGTCAGCATCTTCTGCAGCATATTCCTTAACCAAATCAACTTCAATATCTCTCATAGTCTTCTGCCCTGCACCTTTTTTACCAATCAGCGAAGAAATAGAAACAGGTTTATAATCTAGGTAAGACTCCGAAAGATAATCCATGTTATGCCTCATTTCAGGCTCCAATAAATAGTGTGCTATCATAGTGTCAAAGAAAGGCCCTGAGAGTTCCACACCATAATTTTTCATGACCATGGCATCGAACTTAATATTTTGTCCTATGATGGTTTTTTGCTTATTTTCTAACAATGGCTTTAATAGCGCCACAATTTCTAACGCCTTTTGCCTATCTGCAGGTACGGCTATGTACCAGGCAATTCCTTTATTGTAAGCAAATGAAATACCAACCAGATTAGCCAAAGTAGCATCAATATTGTCCGTTTCTGTATCAAAAGAGATGACATCCTGATTAGACAGTTCTTCCACCAACTTTATTATTTCTGATAATTCCTCGACTAAATAATAAGTGTGAGGTGTATTTTCAATATTAAAATTGGCTATTCGCGCTGTTTTTTCTTCTGAATTTTCAGGTTCTTGATCCATTATCTTTTCTTCCGGAAAATCGAACGATCCCTGAGTCGATTTACTGGTGGAAGCTGATTGCGCGGGCTTTGAACTGGAATCTGGCCCTAATATATTCATAGAAATAGAACGAAATTCTAATTCTTTAAAAAGTTCTGCCAAAACATTCCTGTCAAGTGGGTCAAGATGAAGATCCGTAACATTAAATTCAATGGGTACATTGATATCAATGGTCGCCAATTGATAAGACAATCGAGCTTGTTCTGCAAATTCAATTAAGCGCTCCCCATTTTTTCCCTTTATATTTTTTGCATTGGCTAAAATGTTCTCCAACGTTCCATATTCTTTTAATAACGCAGCCGCTGTTTTAGGTCCAATGCCAGGAACACCAGGGATATTATCGACACTATCCCCTTGTAAACCAAGTATATCAATGACCTGATTTACATTTTGAATATCCCACATTTCACATATTTCCTTTTCCCCAAGTAATTCTATACCGTTGCCTTGCCTGGAAGGTTTATACATGATAATATTAGGCGAAACCAACTGCCCATAATCCTTATCAGGAGTGACCATATAAACGGTAAAACCATCATCACCCGCTCTTTTGGCAATAGTACCAATGACATCATCCGCTTCAAAACCAGGAACACAAAGAATGGGAATATGAAAACCCTTTAAAATTTTTTGAATCCATGGAATGGCAATTCCAATATCTTCTGGTTGTTCTTCTCTGTTTGCTTTGTATTTTGGGTATTGGACATGCCTGAAAGTAGGCCCATGAGGATCGAAAGCAACTGCAATGTGGGTAGGTTTTTCTGTTCTTAACAAATCCCAAAGCATTCTTGTGAATCCATTTATGGCAGAAGTATTCAAACCTTTTGAATTAATTAATGGCCTGGTAATAAAGGCAAAATGAGCTCGATAAACCAGCGCATGTCCATCTAAAAGGAATAATTTTTTTTCTTTCATCCTCAAATTGTTATCAAGTGTTTTTGACTCAAATTAAAATGTTAAAGCATATTTCATCAACATTTGCTGATTTATACTAATGGCTCTGCCCAGACCGCGAACACCATTGGGCTGGCTATAATCGGTAATCTGCACCAATACATCTCGATCATAATAAGCATTTACGGTTAAAGAAAGTTGAAAACCCTTAATTATTTTCATACTTAAATCATTTGTCCAATATTGCAAATCGATATATTTAAAATCTTTTAGATAATTTGAATATATTTGAATTGCAGAGGCATAGGTGAATTTATTTTCCCAAAATTTTGTTTTATAACTTAACCTTAACAAGGTACCTAACTGTTTATCAATATTTTCTGCTGAAATAATAGCGCCAGAAGAAGATTTTTCAACAGGATTTCCGTGAACGCCTAACATAGCAATCTCATCATTACTAACAATAATAAATCGACCTGCCAGAGGTGAATAATAAATAGCCCATTTATCATTTGGTCTAAAATCCATCCCAGCTGAGACACTTATCTGCGCTGGTGAAAAAAATAAGGATTGTAATCGGGTATCCTTTCCATCTAATTTCTTTAGGAAATTTCCTGGAAAGGAAGCGGGACCTTTATAAGTTGGCGCAATCTGGCTAATAAAATTAACACCTGATGCATAGGATAATTTAGATTTTCCTGATGCCTTGATACCTAACCGGGAATCGAATCGAATTTCATCAATAGATTTTTGAAAGGGTACTTTAGTTAAAGTTCCTTGTCCAATGACACCCGCACCTAATCTTTGAACACCAAATTGAGAAACAAACGTATTATCCCAAACTGCTCTCTTTTTTTTATACTTCGCACTAAAATTGATAGCACCTCCAAATCCAATTCTGTTCTGACCGGAACCAACACGGGGGTTTAGCTGTAAAAGTTGCGCACCATCAACTCCTAAACCCAGACCGATTTCCCAGATTGAATCCTTTTTTAATTTTTTTTCTTCCTTTCTGTTTTGGGCATTTGCCATTGGAATAATGAGAAAATAAAAGGATAAACAAAGACCTATTTTAACTATCCAATTCATTTAATTCATCTGTTTTAATTAAAGCATACTTTTCAGTTGTCAATTTATGTAAAGGCAGCGTCACCCATGTTTTTTCATCGGTTTTAATCGTAAATGAACCAGAATCAATGGCAACTATAATTCCTTCCACTTCTTCGATTTTAATCGTATCCCCAACTTGAATTTTATTACGGTTGTAATAACCACTTAAAATATTGGATAAAATTGGTTTTGAAGCAGCACCATAGCCTAATGCGAAAGCAAGCATAATGCCAGCTAAAATTATGGAGAGATTTATCTGTATAAATCCAGTTTCAATGCCTGATTGTTCCAATGCAATCAATGCAATATTCACAAAAATAAAATAAAATACCAGATTGGAAATTAAGCTAGCTGCTGGAATATCCATAGAATAACAAGCTGTTCTGACAAACCCTCTGAGGAGATCGGCCAGGAAAATTCCCAGTAAGAAAACAAAAATGGCAGAAATGAGTCGGGGCAAATAAGTAAATAGGAGTGTTATAATTTCTGAAAGTGCTTGAATTTCAAGAATGTCTACAGCGATTAAGACAAAAAGGAAGAAAAAGAAATAATAAATAAGCTTGGCGATAATTTTACCCGATCTAAATCGAAGAGGTGTTTTATTTAAAACTTCTATATTTCCCAATCGTCCCAAAAAATGATCGACCCCTATTTTATCAAAAAATTTAGATACCAATCGGGCAATAATTTTTCCAATAAGCACGCCTAACAATACCAATATGACAGCAAGAATCATTCTTGGTAATAAATTAATAACATTATTAACCGTTTGATTTAACGTTTGCTCCCAGCGAAGCCAAAAAGAATTTACAGATAGATTTAACATTAAATTTTTCATAACGACCAATTTTAATCCTTAATTTTAGGTGGATTGGGAAAGCGGTTTCCTGTATTAGATTTATTTATATCAAGTAAATCTGAAAATGTCAAAAAGAAATTAGGCACAAATAAATCAACTGTTTGACCGACCATTCGAAACAAAGAAATTCTACTATGAATGCTTTTTCTTATTAGTTCCTGGTGAATTGGTTCTAAGAAAAGCTCATTTTCCTCAATTAGTTTTTGAAAATTATTTCGACTCATTTCAATTTTTTTCCTTTTCTTCAAAAATCATCTTATTTTTTTGAGCCTTAGACTTGGCTCTTTTTAACTGCATTTTAACTGCACTTTCTGATTTAGAAACAATTTGAGAAATTTCCTTTATTGATAAATCATCTTGATATTTCATTAACAAAATAAGTCTGTCACCTAAAGTTAAGGAATCAAGCACCGTTTTTAATTGCCCGATTTCCATATTTAACAACACTTCGTCAGAAACTTCATCTTCGATATCGGAGATTTTATCAAAATCATCAGAAAATAATTCCGTCGCTTTTTTTGACCTCCTCAAATAATCAATACAATAGTTATAGGTAATGGCATAAACCCAAGTAGAGAACCTGGCTTTTTCTTCAAAACGAATTAGATTAAGAAAAATTTTCAAGAAAATTTCCTGTGTAGCATCTCTGGCTAAACTTTCTTCTTTGAGGATTGAAATACATTTTGCATAAACCTTTTTAACATAACGGTTATAAAGCAAAGAAAAACACTGTTCCGACTGGTATTTGAGGTATGTCTGTATTACCTCTGAATCACCCATTCCCTCTTTGCAATAAAGTTCCACCTTAATTAAATTTAGCGAAAAATTGGTTTTAAACCTTTCCTCTATTTTTTAATGTCCAAACTGAAAATATCAAACGGAATGGGAAAATTATACAAGCCACAATGGAACCTGAACCAAATAAAACCATTTCATAATACATATAATTCCCCAACCATAGCGCCTTATCAGCTGGTAAATTTCGCATTGGAGCATACATTCCTTCCTCATCCAGAAAAGTTCTAAATCCATGGAAGCTACCGATCAAATAGAAGATAAAAGGAATAAATATAAAAAACAACCCTACTTTAATAGCTTGTTGTTTTGCCAAAAAGGAATATTTTAAAAAAAATAAATAACGGGTTACGAGAATAAACGTAAAGATAAAGACCGTATTTTCTGTAAAAAAAGGATAATCAACCTCTTTATTCGTTAGCGGTAATAACACTAGAAAGGCAAGAATGATAGAAAAAAATAAAGTTAAAAGTTCCAACGCAAGGGTGTACTTAAAACTTGGTGACTTGGTATCCAAATGAAATATTAATTTAAAGTTAAATAATTGATTATAAATAAAAAGGCAAAAAAAAAACCTAAATCGAATCCATTTATTATTACTAACTTTATACCTTTACAAAGCTAATCAAGTCCCAATTTAAACAAATATTTCAAAAAATATGGCTGATTTAATTTTTATTTGGAATCTTTTAGTACGTGGGGTTTTGATAACTCATTTTTTAATACCCAGTATATTTATACTATTGGAATATTGTTTTATAGGGAGGCGAAAATTTAGCCTCCTTTTTTATTCTTTCAAATTAACTATTAATTGAATGAATATGGAAACTATCCTGGTACTAAATGCAGATTACACACCATTGAACCTTACAACCTTCAAAAGAGCGTTAAAGCTCATTCTGAAAGGGAAGGCAGAAATAGTAAGAAATGAGCTTGAAGTTGTAAGAAGTGAAAAATTATCCTATCCTAAACCGCTCATTATACGCCTTCTAAATTATATAAAGTGTAAAATTAAATCCTTTAAAGTTAACCGAAGCCGCATTTACAAAAGAGATAATTATGAATGTGCTTATTGTGGTTCTAAAAAACAACTGACTATTGATCATATCATTCCTAAATCAAGAGGAGGAAAAAATACTTGGAATAATCTGATTTCCAGTTGTCTGACCTGCAATTTAAAAAAAGGCGACCGTACTCCCGATGAAGCTTTTATGCCCTTGCGGTTTAGTGCAAAAGTGCCAAATCTACTTAGTTCTGACCTCTATACCTCTAAAATATGGATTGAGTATAAGGAGACTTTTTGAGATTAAACCTCTTATTCGGTTATTTGAATTCCAACTCTGATGGCATTGTTTTCTACTGCATAATGAAAGGCTTCATTTACTTCATTTAAGGTAAAAGTACATTCTACCAATTCTACGAAAGGAAATCTGGCATAATTTTCCTCTGCAAATGTTACAGCATGTATAAAATCTTGTATATTATAATTGTGTAATCCTTTAATAGTCCATAAATTACGAACTACCTTTTCAGCGCTCAAATTAATTTTCCGATCTGGAAATACGGCACCAACCCATACAGCAATACCTCCTATTTTTAATGTTTCTAACGAATCTTCCATAATCGTAGAAACTCCTGATGTCTCAATCAAGCCGTGAAATGGGTTTGGAATTCCAAAAATGTTATGAGCTTTGTCGCTTAAATCAGTCAACGATTCGAAGAAATAGTCCCCACCAAACTTTTTGGCTTTTTGAAGCCGTATTGGATTATTCTCTACTACGGATACAGATTTTGCTCCTAAAGTTTTGAGCATTGCGCAAGCTGCTAATCCCAACATTCCTGCCCCAGTAACCAAATAATTATTATTATTCACTTTTCCCAATAATCTAATTGCACCTGAAATAGTTGCCATGGAACAATTGATCAAAGCGGAAACGGGTAGGGGTATTTGACTATTTATTTTAACTATTGGCGTATTTTTTCTTAAAATAATATAACTACTTAGCCCACCGTGAAGGGTGTTATCATCTTCCAAATGTTCATGACCATATTTAAATAACTCCTCTGCTTTTTGAGGTATTCCTTCCAATGAAAGTGGACTATCCGGATTACTGGAAAAAATGGCCCAGCTCACCATGTCTCCTCTTTTTAACTCCTGATTTCTAACGTCGAAAAAAGGGGTTCCTTCTCCAAAAGCTTCTATAACTCCAATAACTTCGTGCCCGAGAATAGTGGGCGTTTTTTCCATTCTTTTCCCGATAAAAGTATGGATATCACTTCTACAAAGGCTTACAAACTTATTTTTTATAAGAATTTCTCCTTTTTTCAAATCAGGTACCTTAATTATTTTCAAATTAAGAGGAGAATTTGCTTCACCAAATACAGCTGTCAGAGAATGATTCATTTAATAAATCCTTAGTAGTTTATTAATTATTTTGGATTGTCAATGTAGTCTATTGCCAATGAATCAATAACAACCCTTTTCTTTTCCATTTTTTTTCTTAATGATTCAGATTTAGGAATTAAAAGTAATCCCATACCTATTTTCCTTTGACCAATATGGTCAAAACCATCCGGATTAATTTTCCTTTGGTCACTGGGATAATTTACAACACCAGTAGGTGTAGCACCTCTTACAAACATTGTTAAAGATCCTCCACCATCCATGTTTATGGCATTATTTGCTTTGAAATGATCATAGAGTAAATCTGTTAATTCCTCCGCATTAATTCCTTGCGCTAATGGAGACCGGCCATCTACAGATATAAGTATTAGTCTTCGATTTGGCGTTGTAGCAAAAGCCATTCTAGGGCCATACCCAGCCTGGTGTCGTTCTGGATGTTCTCCTGGAAGATGAGATTTATCCCCCTCCTTTTGTTTAACAAAATATTTTCCTACAGGTACCCCATCTGAAATTAATAATGGAGCCCCACTGATCATATTTTCTGACAATAAATTACGATATAAATCTTGATTACCTTGAATAATTGAAAAATTATTTTCTCCATTTTGAACAAAGGCAGCCTGATGTTTCCAAAAACGAATGTGATTATTTGGAATAGTTACCTCCTGATTAATTTCCCCCCTACTTTTATGAAATGTAACATATCCTCCATCCTCTAACCATTCAAAATAACCACTATTAACCGCCGCAATAGCCAGAGTAGAATCTGCAACATAACTTAGCGTTCTCCTTTGGTTATTAAACCAAGAAAAATCATACGAAATAGGGGCTACATCAAGATTTATAACTAAAGCATTTATACTTTCCATTCGATTCAGAACGGTATCTTTTCCCAACCAACTCATCCAAAATACTCCTTTTGCTAGTCTGTCAACTTTCCCAGGGTTGTCTGGAAATCGAGTATTCACACTTTTCAAAATTTTATAGGGAGAGGTACAAGAAGAAAGAATAAATAAAAAAAGTGCGAAGAAGTAATTAAAAAAATTCATTTTTTTTCCTTTAAACTTAGTGCCGAAAAAAAGATGAACATTTAAGGAAATCATATTGAATTCCTTAAATGTCATCCGTTCTTTCAAATAGAATTAATAGCCTTGATTCTGAGAAAAACCATTAGGGTTATTATAAATCTGAACTTGAGAATTTGGAATTGGAAAAAGTAATTGAAAATCTTGAATTGTAATTCCAACTGATTTCAATGCTTCTTTTGCTTTTCCTGTTCTTACTAAATCATACCAGCGATGAAGCTCCAAAGGTAATTCTATACGACGCTCCAATAAAACTGCATCTCTGAAAGTAGCCTGATTATTTAAAACAGTATTGGAATAAGGAGTTGCCCCAGCTCTTGCTCTTACTAAGTTTAAGTAGGTAAAAGCCTGTCCGGCAGATTGATATCCTAATTCATTAAGTGCCTCAGAATACATTAATAATACATCTGCATAACGTAGTACAGGAAAATCATTTCCGACAACATTATTTGTTGGTTCTTCAAAAAATTTAATTGCCGTTTGATTTTGAGTTCCAATTGGTTTTCTTAAATCGAGCATTGCTTTTCTTGTATCTGTAGCAGAATATAAATTCCGTAAGTTAGGATCAATAAAATCACCTATTTGAGAAGAATAATATAAACCATGGCTTTCAGAATTATTCACCAAAGAAAATCTAACTGCAAAAAGAATTTCCTTGTTATATTCTTTTTTTGGATCAAAAACATCAGTAATAGTTGGCATTAAAGCAAAATCTCCTGCATCTATAACTTCTTTCAAAACTGTGGCAGCATCATTATATTTTTTCTGCGTTAAATATACTTTACCAAGTAAGCCTTTAGCAGCGCCTGAAGTTACTCTCCCCAGTTCAGCTGCTGAATAAGATTTTGGTAAATTTGTTGCTGCTGCTTTAAGATCATTTTCTATAGCTGCGTAAATTTCACTGGCACTATTCCTTACATTTAAACGAGATTCATCCGTTGTCTGTACCTTCAACAAAAGTGGCACAGGCCCCCAAAGTTGTACCAAATGGAAATAGGATAATGCTCGAATAAATTGAAGTTCTCCTTGATATTGTTTACTTAATGTTGCATTCATATTAATTTTAGAAATATTATCTAAAACAATATTGGAACGATAGATAGTTAGATAAAGTCTACGCCAAACACTTTCAAAAATAGTATTATCTGAACCTGCTAAAAAGCGATCTACATTATATCTTAATCCGGAATTTGCAGAAGGATCATTATCAAAAGTATTATCAGCTCTATACTCGGTCAAATCCATAAAGTCCCGTCCACCATATAATGAACCATTCTGAAGGGATGCATACGCAGCATTTACCCCATTGAGAATGTCACTAGGATTTTTATAAAAATCATTCACATTTGCCTGCGATATTGGAGAAAGGTCTAAAAATCTATCCTCACAACTACTGAGAAAAAATATTATAATTAAAGAAGAAAGTATTTTTTTCATCGTTTTTTATTTAAAATCAAAAAAATTAGTTGAT
>Ga0209088_10000063_pt1 | contig 80609 bp, 57 predicted proteins | sample S_140625_EF_Meta_FD_187324 | JGI IMG/M metagenome (GOLD analysis project Ga0209088, IMG submission 187324) | Freshwater microbial communities from Lake Simoncouche, Canada to study carbon cycling - S_140625_EF_MetaG (SPAdes) (version 2) | ecosystem: Environmental > Aquatic > Freshwater > Lake ... | reverse complement strand
GTAGTAATGTGACAAATCTTGCCTCCGAAGAAATGGAAATGTGTATAACCTCCACCCGAACCATTTCTACCAGTGATAATGATATTATTGTAGGGGGAGAAATGGGAGGTGATGTTTATGTAGGAGGAGCTATGAATTTCCTTTATGGGATTACCGATGAACTTTTATATGATACTGCTAATTGTTCTTTTTACCTGGATAAAGGAATGTTTATGTTTCCTGATGGTTTTGCAACTACTTTCTTATATACAGAGTATCATATTAAAAATAATATTATTCCATCTCTGACGCTACTGGGAGATACTACCAGTGTAAAAACATGGGAAAATATCATTGCCGATAATGATAAACAGAAAAAAGAGGCTGTATTTGCTAAAAACCTTTCTTTTGATGCAGGGGTAGTCTATGAGGAATCTGAGACGACAGAAAATAGTAAATCTAAAACGACCTCATGGATTCAAAACTTTAGTGACGGCTATTCACAGGCTTTTGGTTTAACCGTGAATGGTATTGGCGCTACTTCTGGACTGGCCATTAGCTGGACAAAGGAACAAAGTAAAGACACAACAAAAACAACTGTAGATTCTCGTACGGTGGGTTATGTCCTGGCTGACGATGACATAGGTGATAATTTCACCGTTAATATAAAAAAGGATAAAACGTATGGTACGCCGGTATTTGAAACAGTGAGTGGACAAACTCAATGTCCGTACGAACCAAATACCCAGCCTAGAGAAGGTGTTGATCTTGCTGCTGACAAACAGGTTGCCATTAATGTTCCAATGAACGAACCAGCTATTTTCAAGTTGAAACTTGGAAATAAAAGTCAATCTGAAGAGTCAAAGTCTTATTCTTTAGCAAGTTCACAGGAAAGCAATCCTCTCGGAGCAGTCATTTTGTTTAATGGTCAGGAAGCCCTGAATGTTGGCGTTCCGTTTGGACAAAGTGTTGAAGTAATTATGACCGTGTACCGTGGACCGGAGGCATTTACTTATGAAAATTTATCCGTAAGTCTATTTTCAGATTGTGAATCTGATCGAGCAGGTACTTTGAGTATTGATGTTGATCCAGAATTTAACGAGGATATGGAGTTTGATGTTTATTTCCTTGAGCCATGCAGTCCTATAGATATTGGTTTTCCTTTGCAAAATTGGGTTTTAACACCCAATTCTGGAGATACGATGCTAATTACTTTAAATGAGTTTAACCGGAATGATGTTGATCTTGAATTGATTAGAGTACAATATCGCCGTAAACAAGGGGATGGAGCCTGGATTAACATTGCAGAGGTTCTTAAAGCAGCTTTAGATAATGATGTCTTTAAGATTGTTAAATGGGGTACCGCTGGGTTTAAAGATGGGGAATATGAAATCAGGGCCCTTACCCAGTGTATTGGGGGATTAAACGCAGGAATTTCTACCGTTATATTAGGCAGGTTTGAACGACAGGCTCCAGAAATCTTCGGCACTCCGGAGCCTATTGACGGCGTTTTTTCCATAGGGGACGAAATTAGCATCACTTTTAACGAACAGATAAAGTGTGAAGGGTTAATTAAAGCAGATGTTTTTAATAATAATAATGTTGGACTTTATGATGTATCAACTGGCACACTCGTAGATGCAATCATAACTTGTAGTAAGGACAAGATTATAATTATTCCCAATGTTCCAAATAAATTCATCGAAAATAAAACGCTGCAGGTACGGGTAAATAATATTCCCGATTTGGCAGGTAATAAATTTCTGGAAAAAAAATGGGACTTTTTTGTAGATCGTAATCCGATAAGCTGGAGTGAAGATCAGGTTAATGTAGTTAAACTGGAGGAAGAAACCATTACGGTTACCAGAAAATTGGTTAATAGTGGAGGACAAGTACAGAATTATGAATTAAAAGATTTGCCTAAATGGGTGAAGGTTTTACCTTTAGTTGGTACGCTACAACCTGGTGCTTTTCAAATAATTACGTTTGAATTTGATAATTCAACTTCTCTGGGACAATATAGAGATACTATTTTTGTTGAAAGCGCGCAAGGTTCGGAACCATTATATCTTGATTTTAGAGTGGTATGTCCCGATCCAGTCTGGAATTTGAAGAGGGAAGGATTTAGTTTCTCCATGAATATGACGCTGGAGCTTAATATTGATGGTACGGTCTCTAAAGACAACAGAGATATTGTAGGTGCATTTATTGGCAGGGAGTTACGAGGCCTTGGCCGTGTTCAATACAACCAGGAACTTAAAAAACACCTGGTTTTTATGACTGTTTATAGTAATGTTGCTTCAGGAGATACCGTTAAATTCCAGGTTTGGGACGCGTCAGCCTGCAAATTATATGGTAAAACAATTGAATCATTTAAATTTGAGCCAGATGGACTTATTGGGTCACCCTTTCAGTCACAGGTTTTGCGTACCAATAATTTATTACTTGTTAAAATTCCAATCCAGGTTGGATGGAACTGGATATCCTATAATGTTGGTTTACCAGATCCTACCGTCGAAAAAGCACTTGAATCGCTATCAAATCCTAAAGGAGCCACTATAAAGAGTCAAACTGCCTTCAGTTCATATTCCACTTCTCTGTTATCTTGGGTAGGTAGTCTTAAAAATCTCTCCCATTTGTCCATGTACCAATATCAGTCTGCTTCCACAGATTCTCTCCTTTTATTGGGTTCACCCCTGGATCCAACGATGCCTATTCCAGTGGTTAGTGGTTGGAACTGGATTGGTTTTCTGCCGCAAAGAGGTATGCCAGTTACAACAGCATTGTCTTCCTTAAAGCCTCAAAATGGAGATTTGATTAAGGGGCAGTTTACTTTTGCCCAATATGTTACAGGTTTGGGTTGGTTGGGGAATCTAAACTATATGAGTTCACCTAATGGTTATCTGCTTAAGTTAAGTAGTCCTGGTACGCTGATTTATCCAAAAATAACTGGAAATAATTTGCAAACCGATAAGGTTGAAAAAGGTAAATTACCATCCACTATTTCAAAACCAGGTCACTTTAACTACTGGAAAGTTAAACCTGTTGGATTTGAACAAAGTATGAATATCATTGCCTTAGTGGAACGCAATGGACAAGGGAATATCCTTGATGATGGAGATGAAGTGGGCGCTTTTTTCAAAGATGAACTTCGAGGTGTTAGTGAGGTCATTTATGTAAAGGCGCTTGACGCTTACCTTATCTTTTTAACCGTATTTGCAAATTTTGAAGGGGAAACAATCAGATTTAAATTTTTCGATTCTTCTGAATCAAAAGTATTTGATTTAAACGAGTCTATACTTTTTAAAACCAATACGATAAAAGGCCTTGTTGAAAAACCTCAGTTATTCACCATCTCATCACCCACTGCTGTGTCAAATCTGGCTTTGGAAAATCAAAATCTTGAGGTTTACCCAAATCCCGCTAGTGAAATAGCTTTTATTCAATTAAATTTAACCGAAAATGAGGCGCTTTCTGTTCAGGTGACCGATGCCTTTGGGCGTGAACTTTGGAAATCAGATGTTGAAGGAAATATAGGAGTTAATAAATTTGAATGGAAAATAAGTTCTGACCTTCCTTCGGGTTGGTATTTTGTGACGGTAAAGGGAAAGAATGGCTTGAGGATTTCAAAAATCGAGGTATTGCGTTAAAAATACAAGAGTGCCTGCCGATGGTCAGGCACTCTTAAAGTTAAACTATAATTAATTTCTGAAATGAGAATAAGTATCATTTTTTTAATGCAAATATGGCTAATTACAGGTTTTGGACAAAATTTCTTGTTTCAGAATCAAAGTTTTTTCAGGCCATATCTTACAAATCCAGCTTTAGCTGGTGTAAAGGGAAAAGGAAATGTAAGTGTTTTTTATAAAAAACAATTAGCAGATTTTGAAAATGGACCCAATTCGCAAGCTATATCTGTTGATTATCCTTTTTTAAAAAATACTACAGGTATTGGATTTAATATGTTTAAAGATCAAAATGGACCAAGTTCTTATTTAGGTTTTGAATCTACATTTGCCTATCATATCCTTACTACAAAAAAAGATGCGAAGAAACCGTCTGGATTTTCTTTTGGTCTTTCCGCAAATATGAACCAGTTTAGTATTGACATGCAATATTTAATGGGTGAAGGTTCTGACGATGATATTTTTAAGGATGATTCCAGATTTAATGATATTAGTCCAAATGTAAATGTGGGATTTAATTATTTCTCAGAAGGTTTTAACTTAGGTATTTCAGCTTATAATGTGATGTCTTTGAATAATACTGTTTTTAGAGAAGAAAATGATTTACAGAATGCATTTACCGTGTTTATTTCTACTGGAATAGAATGGATTGTAAAAGAACAGTGGGTAATACATCCAAACATGTTGATTAGAACGCAGAAGAATGCGGATTTTCAAGTGGATATAATGAGCGAATTTGGCTTTAATTCTCCAAAAGGGTTCAGTTTTAGCCTAACGCCTTTATTTCGAAGTTTTAGCTATCGAACCATTTCAGGAAATCAATCCATTGGTTTAAATACTTTGTTTTCTAATTATCCTTTTTCTTTTGGGTATCAATTCGATCTTCCAATTTCAGGAGGTTACGGATACGCTGGAGATCATATTTTTTTTATAGCCTACCAGTTAAGGTCAAAACCTAAATCTGGCAATAAAAAATCCTGATTTTTTAGGATGAAACTTTAATTTTTTGATTTAATGCATCTCTTTTACCTTCCTAGTACAAAAACTGGGAATTATTATATTTCCTAAACTCGGTAAAGTATATTTAAATGATATCTTCAAAGTAGAATATAATGTCTTATTTATTAGTATATTATAAAAAATCAATCTAATTATATTAGAAATATTAGGTTCTTTTAAAAATATTAAATTTTAATCTTATTTTTTATGTAAATTCGGCACATGTAATCATTAAAATTAATTAATTAATTAATTAATTCAAAAACAAAGTATTATGTACGCCTGGGTTTACAACATATTGTGTGGTTTATTATTATTTAATGGTATTTCTCTAATTTCAAGGAAAGTAGCGGTAAATTTTAAATTTCTAGGTGTATTTTATATCCTTTTTGCGTATCAAATGTTTATTACCCATTTTAGGCTTGCAGGCACTTTGTATCTTTTGCCTCATTTTTTTAAAACTGGTTCACTAGTAGGCTACTTATATGGACCCATTTTCTATTTTTTTTTAAAATCTACCATTCAGGCAGACTTTAAATTAAGAATCAAGAACTTTATTCATTTCATTCCCTTTTTATTGCATTTGATTGAAATGCTTCCATTTTTCATGCTTTCAGCGGAGGAAAAAAGGATACTTTATTTAAAAAATCCACAAACTTATTTCATGGATGTGGACTGGGGATACTTTTCACAAAGGATTCACACGATATTCAAATGTACCTTTATCATTGCTTATACTATTTTTGGATATTTTAAGATTTCACCTTTCCTCAAAATTATGATAAACAGTGAAGTGCCCCAGAATAGGATTTTTGGCTCATTTTTGAAATGGTCAACCAGATTATTGCTTATTTCTGCTATATTAATATTGATTACCTATTCCCTTTATTGGCTTTTTCCTTTGAATTTCCAATTATTAGGTCATTATACTTTTTTTGTAAGTGCTGTTTTTGGTGCTTTATTTTTAATGCTTTTTCCTGAGATAACTGGTTTGAGTGTCCTTTCTTTTGCTAAAGTACCAAGCTTAAAAGTGCCTGAAATTAATTTTGGTCAACTTAATAAATTAGATCTTCTCTCTGTCAAAATCTATGAATCGTTCACGAAAGTAATGGAAGATAATTTCACCAACCCCGATCTCGATGTTGGAAAAATGGCTCAATTACTTTTCATGAGTGAGCGAACTTTTTATCGTAAAATTAAAGAAATAATGCGTATTTCTCCAAATGAAATACTCCTTGATTTTAGACTAAAAAAGGCTTATGAGGCAATTCTTAATGACCCAAATGAAATATTAGTAAATATAATTAGACAGACAGGATTTATGACCTATAGCTATTTTTGCAGTTGTTTCAAGAAAAAATACGGCATTTTACCCGGTGATTTCCAAAGAGAATGTAGAATGAAAATTTCTGATCTTGAAATTTAAGAACCAATTCTGCCATTTCTAAATGACAATTCTGCCAATTCCATTATTAGGGTGTTTTTAACCTTTTCTTTATTAGATATTTATGATTTAAATGTCAATGCGTTTTTAAATAATTTTTTAATCTTTTGGGTTCCACAAAATATTTCTTTTATCCTCTGAAGGTTTTCACTCCTTCAATCAAATTCAATTGATGGATATGCTGAAAATGAACCAGTATGATCATAATTAATAATTTTTTCTAAATAGGAAAATATGTATTTTGTTAGGTACAATTTCAGGATTTTTTTTCTCTTTATTGGATTTTTTCTTTTTTCTGAGTCAATTAAGGCACAAAAACCAGGATGGCTGCCACCAAACGCCGCCTTATATAGTTTTAACACGAGTGTTACTGCAGTAATAAAATTTGATGGAGGTCTAACAACAACCTTAGGGGATACTATTGCATTCTATGTTGGTGATCAAATCAGAGGTATTTCTATTCCCATAAAAATTGGAAATGACATAAGACATTATGCAACCATTTATTCCTCTCTCACCTCAGAATACATTAAATTAAAAGTCTATCATGCGGTTTCAAATAAAGTTTATGATGTAAAAGATAGTCTGACGTTTATTGCACAATCTCCCATTGGTAATTATGAAAAGCCTTATGAGGTAGTCCTTTTCAGCAGTGGGGATGCTCCTGTTACCATCGATACCATTGAGGATAAATTCACTTTACAAAATATTCCATTTGATACCATAGACCTTCCACTTTTTCTAAATCAACCCGATGCTGATCTTGTTACCTGGTCTGTTTCTCCTCATCCAGATTTTGTAACTAATATTTTGGAAGGTAAGCTTCTGATAACCCCAAGAAGTGGATTTATCGGTTCAGGAGTGATTGAAATTAAAGCTACAGAGCAAACAATAAATGCTAATTATGCCATTCAAACTATTAAGTTAAATGTCCTTAAACCTCCAGTTCCTCCTGGCTGGGATAGTATTCCCGGACAGGCTATCCTAAAAGGGAATTCTTTTAAATCATTTTTACTCACTGATTATGAAAATAAATATCAGGGGGATTGCCTTGTTTTTGATTATCTCCCCATATTACCTGAAATAGGTTTACCTGACCCAGTTCCTCAATGGGTTGTGCAAAAAAACTATTTAAATAGTATGACTTTTATTGCCAGACCAATCTTTACGCCGATATTACCTTTTAATCACCCGGATGATTTATTGGGGGCTTATATAGACGGTGAATTGCGTGGTGTGGCTGAACCTCAGGTAATCAATGGACATATTTTATACTTTCTCGGTGTTGGTAGCCAACAATCCGTTGGTGTCATCACATTTCATTTTTATAGTGGTGCGCTAAAGAGAAAATTTATAGCTCCTGTAAAAATTCCATATATTACTTCTGCAGTTCGTGGGAGTGTTGAAATTCCTTATGAAATTAATCTCTCACCTATTCAGCCCTTCATAGATAGTAATAACCTGGTTCAACTTCAAATTATAGATTCAGCTTGGGTAGGTAAAATTGATTTTCGATTTCATGCTAAAGATTGTAGTTATTCAAATCTGAGTTCTGCATCAAAATCAATATTGGAATCATTTACTTATGTCCCATTCTGGATTACCTCAAATAATACTGATTTATTCACCTATTATAAGGATTTTGATGGAGATGGATTTGGGGATTCCACTTTTAGCCAAACCACAGCTAACGCAAATCCACCAATTAATTATTCAAGGAATAAGCTGGATTGTGATGATAACGATGATGCCATAAATCCATATCCTTCTGTAGCTTTTATTCAGGATAAATCTTTTTGCATTGGAATGTTAACGGATACCATCGTCTTTAAAAGAGGCTCAAATGGGATTAATTCACCGTCCAGTAAAACGATCTTCAAATGGACCAATAATAACCCTGCTATTGGCCTAGGAGCATCTGGAAGCGGGAATATTCTGCCGTTTTTAACGATGAATAATAAAAACAGGAACGATACATCTAAAATTATCGTTACATCAGAAATTAACGGTTGTCTTGGAACCAAAGATACCTTCTTACTGATTGTCAGAGCAGAGGCACTTAGTACTTATTACAAGGATGAAGACGGGGATGGTTATGGAAATCCTGCTGTTAGCATTACGATATGTGATTTGAATGCCCCTGCTAAATATGTTTCAAATAAACTGGACTGTGATGATAATGATAATACGATAAAACCATATCCGACCCTTACTGCTGTTCAAGATAAAAGCTTTTGTTTCGGCATGTTGACAGACTCCATTGTTTTTACCAGAAGTGTAAATGGGATCGTGGTTAATTCAAGTAAAATAAGCTATAAATGGATAAACAATAATCCGGGCATCGGTTTGGCTGCATCAGGAAGTGGGAATATTGCATCATTTTTAACTAAAAATACCAAAAGCAGAAATGATACGGCTCAAATCATCGTTACCCCGGAAATTAATGGATGTTTGGGTATTAAAGATACCTTCCTTCTAATTATCAAAGCAGATACATTACCTCGGATCAGTAGTCTAAATTGTTCATCCTATACGATTTCATCCTTAGTTCTTCCCAATGCCAATGACCCCTATCAGAATACTTTGCGTCTTCCTTATGCTTTCGGTAATGGCATTCGCTATGACTCAATGATTATAAAATCTGAAGGTGTTTTAGGTCTCACTATGAAACTTAAGCCTGGAACTCTTTCAAAAGGAGATGGATTTTTAGAATTTGAAATAAGCGGAATTCCACTTAAAGAAGGAGTGGCAAAATTCTCTATTTATTTTGGAAGGACAGAATGCAATTTAATACCACCTTGCGAAATAAACTTTAATGTTGGAATTGAAATACCTAAGTTAAATTCAATACTTTGTTCCCAGCTATTATATATTCCTAATAAGATTTATGCCAAGGTACCTTATCATGGTAAAATGGAATTACCCTATTTGGGAGGAAACGAAAAGATAGCCCCTTCCCAGTTTTTTCAAAGTGAGGGAATAAGAGGTTTGACAGCAAAATTTAATACTGATACCCTCAGACGAAATGGAGGTACTTTGAGATTCAATCTGGATGGTATGCCTGTACAATTAGGAAACTTAAGCATGACCGTTGAAATAGGTAGTAAATCTTGTGAATTAAATCTTTTGATTGAAGAATTTCCAGTTGTTCTACCAAAGTTCTTTTCACCAAATGGAGATGGGAAAAATGAAATTTGGGAAATACCCTATTTTAACATTCTTTATCCACAAGGAACAGTTATTATTTTAGATCGGTTTGGAAGAAAACTTTTGGAATATAAGGGTAATTTTGAGGGTTGGGATGGAAATATTGGCGGTTTTATTGCCAGTACAGGGGTTTATTGGTATATTGTTCAACTTGAAAAAGAATCCATTCCATTAAAAGGAAATTTTACACTAATGCGTTAAAGGAAAATAAAGTGGTCTGATCATTTTCCTGTTCCCTGAACCAAAACTACCACAGTGTAAAACATAATCTTGAAATCAAGCGCAATAGATCTGTTTTCCAGATAAAGGATATCATATTTTAGTCGCTGAATCATTTGATCCACATTAGATGCATATCCGTATTTTACTTGTCCCCAAGAGGTAATTCCTGGCCTAACTTTAAGAAGATGACGATAATGGGGTGCCTTTTCCATTATTTTATCAATATAATATTGTCTCTCAGGTCTTGGGCCTACTAAACTCATTTCTCCAATGAGCACGTTCCAGAATTGAGGTAATTCATCAAGTCTCCACTTTCTCATGATGGCACCAAAAGGAGTACAACGAAGATCATCATCCTTAGATAATTGAGGACCACTATTTTCAGCATTTTCATACATAGATCTGAACTTCAATATGGTAAAAGGTACCCCTAGGTAACCTATTCTCTCTTGCCTGTAAAATATAGGCCCAATAGACGATAGTTTTACTTTTATTGCAAGATAAATAAATAGTGGAGACAAGATAAAGAGGCAAATTGCCGATACCGTTATATCTAATATTCGCTTAAACATTATTTGCCAGGCAGGCATGATTTCCTGATTTATTTCAATGAGTGCCGTGCCAAATACCTGATTCATTTTTACCGTACCAAGCATAATATCATACATGTCTGGAATTATCTTGACATGTGGAAGAGGCCTTAAATCAAATAAGGCGGTAATTAATTGCTTAAGTAAATTGTGCTCTTGCGTTTGAATGGCAATAATTACTTCCTCAATTTGATATTCCTTTATAATACTTTCTAAATCTTTAATATTTCCCAAATATTTTAATTCCGTTTCAAGTGGAGATATCTTTTCTTTATTACTTCTTATGAATCCTAAAAAATGGTACCCATAAGAACGCTTTTGAGCTATGATTTCTTTATATAATATTAATGCTTCTGTATTTCCACCTATTATAATAGTATTAAATTTAACCAGTCCCATTCGAATTCTGCGTGATGCGGCAGTTAATAAAATCATTCTCGTAGTAACTGTCAATATAAAATGAAAGCAAAAAAGGGCAATAAAGGATTGATAATAAGTGGTATAGTTGGATACAAAGTCGTCGAGAATAAGGGTAAAAAAAAGAATTAGGACACCAAAAAAAGACAGAAAAAAGGTCCTCGATAAGGTTTTAAATCTTGAATTTCGATGAATATCCCCATAATGGTCGAATAGGGAATAAACAAGAAACCAGCCAATGGGGATAATTAACAAACCATACCAAAAATTGATGTCTTGAAAAATAACTGACAGGTCCTGATCTTTTTCAATGATTTTTTTTCGATAAATAAAAAATAATCCCCAGGCAAACATGGCACAGAAATAATCAGCCCATTTATAAAATAAGGTATGATTATTCGAATTTTTTCCCATGTTTGAAATCATTAAAAGGATATTAATTTGACATTGTCCAAAAGAATAGTTGCATTTTCCTTCCCTTCCGGTAAGTTCGCGTTTAATATAATTCGATAAAAAAGAGATTTTCTTGCTGCCAGCATGTTTCCTAAATTAAAATATATTTTATTCCAAACCGAAGATTCTTTAAATCCTGCAACAGGAACAATAATCCCTATTTCTTCTATATTTTCTGTATCATAAAACTGAATACCTACTATACAAGGTATTTCAGCTTTATAATCAAGCTCAAGAAAAACGGGTTGACCTGGATTGAAATTATTTTTAAATTTTGCATTTGAACCTACTGTTACCGTCGGCGCTAATTTAGATAACAGTATTCTTCCAGCATTTTTCCCCTCAAATACCTCCGATCCCGTAAAAGATAAGACCCTGTTTTCAGGTAATCCGCTGACCAGAAAGGAGAAAAAAGAAGAATTATTTTCAAAATTCTCTATAAAATGAAATTTAGCTGTTGGTAAATAAGTAGTCTCCGGAGTTAATGCTAATGTCTGTAAAGCATTTAAATTAACTTTTACTTTGACAGGATTAAAGAATGGATAATTCTCAGGGGTAGATCCTATTCCATTTTCCTTAATGCCAGCCTGTAGGGTAATATTTTGTTCCCCATATAACAACAATGGAATTTTAGCAGGTAAGGGAAACATACCTAAAAATTCGGTATCGTTAAAGACCCAGACATCCGTTATTTTTTGAGAAGAACTCCCCTGATTAATAGATGTTCTTACCTTGATAGATTCAATGTTAAGATAACTCGGTATGGGTTCATCCTGATTTAAAAATGAACAGGAAGAAATAAATAACAAGATAAAATAACCAAAATATAATGGTAGATTTCTTTGATATATCATCATTGTAAAAAAATTACAAAGTTAGTTGCTAAAGTGGTAAATTTACGGAAATCAAAGCATCTGCCTAATGAAAAAATTTTATTTAATTATTTATCTTCTTGTTCAAGCAAGTGTTTTTTCTTTCTCACTGGATCTGGAACTTAATCAGTGGTATGATTTTACGGGCAAACTGAACGACAAAAGTATTAAACTTTCTTTCTTTACCCTTAAAGCTGGAAAACTTATTGGTAGTTATTGTTCCATAGCGAATGAACCCAAGGTGCTTTTATCTGGTAATGTGAAGGGAAATGAAATTTATTTGACGGCCTCTTTAAATGGAAAAATCACCGATGAATTAACAGGTAAAATATTCACCGATGACCAGGACAGATTAGAGGTAACCTGGCGAAAAATGCCCAATGGTGAAAAAAGTATTTTTAAATCCGTTTTGTTATCTGTTACCACTGGAACAGAGGGTAAAAGATATTCGCATATTTTAGGATCAGATGCAGCGGTGGAACAATTTGTGGCCAATGTAAAAAAAGCTATATCAAAGGGCGATAAAATATGGTTGGCTGATAACCTTTTCTATCCATCAAAGGTTAGGGTTTCTGAAAAATTAGTTCTAAACATAAAAAGCAAAAATCAGTTTTTATTGCAATTCGATAAAATTTTCACAGTTGATTTTAAATCGGCAATAAGTAAAACGTTCTCTTATAACCATTTTAATAATTATCAAGGTGTTATGATTGGTGATGGGGAAATATGGATAAATAATGCATTAAATGCCTCTGAAGCAAAACCTATGTTTCAAATTATTACCATAAATCCTTAAGTTAAAAATAACAGCAATTCCCTTTTCAGCATTTATTTTTTGTTCCTTTGTCTCATGAAAAAAGTTAAATATCTAATCGTTGGACAAGGGATTGCTGGCACCGTTTTAGCTCATTCATTGGAGGATGAAAACCTTGATTTTCATATTATTCACCAAAGACAACCTGGCGAATCTTCTTCCATTGCGGCAGGTATCATAAATCCTATCACTGGAAAATACTTTGTTAAATCCTGGCAAGTAGATTTATTACTTCCATTTGCGAAAAAAAAATATGAATTCTGGGAGGAAAAATTGCAATGTAAATTTTACTATCCACGTATTATTTTAAGGTCAATTCACGATGTAGCTGAACAAAACGATTGGCTTTCAAAAACGGCAGACCCTTCGGTTAAACATTATATTTCTGATTTTAAGGAGGTTACAACCTATGAATGGTTAAATAATGCGCCGTTAGGTTATGGGCAAACTATTGGTGCCGGACAGGTGAAATGGCATGACTTCTTAGTAAAATCAGCTGATTACTGGATAGAAAAAGGGCATTATACCAATGCAATGTTTGATTATAATGAGGTGAAAATTACAAGTGATGGTATAGTATATGGGGACTTTTTAGCTGATCAGATCATCTTTTGTGAGGGTTATTTTATGAAAAAAAATCCTTGGTTTAATTATCTGCCATTAGATGGTGCGAAGGGAGAAGCTTCGCTTGTGAAAATAGAAAAAGTAAAGCTTGATGTTATTTTAAAACATAAATTTTTTCTTGCCCCCTTTTCAGAGGATGTTTTTTGGGCTGGCGCAACGAATAAATGGGAATTTTCAAATATTTTTCCAGAAGAAGATGACGTTGCTTTTTTACAAAATGAGGTATCAAAAATGCTTCAAATTCCTCATGAATTTATTCAACAATTGGCTGGTATTAGACCAACAGTAAGAGATAGAAGACCTTTAATTGGTAGACATCCTGTTTATCCAAGGTTATTGTTGTTTAATGGATTAGGTACAAAAGGAACCTCACTGGCACCTTATTGGGCCAATCATTTTGTTGAATTCATCAAGCTAAATGCTCAATTAAGTAAAGAAGTAAATATTTCCAGATTTAAGCTTAAATAAGTAAGCCTGTTTGTCCGTTATTATCATAGTATTCAGGTCATAAAATATCTACCAATGAAATTATTCCATCTTAAAGAATTACTATTCTTTCTTTTTATTCCTTTTTTTGGATTGGCTATTTCCACTACTGAATCCATGGACGAGTATAATATCCTAAAAATAAAGGCAATGAATTATAAAGAATTGTGGAAAAAGGTGGATTCTTTAAATCAGAATGGATTGTACAGAGAGGCCTACACTAAAGTTGAATTAATTTATAGGCAAGCAAAGGAAGATAAAGAAACGGAACAATTAATTAAAGCACTTTTTTATGTTGTAAAATATTTAAATGAATTAGAAATAGAAGGAAAAATCCTCGGTATTAAACGCCTGGAAATGGAGTTGAAAGTGGTTGGTTTTCCTGAAAATGCCCTGCTCCACAGCATTTTGGCTGAACTTTATGCTGAATATTTAAATGAAAATGCCTGGTCTTTAATGGATCGAAAAGAGATTGAGGGTTCGCTTCCTGATGAATTGAATCTATGGTCAATCAGGAATTTTGAAGAGGCTATTTCAAATCATTATTTTAATAGTATTGCTTTTCCAGAGGCAAAAAATTTAGAATTAAAAAAACTGGATGGATTAATTCGGAATCCAGAAAAAGATGATTTTGTTTTTCATTCATTATTTGATTTACTTGTTTATCGGGCAACCACTTATTTTTCTAATCATTCAAGCAGGTTAATAAAGCCTGATGATTCCTTTATATTTAACGATCCACTGGCATTAGCTCCCCTTGATTCCTTTATTTCAGCTGATTTTATAACTTCTGATTCTTCCTCGTTTATAAAAAAGACGCTTTCCCTTTATCAGGATATATCAAATTTTCATAGATACGATAAGGATCCTGCCGTTTTAATTGATTTTGAAATGCAAAGAATGATATTTGCAAATCAGCACCTTACACTTGAGCATAAAAATGAATTATATCTAAACCAGCTTAACCATCTAATAAATAAATATCCTGATCATTTAAAAACGGCTGAAATATATTATTTACTAGCCAGTGAAATGTTTCAACAATCATTATTAGTTAAAGCAGTTTCATTATGTCGATTGGCTATTCAAAAATATAGTAAAAGTTATGGATCTTCTTTATGCCAGCAACTTTTAAATAGGATAGAAGGTAAGAATTTAGCTCTTACTTTAGAAGATTATAACTTGCCTGACAGGACTATATTATTAAAAATATCTTTTAAAAATGTTAAATCATTTAAAGGCGGTGTGGTACCCATTTCATATAGTGAATTCTTGCAAAGCAGACTATTAGATAATGAAAAGGACATTAAAAAGTTTTTGAAGGATAAAAAAACGATAAAAAATATTGAAGTTTCATTGCCGGATAGTCTTGATTATTTGCAGCATGAGACTGAAATAGCTATAGATGGCTTGAAACAAGGGACTTATATCTTTTTATTTGAAGGGGAAAACATGCTTCCATCCTTCATCCCATTTCAAATATCAAAAATTGGTTATTTTATTAAAAATGAAGGGGCTGAAAAAATGGAGTTTCAATTTTTTAATAAGGAAACTAGTTTGCCGTTAGTTGGCACCAGTGTATTGCCAATGCCTGTAAGACCGGGTTATTTTTCCGCCAATGTCCCACAAATTTCTTTTAAAGATTCATGGAAATGGTGTGATGAAAATGGTTTTCTGTCTTATTCTTTAACAATGGGTAGCTTTGATTTCAAAATTGCAAATGGGGACGATACTATTTTAATTGAGGATCATTTTTTTATTAGTGAAAAATATAAAAATGAGGTAAGCCTTCAGCTTAAAACAAGTATTTTTTCAGACAGGAAGATTTATAGACCCGGGCAGATGGTTTATTGGAAAGCCATTTTAATGGAAAAAGAGGGCAATGAAAAGGCTAAAATTTCTTCAAACAAAGAGGTTTCTATTTCATTAAATGATCCAAATGGTATGTTATTGTCTCAAATGACTATGATATCAAATGGTTTGGGTTCTGTCAATGGTAGTTTTATTATTCCTTCGGATATTATAAAAGGAAATTATACCTTGGTTAGTTCCCATGGTGGGATTAGAGAGAATATACAAGTAGAGGAGTATAAGAGACCGCAATTTGAGATTAAATTTGAAAAATCACCAGTAGGTGTATTAGGAGATTCTTTGGAAATATTAGGAGTCACGCAATTTTTTAATGGTTTAGCTATTGAAAATGCAAAGGTAAAATGGGAAATTACCAGAAAATCAATGTCTGACATCTGGCGTCCTTCTAATAGATTTCAAGCGTCGGATGCAAGCAATTTTTTATCATCGGGAGAAACTATAACTGATGATAAGGGGTTGTTTCGATTGCCTTTCCTCGCTGCTCCCGACCTTTCCATTAATCCAGATAAACAGCCTGCCTTTCAATTTATCGTTAAAGTGTTTATTACTGCCCCTTCAGGGGAAATTCAGGAAAAAATGCTTTCTTTTAATATGGGTTATGCTAAGGCGAATCTCAATTTGGAAATACCTGAAAGTTGGGATAAACAACTTGGAAATCTTGATTGGTCCATGTTTTTATCAGATTGGAATGGGGATCAAATGAATGGTGAGGTAAATGTTTCAGTACTTAAATTGAAGTCTCCGAGACAAAATTTTGTAGATAGAAAATGGACTTTTCCTGACAGACCTCTTTTAAGTAAGGATGATTATATTCGTTTGTTTCCCTATTTACCTTATCAAGGGGAGGAAAATATTTCGAACCTGGATATTTTGAACACTATTTCAGAAGAAAATATTCAAATTAAAGGTGAAAAAAGAATGGAAATTCCTTTTGAAACTATGACTTTAGGATATTATTTAATTAAAATTATTGTTCCAGATGGGATTTATAATGGGAAAGATAAAATAATAAACAAATTTATTTATCTCTTTGATTCAAATGAAAAAAGAATTTCTACTCAGAAATGGGTTGATATTCATCTGAAAAAGGATAACCTAAAAACTAAGGATACGCTTGAATTCAAAATTGCCGCTGCAGAAGAAATAAAAAAAGTGCTTGTTTTATTTACCACTCGAAACAATAGTTATAAAGAATGGGTGAATATTGATGATAAATCGGAAATAAAAATTCCAATAAAGGAAAATGAAGAAGGACCTGGTAATCTGGAAGTTTTTGCCTATTTCCAAAACGAGCCAATATATATAAATAAAACGGTTAAAATTATTTATCCAGTAGAAAAATTAAATGTTACCTACCATAGATTTAAAGATCTGGTTACTCCGGGTGAATTAGTTCAATGGGAGGTAAATATTTCACCCGCTAATGGGGATATTAGGATGGTTGAAGCCTTGGCGACTCTGTTTGATGCTTCACTAGAAACATTTATACCTCATAAATGGAGTTTAAATTCTTTTCAGGTAAATAATTATTTGCCTTCTAATTGGATCATAACAAATCCTCATTTGCTTTCCATGATAGCTCAACCTGCAAAAAGAAGGGATAAATGGAAAGAATATTCGAAATATTATCCCGTTTTGAATGACTTTGACTTTATTAGAGATAACATTTATTTAAGAAGTTTAAATAAGAGGCAAATGGCAATGTCTCCTCCGTCTGTTCAGGCTTTCAAGGAATCTGCAAGTATGGTTTTTTTAAACAATGAATTAGATGAGTTAGGTTCTGATGAAGAAAATGCATTAAGCGCTAATATTGAAAATGAAACTGTTGTTAGAAGTGACTTATCAGAAACTGTTTTTTTTCAACCAACTCTTTTAGCAGATGAAAAGGGAGATTTAAAGATATCCTTCAAAATGAAAGATGCTTTAACCCGCTGGAAGTTCATGCTTTTTGCTCATCAATCAGATTTAAATTATGCGTTTTCTGAAAAATTTATCGTTTCCAGACTACCTGTCATGATTCAATCAAATGCTCCGAGATTTTTAAGAGAAGGAGATGAATTGAAATATGCCGTTATATTGACAAACACCACTGAGGAAAATGTATCAGGGAAACTTAGTTTTACCGCGTCTGACGGATTAAATGGCATAGATTTAACTAAAAAAATAAGTCTTAACGAGGCTTCTCTGGAAATAGTTGTGCCAGCAGGAAAGTCAATTCCTGTTTTGTTACCCCTTAAAATACCTTCTGATGGTAGTCTAAAAAGTTTAGAACTACTCCTGAAATTTGAATCCGCAAATTATACTGATGCAATGAAGGAATGGCTTCCTATATTACCTTCCCAAATATTGGTTACAGAGTCCAGGCCCTTTATTTTAAGAGAGAAACAAAAAATTAGTTTTAAATTATCAAATGACAATGCGCCGAAAGAAGGTGAAAATACCTTTGATCTTCAATTGACAAGTAATCCTGCCTGGATCGCACTTAAATCATTGCCTTATTTAATGGAGTATCCGTACGACTGCAATGAGCAATTGTTTAATAAATTATATGCCAATGTTTTAGGCACACATCTATTAACTCAATACCCAACTATTTCTAAGGTGTTAGATGAATGGAAAAAGACAGGTTCATTGGTCTCGGAATTAGAAAAAAATGAGTCTTTGAAATCCGCGCTTTTAAAGGAATCCCCATGGCTTACAGATGCCAGAAACGAGGGGGAACAAAGGCAATATATTGCCAGATTACTGGATCTCCCCAAAATGACCAAGGAAGTTAACCAATCAAGCAAAATATTATCAGAAAGGCAGTCACCAGATGGCAGCTGGGGGTGGTTTCCCGGAGGAAGAGGAAACTGGTATATCACACAATATATATTGAGTGGCTGGGGCAAGTTAAAAAAATTGGGTTTGTTAGATCAAAATAATAAGGCTGATTTATTGAAAAATGCCAGCCAGTATTGTGACGAACAAATGATACAATCATATAATGAAAGAATTAAAAATAAAGAAGAAGAATTTTTACCTGAAATTATAGTACATTATCTATACACTCAAAGCTTTTTTAATGAAAGAGTTTTGAGTAGTAAAGTTAAAGTAGCAATGGCCTATTTTAATGGCTTAGCCAAGAAAAACTGGCTCAAAATGAGTGTATTCCAACAAGGACAACTCGCCATTTTCTGGTATAGAAGCGGAGACCTGGCAATGGCAGAAATGGTGATTAACAGCTTAAATGACAGAGCTATCAAATCACAGGAACAAGGCATGTTTTGGAAGCTTAAAAATGGCCACCATTGGTATGAAAATCAGGTTGAAACTCAATCTTTGCTGGTGGAGGCTTTTTCAGAAACTGGATTTAAATCTGATTTTGTTGAAGAAATGAAATGGGCATTAATACAAAATAAAAGGACCACTCACTGGGAAACAACAAAATCGACTGCCGATGCCATATATGCTTTACTCGGTGGGGGAAGTGAAAAAATGGTTCAAAGGGAACAATATCCGGTAAGGGTAACTTTTTCCGATGATACTAAAGGGGGATTAAATGAATCTCTTTCAAAAGCTTTAAAAAATTCGGAGGCAGCCACAGGTTCCATTCATCAGCGTTGGAGTAAAACTGAAATAGCGGATAATAAAGGGGAGATAAAAATTGAAAATAATCAAGCTGCTATTATTTGGGGAGCAGCCACTTGGCAATTTTTTAAAGAAATTAATGAAATCAGGGAGTTTAATTCCCCATATTTATCGGTTTCACGGTCGTTATTTGTTAAAAAGACAAATAAATCGGGAGAAATTTTATCGCCAATGGGAACTGAGAACAAGCTTAATATTGGGAACAGATTAATTATTAGATTGACTATAAAGTCCGACAGGGATATGGAATATGTTCATTTGAATGACAAGCGTGCAGCAGGCATTGAACCTGAAAAGGTATTATCAGGTTATGTATTTAATGGCGGTCTTTACTATTATGAGAGTAGCAGTGATTTAGGAACTGATTTTTTTATTGATTATTTACCAAAAGGAACCTATACCATTGATTATCCCGTAAAAGTTAATGCTGAGGGAACTTTTTCTTTAGGTACGTCCACCATTCAGTGCATGTATGCCCCTGAATTTGGAAGTCATACAAAAGGTGAAAAAATTTATATAGTAAAATAATGGCAGAACGTCGAAATTTATGGGAAAATGAAAAGAGTAACTATATTTTTAAGGCCATAAAAAAAGCTGGGGAAGTATATATTCATGGATTTTCAAAAGATAATAAAATGAGTCAGGATTCAGAACAGAGTAAACATGCAGATACTATTATCCGCAATCATGTAATTTGGTCAATGGGAGCAGGTTTAATCCCTGTATTGATAGCCGATATTTTTGCTATTTCTGCCTTACAGCTAGATATGATTCGACAATTGTGCAAAGTATATCAGATTAATTTCGCGGAAACTCAAGGGAAGGCCATTGTAACATCTTTAACAAGTTCAACAGTGGCAAGAATTACGGCGGGTAGTGTCGTTAAAATGATTCCTGGTTTAGGGAGTATCATCGGAGGAATAACGGTCTCGGTTTTTGCAGGAGCTTCTACCTATGCCTTAGGGGAAGTTTTTAAGAAACATTTTTCTTCTGGAGGTACGATCCTGGATTTTGATCCTGAAAGATTGAGAAAATTATATAAGGAACAATTTGAAAAGGGAAAAAAAGTAGTAGAAGATATCAAAAAGCGGGAAGATACTACCTCCAATGTAAAACAAAATACCACGGGTAATAATGATGTTGTTAGCAGATTAAGGGAATTAGCTGAATTAAAAAATCAAGGTATTATTACGGAGGATGAATTTACTTCCATGAAGAAAAAAATATTGGAGGAATAAAAAATCAACCCAAGGGAAAGCGAGCACTTGGGCTAACATCCTGGTTAGAAAATTCACCTTTTTCATATTTATAATGGCCTACAATGCCAATCATGCCAGCATTATCCGTGCAAAACGCCAATTCAGGTATGTAATAATTCCAATGGAGAACGGATGCTCTCTCTATTAAATAGGATTGTAAACGGCTGTTTGCTGACACACCACCTGCAATGGCAATTTCTTTAATTCCTGTTAATTTCGAAGCCTCCTCCAGTTGATAAAATAAAGCTCTAACAATTGTTTCCTGAATAGAAGCACATAAATCAGGTAGATTTTCTTCAACAAAATGGCTGTTTTTTTCTTTTTCTTTTTTTAAAAAATATAATATAGCTGTTTTTATACCGCTAAAGCTATAATTTAAATCTGCCATTTTGGGTTGAGGAAATGGGAAAACTGGTTTTCCAGATTTTGATAATTTATCAATTAATGGACCTGCGGGGTAGGGTAATCCCATCATTTTCCCCGCTTTATCAAAAGCTTCACCTGCCGCATCATCTTTAGTTTGTCCTAATATCTTCATTTCTAAAAAATTATTTACCAGTACAATCTGGGTATGTCCGCCACTTGCGGTAAGGCATAAGAAAGGAAAATTGGGAAAGGGAGGTTTTGCAAAATGTGCTAATACATGTGCTGCCAAATGGTTAACCTCAATAAGTGGAATATTTTTCGCTAATGCAAAGGCTTTAGCAAAGGACACGCCCACAAGTAATGAGCCCAGTAGCCCTGGACCTTTTGTGAAGGCTACGGCATTAATTTGATCTTTACTGACGCCTGATGTTGAGATGGCTTCATCCACTACAGGAATAATTTTTTGCAGATGAGCGCGGGAGGCAACTTCAGGAACAACACCTCCATACTCAATATGAACCTGTTGAGTAGCAACAATATTGGAAAGTACTTCCCCATTTTTTATGATGGCTGCGGAAGTATCATCGCAAGAAGTTTCAATAGCTAAAATTATTGCCATAGTAATTTTATAAAAATTATTTGTAAATTTGAGCAAAGGTAACAACCTTAGCGAATGATAGAAACTGCACTAAAAATAATATTTATTCGATTTTTATCATTTTGGTGTGTAATTTTTATAAAAAATAGTATAATTGCAACAAAACTGACCGACAAATGAGATTAATAATTAACCTAGCCCTTGTAGCCATCGTAGCGGTGCTTGTTTATGCCCTTTATGACAGTATTCGGGAACCTATTGCTTTCAAAGATGTGAAAGAATCCAGAGAGCAAGTTGTGCAAGAAAAATTGACAAAGATTAGAATCGCCCAGGAGGCTTATCGAGACATTACAGGTGTTTTTGCTCCAACTTTCGATTCTTTAGCTCTTGTTCTAAACACAGCAAATTTCACCATTATTAACGTAAACGGTGATCCAGATGATCCAAATTTTACTGGTCAAGTAACTTATGAGACCATCTATCGTCCTGCAAAAGATTCAATGCTAAACAAATTAGAGATTTCTAGTTTTGAGTCTTTAGCTTTGGTACCCTTTGGAGATGGAGTAAAATTTGACATGGAAGCATTGGAAATTGAATATCAGGGAACTAAAGTTCCTGTTGTTCAGGTAGGTACTCCTTATGCCAGCTTCATGGGTGAATTCGCTTCTCTAAAGTATGCTAAATACGATCAAAAATATGATCCAAAAAATCCATTGAAATTCGGAAATCTGAATTCTCCAAATCTTGCTGGTAATTGGTAAGGTATGGTTGAATTTATGGATCCTTCCTTGGAGAAACTAAATACTGAAAATTTAAAACTGTCCATTCTGTTAGGAGTGGACAGTTTTAGTTTAAGTGTATTAAATATTAAAAATGTCGTTCTCGCTTACCACGAATATGATTGGAATTTATCAAGTAATCAATCTTCTGCTGAAATAGTAACCTTTGCAAATGAAATTATAAGGGATTCTTTGTATAAAAAACATTATGCAGCTTTTTCTTTTCAGATTATTCCAAGCTTGTTTTCCTTCGTACCGACCCGACTTTTTGATGAAAATAATCTTGAGTCCTATTTTGAACATCTTACTGGCATTGAAGATGAAATGGAAATTAAATATGCGGAGATAACCGCATTAGATTTAATTATTATTTATAGAGAAAATAATTTTCAGCATCATCTTTCCAAATTAATTTATCCAGGTAAGCCTTCCTTGCCCGTCTTTAATACTATTTTACCCTTTTTAAAGGAACAGGATATTCCTAACATGAATATTTTTTGTAGAATTTCAAAAAATAGTTTGCTCCTATTTATTTATAGAGATAAATATTTTCAATTTTCAAATCAATTTTATTGTCATCAAATCACAGATTTTCAGTACTATATATTGTTAGTTTGTAATCAATTTCAATTGAATCCAATCCTTGAAACCCTATATGTATGGGGTGAATGTGACGAAGAAAGTGAAATAGTGATCAGACTTAAATCATTATTTTCCAGAATTAAATTTTTAAATGCTCAATCTGTTATTTCACCTGACACCAAAACACGCATCGTGTCAGAGTCAAAAGTTTTAGAGCATTTACTTATTTACTCAAGATAGAATAATTCTTTTTATGCGTATTATTTCCGGAAAATTCAAGGGACGTCGATTTAATCCACCAGCTGACAAATGGCCAACAAGGCCTACTACAGATATTGCCAAGGAAGGACTTTTTAATATGTTGGGTAATTTAATAGATTTTGAAAATACCCGGTTTCTAGATCTTTTTGGTGGTACAGGAAGCCATAGTTATGAATTTATTTCAAGAGGTTGTACCTCCGTTACCTATGTGGATAAATTTCCTCCTTGTGTACAATTTGTAAAGGAGATGGCCAAACAACTAGACATTGAACCCTTTATAAATATATACAAGGATGATATTTTTAAGTTTATCCCTCGTAATAAAGAAAAATTCGATTATATCTTCGCAGGGCCTCCTTACGGACTAATCAATCTGGATAGTATTCCTGATTTAATATTTAAATATGAGATATTAGCGGAAGAGGGCATTTTTGTTTTAGAACATAATCCTAACCATCAGTTTAAAGATCACCCGTCTTTTTGGCAAATGAGGAATTATGGTGAAACCCAATTTAGTTTTTTTAGATGAATTAAGGGAAAATTTGGCTACTTTTGTGCTTGTTTAAAAATGATTTCCTTTAGAGTCTATGAAAAATGCCATCTCGCTGATTCAGCAACATTTAAAATTAGCCGTAAATGAACTTTATGGCCTGGATATTTCTGATGAGCTCTTACCTATAACTCCTACCAGAAAGGAATTTGAAGGGGATTTTACCGTCGTTACTTTTCCTTTAACCAAAATAGCTAAGAAAAAGCCTGATCAAATTGGGGATGAAATAGGACAAATTTTATGTCGTGATTTAAATGAAATTGCTTCTTTTAATGTTATTCAAGGGTTTTTAAATCTTTCATTAGCTCCCTCATTTTGGAATTCATTTTTGTTAAGTCTCCCTGCTAATACCAGATATGGAGAATTACCTGCTAATGGTGAAAAAGTGTTGGTTGAATTTTCATCACCAAATACCAATAAACCCTTACATCTTGGTCATGTTCGAAATATATTAATTGGCTGGTCTGTTTCCAGGATTTTAGCAGCGGCTGGTTTTGATGTATTCAGAGTCCAGATTATAAATGACAGAGGTATAGCTATTTGTAAAAGTATGCTGGCCAGAAAAATTTGGGGTGCTGATAAAACACCTGAAAATACTGGTTTAAAAGGTGATTTTTTTGTAGGAAATTATTACGTCCTTTTTGAACAGAAGTTTCAAGAAGAATTTGCTTCCTGGCAGCTGTCTACAGAGGGAAAGGAAACCTGTATCGCCAAGAAAAAAGAAGGTCAAACGGATGAAGCCTTTTTTAAGACTTTCAAGGATACTTATTTTAATAGTTATAGCATCTTAGGCAAACAGGCGGCTGAAATGTTAAGAGCATGGGAGGCAGGCGATGAACAGACGATGGCTCTTTGGTCTCAAATGAATGCATGGGTATATGCAGGTTTTGCAAATACCTATCAATTAATGGGCGTTCATTTTGATAAACTCTATTTTGAATCAGAAACATACCTCCTTGGTAAAGATATGGTTCAGGCAGGTTTGCAAAATAAAGTCTTTTATAAAGAAGATGATGGTTCTGTTTGGATCGATTTAACGGACGTTAAGCTCGATAAAAAGGTGGTCTTGCGAAAGGATGGAACCTCTGTTTATATTACTCAGGATTTGGGTACCGCTGCTTTGAGATATGATGATTTCAAAGCAAATAAAATGATTTATGTCGTTGCAGATGAACAAAATTACCACTTCCAGGTATTATTTGAAATTGCAAAAAAACTAAATGTACCTTATGCCGCAGGCCTTCATCACTTATCTTATGGGATGGTGGATTTGCCGACTGGCAAAATGAAATCTAGAGAGGGTACCGTAGTTGACGCCGACGATTTGATTTCAGAGGTGATTAGTGAGGCCAGAGAAAATTCAGAGGAGAGGGGAGTACTGGCCGATTTAAGCGAAGAGGAACGTACAGAAATTATTAGGAAAATAGGTCTTGCCGCTTTAAAATACTTCATTATTAAAGTGCAGCCTCAAAAAAGGATGACCTTTGATCCTAAAGAATCTGTTGATATGCAAGGTCAGACAGGTCCATATATTCAAAATGCCTTCGTAAGGATAAAATCGGTTTTAAGAAAAGCAGGCTCGTTTAAGGAAGAATTAGCTGGTAATTATTTGAATTTTGTGCTGGAAGAAAAAGAATTGATGCAGCAGCTTTATCAATATCCAACTATTATAAAGGAATCTGCAATACAATATGATCCTTCTGCCATAGCAAATTTTGCTTATGCATTGGCAAAAAATTATCATCGTTTTTATCATGAGCATTCTATTTTAAAGGCTGATGATGACTCCATGAGAATTTTTAGATTGTGTTTGAGTCAGGCAGTAGGAAATGTGCTTTTGCATAGTATGGATTTGTTGGGTATTGAAATGCCTGACAAAATGTGATTTTTATAAGTTAAGTGATTATTATGTCGCAAATGGAAGAAAAAGAAGAAAAATCGTCACATTTTATCGAACAGATAATTCAAGACGATTTGGCAGCTGGAAAACATGAAGGCAGGTTGCAAACTCGTTTTCCACCAGAGCCTAATGGATATCTGCATATTGGTCATGCTAAGGCAATCGTGGTGAATTTCGGGTTGGCAGAACAGTATGGCGGAAAATGTAATCTTCGTTTTGATGATACAAATCCAATTACAGAGGAAACACTATATGTAGATAAAATCAGGGAGGATGTTTCCTGGTTAGGTTTTAAGTGGGCAGGAGAATATTATGCTTCTGATTATTTTGAGCAACTTTATCAATTTGCCCATCAACTTATTGATAAAGGTTTGGCTTATGTCGATGATTCCTCCTCGGAAGAAATTGCAGAGATGAAGGGGAATCCAATAACTCCAGGTAAAAATAGTCCATTCAGAGAAAGGTCTCTTACTGAAAATAAGACCTTATTTACAGCAATGAAAAATGGAGAATTCAAAGATGGTGAAAAGGTTCTTCGGGTTAAAATTGACATGGCTTCACCAAATATGCACTTTAGAGATCCTATCATTTATAGGATAAAGCATGCTCATCATCATAGAACAGCTGATAAATGGTGTATCTATCCAATGTATGATTTTGCTCACGGTCAAAGTGATGCCATTGAAAAGGTTACTCATTCCTTATGTAGTTTAGAATTTAGACATCACAGGGACTTATATGATTGGTTAATAGATAAATTAAGCATTTTCCCATCGCGGCAGATTGAATTTGCAAGGATGAATGTTGCTTATATGATCACAAGTAAGCGAAAATTATTGCGCTTAGTTCAAGAGAATTTAGTTACAGGATGGGATGATCCAAGGATGCCAACGATAGCAGGAATGCGCCGTAGAGGTTATCCTGCACAAGGTATTGTGGCATTTTGTGATCGTGCTGGTGTTGCAAAACGTGAAAATTTAATTTCTATTGAATTACTTGAATTTTCTGTCAGAGAGGTCTTAAATAAATCGGCTTTAAGAGCCATGGCAGTATTGGAACCTATTAAAGTAACCATAAGCAATTACGCTGAAAATCAGGTAGAATGGTTATCAATGGAAAACAATCCCGAAGATTCAGAAAGTGGCTCCCGATTAGTCCCTTTCTCAAGTCAGTTATTTATAGAAAAGGATGATTTTTCCGAAAATCCTCCGCCAAAATATTTCCGACTTGCTCCAGGTCAATTAGTTAGGTTAAAAGGTGCATATATCATTAAATGTACCGATATTGTTAAAGATGAGCCGTCGGGTGAGGTAATTGAAATAATTTGTACCTATATCCCTGAAAGTAAATCAGGGCAGGATACTTCAGGTTTAAAAGTTAAAGGCACTTTGCATTGGGTTGAAGCCACACATGCTAAAACGGCAGAAATTCGCGATTATGAAAGACTTTTTACCACTCCTGAACCAACTGCTGATGAAGAAATTGATTTTCTTACCTTTGTTAATAAAGATTCTTTAAAAATAAATAAAGGAGCTAAAGTAGAACCTTCTCTTTTGAAGGCTGATCCGGGACAAACCTATCAGTTTTTAAGGCAAGGGTACTATTGTAAAGATAAGGAAAGTAAGGATGATTTACCTGTTTTTAATAGAACGGTAGGACTCAAAGATTCATTTGCCCAAAAATAATTTCCCTATGAATGAGGATGGAGCAGGAAGATTAATCATGGATAAGGAGAGGTTTTCTCTTACTATTGAGCGACTCGCACAGACTTTAATGGAGGAATTCGAACCATTTGAAAATATTTGCTTTGTTGCCATTCAACCGCGGGGTGTTATATTGGCTAAACGATTGGTTCAACGTATCTCCTTAGAACCAGGTATGAACACCCCTCTTTTAGGGGTATTAGATATCACTTTTTATAGAGATGATTTTAGAAGGAGAGATAAACCAATAGAAGCAAATTATACAGATATGCCTTTCCTGATTGAAGGGAAAAAAGTCATATTGGTAGATGACGTTTTATATACAGGTAGAACTACTCAGGCAGCTTTAACAGCACTAAATCATTTTGGACGACCTTCCGAAGTGACGCTTTTAGTTATGGTTAACCGCCGGTTTAACAGACATCTCCCCATTCAAAGTACCTTTACAGGTATTCAGGTTGATGCCTTAGATAAAGCCTATGTTCAAGTAACATGGGAAGAGGAATCAGGAGAAGATAAAATTTTATTATTTGCTGATAAACAAGAAATTAAGCATTAAAAATGCCAACGACTAAGGAAGCACAACTCTCATCGAAAAGTCTTTTGGGAATTAAAGACCTTAATAATCAGGATTTAAGGTTGATTTTCCAAACGACGGAACAATTTAAGGAGGTTCTTAACAGACCAATCAAAAAGGTTCCTTCTTTGAGAGATTTAACTATCGCCAATTTATTTTTTGAAAATTCAACCAGAACAAGAATTTCTTTTGAATTAGCCGAAAAAAGATTATCCGCAGATGTGGTGAATTTTTCAGCTGCTTCTTCCAGTTTAAAGAAAGGGGAAACCCTTTTGGATACGGTAAATAATATCCTGTCCATGAAGGTTGATATGGTGGTAATGAGGCACCCTGCTCCTGGGGCTTGTATTTTTCTTTCAAATCATATAAATGTACCCATTATAAATGCAGGTGATGGAACACATGAACATCCAACACAAGCTTTACTCGATGCTTTTTCCTTGCAAGAAAAACTGGGGAATCTGGAAGGAAAAAAAATAGCTATCATTGGAGATATTTTACATTCCAGGGTTGCGCTGAGTAATATTTTATGTTTAAAAAAATTAGGTGCGGAGGTAGAGGTCTGTGGTCCTCCGACTTTAATTCCCAATCATATTTCTACCCTTGGTGTCAGTGTTAGTTATCATTTGGAAAATACCCTTAAATGGTGTGATGCAGCAAATGTCCTGAGAATCCAGTTAGAAAGACAAAACACCAGGTATTTTCCCAGCTTAAGAGAGTATTCAACTTATTTTGGTGTTAACAGACAAATATTAGATAAGATAAATAAGGAAATTATTATCCTTCACCCAGGCCCAATCAATCGCGGTGTGGAAATAACCTCTGAAGTGGCAGATTCCTCAAATTCTATCATATTAGATCAAGTGGAAAATGGCGTAGCCGTAAGAATGGCCGTTTTATATCTTTTAGCATCAAAAGCTTAATCATTTTAATACCTAAATGATTTTTTTTTCGTTTTTGTATTTGAATAAACAAAAATAAAATTATACTCAATATGATACGCATTTCATTGCTCTTTTCTATGGTATTATGCTTCGTTTTGCCATTATTGTCCCAAAAATCAAATGGGTATGAAATTAAGATTCAAATAAATGGATTTAAGCAGAATGAAATCTATATGGCTTACCATCTTGGGGAAAAGCAGTATATAAAAGATACGATAAAGCAACAGGCAGATGGTTCTTTTCTTTTTAAAGGAGATTCCCCCCTAGAATCAGGTATTTATTTAGTTGTTTTGCCTCCGGATAATAATTATTTCCAGCTGATTATTGAAAAAAATGATCAATATTTTTCAGTCACTACGGATGCAGCGGATCCTTCCAAAAATATTCAAACAAAAGGCTCCATAGAAAATAAATTATTTTATGGATACATGAATTTTTTAGCTGAAAAAAGACCTCAGTCTGAGGCTTTAAATAATCGATTGAAAGAAGAAAAAGATAGTCTTAAAATGCAGGAGTTAACTGATGCTATTGATAAAATAGATCAGGAGGTTGAAGATTTTCAATTTAATTTTATTCAGAATAATGCAAATACTTTTACTGCAGCTATTATTAAGGCAAATACGCCATTAAAATTACCGGATTTTTCCGGAACTGAAGAGGAACAGCAAAGAGAGGCTTTCTATTATAATAGAGATCATTATTTTGATAATCTGGATCTTTCTGACGGCCGGTTTTTAAGAACTCCTTTCCTTTTTGAAAGGATAAATACCTATGTTTCAAAATTACAAGTACAGGTTCCTGATTCTCTTATTAAAGCAATTGATCTTGTATTGGCAAAAACAAAAAATGCATCAGAATCATATAGATATTTTGCTGTACACTACTTAAATGAATACGCAAATTCTAAATTCGTTGGTATGGATGCAGTCTATGTTCACCTGGCCGAAAAATATTATGCCAGCGGCCAAGCTCCATGGGTAGATTCCACTCAGCTGGCAAAAATAGTTGAAAATGCGGTTTCTCTTAAACCCATTTTAATTGGCAAGACCGCACCAAATATTAAAATGCAACTTAGAGATGGTTCCCCTGTCACTTTACATGATATCAAATCACCTTACATCGTTCTTTATTTTTGGCGTTATGATTGTGGGCACTGTAAAGAATCCACACCAGATATAAAAGCCTTCTATGAAGAATATAAAAATAAGGGCGTAAAAATATTTGCTGTTTGTGTTAAATTTAATGATGAAATTGGGGATTGCTGGAAATATGTTGATGAAAATCAACTGGATGGTTGGATTCACGCAGTAGATCCATACCTTCGTTCTAAATTTTATTCTCTCTATAATGTCAAAACAACACCTCAAATTTTTATTTTGGATAAAAATAAAAAGATCATAAGTAAAGGAATTGGTGCTCCTCAGTTAAAAGAAGTAATGGGGAAAATCATGGAATTTGATAGTAAAAATCCTACGGAATAACTGCAATGAAGGAATTATTTATACTGAGACATGCGGAGGCGGTTAGTGGAGGTACTAAAATTACGGACTTTGATAGACAATTAAGCAAAGATGGTGTTTTAGAAGCCAGATTACTCGGGAAAAAATGCAATGAAATATCATTAATTCCCGATATAATTTATAGTAGTTCAGCCCGTAGAGCCTTAACAACAGCGATCATTTTTTCAGAAGAAACAAATTACCCACAAGATAAAATAGTCGTTCTTTCTCAGTTATATGATATTTATCCTGACCAAATGATGGATATAATTTTAGGGACAAGCGAGGAATGTTCAAGTGTTATGTTAGTTGGGCATAATCCGGTATTTTCGGTATTTTTAAATCTATTTACTATCGAGGGTATTTTTAATTTGCCTACGGGCACTTTGGTTAAAATAGAATATCCCAATTGTGATACCTGGGATGCTATAAAGGGAATTAAGGGGACAATAACTTCAATATGGAAACCTCAAAAGTAAAAATAGCAGGCTTCTGTCTTTGGATAATTTTACTTTTTACTGCATGTAAAGCAGAGAATAAAGAATATGCCCTTACAGATAAAGAGATTAAAACCCTTTTAATGGATATTCATATTTCAGAGGCCGCCTTACAATCAGTTTTTGGAAGAAGAAAAGATAGCCTTAGGGAGGTTTACATGAGCAATATTTATAAAATTCATCGGACTGATTCTGTTTTTGTTCAACGATTATTAATCAAGTTAAGAGAGGATCCAGAAAAAATTGAAGTCATATATCAACAGATGTTAGATGAAATGTCAGCCATTCCAGATTAAATAAAAAAGTTAACATTTATTTAATGTAATTTGACTAACATTTTACCTTGTTGAAGTTAAATTTACTTTTTTTATAAGTCATAATATTATGAAACCTGTAAAAATATTAATTGTTGATGATGAGCCTGATATCTTGGAATTTTTAAGATATAATTTAGAAAAGGAACAATTCATCGTTTTTTCGGCTGGAGATGGCATTACAGGTTATCAATTGGCACAAAGGGAGAAACCAGATTTAATCATTTTAGACATCATGATGCCTAAAATGGATGGCGTTGAACTTTGTAGGTTAATCAGGAGCAATGAAGAGCTTAAAAATACCCTTGTCACCTTCCTCACCGCGCGGGAGGAAGAATATTCCCAAATTGCAGCCTTAGATATAGGAGGTGACGATTACATCACTAAACCAATTCGCCCAAGAGTATTAGTTAGCAGAATTAAAGCTTTGTTGCGTCGTAAATTTTCAGGAACTATAGAAGTTCCGGAAGAAATGTGGATCGAGTTTGGTGATTTGAGAATTGATAAGGAAAAGGTGATGATTATTAAACAAGGTAATCAAATAGATTTAGCCAGAAAAGAACTTGAATTACTCATGTTATTGGTTTCTAAACCTGGTAAGGTATTTACCAGGGAAGAGATTTTTAATAAAATATGGGGTAATGATGTTATTGTTGGAAATAGGACCATTGATGTTCATATAAGGAAATTAAGAGAAAAAATTGGGGACGATTTTATTAAAACCATTAAAGGTATAGGGTACAAATTTGATTTTTAATGTTAAAAAATCCAACGCCGCATCAAATTTCTATCAGGTCAGCTATTTTAACCAGTTCAATTATCTTATTGTGCTTGTTTATTAGTTTTCAATTGACAACTTACCATTCTAAACCTTATCAATATCTTTATTTTGGTGCTTTTATATTTGCAATCAATTATTTTATATTCAGATATTTTATTGGTATTTATGTTCAGAGGAAAATAAAATTGATTTATAAGACAATCAGAGTTGAAAAATTACAACCTATAGAGAAAAAAAAACAAATTAATGCTTTTAGCAATGTATTAGAAGAGGTAGAAACGGAGGTTGCAGCTTGGGTGGAAGCACAGAAGCAGGAAATGGAAAGCCAGAAAATATGGGCAGAATATAGAAGAAATTTCATGGGAGATATTTCACACGAATTAAAAACGCCTATTTTTAATATCCAGGGATATATAGAAACCTTATTAGATGGTGCGGTTGATGAACCAAAGATAAACAGGCATTTTTTACAAAAGGCTTCTAAAAATGTGGATCGTTTACAAACCATAATTTATGATTTAGAAACGATTTCCAGACTAGAATCTGGTGATTCTCTTTTGGAATTGCGTGTATTTGATATCCGTAAACTGGTTGAAGAAGTATTTGAAGAATTAGAAATAAAAGCAACAGCAAGAAATATCGCGTTGATTTTTAAAGAAGGCGCTCAACAAGGATTTAAAGTTAAGGCTGACAGAGAGAAAATACATCAGGTATTGATAAATTTAGTTCATAATGCTATAAAATATGGCAAACAGGATGGATATATAAAGCTTTCTTTTTATGATATGGAAAAGCAAATTCTGATAGAGGTTGCCGATAATGGTTTAGGCATTGGTAAAGAACATATTCCCCATTTATTTGATCGTTTTTATAGAGTTGAAAAGAGCAGATCCAGGAATGCAGGTGGAACTGGCCTTGGTCTTGCCATTGTGAAACATATCCTCGAGGCACACCAACAAACGATCCATGTTAGGAGTTCCATTGAGATGGGGTCAACATTTGGATTCACATTAGAAAAGGTCTAAATTCTTTATTCTAAAAAGGTTTAGCTATCTTTGCGCCCGAAAAAGAAGAACTTCCTTAAAATATGATTAATTTATCCAATATTTACGTTCAGTATGGTGACAGAATTCTCCTGAACAAAATCAATCTTGTTATTGGTGAAAAGGATAAAATAGGTCTTGTCGGTCGCAATGGTGCCGGAAAATCTACCCTTCTCAAAATAATTGCCGGTGAATTATCACCTCATGAGGGCAGTATTGCACGTCCTTCTGCCAGTACGCTGGGGTATTTACATCAGGATATGGAAATACCTTTAGGAAAAACCGTTCTGGAAGAAACCTTAACAGCCTTTGAAGAAGTTAGAGATCTTGAAGAGCGTTTGCATAAAATAAATGAGGAAATGTCTCATCGAACTGATTATGAGACAGATTCCTACTATAAATTATTAGAAGATTTTTCTTACGTCAATGACAGATTTCATTATTTGGGTGGTGATTCCATGCAAGCAGATGCAGAACGTGTTCTTAAAGGTTTAGGCTTTAAACCGTCTGACATGAGCCGGCTTACAGATGAATTTAGTGGTGGCTGGAAAATGAGGGTCGAATTGGCAAAGATGTTACTAAAAAGACCAGATTATTTATTGCTGGATGAACCTACAAATCATTTAGATATTGAATCTATCATCTGGTTAGAAAACTTCTTAGTTGGAAATCCAGGCGCTTTAATTCTTATTTCTCATGACAGGGAATTTTTAAATAAAGTGACAACCAGAACGGTAGAAGTTGAATTGGGAACATTACAAGATTATAAAGCTTCTTATAGTGATTATGTTTTATTGCGTGAGGATCGAAGAGATAAACTAAAATCTGCTTTTGAAAATCAACAACGGGTCATTGCTGACAAGGAAAGGACTATAACGCGATTTATGGCAAAGTCTTCAAAAACGAAGATGGCGCAGTCTATGCAGAAACAACTTAATAAACTTGACCGTATTGAGTTAGATGAAACAGATGTTTCTGTCATGAATATTCGATTCCCTACAGCTCCCAGATCAGGTCAGGTTGCCCTTGATGTGGTAAATTTAAGTAAATCTTATGGGAGTCTAAATATACTCGATGGCATTCATTTTAGAATGGACAGGGGGGAACGTATTTCTTTTGTTGGTCAAAATGGACAGGGCAAAACCACATTGGCAAAAATAGTTGTCAATGAATTAACGCTTTCTGCCGGAGATTTAATTTTGGGACATAATGTGAAGATTGGCTATTATGCTCAAAATCAAGCGGAAACTATGTCGGGTACTAAAACGGTACTCGAAACAATGGAAGATGCCTCTCCACCAGAAATGCGAACGAAGATTAGATCTATTTTAGGCGCTTTTCTTTTTTCAGGGTCTGATGCTGAAAAAAGAGTTTCTGTTTTGTCAGGTGGAGAAAGAGCCAGACTGGCCTTAGCCTGCTTACTTTTAAATCCATTTAATTTACTTGTTCTGGATGAACCTACCAATCACCTGGATATGTTATCTAAGGATGTTTTGAAAAAAGCGCTTTTAGAATATGATGGAACCTTAATCGTGGTCTCTCACGATAGAGAATTCTTACAAGGCTTAACAGAAAAAACACTAGAATTTAGAGACAAGAAATTGTTTGAATATTTAGGAGATGTAAATTTCTTTTTAGAAAAAAGAGACTTGCAAAACATGAGGGAAGTTGAAAAAATTAATGTTCCTACCATTGAAAAAGTGCAAATGCCCCTTGTTTCAAATGAAGAAAAAAGAAGGCTTCAAAAAAATATGCAACAGTCAGAGCGCAAAATTCAGGATCTGGAAAAGGACATAGCTAAAATGGAAAATGAAATGGCAGTTCCTGGTTATTTTGAACGCCCTGATATTAAAAAATTAACAGAAAAGTATGACTTGATAAAAAAACAGCTTGAAAATGCCATGTTATTATGGGAAAATGCGGTTTTGGAAATGGAAGAGGCAGGCGTTTCCTTAGATTAACCTCACTTTTTCATTTTTTAAGTTAACCTAATACTTTTTTATTTTTTTGAACGTTCTTTTGACAAATATTATAATATGTTAACTCGAATTTCTTTTTTAATTCTCTTCTTTTCAAGTGTTTCAAATATCACTTTCTCCCAAACATCTGTCATAACTTTAAAGGTGGAAAGTAAAGAAGCTGTTTCTGGAGAGATTATTTGCTTAAATATTTCAGGTGCAAACTTTCGCCGAATTTTGTCAACTCAATATTCCATTCAATGGGATCCTGCTGTTCTCGCATACTCTGGCCTGACCAATTTTAAGTTACCTTATATGACTAAAGAAAATTTTGGAGTTCAAGCTATCGATAAGGGAATAATTACCTGTATGTGGATTGATAATTCGTTAAAGGGGGTTAATCTTGTTGATGATTCTTCCCTTTATCAAATTTGCTTTAAGGTAGTAGGTAAGTCTGGTTCTACATCAGGTATCAAATTTACCCAAAAACCAACTCCCTTTGAATCAGTTAATTTAGAGGAAAAACTGGTCACTATACAGCCAGTTTCAGGAGTGGTTAAAGTTAAATAACATCAATTCTGAAGGGATACCAAAAATCCTTCAATACCATATCTTTGCTTTAAATTTCCTTTATAACTGGTCGCTTTTTCCTTTGTTGAAAAAGGTCCAAGCATTAGCTTATGTACAACTAAACCATTAGCTAATTCATTGGTTTGTACTAGAATTTGTTTAAACCAGGCGTTATGCAACTTAGCAATTTCCTTCCATAAAAGGCCCGTATTCTGAAAAGATCCAATTTGAATGGCAAAGCCCTTTTCAGGCATTTTATTAAGTTGAAGCTGATATATACCTTGTTTTAAAGATTCATTTTCAACTTTTGGGGCTTCCTTATTTTCAACTGGTTGGATTAACGAAGGAGCAACTTCTTCATTGGGTAATAATTGTAACTTTATACTTTCTTTTACTTCAGGGTTAGCTGGAATTTGAGTACTGCCTGGTTGATAGAATGGTATATCAGGTTTCTTTTCAATAGATTCAGCAGGTAATGGCTGAATTTCTTTTTTAGGTACTAAATTTAATTGAACATATATTTTTTCATATTTTTTCAAGCCTAGTTTATTAGCCGCAGCTTTTGATAAAGCAAGGATTCTATTTGGAATAAAGGGGCCCCTGTCATTAACTCTGACCACAACTGATGCGCCATTATCTATCCTGGTAACATGGACTAAAGTACCAATGGGAATAGTGTTATGTGCAGCAGTTAATTGATTTGGATCATACAATTCACTGGAAGAAGTAACTCTGCTGGCGTCTGATTCCTTATAATTAATCGCATATCCTTTTTCTTGCCCTATCAATGAATTAATTTCGATGAGGACCAGGAATGAAAATAGGGCATATTTGTTTAATTGCATATTATTTTATTTGTGCTGCTAAATCGAAAATGAAGATTCTGAAAACCTGGAAAAGACCCATCATTATCAGTAAAATACCTATAAGTTTAGGTAAAAATTTTCGAAACTTGCCAAGGTGAGGAAGAAATTTATCCGCTAATAAAGCATAACTGCTTAAAGTTATTAATTTTCCTAATGCTGCAGCAGATATAAAACAGATGATTAAATAGGTCGTAGAGGTGTCTTTTAAATCAAATAATTTAATTGATTTAAAGTAAGTTGTCATGGCTATCCAAAATGCAATGGTGGGGATATTTAAAAGGGCAACAAGCATACCCCTGCCGAATTGGTAAAATCCAATATATTCCGATGGTTGCTGAATAGGATATTTTTTATCTTTTTCTTTCTTGTATAAGAAAAAGATGCCTAACAAAATTAAGAATATAGAGGTAAATATAATCGTCAGATAATGGTCTAAAAATGGAACCAAATAAGATGGACTAACCTGAATAGCTATGAATGATTGAAGTAACTCAACAATAGCAGCCGCTGCTGCAAAAGTTAATCCAGCTTTTTTGTTAGTTTGTACTGTAGTATATATAACATTTAAATTTATTGGACCAAAAGGTATTGAAGCCAATAAACTGGTTAAAAAAGTTACGGAAAAAACTAAGGTATATTTGAAGTACATGAATTAAAATAATAACAAAGATAACTTAAAAAAGGAGATTAGAAATACTCAAAATTATTGTTATATTTGAATATAAGGATTTGACATTTATTTAAATTGAAAGCTATGCGTTATATTCTATTTTTTGTTTTTTCCACTTTAGGATGTTACTTATTTGGACAAGTTGCTGATTCACCGCTAATTAAAGAAGGTTCTGGCCCATATAATCAACTGATTATTAGAGGTGTTACCTTAATTAACGGAAATGGAGCTCCCCCAATTGGCCCTGTTGATGTGGTCATCGAGAATAATATAATTAAACAGGTTAGTGTTGTGGGTTACCCAGGTGTTCCCATACCAGAAAAAAACAGACCTGTATTAAAAGAGGGGGGAAGAGAACTTGACTGTACCGGAAAATATATGCTGCCTGGATTAATTGACATGCATGGCCATAGTGGAGGTGCTGCTCAGGGTGCTGGCGGGGAATATGTGTTTAAATTATGGATGGGTCATGGTATTACAACGGTGCGGGATCCTGCAGCTGGAAATGGTTTGGAATGGACCTTAAAGCATAAAAAATTAAGCCTGGCTAATGAAATTACAGCCCCAAGATTATTTGTTTATAATGCCTTTGGTTCAGGTTCAAAATCGCCTATTACAACCCCCGAACTGGCCATAGCCTGGGTAAAGGAAAATGCTGCAAAAGGTGCCGATGGCATTAAATTCTTTGGTGCAGCACCTGAAATTATGGATGCAGCTCTCCGTGAAAATAAAAGAATTGGTTTGCGTTCCGCTTGTCATCATGCGCAAATGGATGTCGCCAGGTGGAATGTACTGAAATCGGCAAGGGCAGGTTTGACTACCATGGAACATTGGTATGGATTACCTGAAGCACTTTTTAATAATAGAACGGTACAAAATTATCCTCTCGATTATAATTATCAAAATGAGCAACATCGATTTGAGGGTGCTGGAAACCTTTGGAAACAAGCAGCTTCTCCTTTTTCTGATCATTGGAATAAGGTGATGGATGAACTTATCGCCCTTGATTTTACCATAGATCCAACTTTCAATATTTATGAAGCTAATAGAGACCTAATGCGTGCACGACGTGCTGAATGGCATGAAGAATATACACTGCCCTCCCTTTGGAGATTTTATTTGCCTAGTCGGATTTCACACGGCTCCTATTGGCATAGTTGGGGAACAGAACAAGAGGTGGCATGGAAAGAAAACTATAAATTATGGATGGCCTTTTTACAGGAATTTAAAAATAGAGGAGGGCGTGTTACTGCTGGTTCTGACTCAGGTTTTATTTTTCAACTATATGGCTTTGCTTTTATCAGGGAATTAGAATTAATGCGCGAAGCTGGCTTTCACCCCCTGGAAATTATTCGCTCTGCTACCTTAAATGGTGCCGAAGCACTCGGGGTTGCTGATAAATTGGGCACCATTGAACCAGGTAAATTAGCAGATATGCTTATTATTGATGAAAATCCTCTGGAAAATTTACAAGTACTTTATGGCATGGGCGCGATAAAATTAAATGATAATAATGAAATTATAAGAGTTGGAGGCGTGAAATATACCATCAAAGACGGCATCATTTACGATTCAAAAAAGTTGCTTGAAGATGTAAAAAAGATGGTTAAAATAGCAAAAGAAAAAGAAAATTATGAGATAAAGCAACCTGGAGATTTAAAAGATTAAAGCTATTTAAAGGTTTAATAATCCAGTTGGTAAATTGAGGAATAACTGTTTTTTTTCTTTATTAATCTGAACAATCAGGCTTTCATGAATGGGAATGAGGACTTCTTTCCCTTCATGAATAATTTCGGCTGTGAAATGACCTGGAAGGCTTAAAATCTGTTCAATTTTTCCAATATTGCCCATTTCGGTATCTATTATTTCATAACCAATCCATTTTTCATATCTATTATCGGCATATTCATCTTCTATGTCTTCTGACGCCAATAAATCTTCTTCTCTCAGAAAAATAGGTTTGTGTGCCAGTGTTTCTGCATCTTCTCTGGAGTTAACATCTTCCAGTTTTACTAAAAATTGATTGCCTTCTCTCGCAGATTCAATAAAATAGGGGATTGGATTTGCCCCAACACCTATAAATAAAGCTTTTGCCTGAAGCACATCATCCAGATATCTTTCATCTATCTGGCATTTTAACGTACCGTCAAGTCCGTGCGGTTTTGCACATTTTCCTATTTCTATCATTCATTAATCGATTAAAGGCAAATAACTACTATGAATAATGCCTCCACCCACAACATCATCACCTTCATAAAACACGGCTGATTGACCAGGTGCTATGCCATTAACAGGGGCTAAAAATTCAATACCAAGCATTTGGTCATCTACTTTATTTAAGATGCCCAAAGTTCCCGCATCTTTATATCTCACCTTTGTGGTAACCTCTAAATTTGAAGGTAGAAATTCATATTTTTGAAGCGTAGATTGTCTCACCTTCAATCCATTTCTCGTTAATTCTTCTACGGGACCGAGAACAACCTCATTCGTTTCGGGGCGAATTTCAGAGACGAACATAGGTTGTCCAAAGGCCATACCTAATCCTTTTCTTTGACCGATAGTAAAAAAAGGATAACCTTCATGTTTACCCATAATTTTGCCAGTGCGGTCAACAAAATTTCCGTTTTTTACCATTTCGTCTAATCCATCAACTTTTCTTCGTAGAAAGCCACGATAGTCATTGTCGGGAACAAAGCAAATTTCATAGCTCTCTGCCTTTTTTGCCAAATCAGTATAACCTGCATCATGTGCTAACTGTCGTACCTCGGGTTTTGTCATGTCACCCAATGGAAATTGACTCATTGCAATCGCGTGCTGTGTTAACCCCCATAAAACATAAGATTGATCTTTATTCAGGTCTTTGCTTTTTGAAATAAAATATCGGTCATCCTGATGATTTATCTTCGCATAATGACCTGTTGCAATCGTTTCACAATCAAGGGCTTTAGCTCTTTTAAGCAAAGCGTTCCATTTAATATGGGTATTGCACAAAACACATGGATTTGGCGTTCTTCCTGCCATATATTCATCGACAAAATTATCAATGACATAATCACCAAATTCATCTCTAATATCTAAAATAAAATGATGGAAGCCCATATCTACAGCTACCTGCCTGGCATCATTGATGGAATCGAGGCTACAACAGCCTGTTTCTTTTTTACTGCCACCTGATTGTGCATAATCCCATGTTTTCATGGTAATACCCACTACCTCATAGCCTTGTTCATGTAATAATATAGCGGTAACGGTACTATCTATACCTCCGCTCATTGCTACCAAAACCTTTCCCTTTTTACTCATGATGACCTTGAAAATTAAAAAAATAAGAATTTATGCGAGTTCATTTCCAATTCTAAGGGATTCCTTAACCAGAATATCAAAATCAATTTGTTGGCTTCGCTGATTAACATTGGCTACTCTGATAACAAAACGACCATTTAACAGGGTAGAGGAGGGTGCTGCAATACCTTGATTTTGTAATGCCAGGAGTAGTTTTTTATTTTTCTCGTTTTGGATAGCTTCATCTGTAGTTGGAAATTCATACCTATAGCATACAATATTCATGGTAACGGGTGTCATTAAAGTCAATGGTTTATTCGCTTCAATCAAAGAACCTAAATATTGGCATTGCAGGCAATTTTTTTCAATCATTCTTTCATAAGCTAAACTTCCCAGCTCTTTAATACTCATCCAAACCTTTAAAGCCTTAAAACCTCTGGAAAGTTCAATGCCAAAATTATTATAAGGTTCAGGACCTCCAGCCAAGCCCCCTGCATCTGTATGTAAATAGGAAGGATTTAATGCAAAAGTATCTCTATGAGCCTTTTTATTTTTTATCAATACACATCCTGCCTCATAAGGCATGTACATCCATTTATGAAGATCAAAAGCTACAGAATCAGCTTCTTCTATAGGTTTTAAGGCTGCAGAAAGAGTAGGTACCACTTTGGCTAAAGCACCAAATGCACCATCCACATGGAACCAGATTTTTTCTCTTCTACAAATAAGAAGTAATTCATCTAAGGGGTCAATAGCCCCCGTATTTACCGTACCTGCGTTTCCTATTATGCAAAATGGCATTAAATCATTTTCCTTATCTATTTCTAACTGCTTGTTTAACGCCTGTATATCTATTTGGTAAGCATCATTTACAGGTATTTTTCTTAAAAATTCTGTACCGATACCAAGTGCTTCTATAGATTTTTGAACACAACTATGAGATTCTGTAGAGCAATAAGCAACCAATTGTTTTTCTTGGGCATGCAAGCCCATTTTTCTAATTTTTTCAGGTAAAATATAATTTCTTGCCACATTTATGGCAGTAAAATTTGCCATTGAACCTCCACTTAATAAAATTCCTGATGCTTCAGCAGGATAACCAAGAAATTCTTTAAACCAATTTAGTACCTGATTTTCCACGTACATGGCCGAATGTTCACCAATAGCGAGATTTGGATTCATCGATGCAGCCAGCATTTCTGCGAATACCCCCATGGGTGTGCCAGTACCTTGAACAAATGCAAAGAATCGGGGATGAATATTTCCTGTATTATAGGGAAGTATATTCTTTTTAAAATCCTCGTAAACTTCTAATGAATTAATTGGATGTGGAGGAATAGGAGAATTAAATGTCTCTTTGATTTCATCTGGAATAGGACGCCAAACCGGTTGTTCTCTAATGGTTGACAAATAGTTTATCATATCATCAATCATCTGATGACCTAACTGTCTCATTTCATTCCAATTAGATGGATCTAGCGTTTCATTCATCGATTTATTTATTTTGATGTCGTAAAATTAAGTAATTTCGTGCAAATGATTTTGCTATTTAACTGATACGATGAAAACCCGGGAAAGAATAATTTTTAAAGCCATTGAATTATTAAATGAAAAGGGTATTCCTAATGTTAGTATGCGCGAAATAGCTGATGCTTTAGATATGAGCGTTGGAAATGTGACTTATTACTTCCCCAGATGGAATGATTTAATGGAAGAATTGAATCATCAGATGATGTTGGAAATTAGTCAACTTCCAAGAATTCCTTTCAATTTAAGTGATTTACATTTGGTTTTTGAAAGGGTGCCAATTGTGCAGGAAAAATATGGATTTATTACCCGGGATATACACTTGTTTATCTCTCATTATCCAGAATTTGCCAGGTTGAGAAAAACGTTGGTAGGTTCAAGGATTCAGGATATGATCAATCAATTATCAATATGGGCAAGTCAGGGTATCTGCCATAATGATTCCTCCGATCATAATCATAAAAGAATTGCTGTAAAGATGTGGTTGTTATTAGCAAGTTGGTCTGTTCAAGATACCTTACTAAAAGAAACGGAATATGCGTTGAGTAAAGAGGAATTTCTAGCTATTATCTGGCAAATTTTTACGCCTCATTTTACGGATCAAGGATTAGAAGAATTTAGAGAAATAAAGAAAAAAGCTCGGTTTTAAAATAAAAAAGCCCATCTGCAATGAAACAGATGGGCTTTTTATTTCTTTAGTTAATATTATTCTTCTAAAGAATTATCCCAGCAACCTTTCATTTGAACATCAAATGAAGGCATTCTACCTAATAAAGGTGCAGCAGGTTTTGGGTATTCACCGCTCAAAATGAGACCAGCACGTTGTGCTAAATCTAAATAATGTGCTTTGGTAGTGGCATCAGCGATAATAGCAGCTTCTCTTGTAGCAGCCTGTTTTATTTGACTAACAGTAAGTCTAGCTAATGAACTAATATCAGATTGAGAAATATCTGTATTATCAAGGGTTAATAAGCTGGCTAACTTGTCAAGAAGAGCTCTGTGCAGATTTCTTCTGTAAGCATCTGGTGTAGTATGTAAATCCAACTCTCTGTAAATCATTTTTTTACTATCGTAAAATAAATCATTTAAACTATAAGCCTTATTACCTTGTAAGGCAGCTTGTTCAGAAAGACGTTTCATTCTATCTTGAGCAAATAACGCGTTTAGGGTAGAAGTTTGTAAAGACCTAATTCTATCCATGGTACCTGAACCCTCAATTTTGCCAAGAATTTCATTATTAATCATCCAGTAAGGCGTTGTAAATAACTGGCGATCGAAAAATTGCATAGCTCTAATTTGCTTCTCGCGGGCAACGTTTACATAAACAGGACCTTTTTGTTCTCCCGTTTTGTCATATTCGTAGGTACCACCTACGTTATTTACTACGTGACCCATGTAGCGGCGAAATTGTCCAGCGACATTGGTGTAAAGCTCGGTAAGTTCAGCAAAATCTTCACCTGGTTTCACCGTCCATTCTACCAATTTACTAGTGGTTACTTTCAGGTTTTCGATTCCTAAGTCAGACGCTTTGATGGCATCATCTCCAATATCTTCCGTTTGTCCACTAGGGTCAATAGTATTGAATTGTTGTTGACCAAAACGATAAACTGGATTTCCTGCTTTATTTAAAATCCATTGGTTCAACGTAGGTTTTTCTTTATCTGGATCATTTGCATCCTTAATTAATTTGTAGCCCCATTCAATAGACCATTTATCATAAGGTCCAACTGCAGCATAAAATCCTGCTCCTTTATCTTGAGGTTGAGCGACATAATTAAAACGGGCATAATCCATGATAGATGGAGCAACACCCATTCTCTGCACAAAACCTGGAGCGCGAAGTGAATCGACGGAATAGGCAGAGCTTGAACCCATATTGTGAGGTAAACCTAACGTATGACCCACTTCATGAGCGGCAACGAATCGAATTAATTCACCCATTAATTCCTTTTTGAATTTTGGTGTTCTCGCTTCAGGATTTGCAGCTGCTGTTTGAATAAAGAACCAGTTTCTTAGTAGGTTCATCACATTATGGTACCATAGGATGTCAGATTCAATGATTTCACCTGATCTTGGGTCATGAACATGAGGACCGACTGCATTTTGAATATCTGTAGTAATATATCTGATGACAGAATAGCGAACATCTTCTGGTGACCATTCAGGATCTTCCTCAGGACTTGGAGGGTCTTTAGCAATGATTGCGTTTTTGAAACCTGCAGTTTCAAAGGCAGCTTGCCAGTCTTCAATTCCTTTTTTAAGGAATGGACGCCATTCCATAGGTGTACCTGGATCGATATAATAAACAATAGGTTTTATAGGTTCAACCAATTCTCCTCTGAAATAAGCAGCAGGATCTTTAGGTTCAAGTCTCCAGCGGGTAATTAAGGTTTGATTCGCTGCTTTTTGCTCATCAAGACCATAATTAGTTCTGGTTAATGAAAAATAACCAACTCGTTCATCTGAAAATCTTGGTTGCCAGATCTTTTCAGGTAAAAGAATAAAAGACTGGTTCATTTCAATACTTAACGTATTTGTCAGCTGATTATCAGGAATATTTGTTCCTGTAAAAGTAAGAACATGTCTAACTTCTGTATTCTGAGGGTAACTTTTAATACTTGTAACATAAGATCTTTTTGCATCAAGTGCCTGAATTTCGAAGGTTCTTTTTTCAGCTTTTGTCAATGGTCCAATCATTGGAATGTCAGACGTAAACAAACTGGTCGCATCAAAAACGACAGCACTTGAGTCTTTAGATAAGGTAGCAAAATCAAAAACCATAATTACAGGTTCAAAATTATTTTTTTGAACTGCTTTTGCTACGGGTAAAGAAGGATCTGCAATCGCGTCATAATTAACAGATTTAAGGATGATTTTGTCATCCTGATGTTGCCAGCGAACTATTTGCTGCGGTCTGGAACGCATACCGGCACCTCCAAAATTTAAACCTTTCACATGACCAGAAATAACACTGGCTACGAGAATATCTCTGCCTAAAATAGCTTTTGGAATTTCAAAAAAATATTTTTGGCCTACCCTGTGAATGGTAAATAATCCAGGATCAGTAATTGCATCAGCAGGAATTACATCGGAAAATGTTTTGGCTTTTGCCGGTTTCTTTGCGGCAGCGGCTGGATCTTTGGAAGGATCTTCTTGTGCGTGAAGCTGTATGAATAACAAACAAACTACAAGCGTAATGATAAATTTGTGCATAAGTAGATTAGTTTCAAATCAATAATTCGGTTTTAAAATTTATTCTTTCAATTTAACTTTTTCTACCAGTTTCTGAACTGGTTTATTTAGTTTTAATTGTTCTCCTAACTGGTGAGAAGCAGCAAATGATGTAATCGTAGAGTTTAACATATCGCTTGCTGCCGTTGGGCTATTAGGCAATAAAATGAGGTTACTGTTCACTTTTTCACTTAAAGATTGTAAAGTGTCATAATGTTGCGTGACGACTATCAGCGCGGAGGCTTCCTGAGAATTTATCCCTACATTATTTAACAAATGAACAGATTCCTCTAATCCTCGGGCAATTTCTCTTCGCTGGTCTGCAATACCCTGACCATGTAACCTTTTACTTTCTGCATCCGCACGAGCTTTTGCGACTATTTTAACTCTTTCTGATTCTCCTTCATATTCTGCGGCTATTTTCTCCCTTTCCGCAGCATTTATTCTATTCATGGCATTTTTAACCGCATGATCGGGGTCAATATCAGTCACCAGTGCTTTTACTATACCATAGCCATAAGTGTTCATTGCTTCTTCCAATTCTCGTCTAATAGCTACAGCAATATCATCTTTTCTTTCAAAAACATCGTCAAGCCTTAACTTAGGAACTTCAGCCCGCACGGTATCAAATACATAAGCGGTAATCTGTTCTGTTGGATTATCGAGTTTATAATAAGCATCATAAGCTTTTTCTTCCAAGACTTTAAATTGGACGGATACCTTGATTTTAACAAAAACATTGTCCTTGGTTTTCGTTTCCACGATGACGTCTAATTGCTGGATTTTCAAAGAAATTTTTCCAGAAATCTTATCAACGCCTGGAATTTTAAAATGTAATCCAGCTTTTCTGATACTATGGAATTTACCGAATCTTTCCACAATGGCAACCGTCTGTTGTTTGATAGTAAACATCCCAGACATGAAGACAAAAATACCAAGAAGAACAAGTAAATAATTTGCAATAATCCAATCCATGATTTATATGTTTAAAGTGATTTAATTTCACTACTTAATTTGCCCAGGACTTCTTTTGCATCTCCAAACAACATTTTTGTCTTTTCATGAAAAAATAAAGGGTTTTCAATACCTGCATAGCCAGAACGCATACTTCTTTTCATGACAATAACAGATTTCGAATTCCAGACCTTTAAAACAGGCATGCCATAAATGGGGCTTCCCGGGTCATTTTCTGCCGCTGGGTTTACTACATCGTTTGCACCGATTATTATAGTAACATCGGCAGAACTTAAGGCACTGTTTGCTTCATCTAAATCTAATAGTTTAGGATAGGGCACATCGGCTTCAGCCAGAAGAACATTCATGTGGCCTGGCATTCTACCGGCTACAGGATGTATGGCATATTTGACATCAACCCCATTTGCAGAGAGCTGATCATCAATTTCCTTACATATCTTTTGTGCCTGAGCAACTGCTAAACCATATCCTGGAACGATAATCACTGACTGTGAATAGTAAAGTTGGATAGCTGCATCATTTAAAGAAATCTCCTTTACATTTCCCCCTACGGCTGCTGAGCCAACAGCGGATGAACCGCCGAATCCACCTATCAATACATTCCAAATAGACCTATTCATAGCGGTACACATCATGACAGTCAAAATTGTACCTGAAGCACCTACTAAAATACCTCCAACAACCATGAACTGACTGTCAAACAAAATACCGGCCGCTGCTCCTGATAATCCTGAAAAAGAATTTAAAAGGGAAATAACGACAGGCATATCAGCACCGCCAATAGGAGCAACAAAGCTGACACCATAAATTAAGGAGACGATTAGGAATACAATTGCTGCTTCCATACCAATTGATTCCCCTTGAATTAATATATAAGCGCCAAGTAAAATCAAGCCTACCAGCATGATCATATTGACCAAACTATGTTTAGGAAGGGTCACCTTTTTATCATCGACCAGATCCTCTAATTTCGCATAAGCGAAAATACTACCTGTAAAGGCAACACCACCGATGAGCAAGGTTAATAAAACAGTGAGAAACCCCAAAGTATCTACTACTTTTGTTCCATCATAATAATGAATGACGTCTGCAAGTCCTAAAACTACAGCACATGCACCTCCTAGTCCATTGAAAACGGACACCATCTGAGGCATGGAAGTCATTGCTACTTTAACAGCAGAATAATAACCCAGAACAGTACCAATCAAAAGAGCGACAATAATCCAGGTATAATTATTTGGCACATTTTCTCCGAAAGGCATAATTAAAGACGCAATGATAGCAAGTGCCATTCCCACACCAGCATAAATATTTCCTTTTCTTGCAGTATCAGGAGAGCTTAATAATCGAAGTCCCCAAATAAAGCCAATCGAACCTAAAAGGAAAAAGGCTTCTATGATAAAAGTTAGTAACATGGTATTATTTCTTTTTCTTTTTAAACATTTCAAGCATTCTATCTGTAACCACAAACCCACCAGCGGCATTTATCATGCCAAGTATGATGCCTGCAAAACCTAGAGATAGGGTAAGATAATCGGTAGGATCTGTTAATCGAACCAAAATAATTGCCCCAATAACAACAACACCACTAATGGCGTTTGAGCCGGACATTAAAGGGGTATGTAAAACGGTAGGGACTTTAGCGATAATTTCAAATCCTAAAATAACCGTAAAGGCCAAAAGATAAATTATCAGCAAATTATCTAAAAAAAAGGAATATAAATTTTCCATAAAATCAATATTTTTAAAAATTTAAGCAAATAGTTCAGGGGTAATACAAGCACCTTTGATTATCTCATTGTTGAAATCAACTTTCAGATTACCTTCCTTAACCATAGTCTTTAAAAAATTCAACACATTATTACTATATAAGAAACTTGCATCTTGAGGCATTTGGGCAGCCAATTGGGAGTTTCCAATAATGGTGACACCATTCACTACAATTGTTTCGTTATCTTTTGATAGCTCACAGTTTCCTCCTGTGGAAGAAGCCAGGTCTACAATAACAGAACCAGCTCTCATTTGAGTCACGGTTTCTTTTTCTAGCAATATAGGAGCTTTTCTTCCTCTAACCTGAGCTGTTGTAATGACAATATCTGATTTTACTGCTCTGTTCTGTACTTCTGCTCTCTGACGTGCAAGGAATTCCTCTGATTGTTCAACAGCATAACCACCTGCATTGGTATCGTCTTTTGCACCCTCTACTTCAATAAATTTACCGCCTAAACTTTGTACCTCTTCTTTAACTGCCTTTCTGGTATCAAAGACTTCCACAATAGCACCAAGACGTTTAGCCGTTGCAATGGCTTGTAATCCTGCAACACCTGCACCTAAAATTAAAACTTTAGACGGCTTTATAGTTCCTGCAGCAGTTATTAGCATAGGCAAATATCGGGGAAGTTTTGCCGCAGCGACTAAAACAGCCTGATATCCTGCGATGGAAGCCATAGACGACAACACATCCATTGATTGCGCCAATGTTGTTCTGGGTATCATGTCCATACTAAATGCTTTTTTACCCTCTTTTAATAAGGAAGGTACCATTTCAGCATCTGCAAATGGAGCAAACTGGGAGACCATAATTCCCTCCTTATTGACTAGTTTCCATTCATCTATGGACAACGGATTGAATGAAACAATAAGGTCAGACTGTTTTAAAACCTCTTCGCGGCTTAATACGGTAGCGCCTGCATAATCATTATCAGAGAAATACGCTTCATCTCCAGCACCCGATTCCATGTTTACTGAAATCCCTAATGCAGTTAATTTAGAAAGAGTGTCAGGTACGATAGCTACCCGAGGATCTTTGCTTTCTTTTACTATTCCAAGCTTCATTTTTAACTTTTTTCAACAAATATCAACGATTATAAACTCTTTTGGTATAAAGATACTTTCCTTATTTCTCAAGGTATGCAAATTTGCACCTTTTTATTTAATCTATCCTATAAGTTTTTTAACTTATCCTTAAATTTTTCAGTGACTTTTATCACCTTGGGCTTAACAACGTAAGTACAATATGAGTTGCGATCTCCTACTTTTTGATAGTAATTTTCGTGTTCCTTCTCTGCCGGATAAAAGGTAGTTTCTTCTTCAACGGCTGTTACAATAGGTGACGCCCAAATTTGACTCGCCTCCTCTTTAATTGATTTTTCAATGACTATTTTTTCCTCTTCAGAAGAGTAGAAAATAATGGATCGGTATTGAGGCCCAACATCATTTCCTTGTTTGTTTAAGGTGGTTGGATCATGTATTTGCCAAAGCACCTTTAATATTTCTTCTAAATGAATTATTTCAGGGTCATAAGTAATTTTAACAACCTCTGCATGTTTGGTTCTACCCGAGCAAACCTGTTCATAAGTTGCTGTTTCTTTAGTTCCTCCAGCATAACCAGACTGAACTTTATCAATACCTTTGAGTAATTGAAAAGCAGCTTCTAAACACCAAAAGCATCCACCACCTAAAATGATTTCTTTCATGTTATATTAATTAAATAAATGATGATTGTGTTCATGTAATTTTTCAAAAAACAAGGCCATTCCAGCTTTCATTTCGTCATCTAAATGATAGTAGATATGATTTGAAAAATAGCTCTTTAAATCAAAGCCAACTTGTGAATCTGGTAAAAGCATTAATAACTCTGGAATGGAAGATAAACCAGTTTTCATAGCTTGATTAAAAGAATATTCAAATGCTTCTTCCATAGGCTGATTACTAACCCAGGCAGCAAATACAAAAGGCAAACCAGTATGTTGCCTCCATGCTTCACCCAAATCATAAAAATAGGGATATTTTTCATGTAGACCCATGGTTCTGTCTCCAATAATTAATCCACCCGTTTTTTCAGTAATCTGACTTTCGAAACCTGGTTTTCCAGCGATGAATTTTATACCTAACTGCCAAAACTCCTTCAATAAAATTTGTACCAATAAAACGGATGTTCTGGAATGAAAATCTAATATTAACGTATCTAATTGATCTAATGGTTTGTAAGAAAAAATGCCAACGGTCTTTACTTTATTTTGAGCTCCGATACAATAATTGGAGAAAAGCACAGCATTTGGAATTTGTGGAATAACGGCGGTGGGTATCAGTGCTAAATCAACTTGACCCTGTATCAATTTTGTAGCACAACCAGAGGGAATGTCCAGCATCAGATTTAGCCTTTCCGCAATGGGACTATTCAACAGACCATATAAGAGTGGTTTGGTGTTTAAATAACTTACCGCAGCAATATTGAACTTTTCAACTCTTTCCCTATGATGGAGATCCATTTGTTAAATTTAAATGGCTTAAATCATTGATTAAAATAGAATTAAAACCATTTTCATCTTGTGAAAAATGATAGAGCCCTGTATTTTTATGACTAAATTTCTCCATTTCCGAAACAGGCAAACCAAAAAAATAGGTCATCATACAACGCATTGCGCGACCATGGCTACAAACCAGAATGTTACTTTCTGGTCTGTTGTTCAGCCATTGCATAAAAATGCCCATTCTCTCAGCAAGTTCAGCCGCGCTTTCTCCATTTTCAAGTCTGGTTTCGTAAATACCTTTTTGCCAATCTGTAATAGCCTCTTTATAAGGTTGTTCCATCCAGGTTGCATAAGATTTACCCTCATGAACACCCCAGTTCATTTCATTTATTTCAGGTAATTGTACCCACGGAATACCTTTTTCTATAAAAGATTTTACCGTCTGATGCGTTCTTTGAAGGGTTGAAGTGACGACCAGTTCAAAAGGTAGGTGTTGATATTTTAGGAAAAAAGCATGTGCTTGTTGCTGTCCTTTTTCATTCAAGGTGCCATCAATGCCGGATCCCTGAACAATGGCAAGACGATTGTTTTCTGTTTCACCATGACGGAGAATAAAAATATTTTTCAGCATTTATTGAGCATTAATGACAGGTAAGGAAATATATCCTTTGATTATTTCATCTTCTTCAAAAGTTTCATTGGTAAAATCATATACTACATTATATAGGGTATCCCGTTCTAAAGGCTGTTTTCCAACAGCTTTAATCAGATTTACCAAATCACGTGTAGATAAGGCGGGGGATTGCTCTTCTGAACCTGCCATGGAATAAATTTTAGTCGTATCATCAATAGTTCCATCTACATCATCTACGCCAAAGGATAGGGATAATTGAGCCATATTTCTGCCTATCATAGGCCAATAGGCCTTAATATGATCAAAATTATCCAGATAAATACGACTTACAGCATAATTACGAAGATCTTCCAAGGCGCTAATTTCGCTCAAATGGGAGAGCTGGTTATCTTTATTTCTAAATTTAAGAGGAATGAAGGTTTGGAATCCCCCAGTTTTATCTTGAAGTTGTCTTAATTTTTCTAAATGGTCAATTCTGTGATCATAAGATTCGATATGACCATAAAGCATGGTTGCATTTGATTTCTTTCCAAGGCCGTGCCATATTTCATGGATACGCAACCATTCTTCGCCAGAACATTTACCACCTGCTATCTGATCTCTTATTTCTGGATGAAAAATTTCTGCTCCGCCTCCAGGCATTGAGTCTAATCCAGCTTCGAGCATGAGTGCCATACCCTCTTCATAACTAATTTTATCCTTTTTGAAAATATAGTGGTATTCAACAGGTGTTAAGGCCTTTATATGTAAATCGGGACGATGCTTTTTGATGGTTTTAAATAATTCAGAATAAAAAGTAACATCATATTTAGGTAGAACTCCACCAACGATATGTACCTCTGTAACAGGCTGATCATCATATTTATATATAATGTCCATCATTTCATCTAAAGTATATTCCCAGCCATCTTTTCGCTCTTTTATCAAACGGGAATAAGAGCAAAAGGTACAAGTATACAAGCAAACATTTGTTGGTTCAATATGGAAATTGCGATTGAAATAGGTTTTAATACCATTTTTCTCCTCCCTGATAAAATTTGCAAGGGTACCTAAATAACCCAGAGATGCTTTTTCATATAAATAAAGACCTTCTTCAGAATTTATCCTTTCTTTGTTAAATACTTTTTGAGCAATTCTGGCTAGCTGAGCATCTTTGTTGTTTAGGCAAATTTGCTTTGATTCCGTTTCCATATTATGGTATTTTATCCTTAAACGCAAAAAATAACAAGTCGTTCAATATAAACAACAGGAAAATGAACTAAGGCTGGATAATTTTTAGGAAGCTGTGATTTTTGCAGCTATCATATCCCCAATTTCAGAACATTTACAATTATTTGCCAATTGTAATTCTGCTGTACCATAACCACTTTCTAGCAATTGGGTAACACTTTCACGAATTAAGTCAGCTTCTATATGTAATCCAAAAGAATCGAGCATCATAGCTGCCGATAAAATGGTAGCCATTGGATTGGCAATATCTAATCCCGTAGCTTGTGGATAAGAACCATGAATGGGTTCATATAATGAGGTTTTGGAACCTACGGATGCGGAAGGTAGTAATCCCATAGATCCTGTAATCACACTTGCTTCATCACTTAATATATCACCAAACATATTTTCCGTAAGCATCACATCAAACTGAGAAGGAAACTGTATAATTTGCATGGCTGCATTATCTACGAATAAGAAATCGAGTTCAACATCAGGATATTGTACGGCGATTTTTTTAACTTCATCGCGCCAAAGTCTGGATGTTTCAAGAACATTGGCTTTATCAACAAGGGTTACTTTTTTTCTTCTAAGTCTGGCTGCCTCAAAGGCTAAGATTGTAATTCTGGCAATTTCCTCTCTGGAATAAACACAATGATCATAAGCCATATCATCTTTCCTTCCTTTTTCGCCAAAATAGATACCTCCGGTTAATTCGCGATAAATGACAAAATCTACCCCTTTGATTTTTTCTTCTTTTAAAGGAGACAAAGAAAGTAGTGTCTGATAGGTAGTAACTGGTCTAACATTGGCAAATAAGCCTAAACTTTTTCTAAGCCGGAGCAAACCCTGTTCTGGTCTTACGGGAGCACTTGGATCATTATCATATTTTGGATGACCAATAGCACCAAAAAGCACTGCATCACTTTCCATGCAAATATCGAGGGTTTCCTGAGGCAGGGGATCACCTGTTAAATCGATAGCTACCGCACCTACGCTTCCAAAACGGGTGTTAAATTTATGGTTAAATTTGGCCTCTATAGCCGATAAAACTTTTAAGGCTTGGGCAATCACTTCTGGTCCAATACCGTCACCAGAAAGTACGGCAATATTTTTTTCCATGCTTTTATTTTAAGGGATTAAAAGAGAAGTATCTTTTCTCTTCGAATTTACTAATTATATCTTTTTGACTCAATAGAAAATCAATGTCGTCGTAACCATTTATGAGGCATATTTTTTTGTAAGGATCCATCTCAAAAGTTTCTGATTCTGAAGTATTTGAAATAGAAATGGATTGATTTTCAAGATTTATTTCAATAGATGCAGAGGGATCTTTTTCTATGGCAATAAAAATTTTGTGTAAAAAAAGATCAGAAACGGTGACGGGAAGAAGGCCATTATTTAAAGCATTTCCTTTAAAAATATCAGCAAAAAAACTGGATACCACCGCTTTAAAGCCATAATCTGCAATTGACCAAGCTGCATGTTCTCGGCTGGAACCACAACCAAAATTTCTTCCTGCAACTAAAATAGCTCCTTTATAGGTAGGATTATTTAAAACAAAATCAGATTTTGGACTTCCATCGGTATGATAACGCCAGTCTCTAAATAAATTATCACCGAAGCCTTCACGGGTAGTTGCTTTCAAAAACCTGGCGGGAATTATTTGATCTGTATCAATATCTTCGTTTGGCAGTGGGACTGCAGATGATTTCAGGAGGGTAAATTTTTCCATGATAAAGAGGTTATTCGCGATTAAACAAGGCTTACATCAATTATTTTTCCATGAATAGCTGCTGCAGCTGCCATTAAGGGACTGGCTAATATAGTTCGTGCCCCTGGACCTTGTCTGCCTTCAAAATTTCTATTAGAAGTAGAAACGCAATATTCATTGGCAGGGATTTTATCTTCATTCATTCCAAGACAAGCAGAACAGCCAGGCTCTCGAAAATCAAAACCAGCAGCTTTAAAAATCAGGTCGAGACCCTCTGAAATGACTTGTGCTTCTACTTGTTTTGAACCTGGGACAATCATTGCATTTACATGATTTGCTTTCTGTTTTCCCTTTACATAGTCTGCCACCATTCTTAAATCTTCCATTCTTGAATTCGTACAGCTTCCTATGAATACATGTTGAATTTCCATGCCAAGAAGGGAATCCCCAGCATTTAATCCCATATATGCTAAAGATTTATCAAAACTATTTCTATTGTCTGGATCAGTAGGTTGAGGAATAAGCTGTCTCACGCCGATACCCATACCAGGATTTGTACCATAGGTGACCATGGGCATAATATCGCTTGCCTGGAAAGTAAATTCAACATCGAAAGTAGCATCTTCATCGGTTGGAAGTGATTTCCAATAATTTACAGCCTGATCATAGCTGGAACCTTCCGGAGCATACTTTCTGCCCTGAATATATTCAAACGTTTTCTCGTCGGGTGCAATTAGACCACCTTTTGCTCCCATTTCTATACTCATATTACAGATAGTCATTCTTCCCTCCATAGACAGATTTCGAATGGAACTACCCGCATATTCTACAAAATATCCTGTGCCACCACTGGTAGTAAGTTGAGAAATGATATATAAAATGATATCTTTTGCCGTAACACCATGATTAAGATTGCCTTCCACATTAATGCGCATTTGTTTAGGCTTCAATTGCAGAAGACATTGAGAGGCAAGTACTTGTTCCACTTGGCTGGTACCAATGCCAAAGGCGATACATCCAAATGCTCCGTGGGTTGAAGTATGGGAATCGCCACAAACAATAGTCATTCCTGGTTGAGTAATACCTAATTCTGGCCCAATAACATGGACAATTCCTTGATATGGATGTCCCAGTCCGTAGAGAGAAACGCCATATTTATCGCAGTTTTCAATTAATTTGTCTACTTGAAATTTAGATAAAGGCTCGTTAATAGGTAAATGCTGATTAACTGTAGGAACATTGTGGTCGGCAGTAGCAATGGTTTGAGCAGTTCTAAATACAGGGATATCCCTTGAAGCCAGACCATCGAAAGCCTGCGGACTGGTAACTTCATGTATAAAATGACGATCTATATATAAAACAGCGGTACCACCTTCTACGGTATTTACAACGTGATTATCCCAGATTTTATCAAAAAGTGTTTTAGCCATAACAGAATATTTTAATATTAAACAGTTGCATTTACCCTAACCTTTGAAATCAATTTTTCTAAATCATCATTTATCACTTCTTTTTGTGAGTCTGCAACAGACAAAAATAAGGAATAAACTAAATCAAGCTCATCTTTTGTCAAATCATAACCAATTTGTTTGTACCGGTAGGCTATTGCAGCACGGCCACTTCTGGCAGTTAACACAATTTTGGAGGTATCAACGCCAACATCATGGGGATCCATGATTTCATAAGTATCCCGCTGTTTGATTACACCATCCTGATGGATGCCAGAAGAATGAGCAAAGGCGTTATCGCCTACGATAGCTTTATTGGGTTGAACAGGCATTCCCATTCTGTCCCGAACCAAATGGCTGATTGGATTTAATAATTTTGTTTCAATTCCAGTAATGAGATTGAGGTAAGGATGCTGCTTCATGATCATCACTACTTCTTCCAGAGCGGTATTTCCTGCTCTTTCTCCAATACCATTAATGGTACATTCAATCTGTCTGGCTCCATTTAATACCCCAGCTATAGAATTTGCAGTTGCCAGTCCTAAATCGTTGTGGCAATGAGTTGAGAGGATAGCTTTTTCAATACCTGGCACATTATCTCTCAAATAAGCAATTTTTAGACCATATTCCTCTGGAAGACAATATCCAGTGGTATCTGGTATGTTCAATACGGTTGCTCCAGCTTTTAAAACAGCCTCAATAACTTCAGCCAAAAAAACATTATCTGTTCTTCCTGCATCTTCTGCATAAAATTCAACATCCTCGACGAAGGTTTTTGCATATTTTACAGCTGAAACGGCCCGTTCAATTATTTTCTCTCGGGTACTATTGAACTTATGGATAATATGTGAATCAGAAGTGCCAATACCTGTATGGATTCTTGGCCTTTTTGCATATTTTAATGCTTCTGCTGCCACCTTTATATCTTTTTCAACGGCCCTTGTAAGACCACAAACGACAGGTTTTGATACCGCCTTGCTTATGGCTTCAACGGATGCAAAATCACCCGGACTGGATATTGGAAAGCCAGCTTCAATGATATCAACTCCCAGTCGTTCAAGTTCCAAAGCAATTTCAATTTTTTGCGATGTATTTAATTTACAGCCGGGAACTTGTTCTCCATCGCGGAGGGTTGTATCAAATATATGAATGCGATTTTCCATGTTCTTGGTATTTTGTATGTTTGCAGGAGATAAATTTACCTAACCTCTTTGGCCGTAATAGGTTCAATAATCTATTTTAATACACCTTATCAAAGGGTAAAATAGGGTTTAATTATTTGAAATTGTGTAAATTGTAAAAATAAATTCTACAATGCCCAAACAAAAAACTGATGACCTGGTGACTTTAATTAATTCACTTTCCAGGGCAGAAAAACGACATTTTCGGTTGTTTGTGAAACGAAATCAAAATTCGGAGGATATTCTATTTCTCCAACTTTTCGATTTTTTAGAAAAAAAGGGCGATTATGATGAAGATCAGATTCTAAAAAAATTAACTGAAATAAAAAAAACCCAGTTATCTAACCTTAAAGCACACCTTTATAAACAATTGCTTACAAGCCTTAGGTTATTGAGTACCAAAACCTCTCCAGATATCCATATCAGAGAATTACTCGATTGCGCGCGCGTACTTTATAATAAAGGGCTATACCGGCAAGCGCTTGATATATTGGACAAAGCGAAACAAAAGGCAAAACAAGCGGAATTTAGTTCTTTATCTCTAGAAATCTTGGAATTTGAAAAGCATATCGAAGGCCAATATATCACTCGAAGTATTGAAGGTCGTGCAGATATTATTACCAACGAAACGATTGAATTATTAAAGGTCATTAAAAATAACCATCAATTTTCTAACCTCTCCCTTCAACTATATGGACTTTATTTGAAAATAGGTTTCGTTCGTAATTTCAAGGATTATGAAATGGTGAAACTATTTTTTAATGCAAAATTACCCAATACCTCTTATTTGGAGCTGGATTTCATGTCTAAAATTTATCATGATCAGGCTCATGTCTGGTTTTATCACATGACACAGGATTTTCCATATTGCTATAAATATGCTTCCAGATGGGTTTCTATTTTTGAAAATAATGCAGAAATTATCCATGTTCATGGCATATTGTACTTGAAAGGGCTTCATAATTTGTTAACTGCTTTATTTAATATGTTGCAGTACGATAAATATTGTATCATCTTAAATAAATTGTTATCATTTCCTGAGGTCTATAACCTTGAAAGAGAAATGAATATGGAGGGTAATTATTTTCTTTTTAAATATAATCACATCATAAAAAAACATTTCATGGAGGGTACTTTCGATGAAGGAATTCAGATTATTCCAGAATTAATGAATCTCATTGAACATGATCAGTATAATTGGGATAATCACAGAATCATGGTTTTTTATTATAGAATAGCCTGTCTATATTTTGGTGCTGGGGAAAACAAAAATGCAATAACATATTTAAATCTCATTTTAAATGAAAAAAATTCAGATTATAGAACGGATATCCAGATTTATGCCCGTATTCTAAGCCTAATTGCTCATTATGAACTTGGAAATGCTCAACTCGTTGAATATCAGGTTAAATCTGTATATCGGTTTTTAAGTAAAATGGAGGAGTTAAGTGCCGTTCACAGAGAAATTTTTAGATTTATTAGAAAGTTACCAAGGATACAAGCCAGTGATATAAAGGATGAATTTCTAAGTTTAAGACAAAAACTGGAACAGCTTGAACTAGATCCTTATGAAAAAAGACCCTTCTTATATCTGGATATTATATCTTGGCTTGATAGTAAAATAAATGGCAAAACGGTTCAAGAAATCGTGAAACAGAAATCTTTAGATCGCAGAAAAAAAATGGTTATTTAATTATTTTTTTTAATAATTCCATGTAAAAATTGTCCAAAAAAGCGAGATGGGAATTTTTCTACTCCTGGAAATCCAAGCTTAATATCTCTGCCATTATAAGGCATATAAGCCGTTTTGAAAAGATAATCCCAGATGGAAAGGGTAAGCCCAAAATTTATTCCATTTGGTTTATCTGAAGGCATTTCATATCCATGATGCCAAATGTGCATTTCCGGACTGTTGAAAATATATTTCACCTTTGAGCCCAGCACAAAATATCCAAAAAGGCAAAACATTATAAATGTTAGCGCGGAAACTGCCGACGATGAATTTTGTAATACCGTGATATCAAAACTAGAAGTTATCACTGCAGTACCAATTAATCCAGCAATTATTAAGCCCACAAATTTTCCGGAAACAGCCAGATTGGAATGATTATAATGACCAAAACTTAAAGTAAAAATATGAATGATAAAAAAATCATATAATCCAATACCTAAAAAGGCTAAAGGTAGATACTCTATGGTTCGGTACAATACTGTTTCCATCCAGTGAAACCTTAAATGTGCAGCAAAGCCCATTTGTTCAACAGAATGATGCACCTGATGAAATTTCCATAAAAAGGGAATCTTGTGCAGTAAACGGTGAATCCACCATTGAATAAAATCTCTGACGATGAATCCAATGATTAATATGAGCCATAGGGGAGCGCCATTTAATGGGTTTAATGAAGTGAGATCTAAATGAAAAAGTTCATAAAAAAGGTCATTAACTAAGTTGACAATGACTCTTGATAATGCAGCGTAAATAATGAGTGAAAAAAGAAAAAAATTGAAAAACAAATAAAATAAATCTAACCAAAAATCTTTTCGAAATTTAGCCTGGTTTTTTCTCCATGGATTAGACCATTCTAGAATAAAAAATATCAGTGAAACTAAAATTAACCAATAAAAATAATTATCCCATGAAGGGTTTTTAATCGCATGCAACAAATATCGTGCATAAGATATATAACTATTTTTAATCGTTTCAAAAAAATTTCCCAAGGTTTTTTTATTAGGAAACAGATTAAACTAAACAAAGTTTAAGTTTAAAAATGATGGAATTAAAAGTTTCGCCTTTGTTTTCTTACTTTTGCCTCATGGAAAAAATATCGATTTCCGAATATTACAGCAGGAAAGAAAATAGGATTTTATTTGATGTTAGAAGTCCTGGAGAATATGAAGAAGGACATATTCCAGGTGCCATTTCTTTTCCTTTATTTACCAACGAGGAAAGAGCCGAAGTAGGTACTTTGTATAAGTTGAAAGGGCAAGAATTTGCTTTTTTGAGGGGATTAGAATTTGTTGGCCTAAAAATGGCAGACTATGTGCGTAGGGCAAATAAACTGGTTCCTGAAAAAAAAATATTTATTCACTGCTGGCGCGGAGGACAAAGAAGTGCCAGTTTAGCCTGGCTTTTGGAAATGTCAGGTTTCGATGTACAGCTGATTATAGGAGGGTATAAAGCTTACAGACAGTTTATTCATCAACAATTTGACGAAATAAAACTGAAATTAATTGTGTTGGGAGGTCCAACTGGTTCCGGAAAAACGGTTTTGCTTCAAGCCTTAAAAGATAGGGGGGAACAGGTCATTGATTTGGAAAAACTGGCAAATCATAAAGGTTCTGCTTTTGGTGCTTTGGGCGAACTACCTCAGCCAACGGTGGAACAATTTGAAAACAACCTGTTTGAGGTGTTTTTTAAATTAGATACCGACAAAAGAACCTGGGTGGAAAACGAATCTAAATCTATCGGGAAAGTTTTTCAACCGGATGGGTTTTGGAATCAATTTAGAACTGCCAGATATATCGGACTGGTTATTTCCTTTGAAGAAAGATTGAAGTTCTTAGTTGAAATTTATGGAGCTTTTCATTTAGAAGAACTTAAAGATTCTTTCATAAAAATTAGTAAAAGATTGGGAGGGCAACATGTTCAGGCTGCAATTAGTTTTCTTGAACAAGGAGATTTAAAAAATGCCGGGGAAATAGCTTTAAGATATTATGATAAATCTTATCCAATAGCTAATACAAAATGTGATTTTTCAAGGAGTTTTTTATTTACGCCAGATATGACGCTTAACAGAAGTGAAATGGCCAAATCATTGATAAAATTTTCAGATGGAATCGAATTATAAACTGACTCAATATAGTCATGGTGCAGGGTGTGGTTGTAAAATTTCCCCTGCTGTTCTCGATAAAATTTTAGCTGGCACAGTCAAAAATAAGGTCAATCCGGCATTGTTGGTAGGAAATGAAGAAAGAGATGACGCGGCAGTATTGGATCTTGGCGATGGTACTGCACTCATCAGCACCACTGATTTCTTTATGCCTATTGTTGATGATCCATTCGATTTTGGAAGAATTGCTGCAGTAAATGCCATAAGTGATGTTTATGCTATGGGTGGAACTCCTCTTTTGGCAATAGCTATACTTGGTTGGCCAATAGATAAATTACCTGCTGAGGTGGCGAGTAAAGTGATTGATGGCGCCAAAGAAATTTGTAAAATTGCTGGTATTTCTCTCGCTGGAGGTCATAGTATAGACAGTCCCGAACCTATATTTGGTCTGGCCGTTAACGGTCGCGTGTTGATAAAAAATCTGAAAAAAAATGGTGGTGCTAAACCTGGAGATTATCTGTTTTTAACCAAAGGTTTAGGCGTAGGGATTCTAACAACAGCACAAAAAAAAGGGCTTTTACTTCCCGAACATGGGGAAATTGCCTTACTTTCTATGACTAAACTGAATGATCTGGGAGCTTTATTAGGAACCTTGCCTTATGTGCATGCACTAACAGACGTTACTGGTTTTGGATTAGCAGGTCATTTGACAGAAATGATGGAAGCCTCAAATACAAGTGCTATTGTTGATTATAATGATATCCCTCTTTTGGATAAGGAGGCCATTCATTATTATTTGAATAATGGGTGTATTCCCGGTGGAACGAAACGAAATTATGCCAGCTATGGCCATAAAATAGATGTGAAATCTGAAGATCAGATAAATATTTTATGTGATCCTCAAACCAGCGGAGGTCTGTTAATAGCAGTGGATAAATTCCATGTTGAGGAATTTATCCACTTTATTAAATCTAATGGAACGCTTGATTTAAAACCTATTGGAAAGGTAATTGATCAAGATAATAAAATGTTTAAAATAGGTTAATCAGGCATTTTTATAATAGACAAATGCCTTTTTTCCCTCAATTTTTTGTTTCCCTATCTTTTTTTGCTTGAATAATTTTGTCAAAGAAGCATTCAAACGTTGAATCAATTTCGTATTTCCTTCATCTGGAATATATTGTTTATCTCTGGCATTTATAAGGACCTGTAACAAATCATGACTCGTTGTAGGTTTTTCTTTAGTTCCCATTTCGTTGGATATAACGACGTCCCACTGAGTAGTTAGCGGATTTCTTCCTTTTTTTCCTGCTACTTTAGGACCGGTTGTTACTTTTTTGCTTGCTAAGTCTTTAGGAGCTTTAGCTTTCATCGGTTTTTGGACCGATTTTTTATTTGTCTTGATTTTTAATTCAGAAGCCTGCGGAATTACATTAGATGAATGAACAATTTCAACTTCCTTTTTTTCTTTTTTAATTTTAGCCTCATTTACAGAAGCTGCAGGTGAGCCCTTTAAATGATTTATTGCCAGTTTAGTTTGCTGTAGCTGAAATTCAAGTTTTCTTAAATCAGAACTATATTGTCTTAAAAGTTCCTGCGCTTCAAAATCAGTTAGATTATTTTCTGTCATATTCAATGATTTATAGATTGTTAAACGAATTTAAAATATAATTGCTATATAATATTTAAAATTAAATAATTTTTTTTAATAAGTCAAATAGTTTTTAAATATAGGATGATTTAAGGTAATAAATTAAGGCATTATTTTTTTATTTTTAAAATTTAGAATTTTTATTTATTTTTAGAAAAAAATAAATTTTCTCAATATGTCTATTTTCACTAAAAAAATCATTTTCTTATTCTTTTTGATTTCCATTGGAATAAATAAGGATCTTTTATTTTCTCAATCTGTCATTTCTAATCCAGATATCTCTCATTTTTCAAAAATGAAATGGAGAAATATCGGACCTAACAGAGGCGGCAGATCATTGGGCTGTACAGGCAGTCCCGGAAGACCGCTGGAATATTATTTTGGTGCAACGGGAGGCGGTCTTTGGAAAACTACCGATGGAGGTCAAGAATGGTCAGCCGTAACGGACGGACAAATTAATACGTCCTCAGTAGGCGCTGTTGCAGTAGCTGAAACAAATCCTGATGTGATTTATATAGGAATGGGTGAAACACAGCTTAGAGGTTCTATTACGCAAGGTGATGGAGTTTATAAGTCAGACGACGGCGGAAAAAAATGGCGCCACCTTGGCCTAAAAGAAACACAATCCATCTCCAGGATCAGAATCCATCCTACAAATCCTGATATTGTTTATGTAGCTGCTTTAGGTCATCCTTATGGTGATAACGAAGAAAGAGGGGTTTTTAGATCAAAGGATGGGGGGAATACCTGGCAAAAGGTATTATATATTGGGGCAAATACGGGGGCAGCAGATTTAATCATTGATAGAACTAATCCTAAAATTTTATACGCGACCACCTGGCAGGTTTATAGAAAAACATGGAAAATGTGGGGTGGTGGAGAAGGTTGTAAATTGTTTAAATCGGTTGATGGAGGAGACACCTGGATTGATATTTCAAAAAATCCTGGAATGCCTGCAGCTCCTCTTGGAAAAATTGGAATCACGGTTTCTCCAGCAAATCCAAACAGACTTTATGCCATCGTTGAGGCAAACGATGGGGGTGTTTATAGGTCAGATGATGCTGGCTGGACCTGGAAAAAAATGAATGATGAAAGAAAATTAAGACAACGAGCTTTTTATTATTCCAGGATTTATGCCGATCCACTGGATCCTGAAACTGTTTATTGTTTAAATGTAAATTTTTATAAATCTGTTGATGGAGGGAAAACATTCGATATTGATATAAATGTTCCTCATGGCGATAATCATGATTTATGGATAGATCCTAATAATCCTCAGAGAATGATTTCTTCCAATGATGGGGGGGCATGCGTTTCAAATAATGGTGGAAAATCATGGACGGAGGAGGATTATCCTACTTCTCAACTCTATCATGTAACTACAACCATGGATGTTCCTTATCATGTCGCTGGTGCTCAACAAGATAATACCACCTTGTCCATTCCAAGTGATGGATGGGGATACAAACATTTAAATGAAGGAAATAAAAGCTGGTTTTATGAAGTTGGGGGAGGGGAAAGTGGCTATATTGCCCCGCATCCAACTAATCCAGACTTGTTTTACGCGGGGAGTCAAGGCGCTTTACTCACACGTTATGACAGAAGTAATGGTCAGGAACGAGATATTCAGGTTTATCCGCGCTTTTTTTCGGGTGAACCAGCATCATCATTACCAGAAAGATGGCAATGGACATACCCAATTGTCTTTTCCCCACTTGATCCTAATATTCTTTTTACTTGCTCGCAACATGTCTGGAAAACTACCAATGACGGTCAGTCTTGGGAAAAAATCAGCCCAGACCTTACCTATGCCGATCCCGAGACCTTAGGCCCTACAGGTGGAATTATCACTAAGGATATGAACGGTCCGGAAATTTATGCCACTGTTTTTGCTTTAGCCCCATCCTTTCATGATATCCAAACTTTATGGGCTGGGTCAGATGATGGTAGAATTCATATTACCAGAAATGGAGGTAAATCATGGATAGAAATTACACCAAAAGATTTGCCAAAATTCTCCACAGTAAGTATCATTGAAGCCTCAAAACATGATCCGGCTACAGCTTATGTTGCCGCTTACAGATATCAGGTAGATGACAGGGCGCCTTACGTTTATAAAACGACAGATTATGGAAAAACCTGGACGAAAATTATAAAAGGGATTAAACCTCAAGATTTTGCGAGGTCTATTAGAGAAGATCACCAGAAGAAAGGATTACTTTTTTTAGGTACTGAAAATGGAGTTTATGTCTCCTTTGATGCAGGTGAAAATTGGCAATCCCTTCAATTAAATTTGCCTGTCACACCCATTAGAGATTTAGTCATAAAAAACGATGACGTCGTTTTAGGTACTCATGGCAGAAGTTTTTGGATTTTAGATGATATTGCTCCACTTAGAGAGTTAAATGAAACAACGGCATCTTTTAAATTCCATCTCTTTAAACCTGCTAATCCAATTAGGGGTATTTATAATCTGAATCTTCAATATCATTTAGGCGAAAAGGCCGATTCTGTAGAAGTAAAAATATTAGATGCTTCAGGTCAGTTGGTTCAAAAATTTATAGGGAATCAGGAGATTTTTAAACAAGATAATTCCATACCTTACTGGGAAAGAGATGGGAATACTAAACCAACTACGGCAAAAGGAATAAATTCTTTTTCATGGAATTTAAGATATGAGGGAGCCTCAACTTTTCCTGGCATGATAATATGGAGTGGCAGACCGCAGGTTGGACCAAAGGCTGTACCAGGAAAATACAAAGTGATTGTTAAGGCTAATGGTTTAGAAAAAGAGCATGAATTTGAAATCAATATAGATCCAAATCTTAAGGGTATTACCGTTGATGATTTGAAAAAGCAATTTCAACTGGCCATGCAAATTAAGGAGAAAGAATCTGCTGCGAATGAAGCAGTTAAAGAAATTAGAAAACTTAAACCTCAGCTGGAAAGCAACAAAACTAATTTGAAAGACTCTGTGTTGGTCAAAGAAATAAATTCAGTGTTAATGTCATTGATAAAAATTGAGGAAGACTTGTATCAGGTAAGAAATCAAAGTGGACAGGATCCTTTAAATTTCCCAATCAAATTGAACAATAGATTGTCATCCCTCCGAAGAAGTGTTGAAACAGGTGATGCCAGACCAACCGATGCCTCTTACGTCGTATTGGCGGAACTTTCCAAAGAATTAACGATTTTATTGGATGCTAAAGCTTTTATTCAAAATAATTCATTGAAAACATTGAATGAAAAATTAGTAAAGGCGGGTTTAAAGTCAATTACTTTATAAAAAATATGAGTTAAAGCACAATGAAGGCTTCGATTTTGAGTTTATCAATCGAAGCCTTTTCATTTATTCCCAACAAAATACATGATAAGTGAACTGCTTTTTTACCATATTTGCATTTAATTAATTACGATATATGTTTCGAATTTTTACCTGCTGTTGCTGCTTGATTTATTTTTCTTTCCTTTCAGCCCAAGATAATTTGAGCGTAATTAAAAATAAAGGAATTCCTGCAAATGCAACTATTACAAATATCCATATTGGAACTGATAATCAAATTATTATTACTGATAAATCTGATCTATATAGAATTCTTGGCAGTTCGCAGGCAGTAAAAATTACTTTGCCACCAAACACCACTTCGTTATTACAATTCAAAGGGGGGAATAATGATTCCTACCTTGATATGGTTTTAATTAATAGTCTTTTGAAGGATTATTTGCAAAGTGAAGATGAAATAAGTACCATGGCACTTCAAAAGGAGGATGAATCTCTTTGGGTTGGGACTTTAAATAGTGGTCTTTTTCATTTAAATTTTAAAGAAGGTAAATTGATTCAGCATTTTAATGCCAAAAATGGAAAATTAAGGTCTGACAAAATAAACTTGATTCGTTTTGATGATAATCAAAGAATTTGGGTTGCCACTGACCTGGGAATTTTTACCGGCAAAAGTGGAAAATATGAAATCCTCGAAAAAGATTTTGCTATACAGGATATTGCTATTGAAGGTAAATCAATCTGGTTATTGGGAGATAATATGGTTGGTCCTTTAAATAGTAAAAGAGAATGGCTACCTATTTTAGTCCCTGATGATAAAAAAGAAGGTGATTTAAAAGCCATCGGGATTGATGCACTTGGAAATGCCTGGCTTGCCTCTGAAATAATTAGTCAATATTTAGTTGAACCTGATTCTTTTGTCCTATTCGGACCGGAAAGAGATTTTACATCCCAGTTTGCTAACAGTATTAAAACAGACATGGAGGGTAGAGTTTGGATTGGTACGGAGGATAAAGGAATGTATGTTATTCAGGAAAAAGAGATGCTTGCCATTGGTATTCAGGTTGTTAACCCGATTTCATGTAATAGTACAAAATGGGATGGAGCCTTGCAGGTTAGAGTAAACGGTGGGGTAGGCCCATTTAAATATACCTGGAGTTCTGATACTATCAAAGGAAATTCTCCGATTGGATTGGGACCAGGTATTTATAGAGTAACTGTTACTGGTGATGGTGGCGTTAAGCAAAGTGCTGAGGTTAATTTGTCTAATACCCGGTTAAAAGTAGAAGCAAAAGCTTTAACGGCTACCAGCGCGCCTGGAAATTCGGATGGTCAGGCAAAAGTCACTGTTTCAGGTGGAACGCCTCCTTACCAGGTTTCATGGGATAACGGACGAACAGGGAATGCCGCAGGAGGTCTTTCTGGTGGAAATCATATCGTTACTGTGGTTGATAGTAAAAGCTGTTTTGGAACTGCTTCCTTTGAAGTAAATGAAAATCAAATGGCTATTGGTGTTAAACTTGAACTGGTAACCGCACCTGATTGCTTGAATCCTAAAGGTGGGGTTCTGCAACTTGTTTATAAGGGTGGAAAACCACCCTATAAGTTCAATTGGAGTGTGCCAGGCAATGATAGTCCAACCATTTCCGGATTAATTGGAGGTATCTATGCTGTTACCATCTCAGATAGTGAAGGCCTTTCCGCTAAAGCAGCCATGGAAATTCCTTCCCCAAAACTGATGGTCGCTTCAAGCAGGACATTGAAAGTTGCTTCGGGACTTGGAAATGATGGTTCGGCAGTAGTGAAAGTTGAAAATGCTCTTGGCGCTGTTTCCTTTAAATGGGATAACGGTCAAATGGATTCTGTGGGGACAAAACTTTCTGCAGGTTTTCATAGGATTACTATAACTGATGAAAAAGGTTGTACCCTCATACATCAGGTGGAAGTTCCAGAAGAGTTGGTTGCCGTTATGGGTGAAATTGAAGAGGAAAAAAGATTAAGCTGTGCCGAATATTCTGATGCCACCCTGAAAGCAGTGCCTAAAGGCGGAAAAGCACCTTTTTCCTTTCTTTGGAGTAATGGAAGTAAGGAACAATCTATAAAAAATATACCTGCAGGATTATATACAGTTACATTGACTGATGAAAAATTGCAATCGATCGTAATTAAAAAGGAAGTTAAAGGTCCTGAACCTCTAGACCTTGCCTTGCAAATTATTAAACCAGCTACTACTAATAATGCAGATGGAATTGCCAAAATTTTAGCATCTGGTGGAAATGGTGAGTATAAAATAACCTGGAATAAAGGTGAGGTGAAAGAGGAAGTTGCTAATCTCGCCGATGGAAACTACGATTTTACCCTGGTAGATTCAAAAGGATGTTCTCTTAATAAAACATTAAGAATGTCTGAAATTATATTGCCTTTAAATCTGGATTTAAAAGTATTAAAGGAAGTTACTTGCGCCGATTATGAAAATGGAACTATAGAAGCTTTAGTTGAAGGTGGTAAACCTCCTTATATATATAAATGGAGTGTTGCTGGTAAATCAAATGCTGCCCTTGAAAACATTAAAGCGGGAAGTTATTCGCTAACAATAACTGATTTGTTAGGAGAAACTAAATTTCAAACCATTGAATTAAAAAATCCTCCGGCTATTGCGGTTAATCTTGAAGTTATTAAGCAAGCTACTGTAAATAGTAAAGACGGAATGGCTACTTCTTCAATAACAGGTGGAATTGGAGCATTTCAAAAAGTCTGGTCCTCCGGTGAGATCGGAGATACTGCATTTGCGCTGGCTCCTGGTTATCAAAAATTGACAGTTACCGATGAAAGGGCTTGTGCGGTAAACAAGCCATTTATCATTACAGAAGATATCAAAGAATTTAATGCCAATATTTTGGCTTCAAATTTATTGAAATGTGCAGGTGATAATAATGGTTCAGCTATGCTAAATATTAATGGCGGAAAACCTCCTTACACGATTACCTGGAATGTTGCTGATTTGAAAGATCTGGAAATATCGAATCTTAAAAAAGGAATATATATTGCTTCTATTACTGATAGCCAGGGTAAATCAATATCTGCCACTTTAGATCTTAAGGAACCTGAAGTAATTAATGCTCAATTTACCATAGTTCAAATTCCTAATTTGGACAGTTTAAATGGTTTAGTAAATGTTGCTATATCTGGAGGGACTTCTCCATACAAAACAGTATGGGATAATAGTGAAATCGGAGAATCAGCAAAAATGCTATCTGGTGGCAAGCATTTTATTACCATAAAAGATACTAATAATTGTGAATTTGTTAAATCTTTCGAACTCGATGAGCTTGTTCCTGACTTATCGGCAATGATTAAAACAGATAAAGAAATCTCTTGCTTTGGGGATAAAAATGGTGCGCTTTCTATTGAAATTACTGGAGGTAAGAAACCATTTAATTTCAAATGGAGTAATGGTGTTACTTCCCAAAATATTTCTGCATTAGCACCTGGTAATTATAAAGTTACCATTACAGATAGTAAAAATAAAACGGTAGAAGTTGAAAAACTTTTGATTGAACCCACAAAATTAGAGGTAAATTCCTCTTTTATTCGAGGTGCATCAGATGATAAAGGTCAAAACGGAAAAAGTAGTCTACTTATTAATGGAGGAAGTTTTCCATTTGTCATTCAATGGGATAATGGAAATAATCAAATGTTTGCTCAAAATTTATCGGCGGGTTATCATTCCGTTACTATTACTGATAATCGTGGATGTGTAGATACCAGTGCTGCCACAATCCCTATAAGACTCATTCCTGGTCTGGCGCGTGATTCATTTAAAGCTGAGCAAATTATTCAAATAGAAAAATTGGTGTTTCAAGCCGATAGTATAAGTATTCCTCCTGGTGTAGAAGACCTTTTGCAGGAGGTTTTACAATTTTTAAAAGATTATCCTACCTTAACCGTTGAATTTGGCGGGCATACAAATAATGTGGCTTCGGATAATTATGCTGACGAAATATCTTTAAAAAGAGCGCGTTCTGTGGCAAATTATTTTATTAGAAATGGTATTCCTGAATCAAGAGTTACTGCCTTTGGTTATGGAAAGAAAAATCCAATGGTTTCAAATGATACGACTGAAGGAAGAAAGAAAAATCAGCGGGTAGAATTAAAAATCCTCAATGGGCAATAGACTTAAATTTTAGTCAAGATTCTTCCATCTGCGATGACTCCATAACCATTGGCTGGGGTTATCGTAAATTTGAATTTCCAGCAGTTTAACGTATTTTTTTGTAATAAAGCCATAATCAGTTTCTTTTGACTCCTTACAGATAAGGGTAAAACCAATGAGACACTGGTTGCCTAAATCTTTAATATGCATATATATTACAGGTGAATTGTATTGTGTTGCATATTTCTCTACTCCAAACAATATGGGGGTATGAATACCAAAAAAAGAGGTCCAATATGATTTTGAAGTATCAACCGGTCGCTGGTCGGCAGGCAAAATATAGGCAAATGTTTGATTCAAATTGGAGCTAATATGTTGTTTGAAATCATATCGGGTGACTAGATTTAATCCGAACCTTGTTCTTATTTTTATCAATAATTCACTGAAGAAATTATTTTTTAATGGCGTATACACTAAGCCTACCGGTGATTTTATGAAAAGAGGTAATGTTGAAAAGGCTTTTTCCCAGCTTCCATAATGCGCTGTTGCTATAATTATGGGTTTGTTTAATTTTATCAATTCATCCCATATTTCTATATTTTCAAAAACGATAGATTTTTTTATATCTAATTCTGACTGGGATAAATGGGGAATGAGATCTTCGAAATTTTTTAAAAATTGCCTGTAGAAAGCTTTTTGAATTTTTTTTAACGTAGCATTTGGCTCCTTTGGAAATACTCTTTCTAAATTGGACATTACTATTTCTTTTCTGTAAAATAGCACGGGGTAAAGGAAGAAAAATAATATATTCAAAAGAACATGTAATGCTTTTTGGGGCATTAATGAAAGTATATAAAAAGGAGAAAATGGACTGCTTTTTTTCATCGTAGACAAAAATGAGGGAAAAATGGTAAGTTTTGCATTCTTTTGTTCAGATATTTTTAAATTTAGATGCTTTAACAAGCCGAAACTTATTTTATCATCATTTTTTATAGAATTAGCAACTATGCAAAACGTGACGAAACTTTTATTGAGTTTGTGTTTAATGATTTTAACATTAGGCGCATTCGCTCAAAAAAAATCAAAATCTAACAATGTAGAGGTAGTATTACCCAAATTGATAGATGCAAAAAAATTCCAAGCCCTGAAATGGAGGAATATTGGTCCCTTCAGAGGTGGAAGAGCTAATGGTATTTCTGGTGTGCCAGGTAATAATCAATTATATTTCGTTGGTTATACAGGCGGAGGTGTTTGGAAAACCCAAGATGCCGGATTAAATTGGGTAAATATTTCCGATGGATTCTTTAAATCTACCACCATTGGGGACATTGCAGTGGCTGAAAGTGATCCTAACGTAATTTATGTTGGATCCGGCGAACATGCAGTACGAGGTGTGATGACAACCTACGGTGACGGCGTTTATAAATCAACAGATCAAGGAAAAACATGGAAAAATATTGGTTTAGAAAATACCAGACATATTTCTGATGTGATTATTCATCCGCAAAATCCTGATATTGTATGGGTCGCAGCTCAAGGTGCTTTACATGGCCCGTCTGAAGATAGAGGTGTTTATAAAACGATTGATGGAGGTGTTACCTGGAAGAAAACACTATATGTGGATCAGAACACAGGTATCTCCAGTTTAACAGTTGATTTTTCTAATCCCCGAATAATGTACGCCGCAAGCTGGGAACATCGCCGCCTTCCCTGGCAGGTTCAAAGTGGTGGAAATGGTTGTGCCGTCTGGAAATCAAACGATGGAGGGGAAACATGGAATAAAGCAATGGAAGGTCTTCCATCTCTAATGGGTAAAATTGGTTTGTCTGTATCCAGAGTAGAGCCATCTCGTGTTTATGCCATTGTGGAAGCAGAAAAATCAAAAGCGGGCGTGTATAGAAGTGATGACGCGGGAAAGACATGGAAACTGATGACCAATGATCAGACACTTACCGCACGTTCCTGGTATTATATGGAAATTTTTGCTGATCCTTCTAATCCTGAAATTGTTTATGTGCTAAATGCACCAGCGATGCGCTCTATAGATGGGGGAAAAACTTTTTCAACGCTAAGAGTTGGTCATGGTGATACCCATGACCTTTGGATTAACCCTCATGATAGTAATATTTTAGCTCTTGCCGATGATGGTGGTGGGGAAATAAGTTTTAATTCAGGAAAAACATGGTCAGCTCAAGGTAACCAGCCAACAGCCCAGTTCTATAGGGTAAATACCGATAATCGTTTCCCTTATTGGGTCTATGGAGGTCAGCAGGATAACTCTTCTGTCATGATTCAAAGTAGAACAAATGGATCGGGAATTACAGATAAGGACTGGACTTCTGGTCCTGGTTGTGAAAGTGCTTTCCTCGCTTTTAATCCAGATAATCCTACACAAATTTTTGGAGGATGCTACCAAGGTTATATTGAAGTTTTAAATATGGATAATCAAGAGGTAAAAGATATCATGGCTTATCCGGCATTAAATCTGGCCATAGCACCAAAGGATATGAAATATCGATTTAATTGGAACGCTCCTATCATTGCCTCTCCTCATGACTACAATACCATTTATCATGCGGCCAATAAGGTTTTGAAAACAACGGATGGTGGAATCAGCTGGACTGAAATAAGCCCTGATTTAACACGAAATGAAGCCGAAAAGCAAATTGTTGGCGGTGGACCTATTACAAATGAAGGGGCTGGAGGTGAAAATTATAATACCATTTTTTACTTAATTGAATCTGCTTTAGAAAAAGATCTTATCTGGTCTGGAAGTGATTGTGGCTTGGTTCATCTAACAAGAAATGGCGGTAAATCATGGGAAAATGTAACGCCAGCAGGTCTGCCTGAATGTTTAATTCAATCTATTGAAGTTTCTCCGCATCAGCCTGGAACAGCCTATATTTCAGCTTCAAGATATAAATTTAATGATTTTAAATCAATGGCATATAAAACATCTGATTATGGAAAATCCTGGATTTCTATAAATCAAGGTGTTGAAAAAGATGATTATATAAGAGTCATTAGAGAAGATTTGAAAGTACCTGGGCTTCTTTATGGCGGCGCAGAAAGAGCCTTTTATATTTCTGCAAATGGAGGGGAAAACTGGAGTCTTTTTCAGTTAAATATGCCTGTTGTTGGCATTACAGACCTCACTTTTAGAGATAATGATTTGGTGGCATCTACTGCAGGCAGAGCTTTTTGGATTTTAGATGACCTTGGTGCTATTCAACAGTCAAAAGGTTTTCCTCAGGGTAAGGTAAACCTTTTTACACCTAAAGATACCTACAGATACGGGTCGTCAGGTTATGGCGGTGGAAGAGGTAATATTGGTGAAAATCCGGCGGAAGGTGTTATTTTAGACTATTATCTAGGAGAAAAGGCGGACTCTTTGGGTCTTAAATTAGAAATATTTACTTCTGATGGAAAATTATTGAGAACGTTGAGTTCTGTAAAACCAAAGAAATCAGAGTCTTACCCAGGTGGCCCTCCTCCTCCAGTTTTACTTCCTACAGACACAGGGATTAATCGGTTTGCATGGGATATGCGAACGGAAACCCTGCCTGGTATCCAAAATGTTTTCGTCCAAGGTGATTTAAGAGGTTATAAAGTAGGGCCTGGTTTATACAAAGCTAAACTATCAGCCAACGGAGTAAGTTCTGAAATTACTTTTAAAATCAAGATGGATCCCTCTTCGACAACAACAAAAGAGGAATGGATGGCACAGCAAATTGTATTAGAGAAAATTGATTTCGATGTTAAAGAGGTGCATCAATTGGTAAACAAAATGCGTTTGGTAAAAAAACAAATCTTACTCCAGGATGAATTATTACAGGATAATCCAAAGGCTAAAGATCTTTTAGATAATGGAAAATCTATACTAAAAAAATTAGAAGAATGGGAGTCTGATGTGATTGAAACCAGGCAAAAAAACTTTCAAGATGTCATTAACTGGCCAAGTAAAATAAATGGGGAGTTATTAGATTTGAAAAGTAGAATCGATACCAATGAGGCTAAGCTAACAAATGGAGCAAAGCAAAGACTTACAGATTTAAATGCACAGTGGAAAATGGATAAATCAAATATTGAGAAAATTATCAATGAAGATTTACCTGAATACAGTAAAAAGTTTCAAGATAAGGGTTTACCTCCTTTAATTTTAATACAATAATAGCATGAATATATTGGGTTTTGCCTGTTAAGGTTCCTGTATCGACCTTTCGATATGGTGGAAAGAAAAAGGGACAGACCTTTAATATAGTTCAAGCGAAAGATATGTTTGTTGTGCGTTCAATGACACCATTGAACGCACTCAAACAAGTCTTATCAACGAACGCCGCTTCGTTTTTTGAAGATTTATCTCCTGCTTTTACTTTTCCCGAAGTTAATGTTTGTGTTTTTAAAATGAAGGAACCTGATAAGCTCGATGCTTGTCGCATGGCATTTAAAGAAGATCCAAATATTAAGTTTGCCGGTAGGGTATGGAGAGAGGAATTATCTGGTTCCTCACTTATTTATACCGAAAATATTTTTATAAAATTTAAATCAAAGATTTCATTAAAAGCTATTTCAACGCTTTTAAATTTCCATAACCTGGTGATAAAAGAGAAATTTTTATTTGCTGGGAATGCGTTTTTCTTGAAATCTCCCGCATTTACAGGATTCGAAATATTTAATATTTCCCGCATTTTAAGGGAAGATCCCCAAGTACTTATCTGTTATCCTGAAATGGTTTTTCCTAAAATAAATCACCAAATACATGATAATCAATGGTTTTTAAAGGAAACATCCATTGATGGCAACCTAAATCCACGTGGTGTTGAAATGAGAAAGGTGTGGCAATACGCTAAAGGTGAAAATGTAACGATCGCTATTATTGATGACGGCATAGATACAGGTCATCAGGAGTTTATTTTACCAGGGAAGTTAGTATACCCCAGAGATACCATATTAGATGTCAATACCGCACTTCCTCAAACCGATGATGAAAATCATGGAACCTGTTGTGCCGGAGTTGCACTGGCTCAAGGGACAGGTTTTGCAAGTGGTGTAGCTCCAATGTCTCGCTTAATCCCCATAAGAAGTGGGGGATTAGGCTCATTTTCAGAAGCGAAGGCCTTTGCTTGGGCTGCAGACCACGGTGCTGATATCATTAGTTGTTCCTGGGGTCCACCTGATGGTATTTGGTATGATCCCGAAGATCCCTCTCACCGAATTCCATTCCCTCTTCCTGATAGTTCGCGTTTTGCCATTAATTATGCCTTGAAAAAAGGAAGAAATGGTTTAGGTTGCATCCTTGTTTGGGCTGCGGGTAATGGTAATGAGGAAATTAAATATGATGGTTATGCTTCTTTACCTGAAATTTTGGCCGTTTCAGCTTGTGATTATCTTGAAAATAGAGCACCTTACAGTGATTTTGGTAAAAATATTGCCTGTTGCTTTCCAAGTAGTTCTGCTTCCTCTGATAAATTTGAAATATCAGATGGAATTTGGACAACTGACCGATCTAATATTCAAGGGTACAATCCAGAGGGAAATTATGTAGGTACTTTTGGAGGTACTTCCGCTTCTTGTCCTGGTGTTGCAGGTTGCTTGGCACTCATTTTAAGCGTTTTTCCAGCTTTGAAAAACAGGCATATTCGACCGCTGTTAAATATGACTTCCGATAAAATTAGTTCTAAAGATGGCCATTATAAGCTTGGACACAGTCATTATTTTGGATATGGAAGGATAAATCCACACCAAGCCATACTATTTCTTAAGAAATTATTAAAGATTGAAACAGAGGTTAAAATGAATAAGGAGTTAAAGGTTGAAGGTATTAGGTTTATTTTTAACCCAATTATTTTTCAATTACAGCTTTCTTATAAATGGCTGGGTTCTGAAATAAATTATGCTACTGGTGATTGGTTGATGAATGATGGAAAAGAAATTTTTGTGGATCAAATTGTTTTTGAACTCAAAGGATCAGATGCTTCTTTGTTTATACTTAAAAAGTATGTCGTTGAAAAAAAACAAAATATTAAGCTTAGACTTATTTGGAAATAGAATTATAAAATGGGGGATGTTTTTTTTTTCTTTAATTTTGTTAATTTTGGAAATTTAATTGGTAACGAGGTATATAATATTATAATAGAACGAAGGTATATAGCCTTGTTTTAAAAAATAGATTGATAAAAACTTAACGTTGAGATTTATAAGGTTTGGTAATATTACATCCATTATTGTCTAAATTTGCATAAATTTTCGTAAGATGAGAAACATTTGGACGTTCGTTTTTTTCATGGGTGTTATTTCTACTTCCATAGCACAAGGGATAGTTGAAAAAGAAATTGATTGGCAAGGACATAGAGGTGCAAGAGGTCTTGCACCAGAAAATGCGATGCCAGCATTTTTAAAAGCGTTATCATTTTCAGACATCAAAACGCTGGAGTTAGATGTCGTCATTTCAGCCGATGGAAAAGTGGTAGTTTCCCATGAACCATGGCTTAACGCTAAAATATGTTATGATTCCTATGGAAATTCAATGAATGAAAATGAAAAATATAATCTTTATAAAATGGATTATAAGGAGATTAAAAAATGTGACTGTGGAAGCAGAGGTAACCGTTTATTCCCGGAACAATTGGCCGTTTTTTCTTATAAACCATTATTGAGTGAAGTAGTAAAAGAGGTAGAAAGATATTGTAAAGCATCTAAAAGACCCATGCCTATTTTTAATATTGAGATAAAATCCAGCCCCTCTTATGATGGCATTTTCACCCCAGAGGTTCAAGTTTTTGCTGAAATTGTAAGGAAGGAAATTATAAAATTAAAATTAGAGGATAAGGCTTGCATTCAATCTTTTGATCCTCGCGCACTAAGATATTTGCATGAAAAAGAAAAAGATTGGGTTTTAGCATATTTAGTTGAAAAGGTGGAAATTGTTCAACAGCAGATTGAAAAATTGGGATTTACGCCATCAATTTATAGTCCTCATTTTGAAAAAGTAACCCAATCAATTGTTGAAGATTGTCATAGATTGGGAATGAAAATTATCCCTTGGACGGTGAATGAAACAGAACAGATGAAAAAACTAGTTCGTTTTGGTGTAGATGGAATAATAACTGATTATCCAAATCGGATACCCCAATCATCAAATTAAGTTTTATAAAACTAAGGTTTCATTTTTTTAAGATAAGCAAATAATATTTTTATTTGAAAATAGGAAAACGCACCATTCCATTTTTCAAATAAATCGTGTAGTAGAACTTCCTTAAGATAAACATCAGGTTCAGACAGCATTAAATTTATTTCACTTTTGCTTAGAAATGAATAAATATCAATAGGATGATTCTCGGAATAAAGTTTAACAACATGACTTTGTATGGTGGTAAGGGCCAATTTTCTAATGCGAGAAATTTCTTCTAAATCCATTCCTTCCAAAACCCGATGATAAGTTAATAAATGGGTGATTCCAGGATTATTATTAGGCTGTCCCTCTAAAAATTCTCTTATGGCAGATAAAAAGGCCTGACCGTAGTTTAATGCTTTTGCCTCACTCACGCCTGTAATTTCCATTAAATCGTTATGATCTAAAGGTTTTTTACTCGTCATTTCCATCAATGCATTATCTGGAAAAATTTGGTAAGGAGGAATTCCGGCAGAACGGGAAAGACTGAAACGTACCTGAACCAGGATATTATATAAATTATCGAATTGTTGGGTTTTCTTAGTTGAAGCAGAATCTTTTAAAGATTCCCTTTCTTTTCTCTGAGCGATAGTTAGCATTTTCACTAATTGAACTTCTTTATTTTCAAATAGCACCTCTTTACTTCCACTTCCTAAACGTAATACGTTTCCTGCATCGTATGCTATTTCAATAAATCCCATATTAATCCATTGGGTTATATAATAATACCATTGTTCTGTTGGATAATCGCGACCAACACCAAAAGTTTTTATTAAATGATACCTGTTTTCTGTTATTTCTTTTCTTTGAGAACCTCTTAGCACATCAATCAAGATAGAAAGAGTTACTTTTTCATTCAACCGGAAAATGGCAGAAAGTGCCATTTGAGCCAGACGTGTTGCATTAAAATAATTTGGTGGGTCGAGGCAGACATCACAATTTCCGCAATTTTCAGGCAGGAATTCGCCGAAATATCCCAATAATATTTTTCTTCTACAAATTAGCGCTTCTGCATACTCCTTCATTCTGTTTAATTTGGCAAGTTGCAATTCCGTCTTCTCACCTTTAGAATCATTTAAGATATCTCTAAGTATGCCGATATCTGCAAAACCATAAAAAAGCAAGGCAATAGCGGTAGCACCGTCTCTTCCCGCACGACCTATTTCCTGATAGTAACTTTCAATGTTTTTGGGTATATTGTAATGAATCACCCATCGGATGGAGGATTTATCGATGCCCATACCAAAGGCCAGGGTGGCGCAAATAATGGGTGTTCTGTCAAAAGTAAAAGCATCCTGGATATCACTGCGTTCGGTACCGGATAGACCAGCATGATATGGAGAAGCTTTTATTCCTTTAGCATTTAATTTAGCGGACAGGGATTCCGTTGTTTTTCTGCTGAGGCAATAAATGATGCCACTTTGTCCTTTCCTACTTTTAATAAAAGATAAGATTTGATTAAAACGATCAAGAGCAGGTCTTACTTCAAGGTGAATATTTGGCCTGTCGAATGAACTTAAATAAGTTTCAGGATTTTGAAGTTTTAATTGATCTAAGATATCACGACGCGTTATTTTATCGGCTGTTGCAGTTAAGGAAATAATAGGAATACGAGGAAAATTGTCCTTAATAAAGCCAAGTTTTGCATACTCAGGTCTGAAATCATGGCCCCAGGAAGAAATGCAATGTGCTTCATCGATAGCAAAAAGATTAATATTTCCTTTTGAAGCAGGGAGAAAAAGGAGGAAGAAATCAACTTCTCAGGGGAAACGTAAAGTAATTTTAATTCTCCATTTAGAAATTTATCTTCCACTTGTGCTGTCACCCCTGAAGTTAGACTGCTGTTTAGAAAGGCTGCAGGAATACCATTTGTGGTTAAGCCACCAACCTGATCTTTCATCAACGATATAAGGGGCGAAACAACGAGGGTTGTGCCTGGCATGATTAATGCTGGCAATTGATAACAAATTGATTTTCCGCCTCCTGTAGGCATCAAAGCCAAAACATCTTTACCTTGTAGGATAGATTGAATGATACTTTCCTGATTTTCCCTGAAAGAATCGAATCCAAAATATTTTTTTAACGTTTCTGTAATTTTAGTTTGCATATTTCCGTAGTAATATCGGAAAAGGGTGTTTAAGTTTAGGTCGTAAAAGACTGCATATTACGTTTTTTTTATTTAATTAGTGAAATTTCGCTATTTTTATAATCTAATAAAACCTAACGATTCATGTTTAAGACTAAAATTGCTGGAATTGGCAGTTACTTGCCTGAAAATATCATATCAAATGATGATTTAGCACAAAAAATGGATACCAACGATGCCTGGATCCAAGAGCGGACTGGTATTCAAACAAGGAGGTATGCTACAAATTTCAAGGAAACTACCACAACGATGGGTGCAAAAGCTGCTTCCATTGCTATTGAAAGAGCAGGTATTAGTCCAGACGAAATTGATTTTATTATTTTCGCTACCCTTTCTCCAGACTATTATTTTCCTGGATGTGGCGTTTTAGTCCAAAGAGAATTAAATATTACAAACACCGAATGTGGTGCCTTAGATATTCGAAATCAATGTTCGGGGTTTATCTATGGATTATCAGTTGCAGATCAGTTTATCAAAACGGGTATGTATAAAAACATTCTACTCATTGGATCGGAAATGCACTCCATGGGTTTAGATTATTCGAATGAAGGCAGAAACGTAACGGTCATATTTGGTGACGGTGCAGGGGCAGTGGTTCTTCAACCTACAGAAAAGGAAAATAAAGGAATTCTTTCTACCCATTTACATGCCAATGGAACTTATGCAGAAAAATTAGCCACCCTAAGTCCTGGTTGTCATGGTGGATATCATTCAGAACGTATAGAAACTGAAATTGACTATGGTTTTCCTGATACCCCTTATGGAGGTATTTTTGTAACCGAACACATGGTGAAAAACAATCAGGTGGCTGCTACTATGGACGGTCAGTTTGTTTTTAAGATGGCCGTACAAAAATTTCCAGAAGTGATTGGTGAGGCGCTTAAAAAAAATGGCTTGGATAAATCTGATATTGATATGCTTATTCCTCATCAGGCCAATTTACGGATTAGTCAGTTTGTCCAAAAACAAATGGGCCTTTCCGATGATAAAATATGGAATAATATACAAAAATATGGAAATACTACGGCCGCATCTATTCCCATTGCTCTTTGCGAAGCATGGGAGAATGGAAAAATAAAAGAGGGTGATTTAGTTTGTCTGGCTGCTTTCGGAAGTGGATTTACTTGGGGTGCGGCGCTTTTAAACTGGTAATACAGGATATCCTTTTAATTGATTTGAAATAGGAATTTTGAATATCCTTTTAATATTGGTTAAACTAGTGTTTCTATTTTGGAAATTTTTTAGTTGTCTGCTTTTTTCTTTGGCATATATTTTAATCGATAAAATATCGAGGGTGGATTTCTGTAGAAAGATTTCTGAGGGATCCACCCTTTTTATTATTTAAAACGGACAATATTTCAGCAGTAATACTTAAGGCAATTTCACCAGGTGTTTCTGCCCCTATTTCTAAACCAACAGGTCCGTAAAGGGTATTTTTCTGTTCTTCATTTAGGAAAATTCCATCTTTTTGTAAGTCAAGAATCATATTATCTAATTTCTTTTTAGGGCCTAAGGCACCAATATAGGCTACTTTTCTCTCTAGTAATGCCTTCAAAATGGCATAATCATAATTATAATTATGCGTCATAAGCACAAATACGGTCTTTTCATCCATTATAATTTGATCTAACACCATTTCTGGCTTACTCACCACTATTTGACAAGAAGCTGAAAATCGTTCAATTTTTGCATAGGTTTGACGACCATCCACAATAGTAACTTGCCAACCAAGTGTTTCTGCAATCATCTGAAGCGGAATGGCATCATTTCCTGCACCTACGATAATTAAAGAAATTGGAGGAGCAACAAAAGAAATAAATGCATTAAAAGTAAAGTCAGGGTCAGCATAGGTTTTAAAAGTAGATTTTTTTAAAAGGAGGGTATCTTTTATATCATTGAAAAGTTCAATAGG
>Ga0209088_10000061_pt1 | contig 81895 bp, 88 predicted proteins | sample S_140625_EF_Meta_FD_187324 | JGI IMG/M metagenome (GOLD analysis project Ga0209088, IMG submission 187324) | Freshwater microbial communities from Lake Simoncouche, Canada to study carbon cycling - S_140625_EF_MetaG (SPAdes) (version 2) | ecosystem: Environmental > Aquatic > Freshwater > Lake ... | reverse complement strand
CTATTCTCAAAAATAAAACTATAAATTATAAAATACTATTCTCAAAAATAAAAATATAAATTATAAAATACTTTCTCAAATATAAAAATAATAACACTATAAACTATAAACTATAAATTATTTTCTCAAATATAAACTCTATAATCTCTCAAAAATAAAAATAAAAAACTATAAAAAATATAAAATTTAAACTTTATAAAATAGAAGCTATAAAATATAAACTATTAAATTTATATTTTAAATTTTCTTATAAGAGAGATTTATAAAGAATTATTCTGTTTCAATACACATTGTTGAACCAGCAACCCCTTTTTTAGCACAACCTCTCATATGTGCCGACTTGGATTGCTGATTTTTTCCCATAAATCCACAAAACTCACATACAAATTTACTAGATGATAGTGAATATTTTGATGCCAAATATGTTTCTAGACTAGGAATAGTAAATTCTTCAAGCTGTTTTACTAATATTTGAATAAAATCCTTAGCCATCTTAATTGTTTTATTCTTTTTTGAGAGAAAATTCTGATATTCAGCATTTATATGATCTGTTAATTCCTTGGAAATAGTATTTATATTATCTTCCGAACACGCATTTTCATCTAATAGTTTAAGCGTATTATAAAAAGCATCAATAATATCAAGCCCTATTTTAATCTTTTCTGGATCATTATTTGCGCAATGAACGTACACAAGCACATTGCCATCATGGACGTTAATCTCAAAATTATCTTTTGTCGTTATTGTTGTATTTTGTGAGAGAAATAATCCACAACATTTTTGCATATCAATATCTCTCAAAAATTTCTTAACTTCTTCTTGAATTACTGGCCTCTTCCAATCCTTATTTTCTATTAACACATTTGGTTTATTATTTCTAATCAACATAATATCACATGTTTCTTTTGTTTGTCCTACTGAATAAATTTCAGCACTAGGATACATGTCTTTTAAACTATTTAAAACTAGGTTCTCCGATAGCTTGCCTTTATTACTCGAATTTTCAAATCGTGTTAATAAATTATTCAATTTATCATTTTGACTTGAGAGAATTTCTTTATTAGCCTTTGAAATATCATTTACATTTAATAACTTATTATCAAATAAAGTAGCTATTTTATCTAATGTACTATTCACAATTGCACTTTGTTGATCCTTCAATTTCTCTCGTAATATTGGCTCCATCTTTTCCATCATATTTATTGACATTAAAGTTTTTAATTCTTGATTCATGTCATGCTTTAGTTCATTCATATATTTTGAGAGATTAAATTGACTAACTTCCTGACTTCGTTCAAATTTAGTATTCATAGTTTTCAAATTATCTAAAATTTCCAATACACTACTATTTGTCAATGTTTTATTCATAGATTCTTGAAGAGTTTCCATTATATCTATAAATTTTAATAATGTATTTTCCACATCCATTTCAGGTCGTTGCTCAAAAAAAGAGAGAATCTTGCTATTGCTAATTGTAAACGGTTTCATAGTATACTATATATATTATAGTATGTACTTTAAATTGTTTTCGCAATTTAAGTTCTTATTTAAAAACTTAAATTGCAAAAATTATTTAAATAGTTATTTATATAATTAATTATAAATATGGAGAGATCACAATTTCACCAAGTCATATGCTCTATTATCGAAAATCACTGCTATGATTATTTTGAACATGATATGGAATATATTATAGAATGTATGATTAATGATCCTGATTTTGAGTTATCCGATGAATATAAAGTCGGCGATGACTATTATAATAATAGAAATGCAGCCTTAAAAATAATGATTGAATGTAATGAAACGCATTTTGACGATTATACTAAATATTTATTTGACGGCAATCGCTATAAAATTTCATTGCCAACAAATAAAGACGAATTATTGGATTTATTCCAATTCTGTAAAGATAAAGATTGCGAAATTTTTCATTCTATACCAAATAACCTTATAAAATGTTACGGCAGTTATGTAATAAATAAATTTTACGGAAATTCGTGGATCATCGGCAAATTACATCAATTTTCTGATGATAATGAGAATTGCTCTAAAAATACTCTCATAAAACTATTTCCACTTTATTTTACAAAATTTCTTCAAAATTACAATGCAAAAAAAATTTCTAATATAAAACAAGTGAGAAACGATTATATTAATTATTTTTTCAGTAAAATTAGCAAATTTAAACTATATAAACCAATATCCAGCATTGAATACATCAAAATTATAGAATATCTAGAAACTATGAAAATTATAAAAACAAATAACTTATTAATTAATATAGATAATGTTCAATCTATTTATCTTAGAAATATTGCTGAAAACATTTACAATAGAGAATGGTTTCTAAAGCGTATAAAAGCTCATGCTTTAGAAATTATTCTCCAAAATCCAATAATTCAATTTCGTTATAGAGACCGTGTCCTTGTAAAACAATATGCACAGGAATTCTCAAATTATAATATTTTATAAATATTTGAGAGATTAATATACAACAATAATATAAAGTTATTGAATCGGTTGTTAATCTTATAGATAATCTCTCTGAAAAAATTCATGAAATTGAAAAAAATTTAAGTTTACCAAATATTTCTCTCTATTTAAGTGGAAAATATGCATCTGTTACTAATAAAATATTTGAATGCGATGAATGCGATGCAACATTTCCAACACAAAAAGGACTGAATGGTCATAAAAATGTTCATGCTATTAAACAAGATAAATTGTCTGATACATCATCAGAAACTTCAGATAAATCTTCACTTAAAATGCGGAAAAATAAAAGTAAGGTATCCGCGCCCGAGCTTACTATTAATACAAAATAAATCTCTCACATGTACTTAAATAAAATTAAAGTTTAAATTAAAGTTAAAATTATAATTTAGTAATAAATATATAATATTATATATAACATATAAAGATGGCTTCTGCTGCTGGACAACTCTTGCATCCCTTTGATGATATGTTTGGTATTGATCCCAATAACAATCGTAACATTGGTTGCGGTCAGATACAAGCAGAACTAAATCATGATAACTTGGAAAGAAACAAAGATAAGGAAATAGCAAAACTTATTCCTAAAGATGACACTCGTGCTTATGATTCTTTTCAAAATATGTGTGGTGCCAATGGCGGATTTTACAAAACCAGAAATCCATTCAAATCATGGTCAGACGAAAAATTTCTTGCATATATTTTTCTCACACCCGGAAAACCAGATGATTCTAAAACGGAAATTAGAAACATGACGAACGAGAATGGTATACCTATACAGTATCGAAGCCAAGCTTCTACCCCCATGTATCTAAATAAGCCAGCAACAGTTACACTTAGGACGGGAGTCTTATATAATATTCCTGATGTAGATGATGATGATGTATCAGACAATGTATTGCATGTTCTAAACATTATTGATTTTCATGCAAGGATACCAGGTGAAGCGATGAGTAATATATATCTTTTTGTAGATACTGGACACTGTCTTTTGGATCTTTTACGCGACAAAAGTCTTGCAAAACCTAGTTTATCGCCCCCTACATTGCATGTAATTCTTTCACAAGCTAGTTTTGCTGATGCATATAAGGCTGGAAAGGATTTATATGAGCATAAAAAGTATTTTCATATTTTACAAGCTTGGTGGTATACAGTAAATATTGAAGTACCACATTACGAGCATACCGATAATCACATGTTTCATAGTGAGTTGACTTGTGTTATGTCAGATGCAGGCCAGGAATACCCTGAGAGCAAAACTATTTACCAACACTGGTTTTTAAATGATGATTTAATATGGCGTACTTATAATGCTAGTGACTCAAATAGCATAGCTCAATGTCAAAATGATTTAATACTTTCAAATGACCCAAAGAATTATCCAGTGCATACGGACCAGCCATATATTGGTATATATAAAAGCTCAAAAGCCTCAACATTTAATAATACACACAAATCTTTTACAGTGGGTAGTCCATATTTTAAATCACTATGTTATCAACGTAAACGTAGCGGCGATGGGTTCCAAATTTGGTTTGTAAATAAATTTGCAGATATATTAAAACAACAAGGCGGGAAAAATAATTTTGCGTGTACCCAGGCTGGTCCTCGTGGTGGCGGCGAGGGAACCAGTAAAAAAGATTATAGTGGGCGCAAGCCGCTTTGCGCCTCCACCGCACAAAATAAAAATATAACCCTAAAAAAATCTTTTTTTGTTACACAAGATTGGATGGCATTTAGTTGGGCGGCATTTTGCAATATTAATGTTATATTTTGTAGTAATTATAATCACGCTACTGGTGCTCGAGCACAAGTTATGATTTTTATAGCTCAAGAAAATGCATCATTTTATTAATTATATTTAATTAAAATAATAAAATATAATATTTTATTAATATAATATGAGGTATATTATAAACAGTTTAGTTAAAAAAAGTAAAACAAAGACAAAGACAAAGACAAAGACAAATACAAATACAAATACAAAGACAAAATCAAAACCAAAACCAAAATCCCAAATAAAGACAACTAGAAAAAAAGGTAAGTTAAGTATTGTAAAGGTATTTCCAACTTTAACGTATACTGAAAAAAAATTGAAGACAGCCACAAAATCTTCTGTTTCAAGTTTGAGACCAACTATGTCAAACTATGATATGGTAGAAAAAATGTCATGCTGTGGGTTAATTGATATAATTAGTGTATCTTCACCAAAAAGTGGCGAATATGCAAATATTTGGGGAGTTTTGTCTAATAATATAAGGATCGAATTAGTTAAACAAAAAAAAATTACACAAACAATAACAGACATAGATTATTTAATACCTAATTTTATAACACGTAGTGCATTTTTTGTGAACTATACAATACCTAATCCACGTACTAAGAAGAGTTTTAATACTATATATCCAAATATGTCATATGACTTCCCTCGCATAGTTAATGAGCAACCACAATCTTTCCTACAATTAACTAATGCTGACATTGTTAATAAATTCTTTCACGATTTAGGTGATATATTTGTTCAACAACAAGGTGTTTATATTGATGCAAATATATTTTACAAATTTTACTATTTTATATATGATAATTTATATTATGCTATTTCAAATGCATGTGAAACTATATCAGATTATAAACACATCCCACCTCATATTGCAAGTTCAATAATTGCGTCAATGGTTGAAGAAGTTAAAGCATTACTATATTACATGTCTTTAGAAGATGAACAAGAAATCAAAACATTTATTTACACAATTGGTTCATTTTTATCCCCTTTGCTTAAATGAAAAACAGCCAAAATCATAATCCAAACTTTTACTATACTATAATTATTTTTGAATTAAATAAATATAGTATAACTATTATTTTCTTTTTTTATTGTTCTAGCAAACAATACATTATTTTTTATGTGTTTTTTTTGGATTTCTTAATTTTTTTGCTTTTCTTGATTTTCTTGCTTTTCTTGATTTTCTTGGATTTCTTGATTTTCTTGATTTTCTTGCTTTTCTTGATTTTCTTGCTTTTCTTGATTTTCTTGCTTTTCTTGATTTTCTTGCTTTTCTTGATTTTCTTGCTTTTCTTGATTTTCTTGATTTTCTTTTCAATCCACTCGCTAAAACTTTTTTCTGTAAAGGAGCATATGCTGTTTCTATTAACGGGTCTCTAGTCTTTGCAAGATTTTGGAAGACGTGTTCCACTGCATCTATATTTGTATCTCCTATTAAATCTTTAGTTTCTATAGCATTTAAAGTAATACGAATTCCATCCGGATATCCAAGCTCAGAATATTGTGGTTCTTCAAGAATAGTTTTAATGGTTCTTAATGAATCATTAAATTTTTTATTTGTAGGCACCGCAAGTAAATCTGACGGAGGCATAAAAGCAGTAGACGGTGTTCCGGTTAACGTTTCCCTTTTATTTTTAAAACTTTCGATTAAATTATCTAATATCATTTCTGTATTAAAATAAGGACTATTTAAAAAATAGTTTAATATATCAGCTGCTAAACGAGGAATCAACCCAGCATGTTCATTTACTATAGAATCAAGAGATAAAAAATTTAAACATACTAATGTATATGAAAATCTAGATGGTAAACCTCCTTGATGTAGTGCCGGTGCAGCGTTTGAACTCAATCTATGTATTCTATCTACACTAATTGATTCCCATTTTTCTATATACTTATTCATATAAAATGTAATGGTTGATATATAGTTTATAATTGCTTCTGTTGAGTTTTGTGCTGAATCAACAACAGCAAATAGTTCACCTAAAGAATTTGCTGGTTTAAAATATCCAGCTTGATAAAATTTCATAGTTTCATCTATTGAATTTTGTGTAGCATTTCTAATGGCCTGTTTTTTTTCATTAAGATGATTTAAAAATTTCCAACAATTACTAGTTGGATCCGCGGCATCAAGATAAGATTGTTGCATTATTTGTGGATATAGACCCCAAACCTTGTTTTCTAACCCGCGGGGTGGGTTACGCGCGCAATCAAGTTGAAATCTTTTTAATTCTTTTCCTGTATATTTTTCTACATAGTCTCCTGAACAATCTATAAATGTTTTTACTCTAAATAATAAAAATCCACCACTGTCAGTGCGGTCAACATGCTGAATATTACGATCTAATTCTCGTAAAAAAGAACCAATTGCTTCATCTGACCCCATTTCTAATCCTGCAAACTCACGAGTTAATTCATCAACTGGATCAGTTACAGGCTTGCCTGAAAACATTGGATGAACATTTGGTGACAATTTAAAATCAAAATCGCTAATCTCACTTAGAGCTACGCCCCAAAGTTTATCCAATGTGGAATTATCTTTTATGTCTTCTTTAATAAAATGTTTTACCATAATAAAACATAGTACTGCTTTATCAATGTCTCTTATTTCGTCTAATGCTTGTAATAATATTTTATTCATTCTTAGTAATGAGGCAAAAGTATCATCTAGTAAGTCCCAAAAAATTCTAGGCCAGTCATCATATTGTGTTAAAAACATTACTTTAGCTATATTAAAAGCATTTTCAGTTTCAAAATCTTGAGACTCAAAATCTTGTTTATGTATATCCCAATTATTAGTAGCACTACCATCATGAAGACTAGGAAGAGGAGGGCGAGGAGGCGGCGGAGGCGGAGGATAACCAGGATAACCAGGATAAACAGCAGGAGCAAATTCAACAGGAGCAGCAGGAGAAGGAGAAGGAGAAGGATAAGGAGAAGGAGCATCATCAGCAGCAGCAGCAGCGACAAGAGCAGCTAGAGGAGCAGGATCTATTTTAGCAGCCCTAGCAAGAGTAACAAGAGCAGAAGGAGTAATTGTAGCAGCAAGAGCATTAACTTTACATTTAAATACATCTATCATATTAGCAAGTAATTGTGCTAAAAGTATTATTATATTGCCTCCTGCTGCAGTAATAATAAAATTATTATTATAATATTGTTGCCTCCTCCACACGTTTGGAGAGCGCGTTGAATCATTGCCTCCACCATTCAAAAAATTAGAAAATAAATAAAATAGTTCTTGAACCTCATTACATTTATCACAAGAGAGTAAAAAATCAAGACGATGTTGCCTTTTAATTGTTTTGTCATCACTGTTGGTTGCTATAATTAGTTCTAATTCATCTATAAATTTTGATAATGGAAAATTTATACCATGTTCTATTATGCATTTGTTATGTTTAGCACCAAAAGTATTATTAAAACTTGCTGCTGTTAAATCAAACATTTCTCCTGAAACATATTTTGCTCTAGTAATTTCATCTAAATTACTCATTATTATAATAGCTTATTATAATAATTAATATAATAATTAATATAATAACTAAACTTGTATGTTAAATTATAAAAAACTATAAAAATTTAAGTATAAGCTCAACAATTTCTGGGGGAAATTTTGAAAAAATATTACTATATATGGATGTTAAATATTTATAACTAATAAACGAACTATAGCGTTCAATAAAACGTATTTCTAAATGTTCTAAAATAATATTTACAAATGTATATGCTGGACACCATAAATTAGAACACATTATTGAGGAACAACAATAACAATCATATTTTTCAAGCATTAAAAAATATGGCTCACAATTATACAAACATTTATAAAAAAATTTATATACGTTTTTATCATAATTAGCTATTTTGGCATACATATTATTCATATATTTATAATAGCATAATCCATTATTATTGTTATAATTTACTACGTTATATGATTTAAATGGATATGTTTGTGGTATATTTAATTCTAAAAGTAACTTGTCTTTTTCTCTAATAACTAAGTGGTTGCTGCTAATATCTGTATTTATTTCAGTTAAAAAAATTGTTAAAGAACTCAAATAGTTTTTAAATTCTTTTGAATATGTACTATGTTCTATATATTCTTTGTCATTTATGTTTGCTACTTCTTTTGTTATTCGTTTTAAAGATAAATGAGGCATCTTACATTATAATATAATATGCATAATAATCTATAATTTATAATTATTATAAATTATTATAGTTTATAGTTTATAGTTGAATATTATTTTTTCAATTTCAAGAATTCAATAGTTAGCTCATAGTTTTTATTTTTACACACACTATCATGTGTTAAAGAAATAAGTCCATTGTTATTTAAATTAATAGCTGTAATAAAAACTTGAATTGCTTTTTTTGAAGGACAGTTGTGCCCATAATTGTAAAATAGTTTCATTAAAATAATGTTCCAAAAGCAATGCGGATAGTCTTTATATTTTTTAACATTAAATACACACTTATTTTCACCATAATTAACAGTTTTTAAAAATGGTTCAACTAAATGTTCTTGTACTAATGTGTTCCACATTAATGATTGGTTACTTAATTCTAATAAATTAGATTTTAACGCAGGAAATGCGTTTTCTAATTGCGGATAGATTTTATTGCGATATTTACCCCGAACAGACCAATGTGGAGTAGTATCTTTAAAATATGGAACTTGATACATTTTTGCAAACTCATAAATACTATTTTTGTAAAATCCTACCATAGGTCGCATAATATTTATTCCTTCAATTGAGCAATTAATCTTAATTACTGCTAAATCAAGAATATTACGCCCTCGGCAAACATTTGCAAATATATTTTCAATTACATCATCTGTATGATGACCCAATAAAATATTGGTCTGGCCTTCTTTTAACATAATTTCTTTGTAAAAATCAAACCGTATTTTTTTTGTAATTGCTTCATATTCATTGCGCTTTGAAGCTGCTCGTTTAATATTGTCTAATGTTTTAACATACAATTTAATAGAGTTATAATAACACCACTTTTCAATAAATTCTTGCTCTTCATATGTTTCATTTCGATTATTATAATTAATATGTAAACAAATTACATTGTATCCCAATAATTTTAGAATAGTAGTCAAAACCATTGAATCTACGCCACCCGATAATGATACAATGACTTTTTTTGAACTGTTAACTACGTTTTCTTTGCAAAATTTACTAAGTGTATCAATTAAAGTATTTGATAAATCAAAATATTGACTACTAATTCTAATTTGCTCTTGTGGAATATATTCCAACACATTTTCATACTTTTCAATACTATAATTATTGTATAAGTCATTCATATAAACAATAATATTGCTAATATTGCTAGCATTATTAATAATGCTAATATAGTAAGTTAAAGAGTTAACCATAGAGCTAAACATACAGCCAAGCATTATAATTTGTTTACTTTTATTATTAAAAAGAATAAGTTTTATTCAATTTTTAAAATAATAATTTTAATAATAATTTTAATAATAATTTTAAATAATAGTTAAACATATTATTTTAGAATAATATATATTTAAAAATGGATAAAAGTAAGTGCCTCTCTATTTTAGGCATTGAAGATGGTGCTTCGCAAGAAGATATTAAAAAAGCATATAAAAAGTTAGCCTTGAAATATCATCCAGATAAACAAGATCCTAGTGCTAGTGTTGAAGAAAAACAGATTGCTGAAACCAAATTTAAAGAACTTGCCGAAGCATATGATTTATTAATGAATCCTGATAAATTACATAAAGCGAACGAGGGTCATGGCTTCGGTCATGGCTTCGGTCATGGCTTCGGTCATGGCTTTGTTGATCCAAATGAATTATTTAATCAAATTTTTAAAGATATGAATATACATCAAGGCCAACAAGTTCATATAAACCTTGGTGGCATTGGAATTAATTTAGGCCAAGGGTTTAATCCGGGAGTAATGCGTAGTTCAAGTGTGTGTTTTATTAATGGACAACGTGTAGAAAATATAACAGAAGTTATTAACGGTGTTACACATCAACATACGTTTGTTACAAGAAATATACCAAATCCTCTTTTTCAATAAAAAAATTGATGACTTAAAATATTATAATACTTTATAATATTCTAATACTATTCTAATACTATTATGGCTTTGCGCAACATTTTGAATACTTATGTTCCATTGCGTGCTCTAATTGAAAATAAGGACAATGGCAAAGCAAAAATTGGATGCGTAGCGTTCTCGCCTAAGTTAAAGTATCACTGTGTTTTATGCGTTTGGTGTTAATCAATATAATATGAACAATAAAGCCAGTGTACTTAATAAAGATTGTATTCATGCGGAAGTAGATTGTATAAATCGTCTTAAAAAATCTGAAAAAGTTGTTCCCATTAATTTATTAGTATTTCGCACCAACAATAGTGGTTCAAATTTAATGAATGCAAAACCTTGTATAAATTGTATAAATGCTATTAATTTTACTTTGAGGCGCAAAAATTATAGATTAAAAAAATTGTCTTATACCAATGAAATTGGAGAGATTTGTGTAGTGTGTTAAAATTTAAAATAATTTAAAATAATTTAAAATAAATGTATGCTATGGTGCAATAATGCTATTTTACTATTGATTGTTTCGCTATGATCAATATAGTATGTATGCAGTTTATGTGTAAACAAATATTTTATAAAGGTTTGTATAAGAAATAACATAAACTCATTCAGATTTTTTTTTGTAAATGTTTTTTCACATACATAATAATATAAAATACTAATTAGTAGTGCACCTTCATCATTTGTATCTACTATTTGTTTGTCTCCAATATAATCCAACATAACGCTATGCACTGTTTTTTCAATATTTTTTTGAGTTTTAAAAGGTGTTAATGAGATTTTTGGCTTTGATAAAATTGTTTCATAGTTTTGTTCTTTTTCTTGTTCTTCTTCTTGTTCTTGTGTTTTGCAAAGTAACACTAAATTAGAAGTGGTGCTTAATGGGGCTGGTTTTTTTCTATTAACCATTTCGGCAATATTAGCCGGTGCGGATTTTACACGCTTCATATATTAACTATATATTATACTTATTATATTAATTTACTTACTAATATAATAATAATAAATGGCATCAATTTTATTTAGGTTTTAATCAACATCTGCAATATTAGGCTCTTTGGAGACTGCATCTTGAGACGGCATCTTTCCTTCCTTTAGTGCATCTTGTAGTGGTTTCATTAGTGTTAATAGTTCTTTTAATTTTGTCTCATATTCTTCTTTTGTTGAATGCTGATTTCTCTCAATCCATACCATATTTTCTTCTATTACTTGTATTAATTCTAATTTTGTTTTGTCTTCCATACCACTTGTAATATTTTCGTTATTTAAAGTAGATTTAAATTGGTATAACTGATTTTCAAAATTGTTGCGCACTTCAATTGTTTGTTTTGCTTTTTCATCATCTTCCTTGAATCTCTCAGCATCGGCCAACATCTTATCAATGTCTTCTTTGCTTAACCGGCCTTTATCATTTGTTACTTTAATACTATCTGATTTTCCTGTTGATTTTTCACACGCAGAAACAGTTAATATACCATTTGCATCTAAATCATAACTAATTTCAATCTGAGGAACTCCACGAGGCATCGGTGGAATTCCATGAAGTGTAAATTCGCCTAACTTATTATTATCTTTTGTAAACTGGCGTTCTCCTTCAAAAACACGAATAGTTACTGCTGGTTGATTATCAGCATATGTGCTAAAGGTTTGCGACTTTTTAGTCGGAATTGTACTATTACGCTCAATAATATTTGTCATAACACCACCACTTGTTTCAACCCCTAACGATAATGGTGCTACATCAAGAAGCAATAAATCATCAATTTTACTGTCTTTTACACCAGAAAGCAGTGCTGCTTGAACTGCAGCACCATATGCAACGGCTTCATCTGGATTAATTGATTTATTAAGTGCTTTACCATTAAAAAAATCACTTAACTGAGACTGGATTTTTGGAATACGAGTTGAACCACCTACTAAAATCACCTCATCAATTGCTGACTTACTTAGGCCACTATCTTTAATAACTTGCTCTACTGGTTCAAATGTTTTTCTAAACAAATCACTGCATAACTCTTCAAATCTTGCTCGTGTAATAGTGTGAATATAATCAATACCATCAAACAAACTATCAATTTCAAGTGTTGCTTGCGTTGAAGAAGACAGCGTTTTTTTGAGATTTTCACACGAAGATTTTAAACGACTTAATGCTCGCTTGTTTTCGCTTAAGTCTTTTTTGTGTTTTCGCTTAAAGTCTTGTACAAAATGTTGAACTAGCCGCGTGTCAAAGTCTTCTCCTCCAAGACGAGTATCACCCGCAGTTGCTTTTACTTCAAACACACCATCATCAATGCTTAAAATAGTTACATCAAATGTTCCACCGCCTAAATCATAAATTAAAATATGTTTTTCTTTAGCGTCTTTGGTTTGCTCTAGACCATATGCAATTGCCGCAGCAGTTGGCTCATTAATAATTCGCAACACATTTAGACCAGCAATAGCACCTGCATCTTTTGTAGATTGGCGCTGTGAATCGTTAAAATATGCAGGAACTGTAATCACTGCACTAGTTACTGGTTTACCTAAATATGCTTCCGCGGTTTCTTTCATTTTTACTAGAATCATAGAGGATATTTCTTCTGGTTGAAATTCCTTCAATTCACCTTTGTACGTTGCTTCAATAATTGGTTTATTGTTTTTATCAATTACTTTAAATGGAAAATGCTTAATATCATTTTGTGTAGACTGATCACTAAAAATTCGCCCAATAAGACGTTTTGCATCAAAAATTGTATTTTCCGGATTTTGCGATGCTTGATTTTTTGCGGCAATGCCAATTAATCTCTCATTATCAGTAAAAGCAACATACGAAGGAGTTGTTCTTAATCCTTGGTCATTGGCAATTATTTCACATTTACCATCTTTCCATACACCAACGCACGAATATGTTGTACCTAAATCAATACCAATAGCAACCATAATATTATATTATACTTATTTACAATATTATGGTTTTAAATAATTTTTGTAAAATAGTTATTTTATTAATAGTTGTATATCACATTTTTTACTTAGTAAAAAGTTAAATAAGCATACTAATTTATATATTAAAAAATCAACACGCTTATTTATTGCTTGTAACTCTTGGTTTGCATTATATAATTTTAGTGTTTCAGGATTAGATAAATCTAGAGTTGTAGCATCCAATTGCAAATTCTTTTGTAACTCAATTTCATTATAAGTTAAATTAGTTAAATTAGTTAAATTAGTTAAATTAGTTAAATTAGTTAAATTAGTTAGATAGCTTGCGCTTAAATTTATAGGATAATTCATAGTTTACTTTTATAGTTTATTTTTATATAAAAGAGAGAATATTTAATATACACGGCGTCTCCTATTTTTTGACATCTTTTGTGTTCTTTTTGTGCCTCCAGCAGTGCATATTAAACCTTGTATTCTCTCTTTTGCTCTAGTATATACATTAGTTTTAAATTCTTGTGCCTTGCTAAATAGCGATTCACTCATATTTGATACTAATGATGGTTGTGAAAAAAAACTGGATATGTTTTGAACCCTTGGATTATTATAAATTTGCTCAGTTAAAGTTGTACTAACTTTATCAAAAAAATTACCACCACGTTGTTTATAAGTTCTATATTTGCGTTGTCTTCTTTTTTGCGAACGCATTATTTATATATATATATAAACTATATTTTTTGTTTTGTTTTGTTTTGTTTTGTTTTGTTTTGTTTTCTTTAATTGTGTACTAAGATTATTAAATTAAAATTGATAACTCTTAGTATTAGTATTATTATTATTAAAAGTAATAATACTACAAATTATGGAACTTGACCATGACCTTGAACTTAAAGTCAATGTTGAACAAGAAAATTTAAAGCTAGTAAATTGTGCTAAAGAAACTAATCTTATTGAAAATAAGCATGTTAAAAATATTTATGAAGCCATTGCTACTCATTTTGACAATAATCGTTCTTATAAATGGTTGTGGGTTAATGAGTTTTTAAATACTTTAAAGCCAAATGCTCATGTTTATGATATTGGTTGCGGAAATGGACGTAATATGATAAATAATAATGCTAATAACTTAATTTTTACAGGTATAGACAATTGTGAAAACTTTGTTAAACTTTGTAAATCTAAAAATTTAAATGTTATTTATTCAGACATGAGAGACATTCCATTAAAATCTAATAGTGCTGATGCAATTATATGTATTGCTGTGTTTCATCATTTGGAAAATAAAGAAAACAGAGTAAAATCATTATTAGAAATGAAACGTTTAATTAAAATAGGCGGCAAAATAATGTTGTCTGTATGGTCTATTAGCCAACCACAAAAAACTAGGCGTAGTTTTAACAATTATGGTAATAACATTGTGTTATACAATAAATTTGGGGAAATTTATGAGCGTTTTTACTATATTTTTAAAATTGATGAACTACATCAATTATTCACTTTGTGTGGTTTAACCATAAGTGATTATAAATATGTTTGTGGTAATGAAATATTTATATTAACTAAAACCGTATAATTATTATACTATTTTATTTACAAAAACCATAAGCATAAATTGTTATAGCAATTATTCCTAGTACAAAACCAAAATGAAATTTATATTGCATTTTTTTGTATATAGCTAACCATCCCTCAATTTGAGCTTTATTTGTTAAATGTAATAGCATATAGTCTGTTTTTGGATACAATATATAGAAAAAGTAGTTTGTTATAAATGTAATTGTTGCTACAGTGCACACTTTTGGAAGTGTTGATGTTTTATTTTTTTTATCAATGAAAAACAAATAATTCTCTCCAATATATAGTGCTATTAATGATAATGCTATGCCTAAAATAAAACCACCATAATATATATTCCTTCGTTCACTTATTATATTCTCATAAAGTGCTTGTTGTTTGACTGTTAGTGTTTTCTTAAATTGTGATTTATTAGTATCATTAATACATGAAAATATCATATAAATGTTGGCAATTAAAAATATGGAAGCAAACAAACAAGAATTAGCACACACCATTTATTATAACACAATATAATTTTTTGTTATTTTTTATAAAAATAAAAAATAACAAAAAATTATAACATATTAGGTATTACAATACTAGAATTATTTGTAGATGTAAGTTCTTCACATTCAAACTCTATTTCAAAACAATAATCCTCATTTATTGATAATAGTACATTTCCATATATATCTATAATTTTGACTGTAAAATTTTCTATATTTACTCTTCCATTGTATAGTAACACATTACTATTAAATTCATTGAATTTTGTTGATAACACATTCGAAGTTTGAGGACAAGTAAGCGGGGCTATTCTAGCAAGTATTCGCGATTGTATAAAATTTGTTTTTTGACATATATAGTTGCTAACTATTGAATTATTATTGTCTTCAAAACAAAAGAAAAATGGTAATTTATTACTAATAGTATTATAAGGTTTAGATGATGTTAGCGTTAATGGTCTTGGTGTATTATTAATTATAATATCAGAATTTATAATAGTAGTAGTAAAACCTAAAATATTAGATAATGCATAATAACCATTTGCTGTTGATGTAAAATCTATGCTATAAGAAGTTATAGTATAATTTACTCGATTATAACTCAATTCAAATACACTTTTATTAAGATAATTAAAGGAAAAAGTTAAATCTTTCAAAAAGTAGGAGCCAGAGCTATCTTCACTAAGCAAACTGTTTGCTTTTTTTTGTATATTAATATTTATGGTTTCGGCCATTAATACACTTTCTTCATAATAACCATCGTCTATTATTATTTGTGCTGAAAAATCGCAAACTGTTCCTACAAATTTTTGTATAGTAAAAAAATTGTTTACTTTTGAACTATGTATTAATAATGGGACTTTACAAGTTAATGATATAAGTTTTGCTTTAGTAACGTTAATTGTGCGTTGAACATACATTTTACAGTTTGTAGGCTCTTCATTTGCATATAATTTTTGCGTAGTATCAAAATAAAACTTCTTTTTTCGTAATACAGTTTTAACTACAAAATTACTTAATGGTTGTATGGTGTCATTTGTTAATGTACTTGTTTCCGTATTTAATCCAGTAAATCCTTCTTTAATGTCATTATTGGCTTCGCTTACATCATTGTTTTCACTTATGTCATCGTTATTTGTTTCTATATTACTATTTGCATTACTATGTAGCAATGTATCAAAAGAACTATTATTGAGTGTTAAATAATTTAATAACTTGTCTTGTATGTTAAAAAAAAAGTCTTTAATTGTTTCATTGTTATTAAATACATTTGTTGTTAAATAATTAACATTTATGATTATTTGTTCACGTGTGAATTCTTCTAATTCAAGTAAATTATATAATTCTTCAATACTATAGTCATCAATATTTGTATTGAGATTCGTTAACTTTGTATTAGATGTCATAATATAATACTAAGTTTTATTATTTAGGTTTATTATTTAACTAATAATAAAATATTAAAATATTATACTATTTTAATAATGTATTTTTTTACTTCTAAAGAGGATAGAGAATTCATTAGAAATGAAAAGCAGGTCGATGTGGATATACTCAAAGTAAATCTTACCGATTTAAGTAAATCAATTATCAAATTAAAAAAGGATATTGATAATTACAATGATAAATTAAGAAATTATAATGAAAATAATCTAGTTAACGAATTACCAGTTCTACCCTACCACATAGAACTTGCCACATTAGAAGAAAAATTAATAGCAATGAATGACTATTTTGAACGTAATACTAGAATTTTAAATAATAAATACTCTATTAGATACTATGCAGCAATTTCCAAGGCGAACGCAAATTGGGATTATGAACTAACTACATACCCTCCTCGCTCTGATGACCGCGGCGCGGGCGAGGGCCGGGGCGCCTTGCCTGTAGGTTTCAAGTTTTTCGCTGAGCAACGTCCTATAGAGCCCTCGACGCCGCGCTCGCACTTCGCGGCGCCCGGGGTAGTTGGTGGTTTTAAACATCGTCATTTAGAACCTTCTAGTTACAAATATTATATGAAAGCATTTAAAACTTATTCAAAGAAAAAGAGAAAAGTAAAGACATTTCAAAAAAAACGTAACTACAAAAAGAGTAAACGCAGAAACTATTAAACTATTATACTATTAAACTATTATGTTGCGTTGTGTTCTTTTCTTGAAATATACATATTTATTAAGAATCTTACAAAATTTGGTTCTTCATTGTTTACTATTTTAAGCGGAATTTTTTGTATACCTTGTCCTCTTTTACAGTGATATGGAGTTTTAAATAAGAAATGCTCTAATAAAGTTAGTACTTCTTTTTCGTTGGCTGTAAAATCGTTTTTGTCGATTCTAAAATTTGATTTGTATATAAATCGGTTGTAGTTATTATCACTGTAAATTTTATAATATTTTCTATTTTCTGGCATTAAATTGTTTTTTATAATTCCAATTCCTTCTATCTTATTTTTAGTATTGTTCATTTCTATTACTAATAGTGTTGTATCTGGTAAAATAGAAGTTTTAATTTTAACTGGTGTGCCATAAATGCAACCTTTTATATGGTTATTTTTCTGATTATTTTTCATTAGCCAACTCCTATTTTCGTTAAAGGTTGTGTCTGTAAAACGAGTGACACATATTTCCATAAATTATAATTAATAGCTATTGTTATTTAATAGTAGTTATCAATTTTTTCTTTAATTTTACCTAATGTTCTATTTTTCATATATATATTTTTAATTACCTTGACCATAGTTTCCCCATTCTTCATCATATTGCCACCAAAACTTAGTCTTAGGTAGTTGATTTCTAGGTGGATTTCTAGGTGCCCTCCTTATAGTTTCCTGTGTAGAAGGTTGAAACAATCTTGATTCTTGCAATCTTGATTCTTGCAATCTTGATTCTCGTAGTTTTTCTAGTCTTTTTTTATTCCAATAATCAAATTCTATACGCTGCTCTTCTGCTATTTTTTCTGCTATTTTGAGGCGAGCTTTTCTTTCTTTTTCTTCTTCTTTACGCTGCTCTTCTACTATTCTGCGAGCATCTCTATTATATTTGGCAATTTCAGCCAATTCTTTTTCTTGTTCTTTTTCTTCTTTTGTTTTAAAAAAATATCCACCTCCTTTTTTGTGGGTTTTTGTTTTAATTACACTTCTTCTTCGTTTTTTTGCTAATGTTTTATTTTTCATATTACTATATTATATTATATTATTTTTAGTGGTTCTTTTTCTTTAAGTTCGTTGTTATTTCAAATAATAGCACTGTATAGTAACTGTATTTGTTGTATTTTCCTCTAAGTGCTTCTTAATAATGTTTATTTTTTCATTATTTTCATAGTTGTGTAACAAGTCATTATTTATTGAATATATAAACTTATAGTTGCTTATATTTTCATATAAGCTAGTATGCTCTGTTATAGCTTTTGGATTTGTTGAATTGATAATTACATAATTATCTATTAATGATATATTTAAATTCAAGCTCTTGTTTATTAATGGTAAAACAAACTCTTTTAAATTTTTGTTTTGTAACGCTTCTAATTCATTTACAATTTTTATAATATTAATGTCTTTTTCTTGAAAAATATCTAATAAAATATTTTCAACTAATGATGAATTATAATCATGTGCAAACTTTTCTTTTAATAGCTCTCTTATTTTACTTTTAATTGCTTTTGAATTTGTACTATAATAATCACTTACAACTTTTTCTAGTTCTTTTTTTTCTATTAATAATAATTTATGAGTTTCTAAATAATTTTTATATTCATCTTCGATTATAGTATAAATTGAAATTTTAATAGTTTCTAAGATAATTCCATTATCTGTTGTCAGTGTTGTTGCTGTTGACACTGTTGTCATATTTGTTAATAATAATTATATATTATTATTTAAGTTTATTCTTATTTAATAATAAATAAGAAGTAATTAATATATATAAATTATTGATGACTAATAAAATAAGTTGTAATTGTTATACATTTATAGTTGTTAAAATTAAATTTCTTAAAACTTTATTTAATGATGTATATTGTAAAACTAAATATTTTTTTTTTTTCATTCTCTTTTTAAACAGCATTTTAATTAATTATTTATATTACAAATGTTTTAATAGACTTAGCAATAACTTAATTGTTGTTTTAAGTAGTACTATTAATTTAAATGGTTGTATTATTATTAAACTAATTCAATGGATTAACAACCAATTATTATTTTTAAAAAACAATAATAATAACAAATTTATAAGTAAAGTTTTTTCACAATATTATGAAAATTGTTACGTACATAATATTGGCTATACAAAATCACTATTTTATCAAGAGTTTGGAATTATATTTGATGAGTTTGTTGAATTAGATAATAACTACACTATTAAATCAGGTTCAATTGCACAAGTTTACAAGGGCATTATTAAAAAACCTTATAATAATTTACACACTGGTTATGTTGCTATTAAAGTAGTTCATCCAGAAATTAAATATCAACTAATTTATCCTATATACTTTTTTAAAATATACACTTTTTTTGTAACCTATTGTAAGTGCTTTAAAAAATATGATACTATTTTTAATTTTGACTCATTTTTTATTAATTTAAAAAAACAAATAAATATGTTTGCTGAATATGCTAACAATGAATATTTTTATAATAAATATTATAACCATAATATTGTTATGATTCCAAAACCATTAATGAAAAGCGCGCACTTTTTAATTATGGAATATATTGAAGGAGAAGCATTTGACACATTAGATATTAGTAACTATAAAAAACAAATTATTGTATGCTTAATTGCTCTCTTTATTAAAGATACTTATATGTTTGGAAAATATGTACATTCAGATTTACATGATGCTAATTGGAAAATATTTAGACAACAAACTAATAATAATACTAGCGGTAGTTGTGGTAGTTGTAGTGGTAGTTGTAGTGGTACTAATACTGGTGAAGACACTGAAAATAATATTATATATAAAATTATTATTTATGATTTTGGCTATGTAATAGAAAATAATTTAAACGAAAACTTTAAAAAACTTATTTATTATTTAGATATTAATAATACTTACGAATTGGGTAATTTATTATTTACAGAAGTTAAAAATTTAAATCTTGATTATTCAAATAATCAAGAAGTAGAACTATGTCGAACTAACTTTATTACTGAGTTTATAAAATACAATGACCAATCATATCCATATACAGATAGCAATTATATTGCTGCATATAATTTTTGTCATAACAATGGTTATAAATTAAATAATAATATATTAGATTTATTTATATGTACTATGTTACTGCATAAATACTTTAAAAAATATATTTTCTCTATTTTTATTCAAGACACCAATAAGTTTATTCAAGAAAATTATTACAAATATATATATAATGTAAATTTATATTATGTTAGTGTATGTGATAAATATGGTGTTTTTGATAATGTAAAAAATTATATTACTGAACAATATATAAATAACCCGTTTTTTATAAATACAATTAATTATAATAATAATTATTTTGATAAGTTACCTAATTTACCTAATAATAAAATTAATAGTTGTGAATGTTATATTGATATTGATATATAAATTCGTAATAATTCTAATTATTATATATAAAAATAAATACAAATTTTTTATATATAAAATAATAGTCTTTATATAATAGAATAATAGTATATAAATGGCACAAAGTCTCGCCGAAACTCATTTCTTGGAATTTTATAACAAAATTAATTTTGTTGCCGATGTAAAACTCTTTAGGGATAACAATTCAACAAATGGAAGTGACATGAATAATAAAATAACCGAGTTTAGTAAAAAAGACTATAAAATCTCTCCTTGTGATACATTTACATTAATTAAGGATATTACATCTATACATACCAAAAATTATAAAAATATTAGTGACATTCCGGGAAAATCATTTACAATTGGAGCACTAACTAATTCACGTATAATAATAATAACCAATACATTTTCATATAATGGTGGTGCTGCACCAACATATTTGGATACATCATTATGTAATATATTTAAATATGATACATCTAACAGTCCAAATCCAAGTATTAGTGATTTGCACTATATTTACCCTACTAATTTTATAACTTCTAACATAAAACAACTATTTACATATAAAAACGGCGACGACTCCAAATATGTTTGGGAAAAACGTAAAGATATGCTTTCTTTGTTTCATAAACCAATTTTATTAACATTTGACATTTATTATTATAATAATCTTGGATACCATTTATTTGATGCAAGTTTTGATATTAATAGTACGGGTTCTTCTAGTACTCCTACTACGACTACTATTTCTGTTGATGACATTAGCACTCTTGCACAATTTAAGAGTATGAAGCCAACTTTTTTTACATTGCTTATTTATTATGCTGGTTATAAGTTTGGTATTAATCAAGACGCGATTAAAGCTACATATTACTCAAAATTTAATGAAAAACACACGTTTGCTATACAACAATATGTACCACCCACTAATGAATCTATATTTATTAATACAGATTCTATAACACCTATTATACCAAATAATATAAATTTAGAAAAAGAAACTTTAGAATTATTTCATGTTGGTCAAATTGACTCATTATGGGATTATGTAAATGGTAAACTAACTATTTTAATACTTAATATGTTAAAGCATCCTACAGAAAAAGGAATTTATGAAAAAATGTTTAAAACTTCTTATACTTCAAATAATTTATTTTTACTTGACTGTATTGAAGCACTTGAAAAATATAAAAAATATATTACAAGCGCTGAAGAAATTAAAAATATAGCGTTTCCTCGGTCTACAATAAAAACAATTGAGATTTTACTTATTAAATTTTCTCATATATTGTCAAAATTAGAACCCTCATTTATACCCAATGATACTGTAACGTTTAATGTTAAAGTAAAGGATACTACATTTACATATGTGGTTAATTCACAATATAAAGCTACAAAAGTTGATGCTATTACAATATCAAGTGAAATGATTGATCAACTAAATAAATTGCATGGTATATTTGATTCACAGACCACCACAATTAATACACTTAGTAAACAAATTCAAGACGTGACTACTAAGATTGAAGAAGTTAAAACTACAGTAAATAAATTACCTGCCACCCTTACTACTGGTGCTGGTGCTAGTGCTGCTAGTGCTGCTAGTGTTGCTGCTGGTTCTACTTCTACTACTACTCCTCCTACTACTCCTCCTCCTATTACTCTTCTTCCTACTCCTCCTCTTAGTTCTGCTTCTGGTGTTTCTGCTGCTAGTGCTGCTGCTGCTAGTGCTGCTGCTGGTGCTGCTACTCCTGGTATTATGCCTACTGATATAGTAGATCGCTTAAGCACAGATATAAGCAATAGGATGTTAAAGGTACAAACAATATTTACAACCGATTTACTTGAAACTTCTTATAATACGTTAAATACTGAGCCGAATTGGCTCAATCTTATTACTATTACCGCCCCTAATAGATTGAACCTTGAGCCATCTTTTAATCAATTTATAACAGATGCATTTAACAAAATATGGCTTGATACTTCACAACAAGCAATGATAGATGATAAAACTAAGCTCACTAAAACTAATGCTGAACTTGAACAAGCAAAAGACAAGGTTAAAAATTATAAACCTGCCTCCTATGCTTTTTTGACGAGTAAATCTTCAGATTTAAAGAAGCTTGAAAGTGAAGTAACGGTACTTGAAAAACAAAAAACTAGCAATGAAGCCACCTTTAACACTGCTTATGCCAACGCCGCCGCTAAGTTAAAAAATTATAATACGACAATTCGGGGTAAACTAATTGGGTATTTAGTAGAGCTTCCTGAAACAATAAATGATTTGAGTGCTGCCAAAGCTATTAAACCCTCCAATAAATCAAAACTTGACGACGCCATCGCCGAGTTCACAACACTTAAAGAAAACATAATTAAAGCTGAAATTAATAAAACAATAGCTGATGCTCTTAACAATTATAATTTATCATTAAGTCTAAAAACTAGTGTAAGCACTCCAATAGGTCCACCACCCATTGTAGGCATTCCAATAAATATTAGTGGAAAAGGTAGTTGCCGTGGGGCAACTATATCGTGGACAGAACCAACAAATAGTAAAACCCCAATAATGAGTTATAGAGTAGAAACCCTGTCTTTTGAATTACCAATACATACAAAAACAGTAAAAGCGTCGATAACTACAATATCCTTTTCCGAATTATCAAATAATCATGCATATACTTTTCAAGTATATGCAACTAATAAATCAGGTAAAGACTCAATTGGGTCTGAATCCATTATTATTACACCAAACTCCGATGATTGTTCTTTTACAAAACAAGCTAAAGCCACGATGGATACACATACAACAAATAGCTTAAAAAAATTAGAAAATATCCTTGCACTATATGAAATTAGTGCAAATGTTGCACCATTTAAAACTTATGAAAAATTTTCAACATTTTACATTAAATATCCACATTATAATGATAAAATGTATGCCGCACTACCTTTTAAAAACAAGAAAAAATCTGAAGAAATTATTACAGATGCTATAAATGAAGTATGGAAAGACATTTCAAAAAATCATATTACTATGCAAGAGGCAGATTTAGACAGTAAACATGCGCAATTTGATATTGCCAGGAAAGCTGCTCTTTTTGATTTATCAAATTACAAGTTTCAGCGCATAAATGATTTAAGTATTGCCATTACTACTAAACTTTGGACGGGAAGCTTATACAAGCCAGAAGGACTGCAAGATATTATAAAAATAGAAAGTAAGTATAGGGCAGCTTGGAGTCTTTATGATTATTATATAAACTATAAAAATAAACTTAATTATCCCCCTCCTACAGATGTATCAGGAGTTGGTTTATATAAAGGTGTTACAATTAGTTGGAAGGCACCAAAAGATACATGTGGTAATACTATAGCTTATTATACAGTAAGTGGTGGACTTACTGGAAGTGGTAATTGGGGTTATTATACAGTAGATGGGAAACCAGATGCGATACTGAAAGCTAGTATTGATAGTAGCAGTGCTGAGATTGGCAGAGATATATCAAATATAATAATTAGAGATTTAAGTACTGGAAAACCTTATACTTTCACAGTATCTATTGTTTATGATACTAATATTGATATAATGTATTCGGCATTGCCAGTACCAGTTACACCATTTGATAAACCAGATGCACCAATAAAGGTATCCTGTAAGCCTTTTAATAGCGCGGCTAGAATAACTTGGATAAAGCCAAATGATAATGGCTCCATTATAACAGATTATAAATTGAAACAAGAACCAGGGGCTGCTGGCGGGACAACTCCACAATTCTATGATGTGTCAGCCACTTCATTAGCAGAACACATTGTTACAGGTTTGACAAATGCAATAGAATATACTTTTAGTTTAGTAGCAATTAATAAAGCTGGTAACTCTGCAGATTCAAATAGTGTGAGATGTACTCCCCTAAATACATTAGGAGTTCCTACATCAGCACTCAAAATACCTGATACAATAACTGGTGTATCAGGAGAGGATGGTTTTAAACGTGCTATAATATCTTGGAATCCGCATAGTGCTAATCCACCTATAACACATTATACTGTATTTGATAATTCAACAAATAATATAGCAAAATCCATTAGTGGAGGGGATATATCAAGTGCAACAATTACAGACTTATCATACGGAATAACTTATACCTATTATGTGACAGCAACTAATTATATAGGTATGTCCATTTCCTCTGGGAGTGTAACTGTTAGACCATATGATTTACCAAATAAACCAATAGGTGTATCATGTGAGGCTTATGATACAGCAGTTAAAATAATGTGGATAGAGCCAAGTAATAATGGCTCCGATATAACAGGTTATACATTGACTCAAAAGCTTCCGCCCATGAAAGGCGCGCCGTCGATACAATTATATGGTGTGTCAGGCGATGCAAAAGAACACATTGTTAGAGGTTTGATAAATGAAACACAATATATTTTTAGTTTAGTAGCAATTAATAAAGCTGGTAAATCTTCAGATTCAGATAGTGTGAAATGTACTCCTACCTTCACAATCGGAAAAGCATCTCCAGCAGGAATAGTCGGAATACCCGGAATACCTCCAAAAATAACTAGTGTATCAGGAGAGCCTGGTTATAAAAGTGCTATAATATCTTGGATTCAGCCTAGTGCTTATCCGCCTGTAACAAAGTATAAAGTATATAATAATTCAACAAATAGAATAGAAAAAACCATTAATATTACCAGTGAGGATATATCAAGTGCAACAATTCCAGGCTTATCATACGGAACAACTTATACCTATTATGTGAGAGCAACTAATGATAGAGGTACGTCCCTTTCCTCTGATATTGTAACTGTTACACCATATGATGTACCAAATATACCAACAGGTGTATCATGTGAGTCTTTTGATAAAGCAGTTAAAATAAAGTGGATAGAGCCAAGTAATAATGGCGCCCCTATAATACGTTATAAATTGTATCAAGAGAGTAAGAGTGGTATGTTTAGTACTGATAAAAATTCCTATGATGTGTCAGCCAATTCAAAAGAACACATTGTTGATGGTTTGACAAATGCAACAGAATATACTTTTAAATTAGTAGCAATTAATAAAGCTGGTGACTCTGCAGAGTCAAATAGTGTGAAATGTACTCCCCATAATATATTAGGAGTTCCAACAGGAACATACGGAGTACCTCCACAAATACGTGGTGTATCAGGAGAGGCTAGAGATAAAAGTGCTATAATATTTTGGAAGCCGCATAGTGCTAATCCGCCTGTAACAAAGTATGATGTATTTGATATTTCAAGTACGATAAAAAGAATCATTAATGAAAAGGATGCATCAAGTGCAACAATTACAGGCTTAACAAACGGAACAACTTATAATTTTATTGTGACAGCAACTAATAGCACAGGTACATCCGTTCCCTCTGTAAGTGTACCTATCACACCATATGGTATACCATTTTTTACTGCACCAACAAGCGATTTCAGTGGAACTGCACATTGCACTTATGTTAAATTAAATTGGAAAAAACCATCTGATAATGGTAGACCAATACTAAACTATACAATATCGATGAATGCAGTATCTTCACTAGCCGGACGTTTGCAAGAGCCAACAATAGTGTCTAGCGATTTTTCATATACTTATATACTTAACTTGAAAAATGATATATCTTATACTTTTAGTATAAAGGCAAATAATAAGGCTGGTTTCGCTGAATCGGCTAAAATCACTCTTACACCATCATATGATGCCTGTGATTTGTCTTTTATGAATGTCATTACATCAAATACAATAAGTAAAGAAGATATGTCTAAAAACCTCAACATTACAAAAGCTATTCTTGAGTTATCTAATATTGAATTGTCTTTTAATACTAATACTTGGGCAACTATTTTTTCTAATTTATCTGGTACTCCAATAAATATTCCTGTAAATGATAGTGATAAAAATAGTGTCTTTACTAAGTTGTATGAACCTAAACTTAAGACAATGCATAAGGCAATTCTTGATGGTATTCTTGATGGTAGTTACTCATTATTTGACACTAATAAAAATGCAGCTATTCTTGAGTTGTCAAATAACGTAATACCTATTATTGAAGCAAGTTTTAATACATTACATGTAGACCTTTGTAACAGCAATCTTGATTTGTCTAGAGCACAGGTTGACAAAGATACGGCTACCTCTGCTTTTTGGGGCTATGGTACAAGTGCTGCAATTGCAGCAATAGATAAGGCTGAGAGAGAGATAAGCTCTAACAAATTTCAAATGATTAATAATAAAATAGAGTTTTATGTAGCAAAGGCTTTTAAAGATACATTGAATACCGATGCTTGTTATAATACATATTATACTAATTTTAAAAATATGATTGACGGTATATCAAAGGAAAGATTCGACACTTTACAATCGACGAAAGAGACGAAGGTGGCGGGGGCGGCGGCGGCGGCGGCGGCGGCGGCGAAGGCGGCGGTGGCGGCGGCAATGGTGGCGGCGGCGGGGAGGGCGAAGGCGGCGGTGCTTGCGAAGGCACTGCCGCCACGAAAACCACCTCCAGGAAAGAGAGCCAAGTTATTTCGTTATAAAGGTGGCTCTACAACACGGAAAAAAACTGTTTCTGGCAATAAATCAAAAACAAAAAAAAATAAAGAATTAAAATCAAAATTAAAATCAGAATTAAAATCAGAATTAAAATCAGAATTAAAATCAGAATTAAAATCAGAATTAAAATCAGACTTCAAATCAAAAACGGAATCAAAAACAAAAATAAGAGCTATTTCAAAAACAAGAAAAATAATGAAGAAAAATAATGAAGAAAAATAAACAATAGGCTACTAATCTATTAAGTATTAATTATTAATTATTAATTATTAATTAATAATTATTAATTATTAACTAAATTGGTAATACTTTAATTTTAATTTTAATTTTAATTTTAATTTTAATTTTAATTTTAATTGTCTATAAAATGATTATACTTAGAAACATTTTTAGAAAAATTACTTATTGACTCTTTTTCCAAATGAGAGAATTTAAAGAAATTACATATACAATTCTCTCGTTCAATAAGGGATAAATGTAATAAATTTGGAAATGTTTTTAATTTAGTAATAGCCGGTATAAATTGAAAAGCATAACGTTCTAAATAGCGCATCCTATAGTTTGTTGTTGAAAATATAAATAGGGCTGTGTTAGTTGAGAGAAATGCTTGGATGTGTTGCAATTCATTTAGACTATAATCTTTGATACTTATAATATAATTATCACGTGCTGATATACCATAACATCCTGAACTATCTAAATATGGAAATCCATGCATTTTATGTGCCATTATTAATTTTGGTACATTTGAAAATGCTTGAGGACAATTTGAATAATTTTTTATTAATAGTGGTGTTTTTTTAACTAATTTTGTGGTTACTATATTTTGAAATGTATTGGTTTGTGTTGTTTCATTAGAAAATAAAGAATTTTTAGGAGGGCTGTTTGTTTTATATACTTTTAAATGTCCTACTAAATCTACATAGTCTAATAATTTATTTATTATACTAATTCCATGTGTTGGAATTGGATAGTTTGGTCGTATTAAATAATCTATATAATTTTTATAACAACTAGTGTACACGCTAATAGTTTGTTGTTGCGTTTGTTGCGTTTGTTGTATATTATTTAATATTCCATAAAAATAACAACATGGTGTTTGGGCTTGATACTCAAATTCTTTTTGTGTTTGTGATGTTGATAAACACACTAATTTTTTAATAGTAAAATCTTTTGTTGTTAATGTATTATATAGTCCGGCTTTATCTGGTTTCATCCATAATGTTGGTATTATTACTGCTAATAGCCCTTGTGGTTTTAACAGAGTTAAACTTTTATTTACAAAATCAACGTAACTTTGTTTTCCGTCATTATTTTTTGCTATATTATTATTTGTTGGTGTTTTTATTTTTCCATTTATATTGTATGGGGGGTTACCAATTATGATATCAAATTGTAGAGATTGTTGCGATTGTAGTGTTAAAAAATCTTGCGCTATTATTTTTGCTTTATTAGAAAATAATGTGCGCAGCTTTTCAATATGTGGTGGATATATTTCACACATAGTTATCATATTTTCTAGTATATGTGTTTTGCGGGTTTCACTATTTGGTATTATGGCGCTTAAATCATTTATTAAGCGATTATATAGATTTAAAACAAAAGCACCATTTCCTGCACCGCTATCTAACCATTTTAAGTTTGGATTTTGATAATAATGTTGTGGTATTAAATCCAATATTTTAGTAACTAATGGATTGGGTGTATAAACAATGCCATATTTATTTTTAATCTCATTACTAAGTTCCATTATTAGTGATTATAATATAATAAAAATATTGAAAATAGTTTCAACTAACATAAAAAAACATTTTGTATAAGAGTTAACTTAAATTTAAATTTAATTTTGGCTCATTAATCTCATAATAAATTCCTCATTTTTTAAGATTGACTTAAAAATTGGTTTGTAATGTTCTCGTAATTGAATATTTGATGTTTCACTTTTTAAATGGCTTAATGGAATCCACTGAATCTGTTTTTTTTCAAATAGTCCATTGTCATTATTATTAATAGCATCTTTTAACTGGATTTCAGCAAATCTATTTACATTTGCAAAATAAATTGGCAGCTTTTTATCGTAAGTAATTTTAAAAATATAACTTGTATACCTATCAAAACTAATTGAAGCAATTAGGTTATTAGTTACTTGCTCTTCTAATTCATGCTCATCTCCTAAAAAGCCATTTAGTTCTTCACAACCTTCTCTTATTGCTGTTTTAAATGGTTTTTCGCCTTTAATTGTGCTTCCACCAAAATCGCTCCATAAATTATTATGTCGTTCTTGTCCCAATAATAAAAATAGTGTTCCTTTATATAGTGCTAATGGTAATATTCCTGCGCCCATTATATAATCTTATATTATTACTTTAATTTAAATAATAAATAATAATATAAGACTATCAATTTTTTATAATAATTTTTGCATTTTTGCATTTACAGAAAAAAGAAAAAAGAAAAAAAATGTTTTTTTTGGATTTTTATCACATGGTTAGTTTCCAGTCAAACATTCAAATACTTACCACACATTTCGGCTGAGTTCCGAGAATGTTTTGTTTCTTGTTTCCAACTGTGCTTGCACTCACATAGTTAGAACAGTAATGCATCAACGATGCCGTGTATCCCGTCTTCACCTCCTTCCTTGTAAGATTCTTGTAGTCCGGATTGTATACTCTTTGATTCGAGTTAGTGTTCACCATCACCCACCAAAACTTTCCTGACTCACAATACTTAAACTGCGCCTGAATAGCTGGGTTCAAAATATCTGCTTGAAGCTTCGTCGCTTCTGGAGTGGTAAACCACTCTTCGAAATGAACGAAGGCTTCGCGCCGACCCTTAATCACATTTTGCACAAAATCAACGCGAGACACCTTGCCAATATTGTGCTTGGCAAACATAGTCTTGACATAGGCCTCGCTAACGCTTGTTGCGATAGTTGGAATGTAAAGAGAATGGTTCATTGCTTTGTTGTGTTAATGTTATTTTGTTCTGAGACTTATCTGTATAAAATTAAAAAGTGTATTCAATTTTTTTAAACTATAACAAAATTGTATTGTTTTGTTTTTATTTAATTTAAATAAAAAATTAAAATATTAAAATTGATATTAAATAATTTAATACTATATTATTTAATATTATAATATTAAATAAATAATGACTTCGGCATCAGTAATGGCATATGATATTACTAATAAAAGAAAACATTGTGACCTTAATTATAATTGCAAAACAATTGTGACTAGTGCTAGTAAATTACATGATACATATTATAATGTTCTTAATTGTGATAAAATAGTATTGCTTGATAATCATATTTATTTTGATAGTTTAATTAACAATGAAAGCATTACTTGTTTAATTAACTTCATAAATAGTATTATTAAAGTTAAATATTTATTTTCAGCAAATGATTTCAAAATTTATATTCATATTAATAGCAAAGGTGGTTTATTTTATGAATTAATGAATTTTGCAAATTATAGAAATCAGTGTATTTATGAAATTGTTTCAATCATTGATAAAGAATGTTATGATAGTGGATTTGTATTAGCTGCTTTATGTAGTTATAGAATTATTACTAAAAATGCTAAAGTCTATTTAAGCAAAATACATTGTGATGTGCAAAATAATATTTATTGGAATTATTTTAAGCAATGTAGTCAAGAAAATAGTGAAGACTTTAAAAATTTATTATATGATGTACTATGTGTGAAAGTTGAGTCTAACTTAACACCTGAAAAGCTAAATCATTATTTAAATGATAATGAACAAACTATTTGGTGTTGGAATTCTAAAAAATATACAAAGCTCGGTTTTGCTGATGAAATTTTGTAAATTGCTATTTTAATTATAAAAACATTCAAAAGTTACTACAAAACTCCAATCTGCATTATTTAAATTAAATGGTCTACCATACTCATCTAATAATTGAATTCTCAATTTAGTAATATCTGTAGGACCAAAATATTCTCGTATATGTTTTTGTGTAAATAAAAAATCACCAGCACTAGCTGCTTGTTTAAATACTGTTTTTTCTTCTAATAGTGAAAGTATATTTATACGTCCTATAATATTTGGTGCTATTAATGATTGTGCGGCTACTGAAAAATAATTGCGCGAACTTGCTTGAAAATCATCTAACGCTATATAAATATAGCGTGGATAATTTATATAACATATTCGTTCTGAATAAGTACTGCTTGAATCTACTATTATAGTTCTACTTGTAAACCCCAATTGCCATCCTAATTTTTGATGTAAATAATTTTCAATGCAATTATATTTTATATTAGAATTATTAGAACTAGTTATGCTGTTAGAATTATCAATATCAAAATTTATTTTGTAGCGTTTATTAGAATTTGAGTTGAGAAAATAAAAATAACTTTGTCCTGTTCTATCATCTAAATTAAATCTTAAATTTTTGCTTATATCAGAATTAGGACAATTTGCCAAGCAATTAGTAATTTCATCTACAATATTATATGCTATAATTTTTGTGTTATATTTATTTGCATTAAAACGAGCTTGGTATAATCCATTTGTCAACATAATAGTATATAATGTTCCACTAATATCATTGCCTGATAATTCTTGAATAGAGAAAACATTATTGTTATTAAATGTTGAAATATTATAATACGTGAGTGGGATTTCTAATGAGCTTATTGACATTGTTATTGCTCTATTAATTGTTTCTGGTAACTGTATTATATAATTATGACTAGCATTGTCTGGTAAATCATAATTTTGTCTAAATATGCTATCAATAGTATATGTGCGTTTAATAATAGACTTATCTATTTGCTTATTATTTTCTAATAGTGTTTTATAATCATTATTTTTGGTTTTTATAAGAAAATGATTTCCATCATATTGATTCACCAAATTGTATTTTTCTTCATCAACCTTTTCTAAATTATTTATTAGTTTATTTCTGATGTTATCAAGAAAAATATATAGTTCTGTTTTTTGCGCATCATCCATTGCACTTTCTTTAATGCTTAATGTTATTGCTTCTTTTTGTTTAACAATATTTTCAATACTGTATTTTGCTGGTAACTTTAATAATTTTTCAAGTTCTATTAATGAATAAGTATTTATATCCAAATTTATAGTACTACTAATGTTTATAGCATTAGCGTTATTCATAGCATTCGCATTATTCATAGCAATAGATTTAATATAGTATAATAATTTATTATTAATTAATATTTTACTAATACTAATTAATAAAATTGATAGTTGGTTTTATTTTTGTCGTATGTCTTTATCTTTGCATTATATCTTTGCATTATATCTTTGCATTATATCTTTGCATTATATCTTTGCATTATAATTTAATAATGAATACAAATATTGAGGACTATTTAAATAACAGAAATGATGTTGGTGTTGATGACCACAACAATGTTGATATTTCCACAATAGATATTAATAAATGTAAAATTATTTTTACAAACTTATTAACATGGTTAGCTTCTAATCCTCAATATTTAAAAATGGCAAATAGTGATGATTTACATAAGCAATTTGAGCGACTATTTAACAAAGAAATTCGTCTATCTAGAATAGTAAATATTAAAAAATCTATATTGTTAAATGTGTTAAATAATTTGTTAGAACCTTCGGATTTTGATGAGTCGCTTGTTGCACATTTTGAACTGTTAAAACTGTTATTGCGGAAAAAGCCAATGCGTAATATTTCGGGTATTACTAGTATTACACTTATTACTGCCCCTTTTCCTGATGGACAAAAATTCAGTTGTAAGCATAATTGCTATTATTGTCCCAATGAACCGGCACATGAGGGAAATAATTGGCAAGCACAACCGCGAAGTTATTTATATCATGAACCGGCTGTATTGAGGGCAAATCAGCAAAAATTTGAAGCAATTGGGCAAATGTTGAGTCGGCTTGATACATATTTTAGCAATGGGCATGTTATTGATAAATTAGAAATTATTATTGAGGGTGGAACATATACAGAATATCCTGTTGTTTATTTAGAGCGCTTTCATCGTGATATCTTTTATGTAGCAAATATTTATTTTGAACTGCGCAAAACGTTTGTAAATTATAGTAATTGCTTAAAAGATAAGCTAAACATTAGTTTATTGACTTCTATTCGTGCTCCTTTGACTATTGAAGAAGAAATTGAAATAAATAAAACTGCGCGAGTTCATATTATTGGTATATGTATTGAAACACGACCCGATGCTTTGGACGATGATTGGTTGTGGCGTTTTAGACGTTGGGGAGTTACACGCATTCAATTGGGTGCACAACACGTGGACAATGCCATATTGAAGAAAATAAATCGCGGACATAGCGTGGAACAATTAATGTGGGCTATTCGCTATTTAAAAGACAATTGCTTTAAAATAGATATTCATATTATGCCCGATTTGCCTGGTTCAACTCCTGATATTGATAAAGCAATGTTTGATTATGTATATAGTGTAGTTTGTCCCGACCAAATGAAAATATACCCGTGTCAAGTTGTGCCGTGGACAATTATTCAAAAATGGCATCGCGAAGGAAACTATATTCCATATTTTGATAGTGATCCTAATATGTTAATTGATGTTATATGCTATGCTATGATAACATGTCCTTGTTGGATTAGATTACCCCGGGTAATTCGTGATATTCCGTGTTCTACATATGTTGAAGGTGGTAATAATATTAGTAATATGCGCCAACTAATAGACAAACTAATGAATGATGATGGTGTACTATTTTCAAAAGATATTCGTAGTCGTGAAATTGGTCGTCATTGTGCTTATTATGATAAACCTGCTTCTATTAAGGTTTATTATGTTATGGGCAATGAAGGGCATGACTATTTTATTGCTTATGAAAGCGATGATGGTCGCGCATTATTTGGTTTTATTCGGCTGCGTATTGTTGAGCGCGATAATAATTTGACTATTTTCAATATTCTTAAAGGTCGTGGTATTGTTCGTGAGTTACATGTATATGGAGACACTGTTGCTGTTAATACTTATGGTAAACGAGGTTGCCAACATTATGGTATTGGAAAAGGGCTATTACATTATGCCGAGAGACTAACTATGGAAAATGGACTGTATGGGATTGCTGTAATTAGTGGCGAAGGGGTTAAAACATATTATGAAAAAAAAGGATATAAAGAAGTTGATACCTTTATGGTTAAAGATTTTTGGGTTTTACAAGTTTGGTTTTATTATTTAATGGCAAAAATATATTATTATTGTGGTTTGTAAAATTAAGATTGTATATTACCATTCTGGTCTTGTTGCTTGTCTTGGTGTTGGTGGTGGTGGATTAGGATGTCTAGTTGTTGCGTCTAGGTCTTGGTCGACGAATTCGTGCTGCATTAGGATGTCTAGTTGCTGTCTCATTTTTTTTTCATCATCTTCATCTAAAAGCATAATAGCCATTGCTGAATAATTATGTAAATCAATTAGTGTATCTCTTAGTGATTCACTGTCTACTAAACTTACAGATTTTGTTGAAATAGATTGAAGGCGTGCGATTTTGTCTCCCATTCGAACTAATACGCCAATAACACCATAATTGGCAAATGCGTCTCCATAGTCTTGATTTTTTCTTTCAAATAATTCTAAACCTTCGGCTTGAACTTTCATCATTTGCTCAACGCGTTTAACTGTGTTAACTGTGTTATTATTTGTCATATTATATGTTATACTATATATAGTTTTATTTAACAATTATAAATAGTATAGCTATCAATTTTTTTTATAAAGATTTTGTTTTTTGTTTTTTTGTTTTTTTGTTTTTTTGTTATTTGCCTCCACACGATTTACATGATTTGTTTCCTTGAACTACTAAAGGCGCATAATTTCTATTTTGTGTCACACCTAGTCTCATAACATGAGTTGCTTGACCTTGCTGTTGTTGTGTAATATATTGACTTTGAATATTTGTTAATTGATTTTGAGTAAATAAGTTCATTCTTAAAATTGGCATGACTTGTTTATAATATATTATAAATAAAATTAATATTTATTAAATTTTATTTGTAATAGTGTTCCTTTTAATCGTGCCTTTTAATCGTTCCTTTTAACAAGTTGCTTTACAAAGTTCATGTGTGCTTATTGAATAATATTTTGTTTTATTTCCCATTAATGCGCGAGGTGCGCTTGAAAGTTCGGTGCGTAATGAAATCCCTTTTTTCTTTGCTAAATATCGCGCATATGAATTATGTTTAATGTCTACTCCTGAATTTACTTTTTGTGAAGTGTTGGAACTAGCATTTGTTGCTCCGTGTTTTTGTGCTCTGTCACTTGCATTGTGCCATGGCTTACCACTACTTATGTCCGTTGCTGTTGTTAATGAGCTTAATACTTGCGTAAAATTAGAAGCCGAAGTATGTAATACATTTTGAATGGCTTTTTGTGTTTGAATAGCATTATGAGAAGTTAGACCTTGAATCGGGCAAGGTATTGGTTTTTTATATTTAAAAGCGCTATTATTAGTGCTTGAAAATTGACTAACACAATTTGACACTTTTGAAAATGGATGTATTAAAAATTCAGCTTTTGAATTTAAGTATATTTTTAGTGGTTTAGGTGGATTATCAAATGTTTGTGTATCACTTAAATCACAAGTAAATATATGATTAGCATATACAAAAGAATTGTTACATAAGTCTAGTTTTAATTTATAAGACGGTTTGTAATTATATTTGGTATCTGGAATAGGCATATACTATATAATATTAATTTATATTATTATTTGCTATTTTGCTATTTTGCTATTTTGCTATTTTGCTATTTTGCTATTTTGCATAAAATTGAAACATAATTTAATTTTATGAATAATAAGCAAAATAATGAAGTATGAGTAAGCTAAATTATAGTTGTGCTTATTGTAATAAACACTATATTATGAAAAGTGCTTACAATAATCATTTGCTAAAGTGTAAGATTGCCAATTTTAGTTCTAAATTTGAAAAGGGTTCTGAAAAGAGTTTTGATAGTGAAACTATTACTATTGATAGCCTTAAACAAAATATGACTATTAATAATTTGTTTGCACTTGTACTAATGTTATATAACAAATATGAAAAAATGGAGTCTGACTATAATGAGCTTAAAAAATACATAGCAATTGTTAAAAATAAAATTAACATTGTTGATTATTTAAATACGCATTATAGTTCTTGTTCTAGTATAACAGAGTTTCTTGACACTATAATATTTAACCAAGAAACTTTGAATAAAATATTTAAATATGACTATGTTGATGGAATATTTAATATATTAATAGACACTATTGATGGCTTAAATAGTTCGCAAATTATAATTCCCATTAAATGTTTTAATACTAAAGAAAATGTGCTATATATATATGATGGTGGCGCGTGGGTAATTATGGATGATAGCAATTTGCGTAAGTTTATAAAGTATTTTGATAAGAAAATTTTGACACAGTTTGTATTGTGGAAAACTGATGCGGAAAAATTGTTTGACTCTGAGACTTTTGGAGAGATTTATATACAAAATATGAAGAAAGTTATTGGTGGTAACTTTGAAAAGAAAAATCCTGCTTCTATGATTAAAAGTCGGCTATATAAACATCTAAAAGTTGATTTAAAGAATATTGTCCATTATGATTTTGTTTAGATTTGTTTGTTTAGCTTAAAATCTCTCTTTAAGTTGAAAAAATTGATTTGTTTATTTTTATTTTTGTTTTTAGTATTAAGATTGCTAAAGAAGTTTGTGCTACTTTATTATGTATGTGCTTTTATTAGAGATGCTTGCGCTTTTACTAGACGTGCTAATGCTACCTAATAATATTCTTGATGATATTCAGGATATTATTGATGAACAATACTTTGTAAATGGAGTAATTGAGCTTACTACAGCTTTGTCTGGTTCTGCTTGTAATCTCTCTTATTCGTATTTTTAATACTTTGGAAAAAATTGATTTGTTTATTTGTATTTTTTTATTTTTATTATTAAGATTGTTAAAGAACTTTGTCCTGCTTTATAATGTATGCGTTTTTACTAGAAGTGCTACCACTGCCTAATGAGATTGTGGAACTTATTTATGGGTTTATGAAAGTAAATGCTGCCAATGTTATTGGTGCGTATTTTAAAACATCTAAGCGGTCTTATGATGTGTTTGTATATTTGGCAAATTATAAAGTTGAATATATTTCTATAACTTCAATATATTCAATAAGGAACAATGCTAATTATGTTGCGCATTATCTTAAAGATGAAGTGATTATTAAATTATATAATAATTTAATTATTATGTATGGTTCGCATTATAGAATGGCTAATTATTCAAGAAATACTTGGCATTGTGTGTTAAATAATATTTCACAGATTTTAATGTATTACTATAATAGATTGGCATTTAGTGATAGTTTAAAAAAGAATAATATTAATTATAATTATTTAAAAATGTGTATTGAACTATGGTTTAAGTTATGTCAAAAATACAATTTCTATTTATCGTTATTTTATATTAATAGTGCCAAAAAAGTTAATTGTGTTGTTAAGGCGATTCAATTACGAACGCGGACTATTAAAAACTTTGCAGAGTTTAGAGTTTCGCCGCTAGTTACTATGAAGTCTGCTGACTATTGTAAAAATCTTTGTTATAGTAAGTTAATTGCTCATCATAGTCTATTGGGTTTAGACGCATATGCGCGAAGGCTTTATTAGATTTTTGATAGTGTTTACAATTTTCTTGATTTTTATTTCATCACTTATCTTCCTCTTGAGCTAATCTTTTTTTTAAGTTCTAATGCAGCCTTTTTTTTAAGTTCTAATGCAGCTGCTCTTTGCTTCCTGGCTTCCGCTTGGCTTCTTGCTGTTAGTAATGAATCAACCTCGGTGACTTCGTCGACTTCGTCAACTTTATCAATATAGTTTGCTACATCCATTGTAAATGTTATCTGTTTATTCAATGCATCTTGAGTCGCCGCTTTTAAAGAAGCTATATGCTTCTCTGAAGCTCCTCTCTCAATAGCGTCTTCTTCGTCTTTTCGAGACCTTAATACTGCATCCTGGAGCAAACGAGCCGAAGTACTCCTCTCTACTTGTCTAGCACGAATTATATCTTTAATTTCTGCTTTACGTTTGATTTTTGCAGTTTCATTATCTATGGCTTTTAAATCAAGTTTACCAACACCATCAACACCACCAACACCACCAAATTGTGTTTTGTTTTTGTTTTTGTTAAACCTTATTCTTCTATATGTTTTTTGTTTTTTGTTTTTTGTTTTTTGTTTTTTATACATTTGGAATTTTAAAACATGTTTATTTTTAGTTTTTTTACGAGCCATTTTATATATTATATATATAATTTGATAAATAAAATTGATTTGTAATTTTTTATTGTTTATTAGTGAGAGAATATATATATAAAAGCTTTATATGGTGGCTAATGCTAATAGATGCGCTTGTATTACGCGTAAGGGTAATAGGTGCAAGAAAACATTTAGTTTTGTTTGTGCTAAAACTAAATGTTGTACTATTCATGCTTATACATATTTGAATTATGTTTTAACCATTCAAAGGATGTATAAAGGGCATATTTGTCGCAAATATGTGCGGTTGCTTGCTAGACTGCCTTGCGACATTCAGCGGAATATAGTGTTTCATATACGTGAGCCGCTGTATAATGCTAGGAGAAATAAGTGCATACAAGCTATACTTTGTAAAAGGTTTGTTACGATTTTTGGAACACCTGAAAGTATAATGTCCGGATTTGTTGTGTCTAATGCAAATGCGTTTTTAGGAGATTATAAATCGCGTGTCTTAACAATGAATAAAACGCAATTTGGTGAACACGTTTTAGATATTGCGCATTTACACAAATTATATATTAAATATATGAGTATAATTGACACTAATTATAACAATATGTTATATATTATTACTAATATTGTAAACAAGCATATACAAGAATGTCTACATTACTATCATCATAGCGGGACACCTTATTTATATAGTGATGCTGAAATGTTAGCGCTTCATAGTAATATGTCCGAATTACAAAATAGTATTAGTGTTTATAAATATGAATATAGGCGCGATTTACATATGATGCGCGATTTACATATGCGCAATTTACAAAACAATAGTAGTATTTAAAAATTTGAATATAAAAGTGGGTGCTATAATGTTTTGACTGTTTTGACTGTTTTATTATAAAATTGAAATCTTTTTTTATGTTAAAATGTTTTATATTTTAACTTTTAATACTTTAAAAATGGCTTGTTGCGAAGTATGTTGCGAAAAATACAATAAGTCAACACATAATAAAGTTAGATGTGAATCAAGTGGATGTGGTTATGAAGCCTGTAAAGTATGTGTAAGAACTTATTTACTTGGAACTACCAATGACCCTCATTGTATGAATTGTAAAAATCAGTGGACTTCGCAATTTTTGGTTAGCAATTTGAATAAAAGTTATATGGACTCTGATTATAAAAAGCATCGCAAAAAGTTGCTTGCGGAAAGAGAAATTAGTAGAACTCCCGAATTAATGGTATTAGTAGAAAGAGTAGCACGCATTGAAGAAGAGGAAAAAGAATTAGCCGTGCTTAATGCTGAATATGAACGAGTTCGCAAATTAATGCATGAAGAATTAAAAAAAGTTAATGCTAAGCGAGAGCGCATTTTCCGCATTAGAAATGGTGATGATGCGGAGAAAGACGAGCGCAAAAAATTTATTATGCCTTGTCCAGGAGATAATTGTAAGGGTTATTTGTCATCGCAATATAAATGTGAGTTATGTAAATTGTTTACGTGTCCTGATTGTTTTGAACTTATTGGGTATACAAAAGAAGACGAGCATGTATGTAAAGATGAAAATATTAAGAGCGCAGAATTAATTAAAAAGGAAACGAAAGGTTGTCCTAAATGTGGTGTCCGGATTTTCAAGATTTCTGGATGTGACCAAATGTGGTGTACTGAATGCAAAGTGGCTTTTAGTTGGAATACTGGTAAAATGGTGGTAAATGTTAGTATTCATAATCCGCATTATTATGAATATATGAAAAATAATAATAATGTTGCTGTAACACGAAATCCAGGCGATGTATTATGTGGTGGCTTATTGCCACATAATCAGTTAAGATTTATTACAGCATATTTAAATACTATTGATAAAAGTTTTGCTAATGTTAAAAACTTTGAGCGGTTTGAAAAGTGCCTTGACACAAACAATAGTGTTAAAACTTATATTGGACTATTAAATAATTATATTGATGGTATTAAGAATGTTCAAGGCAACGAAGAGTTAACATTTATTAAGATTTTTATTAATCTTGTTAGTGCACTACATAGACTTATTAATCATATTACTAATATTAATTTGTTGGAGTGTAGACAAAATGTCCGAAATTTATTAAATCATGACAATTTAACTGTTGATTATATATTGAATAAAATTAGCAAAGAAAAGTTGGCAACTGATATTTTTAGAGCTGACCATATTAGGAAAAAAAATGTTGAATTATTAAATGTATATGAATTACTTAGTGTGGTTGGCATTGAACGATTTAACGTATTATATGATTATTATAATAATCATTGCACTAATAATAAAAGTGCGACTTGTGAAAAAGTGTATCTTGACTTTTTAGGTCAAATTTATAAATTTGTAATTGAATATAATCAACTTATTGATTATTGTAATTCTCAACTTATTGAAATTAGTTATACATATGGCCTAACTGTTACCTATATTTCTTATAATGATTATGGTTATGCTATAAAAACTAAGAAATTTATACAATCAGAAATGCTTGAAAGCAAAAAAAAACAAGAAACACCATTGCTTATTAATAATGAGGCTTCGTGTAGCTATATTAATAATTGAATCGTTACTTTTACACTTGTAGTCGTTACACTTGTAGTCGTTACACTTGTAGTCGTTACACTTGTAGTCGTTACACTTGTAGTCGTTACACTTGTAGTCGTTACACTTGTAGTCGTTACACTTGTAAATGTGGTAAATATTTTTCTAAAAAGTTGTCTAATTGGATTATTTCAATTGTACTATTTTTTTTTGCTTTTGTAATTTTTGTAGTTTGCTTTAATATATTTCCAACTACTAAAATATTTGTTTCTTTTGTTATTACTGATTCTACTTTTGCGCCCAATTTTAATAGTTCATTTGTTAATTCTTTTTTCTTATAAACTGATTTGTCAAAATCAGATAACACAATTACTGCATTTTTCAAAGGGTTTTCTTCTTTAAGTTCGTCTTCTTCTTTAAGTTCGTTTTCTTCTTTAAGTTCGTCTTCTTCTTTAAGTTCGTTGGGTCTTATTTTTTCTATAAATAGGTTAAACTCAGGTATTGATTTTACAAATTGTTTCGCTGTTTTATCAGCAAAACCTTTGATTGCTGTTATTTGTGCTACTTTTTCTTCATCTGACAACTCAGATGTTAAAATGGTTGGTTGCGCTTCTAAAATTGTGTTAATTGTTTTTTCTGCAATTCCTTGGCCAAATATATTAGATGCTGATGCAAGCAGTGCTAGGCTTGCTTTTTTGACTTGTGCTTTTATTGAACTGTGAATTTTTGATGCCATTTTTTGCTTGAACCCTTCTACTTTTTCTAACTCTTCTATGTTCATGTTAATAATTTTTTCAATTGTATTTGCACCGCTAGCTATTATTTTTTTTACATTTTTATCACCTAGCCCTTCTATTTCTAAATCTTTAAAGAATTTTATTATCGTTTTTTCAATTACTCGTGGATCAGTTTTATTATTTACTAAAATAATATCTATATTTGTAGCATTCCAAATATATTCGTATTCTGTGCTGTTTGGCATTAAGGGTGCTTCTGCTGGTACTAGCACTTCTGCAATATATGGTATTACGTCGCCACTTCGGATTAATTTGACTAACGCACCTAATCCTATATTATTATCTTTTATAAATTTTGCATTAAATCCAGTTGCGTAAGTAATTGATACACCGCCAATTGTTACTGGTTCAAATTGGACTCGTGGTTTAATTAGTCCATTTGATGACACCGTCCATAACACATCTACTACTTTTGCTTCTATTTCTTGGTCTGTTAATACCATTTTAAAAGCAAATGCGTGTTCTGGATTTTTGCTTACTCGTGGATATACATTATCATCTATACATATTATACCATCAATTGTATATACATAATTTGTTCTATATTCTAAGAGTTTGGATGATAAATAGTCATTTGTTAATTGTTCGGCGTTAATGTCTTGAATATTTAATACACTAATTGTGTTTAGCTCAACTGCTTTATTGTATTGTTGTGATGGTGTTAAATTTTGCGGCATTAATACTTCATAAGTTACAAAATCTATGTCTTCTAAGATTTGTTCTTCCAAATGTGTTAATGTTTTCCTATTTACTAATCCTGAAATAAAATTTCGCGAATTACTAAATTGTCCTTTGTACTTGAGTTTAAATAGCTCTTCTTTTATCATTAACTCGCCGCGAAGAGTTATGTTTTTTTCTGTAGGTAATTTTAAATATGGAATTAAATGATTTATTAAATGACCATATTTTCCATCGCCTCTAGTATACAAATTTGCTTGCTCTTTTTCGGTGCTATATAGAGCACTTACTCCATCTAATTTTGCCGAAATTACATAAGGTCCTTTGTAAGACTGTTTGAATTTGTCTAATGCGGATGTGTCTGGTTTAATTTTATCCATTGACCACATTTCATATGGTAGTTTTACTTTTGTATTATCTAATTTTACATGGGTATGTTGTTCTAGTGCTACTTTATTTGTTGGGTCTTTTGTTAGAATATAATCGCGCAATATATCGTAACTATTGTCTGTTAATAATGTGTTTTCTTTAAACTCGGATGCATAATAATTATTAATTGCTTCTGTTAGCATATGTGTTAGTTCTTCAACTGATAAGATTGCTAATGCTGTGATGCCTTCAGATTTAAATTTTTCTATATTGTGCAGTGCATTATTTTTCATTTGTTTAGTATTTTTTTTTAGTGTTTGAACTTTTGGCTTCTGATTTACAATAGTTTTTTTCACTTTTAGTGTTTCTGCTTTTTTTATTTTTTCATCTAAAGGTGGTTCTATTATTAGGGTTTTGTTTTGTGGTGGTTCTTTTACTTGTTCTGGTTCTTTTACTTGTTCTGGTTCTTTTACTTGTTCTGGTTCTTTTACTAGTTCTGGTTCTTTTACTTGTTCTGGTTCTTTTACTTGTTCTGGTTCTTGTGTTTGATAATTTAAGATTTTTGTTGTAATTTCTTCAATTGGTAATGTTAAAATTATTGAGTCGTCATTAATTCTCTCATATGGCTCTTTATATTCAATACATAAGAAATCAAATATATCTTTTTCGGACTTAAAGAGTTTGGTGATTTTTTCTTCTTTTGTTTTTACTGAATTTGTTGTAATCATTTTATGAAATCCATGCTCGTTTAATGTTAAACCAACATTTAATGCGTGTTGCCTCATTGCAGTATTAAATTCTTTTGACCCTGTAAAATATAATATTGAAAATGCATATTCGTCGGGAAAAGAATATAAAAAGTCGATGCGACGAGGAATAGCATTGTCTTTTAATAATTTTCCGATTGTTAAACATTTTGTTTCTCCATTTGACAATAATTCAAGCACTATTTGTTTTGTTACTAGTTTTTGAATAAAACGTTCATATATAATTTTATTATTATTATAGGATGTAATAATTAAATCAATATCCCCCGAATCTGGTTTGTTTCTTCTAAAACTACCAACGATTTCAAAGCTATTATTTTCTTCTGTTTCACTATTTTCCATAATTGTTTCGCGAAAATTTTGCGTTAATAGTTCTTTGAATTCTTCAATTTCTGTTCTTGGAATCCGCTTAAGTAAGTCTTCATAGTATTTTAGTCCTATTTTTTGTTTACTATTTAATAATGGTAATTTGTTTTCTTGAATATTATCTTGTTGTGCTCTAAGTTGTTCTAATGTTACAATATTTTTTTTGCTTACTAACTCTTTTGCTTTGATTGGACCTATTCCATAAATATTTGCAAATATATTAATTGGATTAGTTTTTTCACGCTCTATTACTTCTAATGTTCCGGTTTTTAAAAATTCATTATACTTTTCTAAAATTGTTTTACCTATATTTGGTAATTTAAGTTGTTTTAACTCGTCATATGATATTATTTCTTTGTCTGGTTGTGCCGTCTTTAAATATTTATTTAATTCGTTTATTGCTTTAATATATGCATTTGATTTAAAGTGTTCGCCTTGATTTTTTGTAATAGTTATAAGACTATTTAGCAGTTTTATAAAATTAGTAATGGTGTTATTTTCGCTCATTGTTACTTTTTATAGTATAAAAATTTATTTTTAATTTGGTTCAATTTTAGTTTATATAATTGTATAAGTTACTTTGTATAAGTATAAGTTACTTTGTATAAGTATAAGTTACTTTATATAAGTATTATTATTATTATTTTGACTTTTTTATTATATTATATTAAATAAGTATGTCTTTGCAAGTTGTTACACACACCACTAATAAACAATTTGTTAATGGTAAACCCATAGTTAATAACCAATATCATGTAAATGTAGACACTAATCGTAAAAAGTTAGACCAAGTAAATGCCTTTTTAATTGATAATAGCAAACAATATAAATATCATGACTCATTAGAACATTTTTTACAAAAAATGTCTGCTAATAACAATTCATTATTTGATTTATTAGAGCAAGAAAAAAATTTGAGTACTCTCAATAATCCACATTATAAACAGACTAATTATAAACAGACTAATTATAAACAGACTAAAAAAAGAAAACATAAAAGAAAAGCTACGAGAAAAGCTATGAGAAAAGCTACTAGAAAATATGTTAAGTAAGTTTTTATAATTTTTAATAAAATGTTACTATTAATGTTACTATTAATGTTAATGTTACTATTTAAATAATAAATAATAATAACATTAGTAAATAATGTTTGTTGTTATTTTATTATATACTTCATATAATGAAGTATGCTATAATAATCTTAAAATAAACAATACTTGTACTAATCAATTGTTTAATTGCACTAATCAATTGTTTAATTGCCAATTTTGTGAAGCACATGAATTTCCAGATAATGAAATTTATAATTTATTTAATAATAGTAAAGGGTTTTATAGTTCATTAAGTAAAGATATTACTGAACTTTCAATTGTGCTATTTGTTTTTCTGTTTTCACTTGTATTTTCAACTTTATTTGTTTCAAACTGTGTTTATAAAATAATGGTTAATGAATTTGTTGACAAATTTAATTCTAATACAACACTTTATGCTTATGACCCTTATTTTTATAAATCTTTAGATGAATATGATGTATTAGATAAACACGAATTATCGTGTGTTTTTTTAAATTCTCTTGGTAATAAATATATTAAAGAAACTACACCATGTGGTATTGTAATTCTTACATATAATAATGAATATAACAGTTTTGACTATTATTGTAAAAAATCAAACAGTGTTGGTTTTAACTATTTAGAGGTTGTTTCAAGAATATATGTTGTTAACTTTGACTGTAAAAGCATTTATAGTGATAATTATGACAATCTTGTTATGCTATATAATATGAAATATGGTATTACAAATATAAATCATAATATTGATAATGATGCAAATAATGAGAATAATGCGAATAATGCAAATAATTCAAATGTATTTTTTGTAAAAAAAGTTGCTTCAAAAAAATCAGATTTGCTTACTTTTGTTTCTAATAAATACAAATATAAAGGCACCATTGATGAGTTTTATAATTATTGTAAAATAAATGGGTTAACAATTTGTTATAATGAAAATGACAATGAAAATGAGACTATTAAGGATGTTTCTGAAAATAGTGTTCAAGACTCTAATAGTTGTTTTTTTTCTTTAGAGAAAGAGAGAAAACAAACTATGGATGATTTAGACTGTGTTAATACATATAATAATAATAAAACTATTGATTTTAAAACATTTAAATCATTTAATTTTAATAAAAAATAAAACCATTCTATTTTATTATATTTTATTATATTTTATATTATATTTTGTAATATAATATAAAATATATGACTGTAAAATATCAGAAAGTTGATAACTTTTTTTACTTATATTTATTGCTAATCACATTTTCTTCTATTACTTCTCAATATTTGTTCAAACAATCTTATGCTAATATTAATACTAATGTTAATACTAATGTTATTAGTAATACTAATATATTAATAATTCTGGGATTAGCAGCATATACTTTTACAGGTTATTGCGTTTATAAAATATTGAATTATGGAAACTTAGTTGTTTTAAATATAATATGGCATCTTGTATATTTTATTATTTTGTTTATTATTGGGTTTTTGATTTTTAAAGAAAAGTTAAATTATCAAAAAATAATTGCATTAGTATTTGGATTAATTAGTTTAATTATTTTTATGTTTTATGGTATTGAATAGATTTTTTTTTGAAAGTTTATAAATCCTATTGATTTTTCGATTGAAAAAGATGACTCCAATTCTCTTATTGCAATTGTTAGTGCTTTAATTTCAATAGAACTTAAAGACTCAATATACTCTTTTACATCGTTGTTTGTTGCTTTTAGTTCACTAATTATTTTTTTATTAGAACTTTCCATCTTAAACTATGTTAAGAATTTTTATTATTTTATCAATTTTATTACTTTAGATTGTTTATTCTTTTAATCTTTTAATCTTTTAATCTTTTAATCTTTTAACGTAAATGCATATATTGGTCTTTTATTGTTATTAATACTTAATACATTTTTGTATTGTTGTGTTATTATATTATTTATAATATAATTGTTATTTATTATAAATTCCGTGAAGTCATCTAATTGTTCTAGTGTCATATTATTTGTCTTATTATTTGTGTTATTATTTGTCTTATTATTTGGTAAATTTGTGCTTATTGCGATTATGCAATATGCACTATTTAATGTTTCTTCTTTAGTTGAAGGACTTGTTACTCTTATATATTTAATATATTTTTTCAGTTCACCATTTGGTTCCTTGTTTAATGTTAAAATAGTGAAATATTTTTTATATAATGGTTCATAGTATATTTCTGAATATAATATGTATACAGATTCCATTAGTTACACTGTTTATGTAATAATATAAATATTATTAACTTATAACATTATAACATTATTATATATATATTATAATGATAGATGAATCAAATTTAGAAATAAAACCTGGAATAGATAAAGGTAAAAATAAAAATAAAAATAAAAGTAAAAATAAATTGTTAGGTCAAGGCAGTTATGGTTGTGTATATTATCCAGGAATTTCTTGTGATGGAAAGTTAAATAAAAAGGCTTACGTTACAAAATTACAAGAAATTGGGTTTTATAGTGCAAATGAAATTGCTATTGGAAAATATATCAAAAAACATATACCTAATTATAAAGCTTTATATGCTCCTATTATTAAACATTGTATTGTTTCTTTTCAAACTATACAACAATCTGATTTAAACATTTATGAATGTGAGACACTTTTTCCTAAGAGTACAGATAATAATAATGACAATTATTATGGTAACAATTTTTATAGTAACAATTTTTATGGTAACAATTCTTCTGACTCTTATGTTAAAAAGTATGATAATTATGAGAATATTAAAATAAATTATGAGAAATTACATACTAAATATTATTTAATGTATATGAATTATATACAAAATAAGACTCTAAAAAAATATTTTACTAATTACAAAACTTTTAACCTATATGTAGTTGATTTACTTAAAACGTTTTTTATTTTAATAAAATCTATTGGTATGTTAGTTAATAATAAAATTATTCATAATGATTTACATGTTAATAATATATTGATTAATTTAAAAAATAATAAACCAGTTGTTATTGATTATGGGTTGTCCATGTTTTATGATAAGTGCTTTAAATATCAAAAAAATAATATTGATTTTGAGTATTTAAAACTTCTTATTTTTGACTTTAGAGATGATCAATATCATGTTATATTAGAAAAACGGTTTTTATCATTTATAATATATAATAAATCAGATAATTATAGTGCAAGTATTTCTAATAATTATCAAAAAAATGAATTAACACAGTCTATAATTGACATATTTATAAAAGATTCATATGAATCTATTGCCAATCAAAAGGTAATAGATTTTAATAACGTTGAATTGGCTGAATACTATAAATCTATAAAACAGTTTTATTATCAATTTTTAAATAAGAGTAAATATCCCGATTATAATGTTATTATAATTTATTTATTAAAATTTCTTTTTAAATATACCGATTTGTATAGTTTAGTTTTTGATATTTATTATATACACAAATCGGTAATTTTTGACTCTTCTATTGAAACTGATAATAGTGCTTCCAACTTATTATTTGGTTTTTTCTTGAAATTATTTAAAAAAACATTACACCCTAATCCATTAATGCGACTGCAACATAATGAACTTAGCAATATATGTGATTATATTATAATAACTATTAAAAGCTCTGAAAATGCTCTTGATTATGATGTATTTATTAAAGAGTTTAATGACTTTTTGACTTCACACTCTATTAGTTTTAAAAGTGTATTTAATAAAAAATTTTCTTATTTAGACTTTAGAGTAATTATTAGCGAAAAGGTGTCTGCTTTTGTAAAACAGCATTTTTAATTTTTTGTTACTATTAGCATTAATGAGTTAACTTTGTTGAATGGTTTGTTTGATTTAGTAACATACTTAGTTTGTGGTGGTTCTGAAAATGTTATATTGTTTAAACTTGTAAATGGTGTTATTTTATAACTGTCTTCTAAGTTTATTGCAAAATTTAATTCTTCTAACGATTTAGTCATCATAAATTTTAGCATATATTGAATTTTGCAATCTTTTAATAATTCTATACTCTTTAAATGTCCTATTAATTCTTTTCTTGGTACTTTATTATTTTGTGTGATTATGTTATTTTTAAAAATATTTACTACTTCATAATTTTTTACAACTAATATTATAACAGCAATTTTATTTGTGTTATTTGTGTTATTTGTGTTATTTGTGTTATTTGTGTTATTTGTGTCTTGTTCAAAACTATATATGTCATTACTCATTGTTTCTGTTTCTGTAGACATTTTAATTTATTATAAAAAAATAAATTAAAATAATTGTTTAATCATATTAAACTATTGATTAAACTATTGACTAAACAGTGAATCGTCTTCGCTATAATAGTCACTTTCATTATCACTTAAGCTTGTATTCTTTTTCGAATTAATTTTTTCCAAAATGTAATTGTCTTCATCAATCATCTTTTGAATAATTTCTTTATAGTTAAAATATGGAGAAGTGTCTCCTAATAGGTCATTTAGTTCGTCTCTGTAATTATTCCAATTTGCAATCATAGCATTCATAGTATTAGTATAATTTTGTTGTTCTAGTTCTTTCTTTTTTGCTTCATAATTCTTTGAATATGTAATAGTTACTTTTTTTGTTGTTGGATTTCTTTTAATTAATGTATAACCCGCATTTAAGTAGTCTTCACAAGTTACATTTACGGCTTTTACTGGTTGTTTTACCATAGTTTTGACTTGTGTTGAATAACTCATACTTTATATATTATAAACTTAATATATTGGCTTTAGTGCTATTCAATTTTTTTGTTATAATTTTGTTATAATTTTGTTATAATTTTGTTATAATTTTTTTATAATATTAGATTATATAATATAATATACTATGACTTCTTATTGTAGCAAATATAATTGTAAAACCAATAATGTTAATAATTATTTTGGTTCTGGTGATGCTATGATGAAGAAAAAATATGGTAATAAATTTAAGAAAATTTCTTCAAATGCCAATGGAAATGGAAATGGAAATGGTGTTTTTTCGTTAAATGGTAATAGTTCTCATACTTATATTGGTAATCCTAATAGTAGTCTTAGAAACGATGTGTTTAGCAATATTTCTGTAAATGATTGTTGTGCTCTTAAACAAACAAATGTAAGTGTAAAAAATTATAAAGCATATATTAATAAAAAATTATTTTGTCATCCGCATCATTCCGCAAACTGTTATAAAAAGGTTAATTATGCATTAATAGATGTATCACTTAATAAACACTTTAGAACTGAAAATCGTGACCAATCTACTCGCACTAACTTGTTAAAAACTAAATGTTCAGTTGATAGAACAGACTACGTAGCCTCTCTTTTAAATAGTAAATCTGTTGGTTGCAGTGTTAACAAAGTAGCTAGAAATAATGGAACAACGGCTCGTATTGACTATTTAAAACACTGTAATAATAATGTTAAAGATAATAATACTATTAATGGTTTTACACCTGATTATGCTATTTACTATAATGATAGTACTCTTTATAGAAAAAAAGCGTCGTGTAAATTATACAATCCTCCTGATGCTAAAATTATTGCGTGTTGATTTTTATGTGTTTTTTATTTGATTTTTTATGTGTTTTTATTTGATTTTTTTGTGTTTTTATTTGATTTTTATGTGCTTCTAATTTTTTTAAATAATTGTTACCTGTGCTAATATGATAAATTGTTAAATTATTTGGATTACAACTCATAAATGAATTATCTTTATAACTAAACACAATTCGTTTAATATTTAATTCTATTAAACAGTGTAAGCAATTTTGACAAGGTGTTGAATCTTGCAGTTTATTATTTGTATCACAGCGCACCACATAAACTGTTGTTTTTTTGTATAATTTTTTTATATTTGCTAATTCTTTTGTGTCTGTATGTGTATGTGCGTGTGCATGTGCATGTGCATGTGTTGAACATTTAGTAGGCCACTTTTATCGAATTACTATGTTTTCCATAGCATTGAAACATATTTCTTAACGATGCAATTTCGGCATGGCAAGTGCATGTATTTGAAATAAAATGGTCTTTTGAATAACTGCGATAATGATTATGACCACGACCCATAATTTTACCATTTGCTACTGCTACTGCTCCGTGTCGCATTAATACTGGTGATTTTAGTGCCTCATTTAGAGCATGATTAATAAATGATTGCTCATTGTTTGAAAGATTGTGCAGCATAATGTAATATGTATTATAATTTTAATTTGTTTTTATATAATCAATTTTACAAAAAAAATTGATTATATGTTTTTTATTTTATTTTATTTTAATTTAATTTAAAATAATGGGTGCTACTATTTCTTATTATTTTCAGTCTGCTAGTCTTCAATCTATGATTGATTATATGAACTCATATGATACAATTAATTATTATGATAATAATAATTATTATTATGATTCTCAAGCTCATGCTCAAGCTCATGCTCACGCTGCTTATAATCAGGCTCAAGCTCAAGATGCTTATAATCAGGCTCAAGATGCTTATAATCAGGCTCAAGCTGTTTATAATCGTCTTCAATCTCAAGTTAGTCTTAATGTTGATGATAACTTTTATAAACTATATATTTATGTTCACGATTTTCCAGGAATGGAAACCATTAAACAAAACTATCAAACAAATGCTTTTAAACATAATAGTATTGTAGAAAACTATTTGAGGTGTTTTGATGGTTCTAGTAATAGCATTGGTTATGGTGGATGTGATAATGATAATGATGATGTTGTTGTTTGTTACGATTCAGGATTTGATTTATTATGTCCTGAAAATAATGTTTGGACTGAAGAATTTCCTATTTATATGTTAGACCATAAAATTTCTTGTGCAATGACTTATAATAATAAGCCAGTTGGTTATTATTTATATTTGCGTTCAAGCACTCCTATTAAAACACCATTGCGTCTTGCTAATAATGTTGGAATTATTGATTCTGGATATAGAGGGACAATTACAGCAATTTTTGATATTTTACACACTGTTACTGACTCGTTTGAATTTTTCCAAAATAATCGTTATGTTCAACTTACACCTCCAAATATTGGTTGTCCTATGAAAGTGTTTATTGTTGATGATTTAAATATGTTGGGTAAAAAAAATAATAGAAACGAAAATGGGTTTGGTTCTAGTGGAAATTGATTTGTAATTTATTATAAATGATTTATTTTGTTACACTTTTAAAAAATTGAATTACTATTTTTTTTCTTAGTGTTAGGTCTTCATAACTTATAACGCTAAAGCTAAAGCTAAATTTATTCAATGTTCTGCAAAGTTTGCTACGACGCTTCCAAGAGTGGCTTCAATAGCCACAATGTTAAAGACCGCTCCGGCAATGTTGTGTGTCCTGTTTTGTTGAACACAAAGTGCCGTGCGTGTGGATATTTTGGTCATACAACCAAGTATTGCAAAAAGGCTGTCAAGCAAGAACCTAAGCTTGTTGTTTGCGAAGTTGTGCGTGTACCGGTTGTAGCTCCTGTTGTTGGTAAGTTTACTCCAACAAACATCTTTGCTATGCTGGACACTGATTCTGATACCGAGGACTGTGAGTCGTGCGTTTCTGATGATGGAGAAATGGATTTTGAAAATGACCCAATCATTTGGGGCGTTGGTCTTCAGTCGATGATTGGCAAACGCTGGGCGGATGTTCTCGGATATTAAGTGTTTTAACTATTAATGTTAATGCATGTTTCGTAGGCATGTTTTTGTACTTTTTTTTGTTTTTTATAAATTTAAAATAAATAATAAATATTTATACACATCTTCAAATGTATTATGATAACTGCTATAATAAAAGTTACATTTATTTAATGGTATTTCTGTTTTAATAGCATTTGTATTTAAATATATAGAATATATTGCTGAATTATTTGTTCTACTTATATAGCTTAGCTTTTTTGCTTTGTAGTCATAATGTTTTTTATAATTTGTTATATTAAATAATTCATCTATTTTTTTTATAAACATATATTGTTAATAACTATAGTCTATATAGTGTTTTAGAAATTAGTTTTAAATATTATTACTTTAAACAAACAGTTTATTTAAAGTAATATTATCCCAGACGGGACTCGAACCCGCAACTTCCAGATTAGAAGTCTGGCACGCTATCCAATTGCGTCACAGGGACAATGATAATAACTTTCTGTTATTATTATATTATTGATTTTATGTCTTTAAGTTGTTTTAATATTTTCTTTATATCTTTATATTTTTATATTTATATATATATATATGGAATTACTAGGCACGGGTAATAGTGACTATGAACTTATTATAAAACTTGAAGAACATTTTATTGACCTTAATAATTATTATAATAATGCTAGTGTTTTTATAAAATATAATAATGCTAGAGTTCCTAAAGACACACGGAATGATCAAGTTTGTTGTACTATTGAAGAACGACATGCTATTAAGCGCTACGCATATATTATAAAAAGTTTAAAGGCCTATAAAAAGATGAGACTTGTAGATATATATAGTGTTTTAATTTATACTTATTATTCATTAAATTATAATGAACAAACGACAGATTGGTTAACGTTATCAGATTTGAATGACTTTATAACACATATTGATGCAAATGGTGACATTATAGATTATGATGACTATTATGGATTTGGTGGATACGGTGGAAATCCTAAAAAAGCTAGGGCTTTATATTTTGCTATAACAGTTCAAGATATTTTTTATATAGATAGTATGGGAATACAAAGGAGTTTGTCCTCTGAAATTAGAAGATCATTTCTTGAATTGGCCGAAGGTAAAAAAAAGAAAGTTAGAAAAGTTAGATCTAGGAAAGTTAGAAGTCGAAAAGTTAGAAGTCAAAAAGTTACGCGTAGAAAATAGAAATAAAAAGTTAGAAGTCAAAAAGTTCGGCATAGAAAATAGAAATAATATGTAAGGTGTGTTACATATTATTTTTGTATTTTTGTTTTTTTATTTATTTATTTATGTTTTAAAAACGCTCCGTACTGGGATCGAACCAGTGACCTCACGGTTAACAGCCGTATGCTCTGACCAACTGAGCTAACGGAGCAGGAAAAAAATGCTGGGAACGGGATTCGAACCCGTGCGGCGTTAGCCAGACGATCTTAAGTCGCCCCCCTTAGACCTGACTCGGGCATCCCAGCATTAAAAAAGCTCTTGCCCAGATTCGAACTGGGGTTGGAGGATTCAAAGTCCTCAGTGATAGCCGCTACACTACAAGAGCTAAGGAAAAATTGCTCCCAGGCGGGTTCGAACCGCCGACCTTTGGCTCATAAGACCAACGCTCTGACCAACTGAGCTATGAGAGCATAGTAAAAACTTTTTTTGGGGTTTTTTATTTTATAATATATCTGGTGTTATGGCTTTAAGTCTATTTAATATATATTTTAGTTTTTGGGTTTGTTTTTTGTGGTTTTTGGTTTTGATTAAAAAAAATTGAATTGTGTTATAAACCTTTATTTTGTGTTATTATAAAATGAATCCAATGCTTATTAACGTTTGGTTTGTATCAATTATTATGCTTTTGGTTATGGCTAATAGCAATCCTTTTGCTTTTAATTATGCTGTTTTTGTGTTTCTTTCTCCATTTGTTACTTTCGCGTGCTCTGTGTTGTTTTCAATAATTCCTAATGATATTTGGTATGGATTTGGTTTGATGTGTTTGTTTCTTTGGACAAGGTTTGCCGTGCTACCTTAGACCGTGCCACCTTATGCTGTGTTACATTATGCCGTGCTACCTTAGATTATATATTAGTATGTAAAAAAAATTGAACTCTTTTTTTATCTATTTATCTATTATTTTTAAATATTAGTTTGAATATTAGTTTGAATATTAGTTTAAATGATGAGTTATTTATTTGAGTTTGCAAATATTGTAATGTTAGTATTGCTTACGGTTTTAGAAACATATAGTATTTATGAATATAGGACATGCTCGAATTATTATAATAGACCTTATTATAATGATTGTGTATTTATTTGCGATAGAGATTATTTATTAAGTGATTTTGATTGTGTTTGTGACTATAAATCCATAACCCTACATGATTTGGAATATATTCTAAATATGTAAATTGGTGTTGGTTTAATAGGTCTTGTATTGTAGCTTTATAATTTAATAAATATGGTTCGCCATATAGCATTAGCTTGGATGGACTATAGTTTGGACTAATGTCTAATATTATTATCTCGTGCTTTGTTATTCTTTTTGCGTTTTTTATTATTTTATGGTGCGCATAGTTTGGCATTTCGTGAAAAGCAAACATTAATGTTGCTGTGTCGAACTCTTGAGGTTGTCCGTAGTTTTCTGCGTTGGCTTTAATAAATTGGGTTTTTATTGTTTTTTTTGCTTGTTTTGCTTTGCTTAAGGTTGCTTGTGCTTGTGCTGCGCTTATCATTGCTTCACTGCTATCTATTCCCAATTGGTTGGCCACTGTTGATGTTCCTGTTCCACAACATAAATCTATTAGTTTTGGAACGTGTTCATATTTATTATAAAAGTCTTGATTGTAACTTGAGAGAATTGCTTGGCGTATATTTATTGAATTATAACATTTGTCATCTATTAGTTTTGTTGCGTAAGGTGCGAGTAGTGAATGAAGTTGCCCTCCTAATCCTATGTTACCCATATTGTGAATGCGGGGGTCATAATAATATTTGGGTTTAGGAATTTGTATAAGTCTTGAATTGATGGCTGAGAATAATACTATAAACTGGAACATAATTATAGTATTATAAAATTTATTTTTAAATAATTTATATATATAAATGTCAACGGTGGTCGAGCCTAAAGATATGACACTTTTAGGTATACAAGCTGAAATTAGGAAGTTGGAAAAAAAGGCTGCTCATGATGAAGATGCAGACGACGTTTTTCCTGAGGATGCAAACAGACTCGATGAACTTAGAAAAGAGGAGAAGAACCGCACTAGGACAAAATTGAGTATGGCACCAAGAACAGGTAAAATTAAAGAAATAGCAATAACACCAAGTAAACCGTTATTATCACATGCACCATCGACAAATGTGGCTATAGCTAATATGGAAGCGGACGAATTTCCTGCTCCACAGACTTGGGATGATAGGTATTTGCATGAATTACATCATCCTTCTACTGAATTAAGAAATAAACAGTCTGAATTAAATATAAAACATGAAAGGTTAAAAGCCGTTAATCAATACATTATTGATAATTTTTTAAATAAAAGCAGGGAATTCTTTTTTGCCTTTATTGAAAAGCCAGAAAACGTTGAACACATTAGAGAAAAATTTGCAGAACGTGCAGATTTAATGGCAGAATTAGGCTATGCCAATGACCGGTATGATAGTATTACAAAAAATAGCACTTATAAAAATAATTTTGATGCGATAAAGAAAGGTTTAATTGCAGAATTGAGTTATCCCGCTGGTGGCAAGAGTAAGAGTAAGAAAAGAAAGAGAAGGAGAAAGAGGAAGAGTAAGAAAAGGAAAACGAGGAAACATTATTAATTATATTACTATTTTTTGTGTTTTGAGAGATTTTGTATACAATTTATTTTCTTAGAATAGATTGCCAAGATATGTGTAATTTTAGGCTAATATTATTATATTAGAATATAATAATATAATCATAAATAATGCATTCTGAACTAACTAAGGCTTGGCATGCTGAGATGGATAAATTGCCTACTACATCTAGATTAGTTGCTTCACGTGTTAAAAGTGTTAAACTTAATAGTACAAGCAACGAACTAAGTAACTATTTTAACGATAAGAGTTGTGGTTCGGAACTGCCTGTTCAATTTAAGACAACACCTGACAAACCTATGCAGTATTTGGAAAATGTAGATAAAATAGGAAGCTTAGGATGTGATAAAACTAAATATCCAAAATATCAAGATGGTAAATATTGTTGTCTTGATAGTAAAAGTACGGTTCAAGAGAAACTTGATTATATTAATAGGGTATTGGTAGATTTTTTTAATATAACAGGTAAGGATGTTATACGCATAATCACGAAAATACAATATTATATTGAAACACGCAATGAATTAATAGCAGAATTACGAAAACAGGGTATTAAATATGACTATGATTCTGTTATATATGAACTTCTACCTAGTAGCTATACATCATTAGATGATTGGTATAACAAACTTTTGACCACAGCACAAGTAGAAGAGTTGGAAGGTATGAAATTTCGATTTGAGAAGGAGATATTTAAATATGATGATGAAACTTTTTATAAAGGGTATGATGCCATTAAACTATATATAGCTAAGTACAAAGAATTACGCCAATTACTAATAAGCAAAAATAAAACTGAAAAAGTGGTATCTGATGATGATGTATATGATGATGTTGTTTATATTCCAGTAATACTGCCAACTGGCTATACATCATTAGATCAATGGTATGAAATTGCTTATAAAAAAGCACGTTTAACATATTTAAACAATACCTATTTTACTAACAAATATTTTGATAATAAGAAATATACTAACAAAAAAATTGAAGCAAATATAACAACAATTGAAGAAGACATTGCAAAACGCAACGCTTTAATAGCAGATTTAACACGTTTAGGTATAGAGTATACTGATAATATTGATAACACAAAATTACAGGCTTTGCTTGACACTATTGAAAAAATTAAAAATCCTAATAAGACTACTGGTGGACGAAAGAGTAAGAAAAGAAAGAGAAGGAGAAAGAGGAAGAGTAAGAAAACTATTAAACACAAATAGTCTTTAGTCTATGAGTGAAATACTGTTTTGCATATAATATATTTTTTGTGTTTTGAGAGATTAAGCATACTATGGATTACGAGTTTTATAAATAGATTGTACATAATCATTAAACTCATTATAGCGGTTTGGGTCTACCATTCCATTCAATGCTAATTCAAAGGCATGAGCATTTTTACACTTTGATTGAAAAATTTTATACTTTTCATCTGCTATGGCTTGTGTCTTGTTTTTTAATTGTAATAATCTAGCATCTTTTTTTTTCCATAAATAGTATGTTGGAAGCAGTCGAGGTGGTGAGTCGCGATTATGATTATCATACTCGCGCGACGCGGTAACAGCCGGCAGTATTGCTTTCTTATAATCTTCATATGGTTGCTTACATGTTGAATAAACTTCGTCGTACAGGCGTAAAGTTTTATTTAATGTGTGTGGTTGGTTGTGTGTTTTATATACTAATTTTTCATATTGGTTTGGTGTTATTATAGTGTTATTAGTAAACGGTGTTCTACATAGGGGACAATTTTTTCCACCTTTCTTTTGATAGTCTTTAATACACTTTTTATGAAATGTGTGTCCGCACGTAGCAAGTGTACCTTGCTCTTTAATATATAACATCTTAGCTAAACATATTGGACATTCTTCTGCTTTGGCTACTTTATTTTTAAATGTGGTTTGGAGTTTTGTAGCGGCTAGTAATTTTGTTCTTGGGCTTTTGCTTGTTCTTGGGCTTTTACTTGTTTTTGGGCTTTTGCTTTCTGATTTAATTTTTAGTGTTCTAAATCTTGATTTTAGTGATTTTAACATATATTATATAAACACTATAATATATTTTATTTTAATTTGAGAGATTTTATTTAATATTTTCTTTTATGGCGGAGAGATTTACGATGTTTACGATGTTTACGATGTTTACGAGATTTACGACCACTTGCTTGTATTAATTCTTTGGGGGTCTCTTCGCGTATTCCAAATTTCTCAGCCAATAGATCATTTCTTTCCTTTAAAATCGGTAAAAAGCGTGTATAAGCCTTTTTAGTCTGTTTGGTATCGTTAATTCTTTTAATTCTTTTAATAAAATCAATAACACTGTCTTTATATAGCGTTAACCACTCTAAATCATAATGATCATTTAATATTTTTTTTTGTTCTTCTATATATCTTTTGTCGGGGTAAAAGTAATATTTATACTCTATATCTGCTGTAATAACATTTAAGAGAGTCTCCTTCCTCATTATCTCGTATGCTTCCAAACTTCCATGTTCATCAAACTTATAATTAGGGTCTGTCATATTTATATTATAATAAGAAAATAAGAAAATAAGAAAATAAGAAAATGAGAAAATAAGAAAATGAGAAAGAGAGAATAAGAAAGTGAGAAAGAGACAAAGGCGTAATGCTTAACACTCGCCAACCCTCATGCTCCCCCAAATCTCTCCCATATTACCCCAATAACACCATTAATTTCACATTAAACATTGTACTCCTTATTTAGCCTATTTAATAGCAAAGCCGAAATCGGTGACATAACCAGATGCTAGTAGCAAAAAGTCACCCAATATATGGGGTGTTTCTTTATATTGTTTTTAAATATATTACTAATAGTAAGAGAGATTTATATTGGAGTCATTGTTATTGTTAATAAATACTTTTACCACTCTTCAATATACTATTTATATAGCATACTATACTTTTTTATATAGCATACTATATTATTTATATAGCATACTATATTTTTTTATATAAATGAGAGATTATATGCACTCTTGTATCTTCTACATCCTTCCTTCTATTCATCTTAAATTCATTCAATAACACCATTAAGTGTACATATAGCACACTAATCATTAATTAGCCTATTTAATAGCAAAGCCGAAATCGGTGACATAACCAGATGCTAGTAGCAAAAAATTGTTAACTATGTATTATATTTTAGAGTTGTATTTGTAGAGTTGAGACATTTTATTATAATGTAGAAGCACTGTTGCACCATTTTATTACTTGCAATCTCTCTTACAAATAATCTCATTTTGCAAATAATATAGCAAAGCCGAATTCGGTGACATAACCAGATGCTAGTGTTATTCTTTATTTTATTCTTTATTTTATTCTTTATTTTATTCTTTTTTATTTTTTATTTTTTATTTTTTATTTTTAATTTTTTATTTTTTATTTTGAGAGATTTATAAAGACTAGCATTACTATTTATTTTGTTTGTAACATTATTACTATAAACTATAAATGATGTTATAAACAATGTTATAAACAAAGTTATTAGCAAATTTATTAGCAAAGCCGAAATCGGTGACATAACCAGATACTAGTGTTATTTTTTTATATTCTTTTTTTATTTATTTTGAGAGAATGCATCTCTCTTTATTCTTTATTTAAGGTTCCACATTTATTTTATGAATACCCATCAATGCTTTAAATGTTGCGTCTAAGCCAGCAAAGTTTAGAGTATTTATATCTAGTGCTGCATATGCTCCTACTCCGCTTCTTAGTGCACCACTACTTAGTGTTTCGCCCTTTGTCTTATCTAGTACTGAAAATGAAACATATGGAGACAGTGCGTTCATAAATGCTTGTTGTTCTTCTTCTACCTTTGAGTTTGTTTTCTTTGCTTCTGCAATTGCTTTTGCAAATTCTGGTATTGTCTTAAACCATGTTAACACACCTTTCATATCTCTCTTTTCTATTATTACTTGTGCATTACTTTTGTAAATTGTTTCAAATTGCATCCAAGACTCTAAAGCAAATGGTGATAGTGAAGAATTTCCACTATAATCTAGCCACATTATTACTTCCATATATTTCTTTTTTGGATTTGTATTTGTATTTGTATTTGTGTTTTTATTTTCTAAAGTTTCTATTATTGATTTATTAAATACACTTAATGCTATTAATGCCAATAATCCCACTATTACCACTATTTTTGGGATTCTTTTTATCATACTTTTTATCATAGTTAAAGAATTTAATTGGTTTCTCATTTATATAACTTAACATTTTTTTTGTTATACTTTAATAAAATTGAACTTGGTTTTTTTTATAAATACTACTTTTATTCAGTTATGTCTACTACTAATACTAATGCTAATGTTACTCGGCGCATTGAGCTTCTTGAAAAACAAGTTGCGCTTTTGCTTCAAGCTCAGCAACATGGCGTTAGTCTTCAAAACTCTCTAAAAAACGTTGCTACAGATGTTCTACCACCTAAACCTAAACGCCCTCCCACTGGTTACGTTCTATTTTGCAACGCTATGAGAGATGATGCCAAATCTAAACTCGCTTCTCAAGGCACCCCTTTCACTCCTCAACAAGTTATGACTGAACTCGCCGCTATGTGGAAATCACTCTCACACGACGAACTACATGTTTGGAACTCTAATGCTAAACTATAATACCTATACTCCTACACGCTTTATTAGCCTGGCGCCTTTTCTCATTACATTTTCTACCCCTTAGACTTTTTTTCTTTATACCTTTCATAATAGCCTCTCATAATCTCCATACACGTTACACTTACTATTATATATGTCGGAACATGCTTCTTAGTTTGTTCTATTTTTTGATTTTCTTGAAGCAATGCAGCATTTTTAGATGATATATCATGACAAAATGATGCGACCACACAACTCATTATATATATTATTAATATATATAATTAGTCTTTTAAATATTTTCTATTTTCTATTTTCTATTTTCTATTTTCTATCCTCCCGAGCACCACCCCGTTTTGGTCTTACTGTTACGAATTCATTGCCCTTTCCATTATCTCTATTCTTATGTCTTGTTTCGCACATTAAATCATTTTGTGAAATACCTTTAATGTTTACTGCCTGAAATTCATGTTCACCTGTTGACATTTTTTGTACCTCAAATTCTACATATTCCCCTTGAACTAAATATTTATAAATTTCATCCTTAACATTTAACGAAGAGTGGTGGGCAAAAATGTCTTTATCTTTATGTTCTTTTGAACTTAAAAATGTAATAAAGCCGTAACCGGACTTGTTATTGAACCATTTCACTTTTCCAACAAATTGGTTTGTGGTAGTACCTACCGAAGACATTATATATATTATTAATATATAAACCTTTAAATTATTTTATTATTATATAATTAATGTTGTGCAAATCTTGTAAAAAAAATAAAAAAAACATATATCAATTATTTAATTGTAATAAAGACAATTATTGTTCTAATCATGCAATACTACTATATAACAATTTTGTTATAAAGATTCAAAAAATATACAGAGGATATAGGCGCAGAAAATATCTTAAAATCATATATAATAGATTGCCTCGTGATTTACAAGTATATATACTAAATATAAATTGTAAAAAAACAAATACCAACAGTGAAAAGATTAATGCTTTTATTCTTAAAAAAACCCATAAGATTAAGACTTTAACGACTATTGAAGACAATGAGGTGACACTTGATGAATTAATTAATATAATAAATGTCCTTAACAAATATTATTATTTTTTAGAAATAAAGTGGGCAAACTATTATTTATTTTATTTCAATAATATAAAGACAATTTTATTAGCATTAATCTATAAAAAAACTTCTTTATTAAATGTAACTATATACAATTCTCTCAACTTTTATTCAAATTTGATAAATAATAATTTTAACAAAGTCTCTCTAACGCTAGTATGTAAGATTAATACATTTAATCATTTAATTAAATCACATAACAAAGTTATGATATAGTCATATTTTGGTTGCTGGTTATACTTTAAACGCCGTATATAAGTAAATAATTTTATAAATGTATTGCATTCTAGTTCATTCGGGAAACTGTTTTTAATAAAGGTAACACTTATTAATACATCTTTTTTTTGAATAACATCTAGCATGTCATAGTCATGATAACTGGTATTTGGTAATAGCATATATAATAAAACGTAAATTATTGATTCAATATCATCCCGTCGTGATGGTTCAATACAATTAATAACATTTAAACTTGAAAAATTTAAACTACCCAACATGCTTGTTGTTTTGGTCTCGCTATTATGAATAGCGCCATTTTTATAGATTTTAGATATTCCAAAATCTATAAGAACTACCTTATTTGTATTATTTAAACATATATTTGACGGCTTTATATCTCTATGAATAATATTTTTATTGTGAACATCTTTTATTATAACTATTAACTCTTTTATATAATTTAATATATGCATTAAATAAACAGTACTATTTACATAGCTCTCTTCTTTTACAGTTTGTAAAGTTTTAATATAGTAGTCTAAAACCAAGCAATAGTGACTGTTATATTCAAATATATCATATACTTTTGATATAGCTGGGACGCCTTTCAATTGCTTATAAATTTCGGTTTCATGTTGTATTATGTCTTTTGCTCCTATTTTTATAGCATAATAATTAGCATTATGCTCGACTTTAATTATTTGCCCAAATTGTCCTCTTGATATATATTCCAATACAAAATATTTACTGTTTAACAACATCAGTTATTATAGTTATTACAATTACTATACTAACTATAATAACTATAATAAGTAGTGTTTATTATATTTATTATTATTTATTATTATTTGTTATAAAACTTGTCTTATTTTATATATTATGTATATTTGTGTTTTGCGTTATTAAATCGCTTATAGTTGCTTCGCTTATAGTTGCTTCGCTTATAGTTGCTTCGCTTATAGTTGCATCGCTTATAGTTGCTTCGCTTATAGTTGCTTCGCTTATAGTTGTATCGCTTATAGTTGCATCGCTTATAGTTGCATCGCTTATAGTTGTGTCTTGAGTATTTATGTAAGACACATTTGCATCAGTCGCTCTTATTGTATTTGTAAAATGTTTTGCTATATTTAATTTAAGATTATCTTGTTGTAATAGCTGTATAAATAATTCTGGCATTATTGCTAGAGAACCCGCATAAGTTCTATACGTGTTATAAAATATCAAGCTATTTGTTTCAAGAATTTTAATACTATAAAACCAATATGGTGGTATTAGTAATACTTGATTGGGAACTAATTGTATTCTTAACAATTTAACTTTATTATAGTCGTCATAATATTTTGGTTCAACATTGTAAATGTTGATTTCTGAACAAAATTCTAATGTTTCATAATTTTTTTTTACATGTAAATACTTATAGTCTTTAGGAGGACATAACGTGACTTCTATTTTTCCATACGACACATATAAAATATTTCTAGAATTAATACTATATTTTAATTGAGTTACACTATTAACGGAACCCATTATTATATCATATTTTTTAGAAAACATATTATATGGTCTTATAAATAAATCAGCTGTTTCTAATTGTTTTTCTAATGTTGTTTCTTCTAAAAATTCATAATTATTATAGGTTATAATATTTGATTTGTCGTTCGATTTGTCATTTGATTGCATTAGTTTACAAAATGCTTCCAACTTTAATTTTATAAAAAGGTCTGTTGCTTTATTATACATACTCACTTCAAAAGTAGGATAATTGGTTTGTAAATAGTCTAATGTTATAGTATTAAATGACATATTATTTATAACCAATGGTTGTTTCATAGCTGTTAAATCTTCCAACTTCTCTTTTGATGGATTCTCTATTTCATATATTTCTAAATAATTACTTGTTTTAATATGATGATGTATATGAATATATATAAATAACACTATGCACAATATTAATAAATTTATAATTATTAACATTACTAATTTAATACTACTATTTTAATACATATTATTTATTTGATTTTAACACAAAATAAATAATATAATTATATTATTTCAATAACGATTCACGAGTCGTATTTTTATGATTATATAAAGTATATCTTTTAATGGTTATACATTCGAAGGCTCACTTACAGGTTCAATTACAGGCTCAATTAGAGGTTCAATTACATGCTCAATTACAGGCTCACTTACAGGCTCACTTACAGGCTCAATAACAGGATCAATTACAGGCTCACTTACAGGCTCAATTACAGGCTCAATTACATGCTCACTTATATGTTCAATTACAGGCTCACTTGTTGAAACTTTCTTTTCAACAATTTCTTCAACATCACACTCTAATACATCAATCGATTCATCAATATTGATTGTTTCAAAATTTTTAATCTCCAATAACTCTGCTATTTGGTTTTCATCCATAATTAGTTCATCATTATTTAAATCCTCCATACTTTCAACGCAAAAATTATTAGACTCACACTCTCCTGCAGCACAACAATAAGCCATATTATTTGGATTCATAGTGCGCCGATTCATATTCATAGTTTCAAATAAATTATTAGACATTAATGAACTAAAGAGAGCTTGAGTTGAGTTTCTAGTTGTCTGACTTGAAGATAGCTCTTCTACTCTATTATTAATCTCATCAACATATTCTTTATGAAGTGTAAGTGTGGCTTTAAGATTATTTATGGTATTATTTATTTCCATAATATTTGATTGATTAGCAATAACAATCATTTTTAATGTATTTAATTCGGTTTCAAATTTAGATAAAGTACTAGTGTTGGTCAATTCAGCAATTTTATTTTCTAACTGTTCACCTGTCTTATTAATTAGTAATAATTTTGATTCTATATTGGAAGTTAACAGTTCTGCTACTTTATTAGTATCTTCCTTAAAAAGATTGAAAAGTTGTGTTTGCGAACTTTTAAAGTCATCTAATCTAGACGCCTGAATAGCTATTTTATCTTCAATTAACGACTTCATAGCATTAACAGATGTTGAATCAATGCTTGCTGTGCCATCATTCAATAAAGTAGAACTTTCAATATGAGATTTTATAGCATTTAGCTCCTTATTAAATACATCAAAATTTACTGTAAATAATTTATCAATCCTTTCATCTATTTGTTCAAATAACTCTTCATAGTCTTCTTCTTTAGTGATTAATCCTTCTAATTGTTTTATTTTTAATTCATGTTGTTGTAATACTAGCAATGGCGTAATAGGTTGATTTGTTACTGGTGTTTCGGGTGGCTCTATTTTATTTGTGCGTGATGCTAATTGAGGTACACTTGATGCCTCACCACCAGCACGTCTCCTTCGCGCGGAAGCTAATGCTGAACTAGACATTATATATTATAATAGTCGCTTTTTTTTAAGCAATAATTATAATAAATTATAAAATGCAATAATTATAAAATGCAATAATTATAAATGCAATAATTATAAAATGCAATAATTATAAATGCAATAATTATGCAACCATCTTATATTGTAGAGCACCATGATGTTTGTAATTAGACACTATAAAATCTTCTTCTTTATAGTCCTCTATATCTTCGTATTTGTTAATAATAGTTAGCGTTGGAAACTCATATGGTTCTCGTTGCAATTGTTCTTTAATTGTACTTACATGTTCTTCATATATATGACAATTGCCTTTATAATATATAAATTCATATGGTTCTAGGTCACAGTGTTTTGCCAACAAATGTGTTAAAAAACTATATGATGCAATATTGAAACATGTTCCACATGCTTCATCATTTGAACGTTGATACATAGAACAACTCAATTTGTTATCATTTGTCACATTAAATTGCATCATAATGTGACACGGAGGCAATGCCATTTTATCCAATTGGCAAGGGTTCCATGCACTAATAATCATTCTACGTGAGTTTCTAAGTTTAGGGTCTTTTAAAGTATTAATAACATCTGCCAACTGGTCTATGCCTTTATTAGTATAATCATCATTGCAAGATTTATAGTCTGCATTAAAATGTCGCCATTGAAAGCCATAAATTGGTCCTAAATCATCTATATCATTATTATACAGACCGCGCGAATCTAAGAATTCCCGACTTCCATTTGCATCCCATATATGAACATTGTGCTCCTTTAAAATGCTATTATTTGTTGAACCTTTAATAAACCATAACAGTTCACGCAAACACGTTTTCCATGCAACTTTTTTGGTTGTAATTAGCGGAATTTTATTGTTTTCAAGAGAGAAACGCATAGCACTCCCATAAACAGACAATGTTTTGCCATTTCTTCCTATAAATTCAGTGTTATTGGCCAAAATATCATCTAGTAAATTCAAATACTGATTTTCTTCATGATAACTAGAATTTCTATATTTTAGAGATTCACATGCTCTTGTTAACATTATTATTATTATATAGTAATGTTAATAACTAGTATTTAATATTATTTAATAAATTATATTATTAACTATTATTCAATGTTAACTTATTTTATTTTATTTTATTAAATAAAATTAGTTTATTATTTAGGTATAAATAATTTATAGAATTTTTTTTTAATTTCTATATATAATAGAAATACTATGTTTGGAGGCTCTTCAGAATCAGAATTACAAGGAGGGGCTACTAAATTGGGTCCATCATCATTTATAAATTATGTATTTAACTTTGATAGCGACAATAAAGCAATACTATTGAATATGTTTCAATATATTATTATTGCTCTAATTCCTGTTGTATTAATATTGAAATTTGTAAAAGAATATATTCCAGAAGACGATGATAAAAAAGACAATTTAGAATTAATATTAGAAATAATATTACAATTGGGTGTATTATTTGTTGCAATTTATTTTATTGATAAAATAACAAGATATTTTCCAACTTACAGTAAAGTTCCGTATTCAAAATTTAATGAAGTGAGTTTTATAATACCCACTCTACTTTTAATGTTTACTATGCAAACAAAATTAGGAGCCAAAATTAATATTATTTACAGTCGTGTACTACAATTATGGAATGGTTCAAAGTCTAATACAAACAATGCTAATAATAATGGAACAGCAATAGTGAATGTGAATGGGCAAAATATTAGAATTAGACAACCAATTGTTGCCAACAATATGCACCAAATGAGTCGGTCAGACGTATTAGACAACACACTTATTGCGCCACCAAGTAATCAAATGCCTAATAATAATGTTTCCATGATTGATTCTTTACCAAATATGATGAATGCTAATAACTCAAATAATTATCAAGCACAAGCAATGCAAACTGCGTTTATGGACTCAATGGAACCCATGGCTGCTAATGGTGCACTAGGTGGAATATTTGGTTCTTCTTTTTAAATAATTTTTTATACTATTTAACTAACATAAAAAATTATTTATTACAAGTAAAATTATATAATATTATGATGCTGTGTTCACTATTTATTTGTTATTTTTCGTAACAAATTATGGTCTTTCTTGCTACTTACTCTTCAATATTTATACATCATTATTTTTAATGTCTAGACCGCTATATGATGTACTCGCAGTGCTGCTTATTAATTCGTCTAGGCTTGCATTTGGTCTAGTGCTAACAAGTTCATCGACTTTGTGTTTTGCCATATCCATTAATTCTTTTGCATTAGTATTAAATTGTGGTGGTATTATCTTACTAGGTACTAGACTTTTTATCCTATTAAGCGCAGAATCCAAAACTTCTGTTATTCCACTAATTGTAATGTTTCCCGATATCAAATACATTGGTACTGTAAAGAGTGCATCCGTCAAACTAATTATTTTATCAAGACTAATTAAAAATGCCGATACATATATATGTCCTGCAATTAGAGCAATTATTATTAACCATATAAATATGCACAATAGTATATTTAAGAATAAATAAAAGCCATTCTCAATATTTTTTGCCATACTTTGTGTTGTTTCTGTTGTTTGATTATCACCGCATTCTTCGGGTGGGTCACTCCAATTATGAATTGCTATTATATTGTTAGAAATAAGATATTCTATACCTGAAAATAGTAATTGTACTATATAATATACCAGTGTTATAATAAACCATTTTCTAACTATTGATAAACCCGATGTCCACCATGAATGTGGTCGCTTCATGAATGTTAATCCAACTATTACACCATTAAAAACAACATATAATAAGAAAAACATAATAAGACCACAATACATTAAAAAATCAACCAATTTTCCCCACCACACAAGTTGTATCTTTTTGTCTAAAGGACACTGTATAGCATAATATGTTCTAAGTAAAGAAGAAGTTATAACAAACATTAAAGTTACAATAAATACAACTAATACTATAAATAATACTTCAATAATCATAAATGGAAGCGCTGCCATATTTACAATGCTATTTATTTTATCAAATATATCAGTTATTAACTTATCCGTATTTGTAGTATATACTACTTTAGATTTAGATGTGTTATGGTCTATAATCGGATTTGCAAACTTAAAAATTACTATAACTATAATAAAACTTGTTAGTAAATAAAAACCACTATAAATATTTCGTGCTCTTGGTATGCCGCCAAAAGAATATTTAGTAAAAATAAACAACATTAAATATATAAATAAAGTAATTATGGATGCTATACCTAATAATGTGGCCGCTCCTGGTATACTATTTATTAACCAACTCTGCTTTTTTACAACATTACTCGTCTTTTCTGTTATGTCTTGGACGTGTTTAACATGAGGTTGAACTACTGCTTCTAAGTCTAGGTTTAAATTGGGATCTTTTGTAACCACAGAATCCATTAAACCCAATATTAACATACGCAATTATTTTAAATTATTAGTCACAATTTATATTTTCTAATTCCTTTAAATCTTCTTTCAAATTATTGCAGGCACAAATTTTCTTGATTATTTTATCATCTATTGTTTTTAGATTGACAGAGCATGTTTTTAATAAATAAGCAAAATAGTCTTGCTTAGCATCGTTTTCTTTAAAATCCGGATTTTGCGCTATCCAATCTTGTATCAATTTGAAGTGTGCTTTGTTTAAATTATGCAATGCACCCTTAATCTTTGTTTTTGAGCTATCTTTTTCCCACGAATCATTATCTTTAATATATAATGTTTCTCGTTTGGTATCAGTACAATGTAATGGTCGTTCAAATAGTGACATTTTATTTATACTTTGAATAATAGCATTACTGAGCCCAATTTCTAAACCTTTATTTTTTGTTAAGTCTAAATCTTCCAATGTTAACTTTATTTGCTTAATAAAGTCATTCATATTTATGGCATTTTTACATTGTTCATTTAAAAATACGTTAATATTGAAATTTTGCTTAATATGTGCTGTATTATTTGTAACATTACAAATTTTAGGGACTATTTCCACAAGTTGACGCTGTTGTTCGCCCAATTGTTTTTGCTGCTCTAACAATTGTTGTTGTTGCATAAGTAGCAAATTTTTGATATCATTATTTTCACTAATCAATCTCATAATCATTGTTTGGTCAATATTATTATTAACCACTACAGGATTAGCTTGTTCTTCTTCTTTTGCATCGTTAAATTTTACCATGCATCGCTTTTTATGATTATATAAACTCTGATTATGTTTATATACTTTTCCACAGTCACAAGCAAATATTTTATTTGCGCGCTCAGGGCTATTATTTATAAGTATTTCGTTGTTTTTATGTTTTAGCGTGTTTAAATGTCGATTAAAATCACATTTTTTACACGTATTAAAGTCACAAATAATGCACTCAAAAAAATTAGCGCTTTTTGCGCTTTTTTCATAAGTCATTTATAAGTATAATATACTTATAAAAAAAACTTCTAAATCATTATACTTATAATTATACAAATTTTGCGCTTTTATAAGTATTGAAAATGTATCATTACAAAATATTTTTAAAATATTGAATATACACATCATAAATGGTAACAAATTATTGTTTACTAAAAAAGTGCGCCAAAAAGCGTAAAATTTATAAGTATTTTTATAAGTATGCAATACTTATAAAAAAAGCGCTCTTTTTGCCAAAAAAAGTTATGATAAGGATTTTTTTGACCTTCTAAAAATATTTTAAGAGCATAATGCTGTAAAACTGATTTTGCAGGTTTTTTTTGCCATAAAGTGCTACTTAAAGTAAAATTGGACATTTATAAATGTCCAAAATCAAAAAAATTGGGTCTTTATAAAAAAATATATTTGTCAGCATAAAAAAAACAGGTGTTTTCTTAGTTTTATTTGTTAGCATTTATGGGTTAAGCATATTTTATTGATTTTTTAGAGATTTTTAGAGAATTACCAATTTCTTTAGTTTGTAAATATGCGAAAATGCAAAAATGCAAAAATGCAAAAATGCAAAAATGCGAAAATGCAATTTTTTATTAATGTATATTAATAAATATTAATGTATATTAATAGTTAGCAATGACTAAGCTAAGTGAAACACTTTTTTTATATTCTTTAAATGCCAGTTTTGCATTATATATAATAGTATTGTTTGGTGTAGGAGGTTATGCTCCACAATATTTAGAGTTTTTAAAGTCTTTTTTACGAATTTATATAGGGTTATTACTATTTATTAATTATAATCCATATACTTATAAGCAAAAACAGTTTGGAGAATTTGACAGACAATTAGTATTTTCCTCAGGTATATTCTTGCTATTATCAAGTACATTAATAAGTTCTATTGAAAGTTATATTCAATATAAAGCACAAAACTTTATTAGCACTGGATTTTCTCAAATTAAGGCAATATTTTAACTATTTTATGTTATTATATAAAACATGAATCTCTCAAAACAAGACTATAAGCAATTGCTTAATTATTACAACATTCAAACAAAAAACAACGCATCATTAAGCTCTCTGAAAAAAGCAGCCGAAAAAATAATAGCACAAAAATTATGTAGCTGCGTTAAAAAAGTCCCAAATAAGAACCAGCCCGAAAGCAGAGCAATTGGAATATGTAATTATAGCATAATACAGCGCAAAAACTTAAAAATAAACGGCTTCACATGTAAAAAAAAAATGTCACTTAAAACAAGTAGCACAAATAAACATAAGCTAATGAAAAACAACGCTATTTTAACGTTAAAAAACAATACAAAAAAAGTAATAAAATAATAAAATAATAAAATAATAAAAATAAATTATATTATCCGATTCGTAATATATATTTAGGAAAGTCTTCTTCTAATATATGCGTCATAAAACATATATAACAATAAGGACTGATGACCTCATAATTTAGTCTTTTATGTATTATAGTTTTTTTATTAATGGCATGTTGATGACTATGTCTATACAGTGTATTGTGTCTCATATATATATTATAAAAAAGATACTTAGTATCTCTGTAACAATTAGTATTTACACATTTATTTAATGGATTATAGTTATGTATTTTATTTGCGAGCATTTGCCTTGCTAATTGTGCCTGACTAATTAGTGTATTAAATCGTTTTTTCAATACTATAAAACTGTTTAAATCATTTTTATTAAGAATATAAAATATATATCTTAGCATATCATCCGGTAAACTATCCATTAACCTAAATAAATTACAGTTATTTGTTTTTATATACTAATTGTTTAGTTAATTAGTATATAAAACTATGTACATAATAACATTATTATTAACTTTATTATTATTTATGTTGAATCAATCTACCATTTATTATCCAGATAGTAATAGCAGAGAACAAACAGACGAAACTTATGAAGGAGCGCTCTTTTTCAGAAAAAACTATGGTGAGCCACACCCATTATTAGACTATTCAAAACAAGTAGAGCTAACAATTATTAAACTATTAATGATACATCCACATGCTAATATTGTTACTTATTATAACATAGGTACTAATCATGTCGATATGGAACAAGTAGATTCGGAAAACTTACTTATTATGACACGTACAAAATTAAATGAAATAATAGAAACAATGACTAAGGTGAAAGATTTTTTACAAGCACTTGGGATTATGTATATAGACTGGAAATTTGATAATATGGGACAAGCTGTTGATGGAAGTTATAAATTATTTGATTTTGATGCCTCTGGACTAATTGATTTGCTAAGCATGGAGTGGAAACTTAAACCAAATACAATATATTGGAGCTATAATGAGGCAATAAAACAGGGTTGCAAAACACCAAAAGAAATTGATGATTGGTCGTTCAACTATAATATTATAGAAGAAGGAGAAAAACTGCTACAAACAAAATGAATAAAAAAAAAGTAAAATATTATACCAAAGACAAAACAAGTGAAACACAAAACTAGTCAAACTTACCGTTTAATGCATTTACTTGCCACTGGCTCAACGGTTCCTTAGTTCCTGTTTGGAAATGTATCCATGTTGAAGGCGTAGGCTTTGTATTGAATGAGACATTCACTTGCTTGTCGCCGTCGCTACAATAATCACCGTAGTGCCGTGACGCATTTGGATTTGACCCAACCAATACATACTTCACAAAGCACTCAGCACAATAATGATGCTTGACCGGATACTCTTTTCCATTGACAAACATGGTCGTTGACTGCATTGGCTTTTGAATGCGATGATTATAGCGCCCGTAACCATAATTCCATACATACTCGCACACTGCTTCAGTATCGTAGTAACAGTTTGCGTTTGCACAGTCACCCATTATATACTGGAATTCAAAGCGCTTGTCAACATAGCGCTCAGTAAACACTCCATACAACGTAGCCACCATCTGCCCCGCAATGTAAAATTGGCTCACAGATTTGCTAAATAACACACACGTTTCCTTGAAACTCACAAGATAATCTTTGTTTCCAAGGCGGTCAACAATGAGTGCTATGAGCTCGCTTGGCAAGTCGCAAATGCTTGGAGCGCAAGCTTCGCACATCATCAGTCTTTTTTGCTTGTGCTTTTTTGTCCAGACTATAAATAAATGCTGAAAAAAAAGTAATCAATTTTTAAAAAGTATAACAACATCTATAAATTTCTCTCTTAATACTACTTAGTTTTTAAACATTTTGATGGTCTTGCCATTTTTTATTAATTTATTATTATAGTTCTTTAACTTTTTAAGAGTCGCTTTTTTACCCAATCTAAAATGTGGGAACCAATTTTTTGCTGTTTTCTGTAAATTATGAATAATAGAATTATTAGGAAGTTTCTTTTTTGTAATAATTCTAGTTTTTATAATTTCAAAATCTATATATACTAATTCTACTGCAAATTTAACTAACTTTGAGTGCTCTATTAAAGTAGCTATACTAAGTTTATTGTCTACTATAAAATTGACGTCATCTGGTAAAATCCAATTTTTATTTGAACCCCATGAATTTTTTACAATCAAAAATTCATCTTCAATACCAGTAATTAAAATAGTATGTTCATATATATCAAGTAATACATATAACCCGCGCCCAAGGACTTGTATAATTGTTTTTAACCACATTGGTTTTCCGAAAAAGAAATTGCTATGTTTACTTGACAAAAAACTTGCGTGACTAACTGATTCTGTGTTGAATGTTGGATGATTATATGGGAATCCACTTTTAGCGTTAAGGTGAACAAAAGAATTAAGATCCATAGACATAAACAAATTAATTTTTAAAGTGTTTTTCCTTAATGCTATTCTAAGGAGTTTAAATATATATGCTAATTTGGTAATAAGTTTTGAAAAGTTAACTTTATTTTCTTGAACTTGCTGATATGTTGGTTTTATTAATCCACCACCTTTAGCCCCAGCAACCATGTCCTTATATGCTTCGCTAGATGCGTAGTCGTCGTAGTCCCTGTATAATTCCTCTTCGGGTGATGACGGCGACGACGGTGGTGTTGGTGGCTGAATATCTTGATAGTCATTATATTTTAATAAAACTTTAATTTTTTCTTCTGATATACTCCTTCGTATTAATTTAAAAAAATTAAATATTGGTGTTGCCAATCCTCTTTGTGGTTTGTATAGTAGATGACAATATTTATTTTTTATACTATTAAAAATAAAATGAAATAACAATGCAGATAAATTCTCAGACTCCCAATTTATCACTTTATTCAATGATTTATGTATGCTAAATGATTGTTCTTTTCGTTTATAAACATCTTGCGCTTGAGCAATACAATGAAAAATAGTGTTCTCAGTACTGCAATTAGTAGTATCATAATACTCATCTAATAATTCACCTTCATAAAACCAAATTGGATCATTAAATTTAATATTCAAATCTTGTGGTCCACTAAAATGTATTTTTATTAATCTTGATATTAATCTTGACATTGCATGTGCCCAACATGTTCCCTCGTCTCCCTGATTAGTTGAATAAGGTGAAACTTTTCTTACATAACTCATACTATATATTAAGTTTTTATATTATTTTTACAAAAAAAATAATATAAAAAAACAACAAAACATCAAAAAGCAACCTCTATGTTCATTCAAGAAGCATCATTTTCCAAGCATGTATTTCTGTTCTTCGGTTAGCACGTGGTCTTCACCAGTAACACAATTGTACCATGTAGAAGGCCAAGGTTCATTGTGAAAGTAGACCTCTACCTCTTGAACTCCATCACAATAGTTTCCATAGTGCTGCGAAGCATTCTTGTTATCACCCACCAAAACATGTTTCTTGAAGCACTCGCAACAATAATGAGACCTTATCCAATGTGGCTTCCCATTTACCCGTGCAGTTGTAATGTTCAACGCTGGTTGCCGGTCAGTATGTTCGTATGCTTGCGAATGAGCCTCCCATATATATAGCACTGCTGCTTCTGTGTCCTTCACACACTCAGGATTGATACAATAATCTCTCTTTGTAGGAACAAACTTCTTAAAAAACGCTTGCAACCGCTCTCTAGCGATCGAAAATGAAATGTGGTCGCTATACATAGTTGCTTTTGTTCTTTGATTGCTTTGCTGTTTTGCCAGACTATAAATAAACGCTGAAAAAAGAAATCAATTTTTTAAAAGTATAACAAATATATACTTACATCTAGCATAAGTTATATTTTATATTCTATCGTTACAACTTCTTTAAATTGATCATTTGTAACTTTTTTACCATTATTAAATTTAACAATAGATACAATTATTTCGTCAATGATATCGTAATCATTAACAGCAGCATCAGGTGGCAATGGTATTGGTGTCGGTGCTGGTTCTTTTACTTGTTCTGGTTCTTTTACTTGTTCTGGTATCGGTGCTGGTTCTGGTGTCGGTGTTGGTTCTGGTGTCCGTGTTGATTTTTCCAACCTTGTGGATTTTCTTCTACTTTTATCTCCGCCGCCGCCTCCGCTCCGTCTCATAAAAGGCATTAATGATTTTAATACCTTTCGTGACCGTTTTGATTTTAATATCTTTCGTGACTTCCGTGACTTTCGTGACTTTTGTGACTTTCGTGACTTTTGTGACTTTCTTGTTATGTGTTGTCTTTTTAATATAATACCACCATCTATAACTGGTTTACTGCGTTCAACTTGTGTTATTTTTTTTTCAGAAGAAAAATTTGAAAAATTTTTAGATATAAATAACAATTTATATAATGCTTCTATAGTAATTCTAGCAATATTATACTCTACTGTGTAATATAGCATTTTATTGTCACCGTGAAAATATGTGGGAAGATCTGGTATGGCTCGTATACTAAACATCTTATTTATTTTAGAAAGTGTTTTAACTATTGTTAGGTCATGCTTTGTAAGCTCATTGTAAATATAGTCAATAATAATTCTAATAGGAAATAAAACCATGCTGTTCATTTCTATTAAATAATGCTTGGACATGTCGTCATTAAATAATTTATTTAATATTAATTTGTTGTTGCTATAGTTATCTTTAGATTCACCAATATCTTCTATATAACAAAAATAAACTCTTCGTTTACCTGCAAATTCACGTATTTCATTGCTACATAATCTACCACCTTTTGAACCATCGATATCAACATAAGTAATTTTTGCTTCTAAACCGCCTAAATTTTTATTATCCAAAGCTTCAAAAACTGAAGCTTTAATTTTCATAGATTGTAATGATTCTTCTAGTAATTCAGCAGCAGCTACGTTCCCTATAAGAGTTCCATGTTTTTCTTCATATCTTCCACCTGGCATATTAAATTTAATGCCTTTACCTACCTCATTTGTTTCAAATAATACTACACACTTTTCACCTTTAGAATTATTAGTTATTATAAATATATCGGCTCCTTGAAATTCCATAAATTGTAAATATATATCAGAATAAACACTTAAACATCCTTTTTTATGTAGTGTACTCATTTATATAATATAATATAATATTATATAATATAATATTATATAAAAACTAATTTTTATCAACAAGTCAACCACTTTTTTCCAAGTATTCAACAGCTTTTAGAATTATTTTTTCCTCATCATTAATTTTTTGAAATAATATATTTTCATTAAAATATAATGTAATAAAGCTAGCATTAAAACCCTTTAACACTAATGTTATACCTTTAGCACCAATTTTTATATCACATAAAACAGAACCATTTGTTATTTTTATTGGATCCATTTGTTTCAAATTAATCCATCGTATGTTTCGCCCATATTTTAAATCGCTTATATTGTCTATATACATATAGCCATTTAATTTTTTATGAAAACTTTTCAAGTCATCTCTCTTCAGTCCAAGTTCTTGTAATATTTCATTTTTTTTATTTTTAATTTCTTGAATATTTGTATTAATAATATTTAGATTATCATCATTTTCTAATGCGTGTTGCAGTAGCTCAATATCCATAATCCTTTCTTAAATAAAACATATATTTTATGTTTTAATATGTTTTTATATATTTTAATAACTAATTTTCAAATTAAACGCATTTAAATTGCGCATTACGTGTTTTATTTTTAGGACATTTAGCATTACAACGTTTTGTAATATGATTATAATCTTTATTTTTTGATTCGCATAATCTGCGTTTTGCGATTGAAGAGCCCAATGTTTGTTTCTTTTGTGTGCCACGCAAATTCATTTTAACACATCTAAAGCTTTTGTTTCTAATAAATCCGGGCTTACATTCGGCAAGACACCTGTTTGTAGAAGGATTTAGCACAGGCTTAGCAGGAGGACAAACTTTCGCAAGGTCGACTTTGATTTCTTTTTTCTTTATTTTTTCAATAACTTCTTTAACTTCAACAGACGGTTCTTCACTTGTTTTTGAATAATAGTTATATTTTTTTAGTAAATTTGTGTACTTTTCTTTAAGTTCCACAATATTAATATTTCGTTTTTTAACATCATTATGATAATAATAATACAATAATATTCCAAAGTCCTTAAAAAAGTCGGGGTTAATAGTTCCGGGTTTTTTATAGATTTTGGTAAAAAATAACTTATCAGGCTTTTTAAAACGAAAATAATCAACCAATTTAGATAATGCCAATGATAAACAATATATGTCAAATGATTTTGACACATAACTAGTAAATTCACTATGTGTCTTAAAATGGTCTTTTATAGCCATACATTTAGGTCTATTAGAATTAAACGCTGCTTTATTAGAACAACTATTTTCAGAAGCATAATAACTATGGCTTACACCTAATGTTTCAGTATTTTTATTACATTTTCTAATAAAATTTTTGAAGTTTGTCATTTGTCCAAAATCTATGTATTTTGCTTTTCCAGTATTAACATTATATACCATATTTTGCATTTTAATATCTCTATGAATAATTTTATTAGCTTGAAAAAATAAGAGTCCATCAAATAACCCTAGCAAAGAAGTTAAAAATACTTTTTTAGCATTTAATGTTTCTAATGGATATACTTCTTTAATGTAGTCAAGTATATTAATGCCCCCATCTTCTAATAACAACATTAACAAGTCATTTTTGTTCTTATCAAATGTGGCTTTAACAAATTTTGTTTTACAATTTTTAACACTATTATTAAATCGATTATCCATTAAAGGCTTACATAAATGAGGACGTGCAATAGCATATTTTTCTAAGCCAACTATATTATTTATTGAACTATATTCGCTTTCTTCATTGATTGCGTCAGATTTATACATTATTTTAGATATTTTATTGTTATAGTCTTTTTTAGTTAATACGCCAGCGTCATCACATAAAAGCGGGGGTTTTAATACACACCCAAACGTGCCTTCGCCTACAACTTTAGAAGTCATTATATATAACAAAATATTAATATTTTTCAGAATTATTATATAACTTTAACATATTTTAAAAAGTATTGTATATTACTAAAGTTAAAAGTTTAAAGTTAATTTGTTTTGCTATGTTATAGCAAATGTTTTTTCATTCTACTCATTTAGAGGAAATGAAAATGGGTTATTTTGAACATATGTTTGTTTCTTTGCATTATGCTTTTATATTATTATTATCGTTTTTTAAAGCACTAATACATGCTTTTATACCCGACATATATGTCACAGCGACAAGTGAATGCATTGTTGAAATAAACAAAGAACTAACAAAACATAAAAAAAAGGATTATGAAGGCTTTTATTATCAATAACATAAATAACATAAATAACATAAATATAAAATTGAATAACTTAAACGCATTATAAACATAAACATAAATAAAAATAGACTATAATATGCTTAAAGAAGAAACACTATCTGCTATATATAATGCTATTAAAGCTATTGTTATGGATGATGCCAATATTATAAAATATTTAGATTTATATAATTTTGACATTAAGACTTATGAAACTATGGACGAATATATTTTAGACAATTATAATTACGAGTTGTTTGGAAAACAACTTCATTGGACTCAACTTGAAAGTGTGGGTTCTAGAACTATTCAATATTTTATACCATACATTACAATTATATCACATAACTATAATATATATTATGAAGTAATAAATTGGATTCAAAATCAAGACTATTATAAATTAATGAGTTTATATGCGCTAAGTATATCATATGATATTATTAGTGCGCACATTGCTTCCATAAAAATGATATGGTTTAATAACGATAAAACGCATGACTAATTTAAGAAAGATAATAGTTTACGCGATTTTCTACGTGATTTTTTTTTTCCTCCGCGTTTACTTTTTAATTGTTTTGCTCTCCGCATGTTTACTAGCTGGTCAACTTTTTGTTTTACAGCTTGTTCATTCATATGAGGATCTTTATCTCTTACTCTTTTTTCATAAATTCGCCGCCATAGAGGAGAATTACCTTCTACCCTTAAAGGTATGTTAGCTTGAATAGGCATCTGTAACCCTACATTTTTAAAAGCAGGTGGGCGATTAGTTGGATTTTGTCTTGCTTTTTCGTCTCTAACTGCTTTTCGCCATTCTACTCGCAAGTCGGCATAATGTTTTACATCTTCATCACTCATATTAGGATTTTGGTTTCTTATAAGTCTATTATAAAAACGCGGCCATAGATGAGAATTATTATCGTCTGCCCTTAAAGGCGTTTTAGACATAGACTTAGATCTAGATTTGTTAGGCATTGATGATGAAGGTGGACGTTGAGATGACATTTCTTTACTCTTAGAAATACCAAACAGTTTTCTAGTAAAATGGCGAAAATCCATTTTATAGTATAAGAAAATATTTTAAATTGCTAAAATAACAATATATTTTATATATACTTTATATATACTTTATATATAATATATATATAGTATATAGTATATATGGTAAAACGCAAATCATTTAGAAAAAAAAGAATAATTACAAGACATAGACGAGGAAGAGGCTATACTAAATCAAAGTATCCAAGTGGAAGTGACAATAGACAGTCATTAGTAAATTATTGTAATGCTGATGATTGGACTAGTTATGAAAATTTAGTAGCTAAAATGATAAAACATAAAAATATGCGTAATGATTTTTTTAAACATTTGGATTCTCAAATTCATACTTTTAGTCAAAACACATTAGATTGTTTAGAAACATGTTTAACGCGATTACAGGAAGAGGCAATACCAGAATCTAATAGCCATCTTTATTATATTGTTCAATCAAGACGCTAAATTAAGACACTAAATCAAGACACTAAATCAAGACACTAAATCAAGACACTAAATCAAGACACTAACTTATATAAAAAAATTGAATTAGTTATACACACTATTATTTTATGTTATAGAAAAATATGGCTAGTTCAGCTCTTATGTTATTGTCTTTATTAACGCACAATAATAACAATATTATGAAGCACATGTTTGATGTAAATTATTTAAAAACATTAGAAAGAAAAAAACTGATGCATCTAAATAAATCGTATTATGAACACAAGCGTAATAAAATGAATGAAAATAGGGCGCGTGTATTATTTAATGATCATAATTATAAAACAAAGCATAAATACAATAATTACAATATTGCAAAGAGTTAAAATTTGTTTACGCTTAAAAGCAAAAAATTTATAGCTTGTTAAAACTTATTCATATTTTTTATTGTTAAATATTATTAAATATTATTAATTATTGTTAAACATAAATATTATTTAACAATAATTTTATAGTTCTTATTATATATAATGATTGACCCTAATAATTTTTATAACATAACATTTAATAATTATGATAAAAACAATTCAATAAATAATGAGCTATTTAACAGAAATTTTCCATCAAGCAATTTAACAATGAACTTTCCATTTAGACCAGTAAATACTAAATATACATTAATGCCAACAGTTAATAACGTAATAAAATCTGTTGAACCAATCGCGAATTATAAAGTATTTGATATGAGTGCTATCTTTTTTCCAGGCACACGAAAACCTCATTTTTGTGGATTTGCTTCAAATGTGGATAAAGAATCCACATTACGCAACCAATTTTTTGCGTTACAAAAAGCAGACCAATCACGTTATATTCCAGACAGCACAAGTGATTTATATGAAACTAAAATAGAAGACTTGCCGCAAAATGTTAATTTAGCAAGTTCTTTATTATTTGAAGAGCCCAAATTTAATGATTTTAATCCTAGTTTATCAAATTCAATTGGACATGAACTATTTTATAACTCAACTCGTGTTCAATTAAAAGATTTAAAATAAAATTTATAATATAGAACTATGTTTTCTAATTTAAGAGAGAATAAAGAACTTAAAGAAGAAA